>Ga0187772_10001394_pt1 | contig 11460 bp, 7 predicted proteins | sample 0116_SJ02_MP15_2_FD_133137 | JGI IMG/M metagenome (GOLD analysis project Ga0187772, IMG submission 133137) | Tropical peat soil microbial communities from peatlands in Department of Meta, Colombia - 0116_SJ02_MP15_20_MG | ecosystem: Environmental > Terrestrial > Soil > Wetlands > Peat | place... | reverse complement strand
CCCGGCGGGTGGGGGCGCATGGGGTGCACACACATCCGGCTTGGGACGGCGAACGAGGATGTGCTTAAGGGAGCGCTAGAGGCGGCCTACAGATTACGAGTGGAGAAGAATGCCAAGGGGAAGGGGCGAGTGGGTGGCGGCGGAAGAAAAAAGTGGCGAGAGAAGAAGGAAGGAAAAACCAAGAAAGAGAAGAAAGAATAGAAAAGGCCAACGCAGAGACGCGGAGAACGCTGAAGAGCGCGGAGAAGAGGGAGGCAAGAGGAAGATTACGACAGAGGTCACAGAGCAGCACAGAAGAAAGAAGAGAAAAGAAAAAAGTGCAAAAGTGAAAGGCAGTGAAAGAGTGTGAGAGTACGACAACAGGAGTGCGCGGGCAGTGATTTTTCTCGAAGCTACCTTTCCCCTCTCTACTTCGCGTTGGCCGCTTTTGTTGTCGCGATCCAGGCGGTCACACGTTGGTACAGTAAATCGAGCGGAAGCGCGCCCGCGTTCAGAACCTCGTCGTGGAATGCGCGGACATCATATTTGCTGCCCAGTTCGTCCTGCGCCTTTTGCCGCAGCCGCAAAATCTCCAACTGCCCTAACTTGTAACCCAGCGCCTGCCCTGGGATCGCAATGTAGCGATCGGTCTCTGCCTGCACATCCGGTTCATCCTCGGAGGAAAATTCGTGGAAGTAATCCACCATCTGTTGCCGAGTCCAATGCTTATAGTGCACTCCGGTATCGAGCACCAGGCGGATCGCGCGCAGCATCTCTCCTGACAGCCGCCCATAATCCGAATACGGATCCTGGTAGAAACCCATTTCTTTTCCCAGTCGCTCCGCATATAAGGCCCAACCTTCCACATACGCGTTGTATCCGCCTTCCTGGCGGAAGCGCGGCAATTCCGGCAGCGTTTGCGCGATGGAAATCTGCATGTGGTGTCCCGGCACTCCCTCGTGATAGGCCGTCGATTCCATTTCCGGAGTGGTCCTATGCTGGTAGTCTCCCGTATTGACCATCACCGCGCCGTGGCGCGACCCATCTGCTGTGCCCTCATAATACTGAGCAGCCGCCATATCTTTTTCGCGGAACTCCTCCACGGGTTTTACGTCCAGCTTCGTCTTCGGCAACAGACCGAAATACTTAGGCAGTTGCGGTTCCATCTGGTCAATGTACCCGCGATAGATATCCAGGATCTGTTGCCGCGAGGTGGGCACGAGTTCTGGATTCGTTTTCAGCGAGGCCCGGAACGATTTTAAGTCCGCGAAGCCCAGCTTCTTGGCGATGGCCAACTGCTCGGCCTGGATGCGCGCCACCTCATTCAGCCCTATCTGATGTACGGTCTCCGGATCCATGGAGGTGGTGGTTTGCTGACGCATGTAGAACCGGTAGAGCGCGTCGCCATTGGGCAGTGACCAAACACCCTCGTCTTTTCTTCCCTTCGGGGCGTACTCCGTGGCCAGGAAATTCTGCAGTTTCCGGTAGGCAGGGCGAACCTTCGTATCGACCGCCGTCAGGATCGCGACACGCAACCGCTTCTGATCTTCCGCCGGCACGGCTGCCGGGAAATGGGTCACGGGCTGTCCGAACGCATTGGCTTCTCCCGCCGGCGCGGCAATGTCATTGCACTGCGCCACGGTTTTTTCCAGCAGGTAGGCGGGGGGAAGGAGTTTTTCTTTTTCCCCAGCTTGCAGCAGTTCCATCACCTGATCGATCACCACCGGCAATTTGTAAAGCCGCGACAGATACTCCTCATATTGTCTGGTGGAGTTGAAAGGGACAAAACTCACGAATTGGGCCAGCCAGAGTTGTACGCCGAAGAACTGGTCCACGGGCATCAGATACAGTTTCAGGTCAATCCCTTCGATCCGTTCCTTTAGGTTTCGCACCATCAGCAACTGGCTGAGCTTTTCCTGTTCGGGGAAGCTGGTTGTATCGACGGCCTGGAATTGCGCCAGCCATTTCGAGAGATCCTCTTTTTGCTTTGTAATGTGGGCGAGCGAGAGGTCACTCCACCTGTCGTTGTAGCGGTAGTCCCCTACCGTGGTGGCGGATTCAGGAGATTCCCGCATCTCGTATTCCCACTCGTCGGCGATGAGCTGATTGAACGCTTTCCGGCGTGCCTGGAGCTCGGCTTTGTCATTGGCCAGGGCCGGTCTGTTGGTCACTAACGTGATCAGGACGAACGCCGCAAGATGTTTCGCCTTTCGCATCACTGCCCCCCGCCTCGCACAGGAACCGCGGAATCATAAACCATCCATCGTCGGCAGCAAATGCCAACTTCGACCTGCCTCGGCGCAGACAAAAAAGGCGCGACCGAAGCCGCGCCGCTTTCCGTTTTCAATTTTCCTATTTTTCTTTTCTAGCTACCTCTTCTTGCTACATCGTCAGGACCACTCGAAATTCCGCCTTGCCGCTTTCCATCCGGGCGAAGGCTTCGTTCACCTTTTCCAGCGGATACTTTTCGATCATTGGCCGAACTCCGGCGAATTTTGAAAATTCCAGCGTGTCCTGCGAATCGCGCGCGGTTCCAGAAGGCCAGCCCTGGATTCCGCGCCGCCCCAGCAGCAGCGAGAATACCGACACCTGAAGCGGTTCCATGGGGGCGCCTATTACCATCAGCTTTCCATTCGGCCCCAAACCGTCGATGCAGTCCGTCATGGATTGGGAATTGGGCGCTGTGGCCAGGACCACTTTCGCCCCGCCGAGCTTCTGCAGTTCCTCTGCGACCTTCGTCGCCTTGGAATCGATGTACGCAAAAGCGCCCAACTTCTTTGCCAATACACCGTTTTCCGGCCCGCGGCCAATCGCTACCGTGCGGTAGCCGGCCTTGGCCGCATATTGAACTCCCAAATGTCCCAACCCGCCGATGCCCACCACGCCGACCAGATCGCCGACACGCGCGCCGCTATTCCTCAATGCATTGAACGTGGTAATTCCTGCGCACATCAACGGCCCCGCCTCGGCTGGGTCCAGCCCCACCGGGACTAGTGCCACCGCTTCATGCCTCGCCAACATATATTGTTGATAGCCGCCATCGCGCGTGATTCCGGTAATTGCTTCATTTTTGCAGGTCACAAAGTCCCCGCGGCGGCACGAATCGCAGATAAAACAGTGTCCGCCATGCCACCCGACGCCTACGTGGTCACCCTTCTTCCATTCCGTTACGCCGCTACCAACCTCATCCACTATGCCAACGACTTCGTGCCCCGCCACCAGCGGGTATTTCATGCCGGGGAAGCCACCGTACTTCACCATGGCGTCACTGTGGCATACGCCGCAGGCCTGCGCCTTAATGCGAATTTCGCCGGGACCCGGCTGCGGGATCTCCCGCTCCACCAGCTCAAAATTCCCGCCTGCCTTAGACACTTGCGCTGCTAAATTCTTCGCCATGGACTTTCTCCTGTTTTTCGCAATTCCCTGCGAGGGCCGTGCCACGATTTGCCCCATTTGACCACTGGGGTTGGATGCTGGGCAGGCAGGCAACGTTAATTTTTTTTGGAAGCAGGGATGGGGGCCAGCGGCGGCTCTGAGTGATCAGTCATCGGGAATCAGAAAGACGAAGAAGTGGAAGAGTGTAATAGTGCAAGAGCGCAAGCGAGAAACCCGGGACCCACCTTCGAAAAAACGAGGGTGCGCACCTGCCGGAGCTGGGCTCCGCGAGGTCATTGTCGCTGATTCAGCATTATTAATGTGAGAATACAAACCCAAGATCCACCTTCAAAAGGCGAAGGTGGGGCACGCGCCGGGAAACCGCCGATCTAAAGTTCGGCCATTGCACCAACTAAGGACGGCCCTCCTCAGAAGGAGGGCCCTACGAGGCAACAGCGGCTGCCTTCCTTCGTATCTCAGTTACAAGCCCTTCGCAGCTCAGGACGAGCAGAAGGCGGGCCCTACAAGTTCTCAGGCGACAGGCAAAACGGGGTAACCCGTTTTCTTCGTGTGGGATTACCACAGGAGGTCAGGAAAACTCCCTGTGTTTCTTCACTTTTTGAAACTTTTTTTCGTATTTGACCAAACTTTTCTCGCCCCTCCACCGTTTATCCAATAACAGCCAGACAAAACGAGTGGAGAACAGCTCATCACGCTTCCGCGTGCCGGGGTTTCGTGTGCTTCTTTTCTTCTGAACGCACCGAGTTCCCTTTCGGCGCGCTGCCGTGGTGGTGTGCTTACGGAGGTTGCGTTTTTGACAGCCGTTCAGACGGCCGGCAAATCCGCGCAGGAATGCAACAGCACTCGACCCAAGGAGGGCTATCATGATCGTTCGGCAAGACCGCTTCGTTTCTTTGTTCAGTCTGCTTTTGTTTCTTGCGGTAATTCCGGCAGCGGTTCCACCCGTGCGCGCCGTGCCTCAAACGCAGCAAACCGCTTCTCCGGATCCGGAGTGGCACTACAAACTTCAATCCCGCGCCGAACAAGGCGATCCGATTGCTCAATATCGACTCGCGAAATCCCTCCTGGTGAACGACTCCTCCGTGGAAGAGATACAAGCGGGACTTCGATGGCTTCATGCTTCCGCGTTGCAGAAGAATCCAAATGCCGAACTTCTTCTCGGCTATCTTTACGAACACGGCCAGTTCGTGCCTGTGAATTACGCGCTCGCTATGGAGAATTACCAACAAGCGGCGCTGCACCATTCCTCCGCCGCGGAAAACAATATCGCTTCTCTTTATCAACACGGACAGGGCGTTCCCAAGAGCCTTGGCAAAGCCTTTGACTGGTATCTGGCCTCGGCCCAACACGGAGACCCGATCGGCCAGCTCAATCTAGCCACGCTGTACTATCTGGGCTCCGGGACTCCGCGCGACTACGGCGAGTCGTTCCGTTGGATGCAGGCTTCCGCCGATTCCGGTTTTGCGGAAGCGCAGAACAATCTGGCTTGCTTTTATTTTTTTGGGACAGGCGTGCAGAGTGACTACACGGAGGCGGCTGGACTTCTCCGTCGGGCGGCAGAGCAGAATCTTCCGGGGGCGGAGACAAACCTTGCCTATCTTTATGAACTAGGCAAGGGCGTGCCGGTCGATTACGTTGCGGCCTACACGTGGTATTCGCGGGCGATTGCGGCGGGCGACCATTCCGGCGCCGAACGACGCAAGGAGCTTGCCCGCCTTATGACGCCGAAGCAACGTGACGAGGCGAATGCGCTGGTTATGGCAGCGCCTCTGCCAGGGAAGGCCTTGCCGGAGGCGGTTCCGGTGGGGTCATTCTCGCTGATTCAGCATTAACTGAGAAAACAGAAGAAGTAGAAGAGTGTAATAGTGCAAGAGAGAAAACCGGGACCCGCCCTCAGAAAACGAGGGTGGGCCACCTGCCGCTACACAAGCCCGGAGAAAAACCCGGCCAAAGAGAAAAACACAGGTCTGAAGACCCGTCACTACACAAACAAGAACGGCCCGCCTCAGAAAGCGGCCGCTACAAAGACAAGAGCGTGCCGCCCTTCTTCCTGTATCAGGGCAAGTCATTCGCAGCTCAGGACGAGCGAATGGGACGGCTACACAGTGGGCCAGGCGGCGTTTTCCTCGCCGAGGAGGATTTCGACGTTGCCTTCGGCGGGCATGACGTCGATGGGCAGTCCCCCATGCCACAAGGCAACGCCCAGGGTGATTTTCGATAGACCTTTCAACTCGAGGGCATCCTTACGGATGGCTACTTCCAAGGTTCGCTGGAATGCGGCCACCGCAAGGGTGTCCGGTTTCAGCAGGCAGACGCGGTTCTTCTCCACCGCGAACTCTTTCATGCGGCCGCGCTCGAGATTTACAACGACGGTGAACTCTTCGCCCGTTCCCACAACAATGCGGAACTCGGGATCTTCAAGTTCCGCGAGTGAATCAGGAAAGCATTCGACGCGGATCACGAAGCGCTCTTCTTCAAATCCGTAGCGCAGCTCCTTTAGATAGAAGACGCGGCCGTGCATGGCACCGCCTCGCTGCAAGGGCGAGTACACGCCCGCGCCCAGCCACTCAAAGTAGCTGGAGTCCAGTCCATCCACTTTTACCTTCAAATTCGCGCTGGGCGGCAACTGATAGGCGCGTTCCGGCTTCTTCTTGATCGGCTTGGCCAATTCTTCCGGTGCCACCTGGCCCAAGGCCAAGTAGACGCCCGTCAAATGCTTGCGGTAGAGCGCGTCGAACTCCGCATCGTTCGCGGTGCTGTGTTCCGGCCCATACCACCAGCACCAATCGCTGCCTTCCGCCGCCATCAGGGATTCCTGCGCTTTTTTCAGGCCTTCTTCCGACGGAGCGTCCGGCCTTGCTTTCGTCCGAGCGTCCACGCCCCGGGCGTATGTTTCCCGCGCGTCCCACAACAATTCCCACGCGGCCACGTCTTCCGCGTTGCCGATCCACACGTCGAAATTTGCGTTGATCCAGGATGCGGGAAAGATGCCATTCGTTGTGGGCAGGTCTCCCGCCGCGGCAATGGTTTCGCTCGCGGTCAGGGGACGAAAATCCTGATCGTCGGAAATGCGGAGGTAAAACTCGCGCAGAAATTGGCGACCATTGCCGGGGTAGTATTCCCAGGCATTCTCGCCATCGAGGAACAAGCTCACGGTCAGCGGCTTGTCCGTCCTTACGGATTCGCCAAGGTGCCGTAGGCGGCCGTGCAGGTCCGCGGCGGCCGCGGCGCCGTCCATGCGGCTGTAGACGAATCCCACCAGATCCGACAAGTGATGATCGCGGAACAATCCCGTGATGCCCGTATTCGGAAGCTGCAAGCGCCAAGGCTGATAAAGCCGGTCGGCATTGGCAGGTATTCCGCTGGAGTCGCGAAAGAACCCTACGTTCAGTGTTCGACCCAACACGCCTTCATCGGTGCCGAACCAGTGAAAGCCTTCTTCGGCCGCGATCGCCAAAGACTGGTCGGAGACCGATCCTTCCGACGGCCACAGTCCCACCGGCTTCGCGCCGAACACGCGCTCGTGATACTCCTTTGCCCAGCGCAACTGTTCGCGTGCGTCCTCCGGCCTGCGAAAAGCCCGGCGGGGGAGAGGCGTCCCCGGGTTTGCAACGCGCGCGATATCCGAATCGCACAAGAGGGGCAGAATCGGGTGATAAAAAGGCGTAGTGCTGATTTCAATTTGTCCGCGCGCTGCGGCTTCGCGGCACGCGGGCAACACCATACCCACCAGCTCGATCTGCTTGGCCTTTAAATCCGTTTTGTCTTTCTCTGTGAAATCTTTTCCGCGATTCGCCAAGCGGGAGACCACGGCGTCCTTAGCAAGCCACTCCTCGTCCATCCATGCCAATTGCGAAAGCACCTGGAGGTCGCGCCAGTCACGCGGGGTGAACGTCACCAGCGCCTGCGCTCCGCCCGCCACGCGCGACCATTCAAACAGTTCGACAAAGCGCGGCCAGCGAGACATCAGCCGCTCGTGGTTCACCTGAAAGGCGCGGTCGAGGATTTCCCGCTTCCCTTCCTTGGTGAGCTTTTCCACCGGCTGAAACGCCACGTTGAACCATGGCTCCTTGAACTTGCCGCTGGCGTATTCCTCAAGCTGCATGCACAGCGACGGCACCATATTGAAGGTGGCATGGAACTTTGGAAACTCGTCGAACAACTTCACCATGCCCCAGTAATCTTTGGTTGCATGCAAACGCGTCCATGGCAACACATACGAACCCGTCTCCGGGTCTCGATATTGCGGCTGATGCATGTGCCATAGCACCGCCAAATGTATCCGGTTCATCCCTCGACTCTCTCCGTGGACCCTGACTTCCGCACCGCTCAAGCTAACGCCAATCACACGGCTCAACTGTTTTGCTAGCGCCCTTTGTTGCTCACCAAGAGGCGCCTCGTCACCCCTTCCTCGACTCCCTCCATGTTACACTCACCCTTCTTCCCATGCGTCTTCTTGACCGTTATATCGCCCGCGAAGTCACCCGGCACGCTCTCCTCGGACTCTTGATCTTCACTTTCGTTCTCTTCGTGCCGCAACTCGTCAAGCTAATGCAGGTTTTCGTGCGCCATTCCGGTTCAGGTTCCCAGGTCGTCATCCTCTTTCTATCCGTTGTGCCGAGCGTTCTCGTTTTTACCATCCCTATGGGTGTCCTGATTGGCGTGCTGCTGGGGCTGGGGCGCATGTCCATGGACAGCGAGATCATCGCCCTGACATCGCTGGGGATCAGCCGGAAGCGAATTCTTGTTCCTGTGGGGGTTCTCTCCGTTTTGGGCGCGGCGCTTACCTTTCTCATGACCGCCTGGCTTGCGCCCCTGTCTCTCCGCACCGGGCGCGACATCGAGAGCAAGCTGGTCACATCCCAAATCTCATTCGCGGTGCAGCCGCGCGTGTTCGATGAGCGTTTCCCGAACATTATCCTCTATGTGAACGATGTGGCCGTCAGTGGCACACATTGGAAGGGCGTTTTCCTCGCGCAGACCAGCGGGGAAAAAACTTCCACCCAAAGCAATTCTCAGATCACGCTTGCGGATAGTGCGATTGTAATTCCCGAGCCGGCCCTCGGCAAGTTGGAGCTCCACCTGAACGACGGCAGCACGCACGAGTTTGACCGCTCCACTCCCGACCATTACTCCATTACCGCTTTCGGGCGCAGCGATTGGCCCATGGAGTTCAGCACCATGCTTCCGACGAAGGAGCGCACCATCAGTTTTCCGGAGCGCCCCTTGCGGGAACTGTGGAGAGAGAACGGCCCCAACTGGCGCGATGCGCGAGTGGAACTGAACCAGCGGCTGGCTTTTCCGGCCGCTTGCTTCGCCTTCGCCTTGATTGCGGTTCCTCTTGGCGCCCAACCACGCCGCGGCGGGCGGGCGGCGGGCTCACTGCTCGCGATCATCATCATTGCCACGTATTACCTTTTTCTGGTTACGGGCGCTGGCCTGGCTCGCCAAGGGATTGTTCCGGCTGCTGTTGGCATTTGGGCGGCCAACGTGTTTATCACGCTTTTCGCACTGGCGCTTTTCCCCCGCATGGAGCGCTATCGCGGGGAAGTACGTCCGCCCGCTTTCTTCACGCGGTTCAGCGCTATTCGGCGACTTCTTCGACGCCGTACGGCTCGCGTCAAGGTTCGACCTGCTACGGCGCGCGCCATGAACAGTGAGACCGTTACACCATCCTACTCGAGCCTGCCCTCGATCCTTGACCTGTATCTGCTCCGTCGATTCGTCTACTACTTCCTCCTCATCATGGCGGCCTTCATTTTCCTCTTCGAGATATTCACCTTCTTCGAGCTTGCGGAAGACATTCGCCGACACAACGTGCCGTTCATGATCGTGCTCGATTATTTCCGCTTTCTGATTCCCTACTCGGTTTATCAATTTACGCCGCTCGGAGCGCTTGTGGCCGTGCTGGTGACGCTCGGCATCATGAGCAAGAACAACGAAATCGTGGCGTTCAAAGCGAGCGGGATTTCGCTCTACCGGATTGCCATGCCGATTCTTCTGGTCGGGCTGGTGATCGCGGGATCGCTGCTGATTCTCGACGACACGTATCTGCCCTATGCCAACCAGCGCCAGGACGCGCTGCGGGCCATCATCAAAGGCCGGCCGCCACAGACCTACACGCGGCCACAGCGCTGGATTTTTGGAGAAAACGCAAAGATCTATAACTACGACCTTTTCGATCCCAAGGAGAAGCTCTTCGGCGGACTCTCCGTGATCGAACTCGATCCCGCCACATTTCAGATGCGACGGCGCGTTTTTGCCACGCGCGCCGAATGGCTCGATTCGGAAAATACATGGGTGCTGGAGTCCGGCTGGCTTCGCGATTTTTCTGGGGGAACCGTGACGCACTACGCGCCTTTCAAGGTTACGTCACTGCCGGAACTCACGGAACAGCCTTCCTATTTCAATCGCGAAGTGATCCAGGCCTTTCAGATGAGCTGGCGCGAACTTCGCCGCTACATCGCTGGACTCCAGAACGCCGGGTTCGACGTGTCGTCTCTTACAGTTCAGTTGCACAAAAAACTCGCATATCCGCTGATTGCGCCCATTAGCATGATGCTCGCGGTGCCGTTCGCGCTGTTTGTCGGGAGCCGCGGGGCCATTGGAGGTGTCGCCATAGGAGTGGGCGTCGGGATCAGCTATTGGGCACTTTCGGCGCTCGCCGAGGCGATGGGGGGAATTGGACAGTTGCCGCCGTTTTTGGCCGCGTGGTCGCCGGACCTGGTGTTTTTCTTTTTGGCTCTGTATTTCTTTTTCAAAATGCCGACGTAAGAAGAAGAGGTGGCGAGTCGGAGAAAGTGCACCGATGACAGTTTGCAGTGCGCAGTTTCGGAAAAGGAAAAGGACAGAGAGGAAGAGTTCTGGGGTCTATCTGGCGTCGGCGGGGCGGGAGTGAAGGCGGCGCAGGGGGCGGGCGCCGGAGGCCGGGAAGGTCATGCCCCAAAACTTGTCTCCACCTTCGGTGAACTCAAAAGAGGCAGACACCTGGCCGTCGCGCGCATTGCGCAAGGCCACAATCTTCGCGGCAGCTTTCCTGCCGCTGAATTCGTTCACCAGTTGAAAGATCTGCCCCAAACCCAATTGAGTTTCGAGCAGTACCACGCCGCCATGGGCGCTGACGCTAACCGAGCGCGTCCAATATTTGAACTTCTCTCCCGCTTCCGTCTCCCCATAGAGCAGAACGTTCATACACATCACGGCGCGTGCCGTCCGTCTGCGTTCCACCCGGCGAAAGTGTAGTAAGGACATCCCTGATCCATTCCTCGATTACGCGCATCGTGCCCGAAAACCTCGACGACACCCGGCGTAGGCCAGTTCTACGAAGCCATAGGCTAGCGCCCACCAGCCGTGCGTCCAATAGCAGGCCAGTACCATGTTGGTTCCCTCTTTGGTACTAGGGAGGAGTTGGAAGAGTCGAAAGTCAGTAGTCGGTAGTCTGTAGTCGGAAGCTAGAAGTCCGGGTGGGAGAGCGGTATCAGCGGGGCTGGACTTCGACGGGGTCGGGCAAATGGAGTGTGCTGTGCATCTTCTCGCTGATGATCACCTGCTGGCCGTGTTGGATGTAACGGGCGAGGACTCCTGCTTTCATCCAGTTGAATCCCCAGGCATCTTCCACGGCTACGATGGTGTAGGTGCCGGGAATCACGCCCTGAAGCAGGAACGTTCCGTCGAAATCGCTCTGATCGCGGCGGAACAATTCGACATGTGCTTCCGGGTCGCTCGGTACCAAAGCCACCATGACGCCGGAGACTGGTTTGGCGTTCTTCTCTGCGACGCCTTCAATGCGCACCGTCCCTTCGGCCAGCTCCGCGGTCACCTCCACAGTTGCCCCTGGTGCGAGAGTCACGCCATTGCCCGGCGACGCTTCCCCTGTTTCGGAGATTGTCCGCATCACCGCGTACCATTTCCCCATTGCTCCAATGGCCATTTTGTACTTGCCGGACTTCAGGGCGCCAAACGAGACTTGTCCATTCGGGTCTCCTTGTTGAAACCCCGCCGGTTTTTGCCGGGCATCGAGAAGTCCGACCACATATTGCTTCGGCAACGGCTCGTCGTCCGGCATTCTTACGGTCACAGTCAGTT
>Ga0187772_10001393_pt1 | contig 11461 bp, 12 predicted proteins | sample 0116_SJ02_MP15_2_FD_133137 | JGI IMG/M metagenome (GOLD analysis project Ga0187772, IMG submission 133137) | Tropical peat soil microbial communities from peatlands in Department of Meta, Colombia - 0116_SJ02_MP15_20_MG | ecosystem: Environmental > Terrestrial > Soil > Wetlands > Peat | place... | reverse complement strand
ATCTCGGCGATCCTGATCGTGCTCGTCGTCCACTACCGGCCCGCGGGGATCATCGGGAATCGCATCGCGTTCTACGGCACCCTCTGGCCGGGCGGGGTGACGGTCCTGATCGTCTTCGCGGGCGTCATCTTTGGCGGCGACGCGATCGCGGGCGAGTTCCAGAACAAGACCGGCTACTTCCTGATGGGGCTCCCGATCAAGCGCTGGAGCGTCTATGCCGGCAAGTACCTGGCGGCGTTCGCGGCGTCGCTCGTGACGATCCTCGCTTACCTGCTCATCCTGATCGGGTTCGGCGCGACGTACTTCGGCGCCGGTGCGATCTCGCTCGATCTCTTCGAGTCGCTCCTCCTCTCCATCCTCTACCTCTCGGCCCTCCTCGGCACGGTGTTCCTCTTCAGCTCGATGTTCAAGACCAGCATGTACGGCGTGATCATCGTCGCCGTGATGTTCCTCTTCGGGTTCACGCTGATCAACGCGTTGCTCGAGGGGCTCATCCACATCGAGCCGTGGTTCATCGTCACGTACGCGAACCAGGTGATCGGCTACCCGTTCAGCGGGGTCCCGCCCCACATCTTCCGGGCGGGGGGCGCGACGAGCTACGCCCCGACGTACGGGGAAGGCATCGCGATCATGGTCGGCTACTTCCTCTGGACGACGCTCGTGGGCCTCCTCCTCTTCGACCGGGAAGAGTTCACCTAGGGTCGCCGCCCCGCGCCGATCCGCCGCCACCGCCCGGCCGGGCGGGTCAGGCGAGGTTCGCCGCGCGCGGCAGCCGCCGGCTCGCGAAGCCCACCAGAAGGATCCCCGGGACGGCCGGCACCATCAGCAGCGACCAGACCGCGATCGGGTTGGGCGCGAGCCCGAGGACGAATCCCCCGAGCGCGGGGGCGAGGGTGTAGCCGGCGCCCATGATCGCCCCGAACGCACCGTTGTACGCGCCGATCTCCGTCGGCGGGGCGAGGTTCGACGGGAGGGTGGTCGTCGGGATCGACTCGACGTTCTCGCCCATCGTTAGGACGAACACCGCGGCGAAGAAGGCGGCCACGAGCGCGAGCGACGCGAGGGCGAACGCCGCAAGGAGGAGGAAACCCGCCGCGTAGAGCCCTACCCCGAGGACGAGGAGAGCGGTGTGCCGGGAGCCCCGCGAGGCCCGGGTCGTCGGGGGCTGCCCGAACACCACCAGGACGCCGTTCAGCGCGAGGCCGGCGCCGAGGATCGCGTACGGGATCCGGAGCACGGAGTTCACGTAGAGCGGGAAGGTCACCCCCCACTGGCCGACGGAGAGCGAGACGAGCGCGACGCCGGCACAGAGGATGAGGAAGGGCCGGTCCTTCCGCAGGATCTCGAGGCTTTCGCGGACCGACCCGACCCGGGCGGGTCCGCTCGATGCGGCCGGGACGGCGGCCGCGCCGCGCAGCCGGAGATCGTAGGGCGACGGTTCGAGGAACGCGGCGACGAACCCGACCCCGGCGAGGAGCGCCACTCCGGCGGCGAAACCGACCGAGACGAACCCGAAGAACCCGATCAAGACCCCGCCCGACAGGACCCCGAGCGTGAACCCGACGTTCCAGCCGACCCGGATCCACGTGTAGCCCCGGGTCCGCTCGTGGCCCTGACTGAAGTCGGCCACGTACGCGGAGATCGCCGGGCCGGCGATCGTGCCGGCGGTCCCGAGGACGGTGACGAGGACGACGAGCGCCGGGATCGAGCGGAGGTTCATCGCCTCGGCCGTGAGCAGCACCGCGGACGCCTCCGCGGTCATCGCGGCGAGAAAGACGCGCCGCCGGCCGACCCGGTCGGTCAAGAGGCCCGCGAAGGGAACGATGAAGAGGGGCACTACGCCCGTGATGGTGAGCAGAAGCCCTACCTCGAGGAACGGCACCCCGAGGACGTTCCGCAGGAACAGGGAGAAGTACGGATAGATCAGGCTCTGACCCGTCGCGCGGAGGACCGCGCCGAATCCGAGCCAGCGGACGTTCCGCTCCATCTCGGGCATCGCGGCCCGCCGAGGGTTGCCGAAGCAAAGGGTTATGGGGCGGACCTCGGTCGATTCGCGACGACCGATGGGCGATCAGGACCTCTCGACGGAGCTCGAAGGTCAGGGCTACCAGCTCACGGGGCGTCACAGCGCGGTCAAGCTCTGCTACTGGACGCGCGAGTCCCTCGTCCGGGGCCGGGACTGCTACAAGGGACGGTTCTACGGCATCGAAAGTCACCGCTGTCTCCAGATGTCTCCCGCCATCGACGCGTGCAACCTGCACTGCCGCTTCTGCTGGCGGAACCAGGGGTGGGAGCACGACGGCGTGATGCCGGAGTACGACGACCCCGAGGCGCTCCTCGAGCGATCGGTCGCGGCGCAGCGGCGGATCCTCTCGGGGTTCAAGGGGGAGGCGGACGTCCGGCCCGAGCGATGGGACGAGTCCCAGGCCCCGCGGCACGTGGCGATCTCCCTCACCGGGGAGCCGACCCTCTACCCGAAGATGAACCGGTTCCTCGAGCTCTGCCACGAGCGCGGGATCACGACGTTCCTCGTCACGAACGGAACGAACCCCGACGGTCTCCGCGCGCTCGACCCGCTGCCGACGCAGCTCTACGTCTCGGTGACCGCGCCGAACGAGCCCGTGTTCCGCCGGCTCACCCTACCGGCGCACGACGACGCGTGGGACCGTCTCCTCGAGTCCCTCGCGATCGTCCGCCACCTCCGGACGCGGCGGGTGCTCCGGCACACCCTGGTCCGCGGTTGGAACCTCGGATGGATCTCGGCCTACGCCGAGCTGGACCTCCTCGCCCGGCCCGACTTCATCGAGCCGAAGGGGTACGTCTACATGGGGAAGTCGCGTCAGCGGCTCGGCCGGGACCACGTCCCGGAGCATGAGGAGATCGCCGATTTCGCCCGGCGCCTCGCGGCCCGGACCGGCTACCACGTGCTCGACGAGTCGCCGGAATCGAAGGTCGTGCTGCTCGGCCGCTCGAAGGAGGGACGATTCCTTCCCGGACGGGAACCGGAACGGATCGAGCTCCCGATGGCTCGAGCGAACGAGCTGTCGGCCTAGATCAGCCGCCAGTTCACGACGCTGACGACCACGGCCGCCGCGATCCCCATGCCCATGACGAGGTAGGGGTTGATCTTGAGCGACCGGGTCTCCTCCATGTCGTAGTACTGGATGAGGCCGGCGGCGCTCGAGAAGCCGGACCGCTTGCTGTCGGGCATGTCCAACGCCGTGGAGCGCGAGCGCGCTATTTAACCCTTCAGCGCGGCGAAAACCCCGCGGGTTGACGGAGAGTTCTCGCCCCGACCGGCTCGGAGCTTGCCGGCCGGGCTCACCGCACGGGAAGACCGGCGTCTCGGTTCAGACCCGGCCGCGCCTCACCGGAAGAACCCCGTCCCTCCGAGGTCGAGTATCGAATCCTCGATCGCGTCGTGGAGCCGTCCCGAGAGGCCCCCGCCCACCGAGTTCGACCCGCCGGTCAGCAATCGATCGATCAGCGGTCGGGGGGGCCCGACGCGCACCGCCTTGCGCGACTTGACGCCGGTGACACGGGCGAGCTCTTCGAGCGCGAGCTCCCGATCCCCGAGCTGGTCCACGAGCCCGAGCTCCAGCGCCCGGGCTCCGGTCCAGAACTCCCCCGTCGCGAGGGCCCGGATCTCGTCCACCGGACGTTTCCGCTCCTCCGCCACGAGACGGACGAAGAAGTCGTACCCTTCTTGCGCGACGGCCTGAAGTTTCCCCCGTTCTTCCTCGGTCAGGGGCCGGTACCCCTGGTAGGCGTCCTTGTGCGCGCCGACGTGGACGAGCTCCACCGCGATGCCGAGCCGGCGCAGGAGATCCCGGAGCGCGAAGTGCGGCATGATGACCCCGATCGACCCGACGGTGGATTCCGGATAGGCGAAGATCCGGCGCGCGCCCAGGGCCGCGAGGTAGGCCCCCGAGGCCCCGATCGATCCGATCGACGCGAAGACCGGCTTCGTCGCGTTGAGCCGCTTCACCGCGAGGTAGAAGTCCAGGGAGGCGATCGACTCGCCGCCGCCGCTCGAGAGGTCGAGGAGTACTCCCTTGACCCGCCGACGGTATCGCAAAGCCCTCAGGAGCCGGACGTACGGCTCGACCGACCGCTCGCGGATCGTCCCGCGGAACTGTACCTGAGCCAAGATCTCGCGCATGGGCCCGATCGCCCACGCGAGGCGTTGCGGGTTATTATCTCGTCCGCCGCGACCTTGAGCGGACCCTTCAAGTAGGTCGCCTCCCGACGCGTCACCGTGCGCATCCTCATCCGCCCGCGGCTCCCGGTGCTCGCGCTCCTACTCTTCGCGCCGACGATCCCCGAATTGCTCACCGGGTCCACCCCGATCACCCCGCTCTTCTACGACCCGTTCGCCTTCTTCCTCTCCTTCGGGTTCGACGTCGCGCTCTACGGCACCGGGGCGCTCCTGATCCGGGAGGTTGCGGTCGCGTACCGCAAGGGCTGGGCGTCCATCCTGTGCCTCGGGGCCGCGTACGGCATCGCCGAGGAGGGCTTCGCGGTCCACACGTTCTTTCAGACCTCGGGCTCGCCGGTCGGGGTCCTCGGGAGCTACGGGCACGCGTTCGGCGTCAACTGGGTCTGGGCGCTCGGTCTCACCGCCTTCCACGCGACCTACTCGATCGCCCTGCCCATCCTGTTGACCCAGCTCTGGTTCCCCGAGTCGAAGGCGGTCCGCTGGTTCGACGGGTCGGCGATCGCTCTGGTCGCGGCGATCTACTTCGCCACCGTGGTGACGTTCGACCGGGCGGTGGGGCATGGCCCGAGCCCGGGCGCCTTCGCCTTCTTCCTCGTCGTCGCCGTGGTCCTGATCCTCCTCGCACTCTGGGCCCCGAAGGATCTCCTCCGTGTCCCGACGGGTCGCACTCGGCTCGGGGCGGTAGGAATCGCCTTCACGGGCTCCCTGCTGTTCGACGCGTGGATCCTGGTGCTCATCCTCGCGAGCGCGCATGCGGTCCCCGCCCTGGCAGCGGCGGTGATCTTCGTCGCCCTCAATCTTCTCGCGCTCGCGCTCGTGACGGGCCGGCTTGGGACCGAGGGCCTCGATTGGTCCAAGTTCTACTTCGCGACGGGCATGCTCGCCGTGTTGTTCGCCTGGGACGTCGTCATCGAGTTCTCGATCCCTGGGATCCTTCTCGTGTCGGCGCTCTTCGCCTACCTCCAGTACCGACTCCGCGCCACCCTGCGGGCACGGTACGTGGCCCCTCCCGCCGGCGCCCACGCCGCGGTGACGCCGTAGCTAGTCCGGACGGTCCCCTTCGTGGGCGCCGAGGAAGCTCCCGAGGGCGTCCAGGTAAGCGGCACGTTGTTCCCAGAACGCGACGTGGGAGCTCTCCTCGAACCGACGGAGGTGGGACCCACGGATGCCGGCGTGGATCGACTCCGCGACACGGGGCGTTACCTCGTCGTACCGCCCGGCCGTGACGAGAGTGGGGATTGCTATCTCCCGGAGCCGGTCCGTGACGTCCCAGTCCCGGATCGTCCCGGTGATGGTGAACTCGTTGGGCCCGTTCATCGTGAGGTACTTCGGCGAGTTGCTGTGCTCGATGGAGTAGGTGAGCTCGGGCGGCCACTCGGGAAGACGGCAGAGATGGCGTCGGTAGAAGGCGTCGACCGCGCGAAGGTACTCGGGATGCTGGTATTCGCCGGTGGCCTCGTATCTCGCTAGGATCTCGGGATACGGGGCCGGGAGCTCCCGCTTGAGTCGGGCCATCTCCTGGACCGTCAGGGGGACGCTCGCGAGGCCGCTCGCCGACACTAACGTCCGGAGTCCCTCGGGGTGGGCGAGGGCGTACGCGATCGCGAGCGCCCCGCCGTAGCTCGACCCGACCAGATGGACCCGCCCCAGTCCGAGCGTCTGGCGGAGCTCCTCGACGTCGCTCACATCCCGATCGATCGAGTACTCGCCGACGTCCCGCGCGAGCTCCGAGCGACCGCAACCGAGCTGATCGAAGAAGACGACACGGTACCCCGCACGGGCGAGGTCCGCGAACGGCAGCAGGTAGTCGTGCGTCGACCCGGGCCCGCCGTGGAGCGTGAGGACCGTCCCCCGGGGGCCGGGCTCCCCGGCGATCTCCCAGTAGAACCGGTACCCGTGGATGCTCGCGAATCCGTCCCGGAGGTTCCGCGGCCGTTCGCTCACGCGCGGGCCGAGGCACCGGATGTATTTGGGCGCCGTCCCGGGATGTCCGAGCGTCCGAGGCCTGCCGTCCCGGGCCCCCGAGGTGATTCGCCGAGCGCGCCCCGCGGGGGGGCGCGGAGGGATTGACCCGCCGCGGAAGGCGTCGCCGCGGAGGGTCTCGTGGGCACGTTCGGACTTCCGGCGATCGCGCGTTCCACGGGGGGACGAATCGTCCAGGCGTTCATCGTACTCCCCATCGGGGCGAGGAGGAAGCCCGCAGCGCACGGCCGACACTCACGATGGGTGACCACCGGGCCGAATCTCGTCGCCGCGTCCGGCAACAACGGCTATCCGACCGTCGGGGCATCGGGGAGGGTGTGGCCCTCGGCTCTCCCCGCAGCGGCATCCACTTTCCCCCCGCGGGGCCCGACGCGATCGGGATCTGGTTCGAGCAGGTGAGCCACCAGCTCGTCCTGCTCGCCGAATTCCCGCTCAGCGACATCGAACGGGCGGTCGCGACCTTCACGGGCGCGGTCGAAGAGCACGCGAGATCGACCGACCTCGCGCGGCCGCCCGAAGGGACCGCCGACTCCGAGCTCGCCCGGGTCCTGGCCGCGGATCACGCTCGGTTCTCGACTTCGATCGAGCAGCTTCGATGGTTCCTCGCGGTGGTACAACGGGAGGACCACGGGGGCCACCGACAGGCGCTCGGGCAGTACGGGCGGATCTTCGCCGAGGCGTTCCTGCGGCATCGGACGGAGGAGAACCGCTACTTCGCTCGGGTCCCACCGCGGGGACCGCGGGCTCGCACGCTCTCTCCGAGAAGCGCTTATTAGGTCGTCCGCGAGAGCCGGTCCGAACGCTGATGGCGACGCGGACCGCGGAGGCCGTCTGGGTCGAGAAGTACCGCCCGGCCTCGCTCAAGGAGATGGTTGGGCAGGACGCGATCGTCCCGCTGCTCCGAGCGTACGCCGAAAAGCATTCGATGCCGCATCTCCTCTTCGCTGGCCCGCCCGGCACCGGCAAGACGACCGCGGCGCTCGCCCTCAGCCGCGACCTCTACGGTCCGGAGTGGCGGCAGAACTTCCTCGAACTGAACGCCTCCGACACGCGGGGGATCGACACCGTCCGCACGACGATCAAGGACTACGCCCGGACCTCCCCGCTCGGCGAGGTCGGGTTCAAGATCCTCTTCCTCGACGAGGCGGACAACCTGACGCAGGAGGCCCAGGCGTCCCTGCGTCGGCTCATGGAACGGTACGCCGGCTCCTGCCGGTTCATCCTCTCCTGCAACTACTCGTCACGGATCATCGAGCCAATCCAGTCCCGGTGCGCGGTGTTCCGCTTCCGGGCCTACTCCACGGAGGCGGTGCGGTCCCAGCTCGAGCGAATCGCGAAGGCCGAGGGCAAGCGGGTCGCGGCCGAGGCGTTCGAGACGATCGTCGCGGCGAGCTCGGGCGACATGCGTCGCGCGACCAACCTTCTCCAGCTCGTCTCCGCCCATACCGACCAAATCACCGCGGCCACGGTGAAGGAGTACGCGACGGTGCCGCTCCGCCGGGAGGTCGAGTCGATGCTCGGCGCGGCGCTCGCCGGTAACTTCCTCGAGGCGCGGGACCGGCTCTACGCGCTCCTCACCGAGCGGGGCGCGTCGGGCGAGGAGATCCTCCGGGCGATCCACGGCTACCTTCCCGACATCAGCGACGCGCTCTTGCCGCCGCGGGAGAAGATCCGGCTGGTGGAGTACCTCGGGGAGGTCGACTTCCGCCTCGCCCAGGGCGCCTCGGAGCGGGTCCAGATGGAGGCGGTGCTGGCCCACGTGGCCGCCGGCGCGCCCCCCCGGGCGAAGTAGGTCGTATGGCACGGCAGAGGGACGTCGCCCGGAAGCCCCCGGTCGCCCGTCGGGCGGTGGCCGTCGGAGAGCTCACCCTGCGGCCGTCGACCCGCCGGGCGATCGCCCGGGGCGAGGTCGAGAAGGGGGACCCCCTCACGACGGCCGAGCTCGCGGGACTCCTCGCGATGAAGCGGACCGCGGAGCTGATCCCGCACTGCCACGTCGTCCCGCTCACCTCGAGCCGGGTCGAACTGGTCGGCTCGCGCCGGGGCGTGCGGGTCCGCTCGGAGGCGGCGACCGTCGACCGGACGGGGGTCGAGATGGAGGCGCTCGTCGGCGCGAGCGTCGCCCTCCTCACCGTATGGGACATGGTCAAGTACCTCGAGAAGGATGCGCGGGGGCTCTACCCCGAGACCTCTCTCGGGGCAGTGCGCGTCGTCACCAAGGAGAAGAGCGCCGGGCGCGAGCAATGAGCGGACCGAGCAATCCCCCGACCAGCGCGCCGAGCCGGCACCACCTCGGCGGGAGCCGGGCGCTCGGCTTCGTCGTCCTCTCGGTGACCGACACCCATACCGAGGAGGACGACCCCTCGGGACACCTCGCTCGCGACCTGTTGAAGGGCAGCGGACATCACGTGCGGCATTACGGCCTCGTGGCGAACTCGATCGCCGACATCCGGGACAGGCTCGATCCCTGGCTCGCGGAGATCGAGGTCGAGGCCGCCGTGACCGTCGGAGGGACCGGGGTGAGCTCGCGGGACCTCACGGTGAACGCCCTCGAGGCGATGGGGGGGAAGCGGCTCGAGGGGTTCGGCGAGATCTACCGCGCGATCAGCTTCGGAGAGGTCGGCCCGCTCGCGATGATCAGCCGGGCGGCGTTGTTCCTCGTGCGGAACAAGCCCGTCTACGCCCTCCCCGGGAGCGAGCGGGCGGTCCGCACCGCGATCGAGAAGCTGATCCTCCCGGCGTCGATCCACCTCGTCGAGGAGCTCGAGCGCTAGCCCGGGCCCTTCGCCACGCGACCGTCCTCGAACCGGACCCCGAGGGCGCCCATCGGGGGCGGCCCGGGGTCCAGCGTTTGCTCGGGGACCCCCTGGAGGCGGCAGAAGTCCCGCCACGCGGGGTTCGCGTCGGTGTGGTGGGCGAGCAGGATGCCGCGGTCGGAGAGCACCTCCCAGGCGGCGTGGAGCTCGAAGCGGGCGCGGGCGACCGACGGCCCGTTGTCGTAGAAGAAGAGGTCGACCTGGTGGGCCGAGCCGAGGATCTCCCGCAGCCGCTCCTCGGTGTTGCCGAGCGCGAGCGTCCAGCGCGAGCGGAGCGTCGGCGGCACGAACTGGCCGACGGTCACGTCGTGCACCCCCGTGGGCCGGCCGGCGGTCGGCCCCGGGCCGAGCGAGGTGAGGAGCCCCTCGCGGTTCGCCTCGAGGGCCGCGAGGAGCCACGCCGTCGAGTACCCCGGGCGGACTCCGGTCTCGATGACGACCCGGGGCCGGGCGGCGCGGACGATCAGGTAGAGGAGGGCTCCCTGCGGGAGCTCCCGGGTGAACGCGAGCCCCGCACCCCGCGTGAGCAGGGTGTCCGGAAGGTCGCTTTCCCGCAGCTCCCGCCGGTACCGCTGGAGGTCCGACGCAGAGGCGTCGGTGAGCGCCGCGATCCGCTCGAGCGAGGCCTGACGGAAGAGCAGCATCCGCTGCCGCACGCCCTTCCGAGCGGCCGGCGTCAAGAGCGTCGGCAGCCGAATGGTTCGATCGACGTAGGGGACCGCGTCGCCCACGGGCGCGCCTCGGTCCGCCGATAGCCCGGCCGGTCCTTGGGCACGAAAATTAGGGGGCACGGACCCTCCATGGGCACGGCGCTACAAAGAGGCTTGCCCCCTCCGCGCGGGTCGGACCCGCCCACGCGGGGCGACGGACGTCGCCGGAAAGAGAATCCGACGCCCCTTGGTGAAGCGCGTGACCGAGAGGAATAAAATAGGCCAACGCGCTCCGAACCAGTGGTGGCGATCGATGGGCGTTCAGGAGATCGGGAGCGGTAGTTTCGACCGGTTCGCGCAGGACAACGGGGCCGTGGTGATCGACGTGTGGGCCCCGTGGTGCGGACCGTGCCGGATGGTCTCCCCGATCGTGGATCGCCTGAGCGAGAAGTACAAGGGCAAGGTCGCCTTCGGCAAGATGAACTCCGACGACAACGGCGAGAAGGCGGGCGCGCTCGGGATCATGAGCATCCCGACCCTCCTGTTCTACAAGCAGGGGAAGCTCGTCGACCGGATCGTGGGCGCGTATCCCGAAGAGGTCATCGACGAGCACATCCGCCGGCTCCTCTGACTCGACCGCCCGGGGCACGGGCGCGACGGCCGTAGGGGCCGTACGCGCGCAACCACCCTTCGACCCAAGGCGTTTAGTGCCGCGCCGGTAGCGAGGGCGGTATGACGCCCGCGACCGCCGACCAGCAGCTCGCGCGCTACTCGTTCCAGCGCAAGCTCGACGAGATCGCGGCGTGCAAGGGCCGGGCGACCGAGCTGATCTCGCTCTACGTCTCGCCGGCGAAGCAGATCTCGGACGTGATGGCGTACCTCCGCAACGAGTACGCGCAGAGCTCGAACATCAAGAGCCGGACCACGCGCAAGAACGTGATGTGGGCGATCGAATCGTTGATGGGACGGGTCCGGGCGTTCAAGGAGCCCCCCGCGAACGGCGCTGCGTTCTTCGTCGGGTCGAAGGCGATCGGCGCGGACAAGTCCGAGCCGGTCACCTTCATCGTCGAGCCCCCCGAGCCGCTCAACACGTACCTCTACCGGTGCGACTCGAGCTTCTTCCTCGACCCGCTCCTCGCGATGGTCCACGAGCCCGACGTCTGGGGGCTCATCGTCATGGATCGGGCCGAAGTGACCCTCGGCCTGTTGCAGGGGAAGCGTGTCGTGCCCCTGCGCAACCGCCAGTCCCTCGTGCCGAGCAAGCACGGCCGGGGCGGCCAGTCCCAGCACCGCTTCGAGCGGATGATCGAGCACGCGGCCCACGAGTTCTTCGTGAAGATCGCGGAGATCGCCTCCGAGCTGTTCCTCCCCCGCAAGGAGCAGCTGAAGGGGATCCTCCTCGGTGGCCCGGGCGCCACGAAGGAGTACTTCTACAAGGAGGCCTACCTGCAGTACGAGCTCCAGCAGAAGGTCGTCCAGCCGCTCTTCGACACCGGCTACACCGACGAGTACGGATTGAAGGAGCTCGTCGAGAAGGCGACCCAGACCCTCCACGGCCTCGAGATCACCGAGGAGAAGCGGCTGATCCAGCGGCTCCTCGCCGAGGTCCGCAAAGCGGAGACCGGTCTCGCGTCGTACGGGGAGACGGACGTTAACTTCGCCCTCGAGGCCGGGGCCGTCGACACGCTCCTCATCTCGGAGGGACTCCGAAAGCAGCGCGTCACCTTCCGCTGCTCCGCGTGCGGGAACGAGTTCGTGCGCACGCTGCCGGACGAGGAGATCGACGCCGTCCT
>Ga0187772_10001391_pt1 | contig 11466 bp, 9 predicted proteins | sample 0116_SJ02_MP15_2_FD_133137 | JGI IMG/M metagenome (GOLD analysis project Ga0187772, IMG submission 133137) | Tropical peat soil microbial communities from peatlands in Department of Meta, Colombia - 0116_SJ02_MP15_20_MG | ecosystem: Environmental > Terrestrial > Soil > Wetlands > Peat | place... | reverse complement strand
ATCTGAAGCTGTCCAATCTCTGCTGGATGTACGATCACAATTCCGTCACGCTGGACGGTCCGGCGGCGTGGTCATTCAGTGAAGATGTGGCTACGCGTTTTGTCGGATATGGATGGAATGTCACCCGCGTCGTCGACGCCAATGATCTGGAGATGCTGGCCCGGGCGTTTGAAGTTTTTCGCAAGACCACCGACCGGCCGACGTTGATCATCGTCGACAGTCACATCGGCTATGGTTCGCCTCACAAGCAAGACACCAACGCGGCGCACGGCGAGCCTCTCGGCGAAGAGGAAGTCAAGCTGGTCAAGAAGTTCTATGGCTGGCCGGAAGACGCTAAGTTCCTCGTGCCCGACGATGTGCGGGAGAATTTCCGCGACGGCGTCGGCAAGCGCGGACGCGATCTCCACGCGCAGTGGTCGAAGACCTTCGCAGAATATTCCCAGCAGTATCCAGAATTGGCAGGGCGCCTCCACCACATGCAGCACCGCGAACTGCCGGCTGGCTGGGATAAGAACTTACCGACCTTCCCAGCAGATGCCAAGGGCGTCGCCACGCGCGAAAGCGGCGGCAAAGTGCTGAATGCTCTGGCGCAGAATACTCCTTGGATCATTGGTGGAGCTGCCGACCTTGCGACTTCGAACAAGACCACGTTGAAATTCGAAGGCGCCGGAGAGTTCAGTGCCAGCAACTACGCCGGCCGCAACCTGCACTTTGGTGTCCGCGAGCACGTGATGGGCGCCAGCGTAAACGGGATGGTTGTTTCCGGCCTTCGCGCTTTCGGAGCTACGTTTTTCAACTTCAGCGACTATATGCGGCCCAGCATCCGGCTTGCGGCCCTGATGGAGATTCCTTCGATCTTCGTCTACACACACGACTCGATTGGCCTCGGCGAAGACGGCCCGACGCATCAGCCAATCGAGCAGTTGGCTTCCCTGCGCGCCATGCCGAACCTCATCGTGCTTCGTCCTGGCGACGCCAACGAAGTGACCGAAGCCTGGAAAATCATAGCTCAGCTGAAACATTCTCCCGCAGCCCTGGTCCTGACCCGGCAGCCTCTGCCGACGCTGGATCGCACGAAATATGCCGCAGCCTCGGGCGTTGCCAAGGGAGCTTACGTTCTCGCCGATGCTCCTGGTGGAAAGCCGGACGTGATTCTCATGGGCACCGGGAGCGAGTTGTCCCTCTGCGTAGCCGCCTACGAACAATTGAAGACGGAAGGCGTCAAAGCCCGTGTCGTGAGCATGCCTTCGTGGGAGGTCTTCGAGCAGCAAGACGACGGCTACAAAGAAAGCGTCCTTCCCTCCACCGTGACTGCACGCGTCTCTGTGGAAACGGCCGCCACCCTGGGATGGGAACGTTACGTTGGCAACAAGGGGCGGATGATCGGCATGCACAGCTTCGGCGCCTCGGCTCCGATCAAGGATCTGATGAAGCATTTCGGCTTTACCGTAGACAAAGTGGTTGCAGAAGCGCACGCAGCAATCTCTGGACGTTGACGGTTAGCCCAACCGCAAACTTCGCATTACTTTTTGGAGATCACCATGCAGCCAACCGGAATACTCGAAAACTCGAAAGCAACCAAGAATCCTCTGCAAGAACTCCTCAACTACGGCCAGTCGATGTGGCTGGATTACATCCGCCGCGACCTGTTCACCACCGGCAAGTTGAAACAAATGATTGCCGAAGACGGCCTACGGGGTATGACTTCGAACCCGGCCATCTTCGAGAAGGCGATCGCCGAGAGCTCGCTGTATGACGACATGTTGAAGTCGCTGGCCGCGCGCAAAGATCTCGATACAACCGCGCGCTACGAACAAATCGCCATCCGCGACATTCAGGCTGCCGCCGATGCGCTGCGCGGGGTCTACGATCAGTCGAACGCCCGCGACGGCTACGTCAGCCTCGAAGTTTCGCCCTATCTCGCGCGCAAGACGCAGGAGACGATCGAGGAAGCCCGGCGGCTGTGGAAGTCGGTCGATCGCCCCAATGTCATGATCAAGGTTCCGGGCACGACCGAAGGGATTCCCGCTTTTCAGCAGCTGATCAGCGAGGGCATCAACATCAACGTGACCTTGCTTTTCGCTCAGGACGTCTACGAGGAAGTCGCTGCTGCCTACATTGCCGGGTTGGAGCAACATGCAGCCCGCGGCGGGAACTTGAAGAAAATGGCCAGCGTCGCCAGTTTTTTCATCAGCCGCATCGACACCTTGGTCGATTCCCTGCTGGAAGCTAAAATCAAAACCGCATCGGATGCCGCCCAGGAAGCGCTGTTCAAGAGCCTGCTGGGCAAAGTCGCCATCGCGAACGGCAAGCTTACCTATCAGAAATATGAACGGATCTTCAGCGGCGCACGCTGGCAGGCGCTGGCCTCTAAGGGAGCGCAAACCCAGCGCGTGCTTTGGGCGAGCACCAGCACCAAGAATCCGCACTATCGCGATGTCATCTACGTCGAAGAATTAATCGGCGCTGATACCGTCAATACCATGCCTCCTGCCACCATCGACGCCTTCCGCGATCACGGCCGGCTGCGCAATAGCCTGACCGAAGATGTCGCCGGCGCCAAGAAGGTTATGGACGATTTGTCGCGTTCCGGCATCTCCGTTAAGGAAGTCACCGACAAACTGACTGACGATGGCGTCAAGCTGTTTGCCGAGGCCTTCGACAAACTTCTCGCCGCGGTAGCCAAGAGCACCCAGGTCAAGGCATAAGCAAGGCACGCGTATGGAAAATATCGTGAACGAATGGCGAGCGACTCTCCCTCCATCGCTCGCCGCAGCCGTGTGGGGGGTGCAACCTGGAAATTGAGGAGCAAGCATGCAATTAGGAATGGTAGGCCTGGGACGCATGGGCGCGAATATGACGCGGCGCCTCATGCGCGGCGGACACCAACTCGTGGTTTCCGATCTCAGCGCCGACTCCGTCAAACAACTGGCAGGCGAAGGCGCAACCGGCTCTACTTCCCTGCAGGATCTCGTCTCCAGACTGAAACCGCCCCGCGCGATCTGGATCATGGTTCCGTCGGGTAATCCCACGGAACAAACGGTTCAGAATCTCGCGCAGCACATGCAGGCTGGTGACGCTATCATCGACGGCGGCAACTCCTATTTCAAAGATGACGTCCGCCGTTCGAAGGAACTTAAACCAAAAGGGATCGACTACCTCGACGTCGGCACCAGCGGCGGCGTCTGGGGTATCGATCGCGGTTATTGCATGATGATTGGGGGCCCGAAAGAGGCGGTTCACCGGCTTGATCCGATCTTCAAAACGCTCGCCCCCGGCCGTGGCGACATTCCTCGGACTCCCGGACGCGAGAAACTTGGAGGTACATCAGAAGACGGCTATCTGCACTGCGGCCCGTCTGGCGCCGGCCACTTCGTGAAGATGGTGCACAACGGCATCGAGTACGGGCTCATGCAGGCCTATGCCGAGGGTTTCGATATTTTCAAGAGCGCAACCAGCAAAGATTTGCCGGAAGATCTCCGCTACGATCTGCATCTTCCTGACATTGCCGAAGTCTGGCGGCGGGGCAGCGTGGTCAGTTCGTGGCTGCTCGATCTGACCGCGATGGCGTTGGTCGAAAGCCCCACCCTGTCTGAGTACGAAGGATATGTGCAAGACTCGGGTGAGGGCCGCTGGACGATACAGGCTGCGATTGACGAAGCTGTGCCGGCTGATGTTTTGACGGCGGCATTGTACGTGCGCTTCCGTTCACGCCAGCAGCACACCTTCGCAGAAAAGATTCTCTCCGCCATGCGTCAAAAATTCGGCGGCCACGTCGAGGCCGGCGAAGGTCCGGCTGGAGCCGCAAAACCAACAGCCAAGAAAACGGCGTAGCTGGTCAAATACTTCTGGGGAGTATCAAAGAGGACGCATTCATGGCTCAACTAGCAGAACAGCCTGCTGCCACTCAGCCGCGAGTCGGCAAGCAGGGTGACCCTTGCGTGATGGTGATCTTCGGCGCTGCCGGCGATTTGACCGGGCGCATGCTGATCCCGGCGCTCTACAATCTAGCCCGCGCGGGACTCCTGTCGCGCGACTTTGCGGTGGTGGGCGTTGCTCGCACCCAGATGTCGAACGAGGACTTCCAGAAAAGAGTTCACGAGGACGTTAAGAATTACTGTGGCGATTGCATCGATGAGGACCTCTGGGATTCCTTTATCCGCGGCTTTTACTATTTCACGGGCGACTTCACGGATAACAACCTCTATCCGCAGCTGAAGGAATTTCTGGGCAAGGTCGATAAAGAACATTCGGCCCATCAAAACGTCTTTTACTACCTGGCGACCGCGCCCAGCTTCTTCGGAAACATCGTCGAGCAATTGGCTGCGGCGGGACTGATGCAGCAAACGAACGGCGTATGGCGGCGGGTAATCATCGAGAAGCCGTTCGGCCACGATCTGGAATCTGCGAAAACGCTCAACCAGCAACTGCTGAAAGTCGCTGACGAAACCCAGATCTACCGCATCGATCACTATCTCGGCAAAGAGACCGTCCAGAACATCTTGGCGTTCCGTTTCGCTAACGGAATCTTCGAACCGGTCTGGAACCGCCGTTACATCGATCATGTACAGATCTCCGTCGCCGAGACGGTCGGTGTGGAGGGCCGAGGCAGCTATTTCGATCACGCGGGCTCTCTGCGCGACATGGTTCCAAATCACATCATGCAGCTCATCAGCCTGACTTCGATGGAGCCTCCGATTTCCTTCGATGCCAACGCGGTGCGCGATGAGCAGGCCAAAATTCTCCACGCCATCCAACCGATGACCGACGAAGAAGTATTGAGCCGCACCGTACGCGGCCAGTATGGCGATGGAACCGAAGATGGCAAACGCGCCCTGGCTTACCGCTCCGAACCCGACGTTCCGCCCGATTCTCGCACCGAAACTTTCGTTGCCATTAAGCTGTTGATCGATAACTGGCGTTGGGCCGATGTTCCCTTTTACCTCCGCACCGGAAAACGGATGCCAGTCCGCAACACCCATATCGTGATACAGTTTCGACGGGCGCCTTTCGTTCTGTTTCGCGATACGCCGGTCGAACACCTTATGCCCAACCAGCTCGTCTTGCATATCCAGCCCGAGGAGGGCATCTCGCTGCAATTTGCCGCGAAGGTTCCGGGGCCGGTCATGCGTCTGGGCACGGTGGACATGAACTTCGAATATCAGGAATATTTTGGCAAGCAGCCCTCAACCGGTTACGAACGCCTGCTGCATGATTGCATGATCGGCGATCAGACCTTGTTTCAGCGCGCTGACATGGTCGAAGCGGGCTGGTCCGTGGTCAATCCCATTCTCGACATCTGGAAAGCGCTTCCCCCGCGCAATTTCCCCAACTACGCTTCCGGCACATGGGGGCCCAAGGAAGCCGACGAACTCCTCGAACGCGACGGCCGCCGCTGGAGGAACTTCGAAAAATGATTCTGGCCGGCGATATTGGTGGCACCAACGCAAGGCTGGCTTATTTTCAAACACAGAATGGGCACCTGCGGCTCGTTTCTGAACACGTCTATCCCAGCCGCGAGCACGACGAACTCGGTGAGATTGTCTGCCAGTTTCTCCAGGATTCCGGCAAGCGTCCGGACCTCGCTTGCTTTGGAATCGCAGGACCGGTGCGCAACGGCCGTGTCGAAACTTCCAACCTGCCGTGGGTCATTGAGCAATCGAGGCTGGCGAAACAGATTCGTGTTTCCTCCACCATGCTCATCAATGATCTCGAGGCCAGCGCCTGGGCCATCGGCGCTCTGGAAAGCGGCGATCTTGTGTCACTGAACCAGGTGAGCGGACCGAATTCCGGCAATCAGGCCATGATCGCCCCGGGGACCGGATTAGGCGAGGCCGGATTGTTCTGGGATGGAAATCGTCATCACGTTTTTGCCTGCGAGGGCGGTCATTCCGACTTCGCTCCTCAAGGCGAGCTGCAGATCGAGCTGCTCCGCTTCTTGCAGGCTCGCTTCGGACACGTGAGCTACGAACGCGTGCTCTCCGGCCCAGGTCTGGTGAACGTTTATGAATTCCTGCGCGAAACCAAGCGCGGGCAGGAATCTCCTGAGCTTGCGCAGGCTATGACCAAGGGTGATCCCGCAGCCGCCATTTCTCATGCTGCTCTCGAACACACCTCAAGTTTGGCGGACCAGGCCCTCGATTTGTGGATTTCCGTCTACGGGGCTGAGGCTTCAAATCTCGCCTTGAAGATCATGTCGACGGGAGGATTATTTCTGGCCGGAGGGATTTCCCCGAAGATTCTTGAACGCCTCAAGGGAAAGCTCTTTCTCGAAGCTTTCTTCGACAAAGGACGCTTGCGCCCGCTCGTTGAGTCCATTCCAGTCCAGGTCGTAACCAACGACAAAGCCGGACTGCTGGGAGCGGCGCGCTGCGCTGCCGTCCGCAGCAGCCAGATTCTGGTGAATAGCTGAGGGAAACCCCTTGAGCGGCGCTGCGCAAATTCGTACATTGACGACTCCTCAGGAGCTCTTCGCCGCTGCCGCTGAGGAAGTCATTCGTGCCACCACCGAGGCCGTCGCCCAAAGCGGGCGATTCACGATCGCGCTGTCCGGTGGTTCAACTCCCAGAAGCATGTTCAACCTTCTGGCCACCAACGCCAAATCGACTCTGCCCTGGGATTCCATGTTCTTTTTCTGGGGAGACGAACGGCACGTTCCTCCTTCCGATCCCCAGAGCAATTACCGGATGGCCAATGAAGCGATGCTCTCGAAAGTGCCCGTTCCGGCCGGAAATATTTTTCGAATTCCCACCGAAAACCCCGATGCCGTTGCGGCCGCCGCTGCCTATGAAGAGACGCTACGGAAATTTTTCGCCGTTGGGCCCAAGGAGATCCCGCGTTTCGACCTGATCCTGCTTGGCATGGGACCGGATGGACACACGGCATCCCTGTTTCCCGGCACCGCGGCTCTTCAGGAAAAATCACGTCTCGTAATCGCCAACTGGGTCGAAAAAATGAAGACGAGCCGCCTGACTCTGACTCTGCCGGTGCTGAACGCCGCGCGTTGCGTGGCTTTTCTGGTGAGCGGCAGCGACAAGGCGCCCGCCCTCCATGAAGTCCTCGAAGGTACTGCGCCACCTGACCAGTATCCAGCCAAGCTGGTGAGTCCCACTGACGGAAAGTTGCTGTGGCTGATCGATCGCGCCGCCGCCAGCGAACTGAGCGGCGCTCGGTAGAAAGCTCGCGCACCCTGTCCGCTTCCGAACATCTCAATCGCACACCGGACGCTTCCGCTCTGTGTCTTGAGCGCTTCGCTGCCTGATTTCAGGCGCTTGCGCAGTTTCCTGCCTGGCGATCGGATTGCAAGCCTGGCTATGGGGAAGTCTGCGCTACGAGGCGAAATCATGTCGACTCTGACTTTGGATGTCCGCTACGCGCTGCGGCAGCTTCACAAGAATCCGGCCTTTTTCGCGATTGTCGTGCTCACGCTCGGACTCGGCATCGCAGCCAACACCGCCATCTTCAGCCTGGTTGACTGGCTGATCCTACGGACGCTGCCTATTTCGAAGCCGGGGCAGATGCAGTTTCTCGTCTTCTCGCGCCCTTCTGGAAATAACGAAGTCCAGTTCTCCTATCCAGAGTTTGCCGAAATTCAAAAGCAGACTACCGGGGTTTTCTCCGGCATGACGCCGTTCATATTCGGCGGGATGGAAGGCGCGCAGAACAAGCAAAACGGATTGACCGTCGATGGCATCACCAAATCGATTCAGACCGTCTATGTGGGCAGCGACTTTTTTCCGTTGCTCGGGCTCGCTCCCGCCGCCGGGCGTTTTCTTCTGAACGTGGAAGGAGAATCCGCAGGCTCTGATCCTGTCGTCATTCTCAGCTACAACTATTGGCAGACTCGCTTCAGCGGAGATCCTACTATTGTGGGCCGAGCCGCTTTCCTCAATGGCCACGCGGTCACAATCGTGGGCATCGCTACCAAAGGATTTCTCGGACCGACTCCGCTCGTCGAGGCACAGGCTTATTTGCCGCTCGGCATGTATGCGATCGAGCGCGGAGTCGCTGCGGGATTCCTTACCAACCCCAAGGCGCGCTGCATTGTGACCTTCGCGCGGCTCAAGCCGGAGGCAACAACTTCACAGATGCAGTCGGAGTTGGCCGTGGTCGGCCGGCGGCTGCTGAAGGAATATCCCCGCGACGGACTGATCGGGGAACTTCGCGCTAATCAGTTGCGTCCGCCCGGACTGTTCAGCGGCGCCGTCAATCCCCTGCCCAAGCTCGCCGCCCTGTTTCTGATTCTCGCCGCCATGGTGCTGGCGCTTGCCTGCGTCAACGTGGCGAATCTTTTCTTAGTCCGCACCTTCGGCCGCCAGCGTGAGATGGCGGTCCGCGCCGCGCTGGGTGCCGGCAACAGCCGACTGATGCGCCAGTTGCTCACCGAAAGTCTGCTCGTGGCCGCTCTCGGCTGTGCGCTTGGAATCCTGCTCGGGGTGAGCGCCACGCGGCTGATGAGTTCGATGCCGCTGCATTTGGACTTGCCCATCGTTCTGGATTTCGGTTTCAACTGGCATGCGTTTCTTTATGCCTTCGCCGTGGCAGGTGCAGCTGCCATCCTGGTCATGCTCGTGCCGATGATCCGCATCTGGCGCGGCAATCTACAGGAGATCCTGCACGAAGGCGGCCGCGGCTCAACCGGCGGCCGCCAGCGCGTGCGCAGCATTCTGGTGGGAAGCGAGGTCGCCGCCTGCCTTACCTTGCTTGTCATTTCGGGATTATTCGTGCGCAGTCTGCGCGGCCTGCAGACTGCCGACTTCGGCTTCAATCCCCGGTCGGTGCTCAACCTGACGCTCGACTCGAACCAGATCGGCTACAGCGAAGCCCAGGGACGGGCTTTTTATTCCGCAATTCTTGAACGCACTCGCGCTCTGCCCGGAGTTCAGTCGGCCAGCCTTGCCTCCGCCGTTCCCCTCGACGACGTGGTCTCCGGCAGCGATCTGATGATTCCCGGTCTTTCAACTGGAGTGAATCAGCCCGCGCCGCATGCTCTCTACTGCGACGTCTCGTCCGATTACTTCGCGACCAATCGCATCGCCCTGATCCGCGGGCGCGATTTCACTTCAGCCGACAACGAGCATTCCGCCGCAGTCGCCGTGATCAACCGCGCCATGGCCGACCGTTACTGGCCGGGACAGGATCCGGTCGGGCGCTCGTTCGCCACCGCTGCCGATCCGAGTCATCCACTCACTATCGTGGGAGTTGCCGGCAATGTCCGCATGAACGAACCGTATGGTCCCTTCGAGCTCGTCTATTACCGCCCGATCGCGCAGAGCTACGATGGCGTCGAAACGCTGCAAATCCGCTCTGCGCGCGGTCCGCAAGAGCTGCAGTCAGAAGTGAGGAGCATCGCGCAATCGCTCGCGCCCACGCTGCCGATTTACGGCGTGCGCACGATGGATGACGTTCTTCACGGCGGCAACGGCCTGCTGCTGTTCGAGCTGGGAGCGAGCCTGCCGGCCACCTTGGGCGCGCTGGGGCTCGTGCTGACGCTCGTCGGACTCTATGGGCTGACCTCGTACACGGTGACTCAACGGACACAGGAGATCGGCATTCGCATGGCTCTGGGCGCGCAGCGAGGCGACATTCTGCGTATGATTGGAAGCGAGGGAATCGTGGTCATTGTCGCGGGACTTGCCGGTGGACTCGTGACAGCGCTCACCGTCGGACGGCTAGTTGGCGATTTCCTGGTGGGAATCCAGCCCACCGATCCGATCACTTACGTGGGAGTTTCCGCCATGCTGGCCGCAATCGCTCTACTGGCCGCTTACGTACCAGTACGTCGCGCCTCGCGCGTTGACCCTGTCGTGGCATTGCGCCACGAGTAGACAGGCCATAGCGGTTCGGAAGGCCTTTGCCTTCGCACTGAAATGGGGTTTCTCTACCCGCGCCAGTCGCCGATTTCCTTCAGGCCTCGACCCCGCGCGTGTTCGAACAACCGGACGCGATGCCGCGAGTGCTCAAACTCGTGGATGTCGGCCCAAACCTCCGCTTGCCATCCACTCTCATGCGCTGCCGCTTCCCCGCAAGTGGCGCAACGCGTGTGCAGCGTGACCTGGATGGCGTCATTCGTGACCGGCACAGCCCCGGGAAGTTCGATGAAAATGCATCGGACCTCTTCGATCTCTTCATCTCGCCCCAGGATGTGCTCATATCGCAGCAGGTAGCCGAATCCCAGTTTCTTGGCCTCTGCCTCGGCCTCGGCTCGGGTGTGAAATGGACCATACTCCGCCCGCAACTGCTCGGTGGAGTCACACGCCATCCAGAACGTCTCTTTGTAGGCCATTGCAGCTTTCGCCCTGGGCTGCGAACTCTCGTGTGAATCTCGATCGCGAGATTCCCGGATTCTCGACGCTGGTTCTTTGTGCTTCGCCGACCAGCCATCGAAAAATCCAAGGCGATAGTGCAATTCAGAGACCGCTTTCCGGATTCTCCAAGATGATGCCGCACATGGAGTTAGACGATATTGCTGGCTTCAACACGGCCGCCCACATGAAACCTTTTGCAGAGGAAAGTCTGGTTCACGACGTTTGGCCTCAATTCAGTGAGGGAAGCCCTTTTCCGAAACCGCGACCCCGCTCGTGCGGGAAACCCTGGCCTTACGGCATTGGCGGTGTCACTCGCGGTCTCAGGCACCGACCACTTGGACGGCGTCGCTATGCCCGGTTTCGGCAGGCCAATCGCGGCCTCCGTGGCTTGCAATGTACATCGCCAGTTCCAAGCGACTCCACACGCCGAGCTTGTCGAATGTGCTGCGCAGGTGATTCTTGATCACCTGCTCCGTCGTGCCCATGATTTTGCCGATTTCGCGGTTGGTCAAGCCCTCCCAGACCAGCGTCGCAACCTGTACTTCCTTCGGCGTGAGCTTTTCTCGGGGCATCATGATTCCGCCCCTTCCCTGGCAAACATGGCGATGGCCAGTTTGACCCGCTTGCGGCCTTCGCGAATGCCGGCACGCAAAAACAGCGTTCGTAGGTGCTGCTTCACGGTACGCGGACTGATGTTGAGCTGACCGGCGATTTCCTTGTTGCTGCATCCTTGGACAAGCAGGTTCAGAACCTGCTGATCGCGCGGAGTGATCTTGATTTCGTTTACATCCGGCATGAGTGCCTCCCTGTTACGGACTCGTCCCACGAAGAAAGCACCTCGATCACCACTCCTCCGTTCGAAACCCCACCTCACTCCTAATACCTTTCGTGCCTTGCACTTAGGGGAGACTGCCCAAGTCTTCAGCTATCTTTCAGGAATCTCATGCTAGGCTGTGGGCGTTCCGAATTGGTTCGTTGTTATCGAAATGACTGCGACTCACGCGATTCTTTGTGGTTTCTTTGATCTGTGTCGCGCTACCCATGCAGACGCTGCAATGATTGGTTGCGGGCCGGACTTTGCCTCCGATCTTCTTAGTGCTCAGTCACTTCCGCGGTCTCGCGAGGTTACTTCGTGGTTGGAGGAGATTCCATGACCGAT
>Ga0187772_10001390_pt1 | contig 11471 bp, 11 predicted proteins | sample 0116_SJ02_MP15_2_FD_133137 | JGI IMG/M metagenome (GOLD analysis project Ga0187772, IMG submission 133137) | Tropical peat soil microbial communities from peatlands in Department of Meta, Colombia - 0116_SJ02_MP15_20_MG | ecosystem: Environmental > Terrestrial > Soil > Wetlands > Peat | place... | reverse complement strand
TTGAAGTATTCTCCGTGTACACTTCCAATTTCTTCCCATTTTGAAATGTCGGTAACGAAGATTCTGGTTCTTACAACATGATTAAGACTTGCGCCGACAGCTTCCAGTGCCCATTTAATGTTATTGAGAGCCTGCCGGGCTTGCGCTGTCGCATCTCCAACTCCAACTACCCTCCCGTCTGAGCCTGTAGCGGTTGTTCCCGCAACATACACCTTCTCTCCAACTCTTACTGCTCTCGAATAGCCGACTATTGGTTCCCACTTCGTGCCTGAGGAAACTCGAACTTTATCTGTCAATTGTATTCGAGAAGACAAATACTCGTACAATCCATAAATTAGTGGTGTGGGACCGATGTAAACACACAATCTTCTCTTGGATCTGGCGTTTCAGGTCATGCAAGGGGACCCGAAGACCGTCATAGCTGCTTGAACTGTGTAGGAGCGCAAGAAGGTGGAACAGCCGAAACCTCCCCGAACGTAAGCGTAAAGATCAAGAAATGCGTTGTTTTACGTAATTTTACGTCAAAAATGGTCATTTGCTTACGGTCCTGCACTGGACAACCACCAGACCAGAGATGCAAATCTAGTTTGGAATATATGGCCCCACACGAGCCCATATCGCTATCAGTTTAGGAGGTTCTTGGGTCTTCCAGTGTCCAAGTAAGATGATTACGAGATGTCCACGTAGATAGACTGTGAGGCATATCGATATGCGAAAGTCTCCACCGAAAAGGAGAGACGTGAAAGCGTCAGTATGAGGAAGGTTGGAGGCTATCGGCGCGATTTTAAGCGATTTTCACCCACTTGAACTTAACAAAGTGTGATTGAAATTCCTAAGACGAACATCAGCTTGGTCGCTCTGAGTGTGACAAATCTAGAGTTGTGTAGCAGTGGTGCGTACACCCAGTTTTCATGAATTTAGGAGCTGGGTTTTATCTAATAGTTTCATGAATCTCCTGATCTTTCATCTCTCTCTCCGCTTGAATTTCGTCGCGTAAGATTTCATGGCACATTGAAACGGCAAGGTTGGATCATTGATCTTTACCAGAAAAATGATCAAATGATAGTCTGGCTCAAATGTCTTGACGGGACATGTGTTAGAATCGCGGATCGATGGAAGCCAACAATCTGCGTGAGCGGCAATGTGGAAGATCTACTCGATCTTTCCTGTCAACCATTTATTTCTGCATGTTCGTTCACGCAGAAGTTTGTTCAGCCAGGTGACCCTGAACGGTCAACGGTATTAGAGGTCGAGGTCAGGAATGAAGCTCACGTCAAAGCGCTAGCGAAAAGGATGCAACGATACGGGAACTACAAATTCCGATTGTATAACGTTGATGTCCCATTCACGCAAATGTACCTCTACCAGAAAGACCTCTTTCCATTAGCATTCGTTCAAGCAGAATACGCGAACTGTAACGTTCAATGGACGCTTGAAGATTCACGTGACTCGTTTGACTACAAGCTTCCAGATTTCAGGAAGATTCGTCTACGTGTGCAAACAACTAAAACCAACAGAATCCAAGGATTTGGCGATGAAATAGATTCATTCACGATTCAAAATGACGGTGAAACCATCAAAGTGGATTCTGGGGACGAGTGTGATAAAATTCACAAAATAATTGACATTTTTCACGAATTGGATCCGGACATTGTCCTTACTGAAAATGGTGATTTGTTCTTATTTCCTTATCTTGCGAGGCGAGCTCAACATAATGGAATACGCGATCAGCTGATTCTGGATCGCGAAGGAGTTCCGCTTAGCGTCTATGAGACTCAAGGCCACAGCTACTTCTCGTATGGTAAAATCCTGTATCGTCAAACAGCCACCAGACTGTTTGGTAGGTTACATATTGACGAAGCAAACGCATTTTTCGTTAATGACTGCGGACTTGAAGGGTTGTTTGAAGTTGCGCGAACTTGCATAATTCCAATCCAGAGGGCATCACGAACAACTATTGGTACAAGCATGACTTCGCTACAGCTCTATAACGCGCTCAAAGAAGACGTACTTATTCCATGGAACAAGAACTCGCCTGAGGAGTTCAAAGATGGAAACGAGCTTGTCGTAGCAGATCGGGGAGGATTCATCTTCGAACCAAAGATTGGTATTCATGATAGTATTGGTGAACTTGATTTTTCATCACTATACCCCACAATCATGCTCAAAAAGAACTTGAGCGGAGAGACGGTAAACTGTCGATGTTGCACAAACTCATCGCTTAGAGTTCCTGAGCTCACATTCAACATCTGCGAAAGATGGATGGGAATAGTGCCAAGATCACTTGAAATTTTACTTAGAAAGAGAATGGCCTACACGAGATTCAAAAAAAGCGCGTTAGATCCACCATCACGATTTAGATGCGATCAACGTCAAGCCGCATTAAAGTGGATCCTAGTGTGCTCATAGCCGCAAAACGGCGAGTAGTCGGTTACCTAGGATTCAAAAATGCGCGTTTTGGCAAAATAGACGCTCATATAGCTACATGCGCTTTCTCAAGAGAAGCATTGAAGAAAGCGACAGCCATCGCGGAGTCAAAGGGGTTCAAGCTAGTTCACGGAATTGTCGACTCCATGTGGCTGGAGAAGAAAGAGGCTACGATTGACGAATACAAGTTTCTCTGTGATAAGATTGAGAGGGAACTTGATCTTCCAATAAGCTTCGAAGGCCGTTACAAATGGATTGTATTTTTGAACTCTCGAGTTAACCCAAAACTTCCTGTGCTGAATCGATATTATGGAGCCCTCGAAGATGGCTCTCTAAAAGTAAGGGGCATTGACCTCAGAAGACATGATACGCCTAACATTGTTAGGAACTGCCAGAGGGCTATGTTGTCCACACTCTCGGAAGCCAATAACTCGATCGAATTTACCGCGTTGATACCTAAAGCACTGAAGGTTATGTGCAGTTACGTCAAGATGCTGAGGGCTGGAAGCGTGCCGATTGAGGATCTGGTTCTAGAGAAGAGGTTGAGTAAGAGTTCGTGGGAGTATAGTAAGCGAGTTGAGCAAGCCATCGCTGCCAATCACCTTACTAAGGAAGGTGGATCCGTGCACGGCGGCCAGAGCATAAGTTACGTAATAACAGATGGGACTTCAAGAATAGCGGATAATCGGGCTATTCCAATCGAATTGCTCGGTGAGAGAGTACATTATGATATGGAGAAGTATGCCACGTTGTTGTTCTCGTCCGCGATGAATCTGCTACTTCCTTTTGGTTACGATCTCGAAACCCTTCGGACGTATGCTCAATAGCTTGGATGATGAACAAATTAAGCAGGCAACTGCAAACGATATTGGTTGGATTGATGATTTCAAAACAGTTGATCATCCCGCTCATCTTAATTCTGCTTATGTTGCGAATTCCGTGAGCCATTGTTAAGTTCGCTTGAAGAGGAGCCATAGTTGGCGGTCGTGCTCCTTCTTCATAAGCACTAGGGCGTATTTACCATGTAATTTTCTTCCGTGAAGTTCGAACCCGATTTCCTTGGGTTTTCGTAGTGTCAAATCGTAGGTTCCGTTATCCCAGATGGATACTTTTCCCGCGCCATATTGTCCTTCAGGAATCTCGCCCTGGAATTTTCCGTACTCCAAGTCGTGATCGTCCACTGCCATTGCGAGGCGTTTAACTCCTTTAGTTTCAGGTGGGCCTTTGGGCACTGCCCAAGACTTGAGGACGCCGTCCATTTCGAGGCGGAAGTCAAAGTGGTGATGCGTCGCCCAATGTTCTTGTACAACGAACGTCAACGCATGGTTCTTTTCCGCATCGATCGGCTGCTTACCCAACGTTCCCAAACCTGTATGGTGCTACTGCTCTGCAATTAGTGCAGGTAGCGTACCCTAGTTTGTCAACTGTGAACTTTGAGTTGCTGCCGCAAGCCTGGCAGATCATCGTGAACCCTTTGAGTCTTCCAGAGTCAGGGTCAGATTGAACTTGATGTTTGCGGGCTCGTTGCCTTGCTTCAATAGTCTTCCTCATCTTCTGTTCTTCGTTCAGCTTGCGAACGTAGGATGAGGGTAACTTACGAACCACTCGAGTCACCCTACTTGTTACGTGTCACGGTCCTTAATTACAACTTTCTCAAATTCATGGATGGCAGTTTCCTGCTCTGCGGTTTGAATTGATCCTGGACGCTTCTGCCTAACGCGTTGAATTGCTTCAGCAGCGTGCATGCCGTTGAGGACTAGGTAAGCCGCTAGAACGGTGCCTGTTCTGCCTTTTCCTTCCCCACAGTGGACGAGGACTGAATGAGACTGTGATTTCTGCGACTGGATGAATTGTGCGATTTGAGCCAGCTGCTGGGTGGACGGCATCGTGGATAGAGGAGAGTGCAAGTATACGAGGCCGAGGCGGCGCACAATTTCCGGGTTGAGTGGAGTGCTCGTTAGGGATACGATCACTTCAACCCCTTCTCTCTTCGCAGCCTCAAGTTCAGTTACGCTCTCCGGCCTTCCGCAGGCTGCGAGTAAAGGTTCAATCCAGCTGAAGTTTCGTGGTAACTCGCTCGTTTGACTCAACTGTCACACCACAAGTTATGTGCACCCCTATCAGCGTATGGGCTACAAAATCAACTCTCGATAACGATACGTATGACACTCAAAAGCGTTCGAAATCTTCCCAATCGACTGAGGTGGGCGGTTCAAGTATGACAGAGGCACATCCGTATCCTTCGGCCAGAGTAGACCTTCTGAGGTTCCTCGAATTGGGCGGATTCAAACCCCACCCCCTCGAAGTGTATTGTCCATCTCTTACGCACTGCTGGGTTGATGTGGCGGCAGCTAAAGGACCAGACCTGTGGGCTTTCGAGTACAAGTCGCGGTCAGATTCAATTAGAAGGGGCCTCGAACAATGTCGGAGTTACTCGCGCGCTTTCAATTATGTGGTGCTAGTTGCTGACAGGCAACGGGTCACAGCTAGTCCCTATTTTAGCAAATTCAAACGCGAAGGTTTCGGCATCTGGCGCCATATCGGAGGCGATTTCTACTCAATTCTTCCTCCAAAACGGCGACGAGTTGTGCCTGCGGCTCGAGGAGTAGTTGAGCGACAGTTCAGGAGATTACGACCATCAACCGGAGTCAATGAGAGTATTCTGGATTGGGTGAATTAGTTGATCTTCGCCCAAGCATTAACTGTCTTAAGCGCGTCGTTCAGACTTGTTACTGTGGCCTCGGGAGTTACGTGGAGGTAATGTTCTGGCGTTTCTCTTTGTACGTGTATGGCATGAATACCAACGTTCCTCGGTCCAATTACGTCCGCGTCTATTGAGTTGCCGATGAAGACGGTTTCTTTGGGCGTGAGTTTCAGATCGTTTAATGCTTTGAGAAATATGTCAGCCTTAGGCTTCCTTATTCGCAGCGAGGCTGAGATTAGGATGAGTTTGAAAAATCTGGTTAGATCGAATTTATTCAGAATGGAGTTGACTTGCCAGTCGCTCTTCGCGTTTGAGATTAACCCGAGCAAATAGCCGTTCTGATCGAGCGCGTTCAACGTGTCTAGGGTATCTGGGAAAAGCTGCCATGATTCTATCTCAGGTCGATAGTATGCTTCCACCGCGTCGTGAATGAATTCCTGGTTAGGGTTGCGGGCGCCGAACTTTCCGACTACTTTGGCAATTATTTCTTCCATCGGTATTTCAATCCTGTAAAGGCTTGCCTTTGATGCGGCCTCTTCGTAGGCTTGGATGAATGTGACGGAGAATTTGCGGAAATCCACTTTCACATTGGCGGCATTCACGTAGGCAAATAGGGATCTGACTTCTGCTTCGAAGACTTCTTCCCACGGCTTGTCTAAGTGAACTAGGGTATCGCCAAGGTCCAGGAGTACACCACGAATTTGCCACTCCACTCGAGGTCACGGTTTTGCAGTTCTACACGTAAATTTGCTATTCTCGTTCAAACTCAATTCTTAATGTCATGCCCTTCAGGTCTTTCGCGATGCTTTGAACCATTTCAAGGTTGACTGGCATATTCTTCGGTCGCCTACCCGTCAGTATCACTTTTGTTTCTGTGCTCCCATCCGGGATCCAGATAGTGTTTATCGTAAGTATTGAGAGTGGGCTGAACAGGTCTTCGAGGAATGATCGGTCGTCGCCCCCGAAACCAATCAGCTTCACACGCTTACCAAAACTCTCTCCCAGCTCCTTGACAATTCTGGCGCCTCCGCCGAGAAGTCGCGAAAGATCCTTCTTATCCACTAAGACAGCCATCATATCGTCAGCTTCCACGGACCTATGATAGGTTACGTCCTGCAGCACCGGATACTCCTTCTCGAGCTCCACCATTCTTTGTATTACTTTGAGGTCTAGCTGGGTAACTTGCCCTTTCTGCAGTTTCTCCTCGCAACGTCTGCAGAGGATACCTGACTTCACGCAGAACGCATCAAGGATTGTCTTTACCATTAAATTTCACCGTTGACCATGTTTTGCGGATACCCAGATCGCCCAAGAGAGCTCTTTTCGCGTTTTCAGCTTCAGTGCGTTCCAGGTGCGAGGCGATTTCCTTACTCCTCTGCTGCTGCTTGAAAGGGTTTTCTTTTTTAATCAAACGCGAACTCTCAGATCTGACCCATGCTTCTTCAACGAGCTTCGAAGACTATTTTATACTTCACGAAACGTCTATCACGTAAACCGGCTCGTGCGTCACATTGAAACTGTTTGAATACGAAGCGAAGGAAATTGCTCGCCGATACGGTGTTCCAATTCCTAGCGGAATAGTCGTTTCCTCTCCCGAAGAAGCAAGAGCAGCATTCGAGAAGCTGAATCAACCATCAATGATCAAGGCACAAGTTCTCGTAGCTGGTCGAGGGAAAGCCGGAGGCATCAAACCCGCCTCAAACAGTGGTGAAGCATTCGAAATATCCGGATCCATTCTCTCAACGATCATTAAGGGAGAAAAAGTAACGAAGGTTCTTGTCGAGCAACGTGTGGCCAGTAAACACGAACGCTACGTAAGTATCGTAGTTGATCGTTCTTCCAGGGCGTATACAATTCTCTGCTCGACAGAGGGAGGCGTTGACATCGAACAAGTCGCTGATCAATCACCTGAAAAGATAGTTCGTTACAAGGTTGATCAACTTGTGAATCTTCAAGATTACGAAGGTAGAATAATCGCTAAGCATCTGGGCTGCTCTGGCAAGCAAATCAATGAACTTGCACGAATAATAGGCAAACTCTTCCAGATATTGCTGGACTACGATGCTGAGCTGGTGGAATCCAATCCATTGATTGAAACCGAGTCAGGGGACTTCGTAGCAGCGGACTTACGGATTCTCCTAGACGATAATTCGCTCTTTCGTCATCCCGAATTCCTTGCAAGAATGAAAAACTTCGAACCCGACATGACACCTTTAGAAATCAAAGCGCGCGAAAAGAACCTCTCCTACGTGGAACTCGACGGCGATGTTGGGATAATTGGAAACGGAGCCGGACTAGTGATGGCAACATTAGACATGATCCTAGACTACAAAGGAAAAGCAGCTAACTTTTGCGACGTGGGAGGCGGCGCCGATGAAGAGAGGACTGCTGCAGCGCTTGAAATTGTACTTGCCAATCCAAAGGTGAAGGTTCTCCTGATCAACATTATGGGGGGCATAACTAAGTGTGATGATGTTGCCCGAGCAATCCTTGACATTCAAAAGAGGATGGAAATTTCGAAGCCAATGGTCATACGGCTCGTCGGCACGAATGAAGAGGAAGGACACAAAATCCTTACTGCCGCCAACATCCCATCTCTGAACAGCATGGAAGAAGCCGCTGCAAAAGCCGTGGAAATCGCATCAAAGGTGAAGTAGTATGCCAATCCTAATCGGGAAAGAGACACACGCCATCGTCCAAGGAATAACTGGGTCACAGGGAGCATACCACACGCAACAGATGCTCCAGGAAGGGACTAAGATAGTTGCGGGAGTAACCCCCGGTAGGGGGGGCGCATCAGTTCAAGGAGTTCCTGTTTTTGATACGGTGGAAGAAGCGAAGAGACGCTTCGAAGTTGACGCGTCAATAATCTTCGTGCCAGCACCTTTCGCTAAAGATGCGGCTCTGGAGGCCATTGCGTCAGATCTGAACCCGGTGGTAATAATTACTGAAGGGATCCCGGTTAAAGACGAAATCCAACTTATGGAGATCGCAAGACGCAAGAATACAACGGTCATCGGACCGAACACACCCGGCATAATAACTCCTGCTGAGTGCAAGCTTGGAATAATGCCCGGACACATATTCAAACCAGGAAGGATCGGATTGATCTCCAGAAGTGGAACGTTAACCTACGAGATTGCTGCAAGCCTCACCAATGCTGGACTAGGCCAAACAACATGCCTGGGAATTGGAGGAGACCCGGTTGTAGGTTTAACGTTCGTGGACGTCTTGGAAATGTTCAGAAAGGATCCTCAAACATCCGCAATAGCGATGATAGGGGAAATTGGAGGTAACGCGGAGGAAAAAGCCGCGGAATACATTATCGACACCAAATATCCCAAGCCAATAGCCGCTTATATTGCTGGACGAGGAGCCCCCCCGGGAAAGAAGATGGGGCACGCCGGTGCCATAGTCATGGGAAAGACGGGAACCGCTGAAACGAAGATAGACGCACTTCAAGCCGCCGGAGTTAAGATCGCTTTCAAACCAAGCGAGATCGCTGGCCATCTGAAACTGCAATAGCCAACTTCCAGATCGATTAATAGCTGCCAGTAATAGTCCTAAGACAGGCGTTGCGGTTTGCTCAAGCGGACGCATTACACCGACCAGTTGGAAAATGCTGAAGGGCCAGTAGTCCTAGCAGGTTGGGTTCATGAAATAAAGGACTTAGCACGAGCTCGATTCATCTGGCTCAGGGATAGACATGGAATCGCGCAGATCACGATAATCAAGTCGAAGATCGACCCAGCCATCCTCAAGCTATCCGACTCTCTGGGAAATGAAGATGTAATTACAGTTGAAGGCAGCCTGGTTAAGGAGAGAATCGCGAAAGTGGGCGCAGAAATCATACCCGCGAAGATTGAACTGATCACCAAGTCCCAAGCCGCACTGCCGTTGGACGTATCAGGCAGAATCGAATCGAACTTGGACGCTCGCTTAGACTGGCGAGTGATCGATCTCAGAAGAAGGGAGAACCTCGCATTATTCCAGATTCAATCCAAATTAGTGGAAGGAATGCTGGAGTACCTTCGTTCGCATGATTACATGCAAGTGTTTACACCCTGCCTGCTTGGAGGCACCTCAGAGGGAGGAGCAGAAGTCTTCAAAGTGGATTACTTCGGCAAGGAAGCTTTCCTCAGACAGGATCCTCAACTTCACAGACAATTGTGTATCGCAGCAGGCTTCGACAGAATCTACGACCTAGGCCCAAACTGGAGAGCAGAGATGTCCCACACTCCCCGGCACATATGCGAACATCGCGGGTTAGCCGTAGAATTCGGGTTCATGCAGGACGAACGAGACATGATGAGAGTTGAAGAGGAAGTGATCGTTGCAGCTCTCCGGAAAGTCAAATCGGAGTGCGGACGAGAACTCGAACTCCTCCAGACTTCACTAGAGATCCCTAACACGCCATTCCCTGAGGTTAGATTCCCTGAAATCTATGATATCGTGAAACAATACGGCAAGGATCTTCCGTTTGGAAGCGATCTCGATAAAGAAGCTGAAACTATTCTCTCGTTGTATGTCCTAGAGAAGTATAAGACTGAAGCATTTTTCGTAAACAGGTTCCCGTTCAAGGTGAAACCATTCTACGTCATGAGGGTGGACGAGGACCCTCAATGGGCTAGAAGCGTGGATTTCATTTACAGAGACCTTGAGCAGTCTTCAGGCGGCCAGCGAGAGAATAGGTACGAAAAGATAATGGAACAACTTAAGGAGAAGAACATCAATCCGGAAGGAATGGCGTGGTTTACTGAACCATTCAAGTATGCAGTTCCCCCTCACGGAGGCTTCTGTCTAGGCATCGAACGCTTCACAATGTCGCTTCTGGGAAAACAAAACATCAGGGAAACAGTGCTCTTTCCCAGAACGCCTGAGCGGCTTCTACCATAATATTATCAGTTCAGATTCCAACAGACAACTCCACGATGCCGACACGGTTAATACGCAATCCAGTCTGCTCTATTCGTCCAATTCGAGGAAAAAGAATCGTGGTAACCAAAGAAGACGTAATGGCCGCTCTGAAAGACGTCATGGACCCTGAACTGCACATTCCAATAGTAAACCTGCAGATGATCAAAAAAGTCGAGATCGACGGCGAGCGAGTTAAAGTGCTAGTTGCACTCACCGTGGGTGGCTGTCCACTCTCCAAAACAATCTCTGACGATGTTCAGAAGGCAGTGATGAAGATCAACGGAGTGAAGACGATTGACGTCGAAACTACGGTAATGTCGAAGCAGGAACTGGAAGAACTGCGTAACAGTATCAAGTCGAGAATGTCAGCTCAACCCGGTCAACAAGCAGCCGGCGCTATGCCGCCTGGAATTAATCGGCTTGAAAGGAAAGGAATTCGAAACGTAATCGCTATAATGTCGGGTAAGGGGGGAGTTGGAAAATCTTTTGTGACGGGTTTCCTGGCAGTCCAACTCAACAAGCTGGGATACAAAGTAGGCATACTCGACGCGGACATCACTGGTCCCAGCATCGCTAAAATGTTCGGGTTGAAAGGCCCACTATCTGTTACCGCTGACAAGCACGTACTGCCAGCGAGCTCGCGAACGGGTATCAAAGTTGTCTCGATGAACCTGATTCTGGAGGAACCGCAAATGCCGGTCATAGTGCGAGGTCCAATAGTGAACAGCGTCATTCGTCAAATGTTTCAAGACATAGATTGGGGAGAATTGCACTTCCTCCTCGTTGACCTACCGCCTGGAACGAGCGACGCACCTCTCACAGTGTTTCAGTCGCTCCCCCTGCAGGGAGTAATAGTCGTCACTACTCCGCAGGATCTGGCCTTGATGGTTGTTGGAAAAGCGATTAACATGGCCAAGACGCTTAGCGAACAGATTGCTCATGTGAAGATTCTAGGGCTAATTGAGAACATGAGCTACGCAGTTTGTCCCCATTGTGGTGAGAAGTGGGAAATCTTCGGCCATGGGAGAAGCCAGGACGCTGCTAAAAGAGCTGGCATTCCATACCTAGGATCCGTACCCATCGATCCTGAAATAGCAAGGTTGGCTGACGAGGGGAAGATTGACGAGTACGATAATCCAGTGTCCGAGGAATTAACGAGAACCGTGCGGTTGAGTGCAACAAGGCTGCTTGAACCCGTACCCGGAGCGATGCCCATCGCATGGTCAGAGCAGAAGGCTTAGCCACTTTAGATGAGTTGAATTAACATTAATAGGCAGCAAACGCCGAGGTTACGTTTACACACAGCAATTGGAGCTCACTTGAATTGGTAACTAAGGATGAGGTAGTAACCGTCCTGAAAGAATGCTATGATCCTGAGATTCCGATCAACATTTGGGATCTTGGATTAGTTTACGACATCAAC
>Ga0187772_10001388_pt1 | contig 11480 bp, 11 predicted proteins | sample 0116_SJ02_MP15_2_FD_133137 | JGI IMG/M metagenome (GOLD analysis project Ga0187772, IMG submission 133137) | Tropical peat soil microbial communities from peatlands in Department of Meta, Colombia - 0116_SJ02_MP15_20_MG | ecosystem: Environmental > Terrestrial > Soil > Wetlands > Peat | place... | reverse complement strand
TAAACAGTTCGGGGGCGATCGGCCAATACCGTGCACCGTCGAGCCATGGTGCAGGTGGCGGGGCGGCGGCTTCAAAGCGCGGTGCGGGGTTTGGTCAGAATCAATGGAGCAACTGCCATGCAGACCTTAACAAAGCTTGCGCTGGGCGTGATGGGGAAGCTTCGCCCCAAACCGGCCATCGGATCGTCGGCTGACGCAATCGCGCTGCCCGTGCCCGAAACCGACGGCGGTTTGCCTTTGATGCAAGCGCTGCAGCGTCGTCACTCTGCGCGGGAATTTGCTCCCGACGCCCTACCGCTGCCGCTGCTCTCCGGGTTACTTTGGGCAGCCTGTGGGTGCAACCGTCCCGATGGCGGACGCACCGCACCGTCGGCGCTCAACGCGCAAGAAATCGACCTTGTGGTCGCGCTGCCTTCGGGTGCCTACCGCTACGATGCCGCCTCGCACCGCTTGCTTCTCGTGACCTCGGGCGATCTGCGGCGGGTGACCGGCTATCAGGACTTCGTGGACGAGGCTCCTTTGGATCTTGTGTATCTTGCTGACCACGCGCGCATGGGTTTGGTGCCAGTGCATCAGCGCGAGTGCTATGCGTCCGTCGCTGCGGGTGCGATTGCACAAAATGTCTACTTGTTCGCGGCAAGCAATGGTTTGGCCACGGTGCTGCGCGGCTGGATTGATCGAGGCTCGATCGCCGATGCGCTCGGTCTGACACATGACCAGCAGGTGTTGCTCTCACAGACCGTGGGCTACCCCAAGGTTGCCGCCTGAGTTGGCAAGTTGCAGCAAGGGGCGCGCCCACGCTCTTTTGCCCGACGGCTTCCGAGGCGGCGGGCCGGCTGTTTGCTGGGCCGCCAAATGCAAGCGGCCAGTGCAGAGTGCGGCGCGCGGCCGGGCGCAGCACCCGATCTATGGCAAACGGATGCGAAATTTGCGGGGCCACGATGAGAAAGATCCGAGTATTTAATTTCATAACACTCAACGGCTACATGGCAGGGCCTCATCACGACATCAGCTGGCATCGTCACGGCGTCGAGGAAAACGAATTTGCGGCGCAGCAGCTCCGTTTGGGAAGCGTGTTGCTCTTCGGACGCGTGACCTATGAGCTCATGGCCAGCTACTGGCCGACACCGCAGGCGATCCAACAAGATCCACCTTTGGCGCAAGCGATGAACGACGCAGAAAAGATCGTTTTTTCAAGAACGCTGCGATCAGCCGACTGGAACAACACGCGACTGTACAAGGACAATGTCGCCCAAGAGATGCGAAAATTAAAACAAACACCCGGCAAGGACATGACGCTGCTGGGCAGCGGGAGCGTCGTAGTGCAGTTCGCCGACGAAGGATTGATCGATGAATACCAGATCATGGTGGACCCGGTGCTCTTGGGCAGCGGAACGCCGCTTTGTAGCGGTATTCAGCGACGGCACGATCTGCGACTTACGATGACGAAGGCGTTTGGCAGCGGCTGCGTTCTTCTCACCTACGAGGCCGGGTAAGAAAAGCGCCGGGCAGCGCAACGCTCGACCGATGCACCAAATCAGGCAGCGCCGCGGCTTGCACGCACGCCGCACACGTTGTGCAAGGGCTGCACGCGGAGCTCGTGGTCGATCTTCCGGCGACTCTGGGCGAGCGTAAACCCGCCGACGAAAAGCCGCGCTGGCTTTGCTGGGGGACAAAAAAAACGCCGCGAGTCGCGGCCAGCGCTTCACAGGCCGAGGAAGCCGGCCAGAGCCTCACTGCGGGCGACATCGTCAGACTCGCCGTGCAACACGACTTGGCCTTTTTGCAGCACGACCGTGCGGTCGGAGCGCGCCAGCACCTTGCGGTAATCGCGGTCGACGATGAGCGTGGCGATACCACTTGCGCGGATCTGACCGATGACGTTCCAAATCTCGGTGACAATCCGTGGCGCCAAACCCTCGGTGGCCTCATCGAGGATCAGCAATTCCGGGTGTGTCATTAGGGCGCGACCGATCGATAGCATCTGCTGCTCGCCGCCGGAGAGCTGCGCGCCCGCACTGCGGAGGCGTTCGGCCAGACGCGGAAAAATCTGTAGCACCCGTTCGCGTGTCCAGTCGTTGCGTCCGTCGCGGCCCGGGCGCGCGGCCATCACGAGATTTTCATGCACCGTCAGGTTGGGAAACACGCCGCGACCTTCGGGGACATAGGCCACTCCCAAGCGCGCCACCTCGTGCGGGCGGGCGCGCGAGCAATCTTGGCCGAACACGCCGATGTAGCCGTCACGATGCGCCACGTGACCGAGCAAGGTGCGAATAAGCGTACTTTTGCCCATGCCGTTGCGTCCGAGCAGTCCACAGGTTTGGCCGCGTGCAATCTGCAGGTCCACGCCGTGCAACACGTGACTCGAACCGTACCAGGCATGCACGCCCCGGGCATCAACGATCCATTCTGCCGACGCCATCGAGTGGTTATCCAAGGTATGCCGCCTGAACGTCGGGGTTTGCCCGCACCGCATCGGGCGCGTCCGAGGCAATAACGGCGCCGTTGACCATGACGGTGATGCGATCTGCGATGCGAAACACCGCGTCCATATCGTGCTCTACCAGCAAGATCGCGTGATCGGCTTTCAGTTCACCCAACAAGCCCACCATGCGTTCGGCTTCCTGGGCATCCATCCCGGCCAGCGGCTCGTCGAGCAGCAGCACCACCGGCAGCGTGGCCAGGCACATGGCAATTTCGAGCTGACGCGTATGGCCGTGGGACAGAAGTCCTGCACGCCGTCCGGCTAGTGGATCGAGTCCCGTGCGCCGCAGCGCAGCACGGGCCGCGGTGGTGCTCGCCTCGCACTGCTGCGCGTCGCGCCACCAGGACCACGGCCTTTGCGTGCGCGCCTGTGCGGCCAGGCGGCAGTTCTCGAAAACGGTAAAACTTGGATAGATCGTGTTGCGCTGATAACTTCGACCCAACCCGGCGATCGCACGGCGGGGCTGCGACCAGGCGGTTACGTCGCGACCGAGCAATTCGACGCAACCGCTCGATGGAGTGATTTCTCCAGAAAGAATATTCAAAAGCGTGGACTTGCCGGCACCATTTGTGCCGATCAGGGCGTGCACGCTACCGCGTTCGACTTGCAAAGAGACGCCATCGACCGCAACCAGGCCGCCCCACTGGTGCGTGATCTGCCGGCAGCCGAGCAAGATCTCAGAAGGGTTCATCTGGTAGCCCTCCCGCCCTGCGCGCCGCGCGCCCCATCAGACGCTCGCGCAACTGGCCGGGTACACCCACAAGTCCGTGCGGCAGCAAGGCGACACTGGCAATGATGGTCAGTCCAAAACCCAAATGCCAGTGCTTGGCGAAGGTGCCGAAGATCGTTTCCGACTGGTAAAACTCTTGCAGCAGGGCAAAGGCAAACGCGCCGATCAACGCGCCGCGCAGCTGACCTAAGCCGCCCAGTAGGACCATGATCAGCACCGCGGCCGACAGGTGCCAGCTTAGCAACTCTGGGTTGACAAAGCCGTCCTTGACGGCAAACAAGAATCCGGCGAGTCCCGCAACGGCACCCGAGATGACGAAAGCCGCGAGCTTGTAGGGATACGTGGAAAAACCGGTGGCACGCATGCGCTGCTCGTTGACGCGAATTCCCGCAAGAGCGCGACCAAAACGCGAACGCAGCAACAACGCCAAAAAGACAAAAACCGCGGCCATGCTGGTCAGCGTGAAAACATGCAACGACGCGGGTTGTTCCAGGTGCAGCCAGGTGCCCAGCACGGGTTTGGCATTTGAGTAGATTCCATCGCTGCCTCCGCCCAACGGCGTGTCGTGTGCTACGTAGTAAACCATCTGCGCAAACGCAAGCGTAACCATGATGAAATACACACCCTTGGTGCGCAGTGCCAAAGCGCCTATGAGCAGAGCGGCGCCGGCCGCGCATAGCACGCTCGCGGGCAAGATCCAAAGCAGCGAGGGCGCTGCCGATGGCGGCGTCAGCAAAACAGCGGCGTACGCGCCGATGCCAAAGAAAGCCGCCTGGCCAAAACACACGAGGCCGGTGCTGCCCACCAGCAGCTCCAGACTGAGCGCGAAAATCGCGTAGATCATGATCTTGGTGACCAGATCGATGCCAAAGGGCCCTGCGAGTCGCGGCACCAACGCAAGTGCGACGAATGTCAGTGCGGCCAGCACCGCAGCCGTTCGGTCGATCGGCCACGCCCGGGCCTTTAGCCCGCCTTGAACAAACCTTGCGGCTTCCACAGGAGAATCAGCGCCATAAATACGTAGACCAGCACGCCGGCGGCCTGCGGCAGCAGTACCTTGCCAAAGGTGTCCACCGCACCCACCAGCAACGAGGACAAAAGCGCACCGCGCACCGAGCCAATGCCGCCGATTACGACGACGACAAAGCACAAAATCAGCACACTGTTGCCCATTCCGGGATACAACGAGGAAACCGGCGCGGCGAGCATTCCCGCGAGTACTGCAAGAGCAACGCCGACGGCGAATACGACGCGGTAGAGGAACTTGACGTCGATGCCCAGGGACTGGACCATTTCTCGGTTGCAGCTGGCCGCGCGAATCATCATGCCCAGTCGCGTGCGCGTAAAGACCAAATACATACCCGCGGCAATTGCCAAGCACACGCCGGAGATGAACAGCCGGTACACCGGGTAGGTCATCAATCCGCCCAGGGGCACGGTGTCCGAAAGCCAGCCAGGCGTTGCTACCCCGTGCACCTCGTCGCCGACCAGCAGGCTGCGCAGCTCCTCGAAGACCAAGATAAGCCCGTAGGTCATCAGCACCTGCTGCAGGTGCTCGCGCTCGTAGAGGTAACTGAAAAACGCCCACTCCAGCGCATATCCGAACAGCACGGAGAGCACCACACCGACGAGCAGTGTCGCGAAAAATCCGCCACCAAAGCTCGCCCCGACGATTGGCGCCAGCACATAGGCCATGTAGGCACCGATCATGTAAAAACTGCCGTGCGCCAGATTGATGATGCCCATGATGCCGAAAATCAGGGTCAGGCCCGACGCCACAAGAAATAGCAGCAGCCCATACTGCAGGGCGTTTAAGCACTGCACTAAGGCCGTTGCAACATCCAACGCGAAACCTCGTCGGTCGGGCTGTGCCGGGCAGCGGCGCAATGCGCGCGTAGCTGCAGGCGAAGGATCGCGGCGCTACAGCGAGCAGCCGAGGCCGGGGTCAGCCAGCGCCTTACTCGCGATGCCGATCACTTTGTTTTCCTTGCCCACCACCTGGCGCAGGTAAATGTCCTGCACGGGATTGTGGGACCGGGACAGCGTAAACACCCCGCGCGGGCTATCGATTTTTGCCTTTTCGATCGCCATGGCGAACTCCTGTTTCTTGGTGAGGTCGCCCTTGACGGCATTGAGCCCCACGGCAAGCATCTGCGCTGCGTCATATCCTTGCACTGCGTACGCGTCGGGTTGCATTTTGTAGGCTGTGGCATACGCTTGGCGAAAGGCGTTATCGCGTGCCGTCCCCAGACCGTCGCCGTAATGCAGCGTGGTAAGCAGGCCCTCGGCATCGGCGCCCTGCGCCTCGAGCGTGCCGTCGGTCAAAAAGCCCGGCCCATACAGAGGAATGCTCTTTTTCAGACCCGCGGCCGCATAGTCCTTCACAAATTTCACGGCTCCGCCGCCGGCAAAAAACGCATAAACGGCGTCCGGCCGCGTTGCCGCAACTTCGGTGAGCAGGGCTTGGAACTCGACGTTTGGAAAGGGGACAGTAAGTTCCTTGACCACCTTGCCCCCGGCCTTCTCAAAGGCCTCTTTAAAACCTCCGACCGATTCGTTGCCGGCAGCGTATTTCCAAGTGATCGTAACGACGCTCTTGTATCCCTTTGCCGCAAGCACTTCGCCCATCGCGTAGCCCGGCTGCCAGTTGGTAAAGGAGCTGCGAAAGATGTTGAGCGCACACATCGAGCCGGTGACTGCACCGGCTCCGGCGTTTGGCACGATCAGCACGGTGCCGGTTTCCTTGGCGACCTTTGCCATCGCCGTCGCCACCCCAGAATGCACCGTGCCGACCAGCACGTCGACGTTGTCGCGCTTTAGCAGCTTGTTGACGTTATCGATGGCTTTGGCCGGATCGGACTCGTCGTCGACCTGTGCAAATTCGATTTCACGCCCACCCAACTTGCCGCCTTGTTCGGCCACGTACAGCTTAAAGCCGTTTTCGATCGCGCTGCCCAGTGAGGCGTAGGTTCCCGAAGCGGGAAGCATCAGACCAACCTTGATCTTTGCGGCGGTCTGCGCACCAGCCAGCGGCGCACAAAGTGCGGCGGCGGCAATGATCGCGATGCGGATCTTTTCCAAGGCAACTCTCCTCAGGTGTGTTGTTGTAGGAATTTCGTCGCGGCCTCGATCAGGCGCTCGGGCTGGTCGCGATGGGGCGAGTGGCCACACTGGGGCAGTTCGAGCGTTTGCGTCTGCGCAACCCGACGTGCAATGCCGCGGATTTGCTCCAGTGTGCCATATTCGTCATCAAGGCCCTGCACGGCAAGCAGCGGACAGCGTATGGCATTGAGTTCCGCCTCGATCGACCAGTGCCGAAACGGTGGATGCAGCCAAATGTCGTTCCAGCCCCAAAACGCCGAGTCAGGATCGTCGTGGTACTTGGCCAGGCGTTGGCGCAAGTCAGTTTCCAAGTATGCGGAGCGCGCTCTTGCGATGCTCTCTACCGATAGGTCTTCCACGACGATGTGCGGTGCAAGCACGATGGCGCCCGCAACGCGCTGCGGAAACCGCGCCGCGTACAGCAGTGTGATGGAACCCCCGTCGCTGTGGCCCAGCAGCCATGGCGGATGCGCTTGGGCGTCGATATCCAGTGCTTGCAGTAGGGCGGGGAGCACTTCGTGCGCCTGACGGTGCATGAAATCCAGGCCCCAGGCTTCGTTGGCGGCGCGTGGCGTGGAGCGCCCGTAGCCGGGGCGCGAATACACTAGCCCACGACAACCCGCGGCCCGGCACATTTGCAGCGGAAAGTCGCGCCACATCGTCAACGAACCCAGACCTTCGTGCAAGAAAACGATCAACGGCGCTTTTGGGTCGTTGCTGCCGATCCACTGGTGCTCAACGCGCACCCGGCGATCAGCCCACTCAATGTCGACGAACTCGATACCCGGGCTCACTTGGCAACGGCCTCGCGTTCGCGCAGCTTGAAACGCTGGATCTTGCCGGTGGCGGTCTTGGGAAGGTCGGCAACGAATTCAATTACTCGCGGGTATTTGTAGGGCGCAAGTCGATCCTTTACGAACTCCTTCAATTCGATTTCGGATGCTTGTGCACCGGGCTTCAGAACGACAAACGCCTTCGTTTTTGTCAGACCCTGCGCGTCGGCAACGCCGATCACCGCGACTTCAAGCACCGCCGGGTGCTGTATGAGGGTGGCTTCTACCTCAAAGGGCGACACGTAGATTCCGCTTACCTTGAGCATGTCGTCGGTGCGACCCGCGTACGTATAGGTGCCATCGGCGTTGCGCACATATTTATCGCCGCTCTTGGTCCAGAGGCCCTGAAAGGTTTCACGCGATTTTTCGCGGTTTCCCCAGTATTGCAACGCGCTACTGGGGCCCTGGACATACAAGTCGCCGGTTTCTCCGTCAGCCACAAGATGGCCATCTTCGCCCCTTAGCTCGATGACGTAACCGGGCACCGGCCACCCCGTCGTGCCATAGTGCACTTGGCCGGGGCGGTTGGACAGATAGATGTGCAGCATTTCGGTAGAACCAATGCCATCGATGATTTCGACGCCAAAGTGCGCGCTAAAGCGCTGGCCAAGTTCCGCCGGCAGCGCTTCTCCGGCCGATGAAACCAGACGCAGCGCGACATCCTTGCGTGCCGGCAGATTTGCCGAGGCGAGCATCCCGGCAAATCCTGTCGGTGCACCGAAAAACAGGGTTGGCCGGCGCTCGGTCAGGCGCTTAAACGTTGCATCGGGCGTTGGCCGCTCCGCCATCAAGACCACCGTGGCTCCAACACTTAATGGAAAACTCAACGAATTGCCCAAACCATAGGCAAAAAACAGCTTGGCCGCGGAAAAACAAACATCGCGTTCGGTCATCCCTAAAATTGGAGTTCCGTAAAGCTCCGCGGTCCAGTAGGGGTTGGCATGTGTGTGCACGGCCGCCTTGGGCCGGCCGGTCGAGCCAGAGGAATACAGCCAAAATCCGGGATCGTCGCCTCCGGTGTCCGCGGCTTGGGCCAGCGGCCCATTGCCTTCGAGCACGGTTTGCAGCGCCTCGGCGCCCTGGGGCAATGACGTTTGCGGGCGCGAGACGATCAACCGCTTGACCTCATGGCCACCGATCTTCGAGGCCTCTTCGAGCGCCGCTTGCAGCGTTGGCAAAAGCGCCGCCGAAACCATCACGGCCTGCGAACGGCTATGTCGCAGCATGTACGCGTAATCGCTCGCGGTAAGCAGCGTGTTGACCGCAACCGGAACGATGCCCGCGTACATGCAACCGAGGAATGCAACCGGCCAGTCGTTGCAATCGTGCATTAGCAGCAACACGCGCTCTTCGCGGTGCACCCCCCCGAAGACGAGGGCTGCGGCCATGCGGCGCACGCGCTCGGCAAGTTCGCCATAGCTCATTGGTCCGAGGTCGTCGATGTACGCGATTTTTTCCGATCGCTGGATGTTGCGATCGATCAGGTGGCGCGCGAAATTAAAAGACGCACCCGGTGGCAAAACGTGGGTCTCGGCGCTCAAGGCTCTTTCTCCCAATTACTGCGGTGCGACTTAGATCGCGGCCGACGGCAGGTGTGTGAAAACGACGGCGCTCGATTGCAAGGCACTGCGCCGGTGGTAAAAGCTCAGCGCGCGCAAACCTCCAAGTTCCTCGCCACCGCCTGCGCGCCCCGGACCCCCATGCAGCGACTGGGGCACCACATTGCCGTGACCGGTTTGCGAGGTGGCAACGTCCGGCGAAATCACATGCACGCGCCCATGGCTGTCGGCAAGATCCACGGCGGTCCTGGCCAAGGCGTCCGCGTCGCTGCCGTAGATCGAGACCACCAGCGAGCCCTGTCCCCGACGAATCAGCTCGAGCGCATGCGCACCATCGCGGTAGGCAAGCAGCGTGGCGACCGGACCAAAAACCTCCGTGTCGTGCACGCGCTCGGCGCTGTCGGCCTCTCGCGTACCTAGCAGTGTCGGACCGATGCAGGCAGCGACATTCGGATCGGCATCGATGAGACTGTGCCGAGCGCCATCGTGCAACGTTTGTGTTTGCTGCTGCAAGATCGCAAGCCCGCCGCGCACGGCCGCAAGTTGTGAACGGCTCACCAGTGCGCCCATGCGCACCGAATCGTTGCGGGGGTTGCCGACGGTCGTTAGCGCCAACCGTGTGCTAATTGCTTCGGCTGCCGCGGGGTACAGCGACTCGGGAACCAAGGCGCGACGGATCGCGGTGCATTTTTGTCCCGACTTGACCGTCATCTCGCGGCCCACTTCCTTGACAAAAAGTTCAAAGGCGCTGCTGGCAGCTGTCTCGCCGGGCAGCAGCATTGCGCTGTTAAGACTGTCGGCTTCGATGTTTACCCGCACGGAGCGCTGCGTCACTGCACTGTGCGTGCGGATCTGGGCCGCGGTTTGCGCTGAACCTGTGAAGGACAGGACGTCAAAGGACTGCAACTGATCGAGCATTCCGGCCGCACTGCCGCAGACGAGGGATAAGGCGCCGGCAGGCAGCACGCCAGCCTGAATGACGTCGGCGACCATGCGCTGCGCAAGCCACGCGGTAGCGCTTGCCGGCTTGACGATTACCGGCACACCCGAGAGCAGTGCTGGTGCCGCTTTTTCCCACAAACCCCAGCTGGGAAAATTAAATGCGTTGATAAGCAGTGCGATGCCGCGAGCGGGCGTGAGGACGTGCTGCGACTGAAACAAGGGATCCTTGCCCAAGCGCACGGCTTCCCCATCGAGCAAAAAGCGTCGACTGCCCAGCGTCTCGCCGAGCTTGGCATAAAAGCCGAGGGTATACAGGCCGCCATCGATGTCGATGGCCGAATCGGCACGCACGGTGCCGCTGTTGGCAGTGGCAATGCGGTAATACTCCTCACGCTGGGACTGCAGCACTTGGCCAATGGCCGCTAGCAAGCTCGCACGTTGGGCATAGGTCAGGGCGCGAAGCGCAGCGCCGCCCTTTTGCCGGGAAAATGCAAATCCCTCAGCCAAGTCCAAGCCCGCCGCGCCAACGCGGACAAGCTCCGTGCCCAGAACCGGGTCACGTAGTGGGATCGTCTCTGCGCTTGCGCTTTGCCAGCGACCGGCAAGATAGTTCTTCAGTAGCTCGGACACGGCGATGCGCTCAGCGCGTAAATTCAATGCGCCCGTCGGGCAAGAGGTACAGCACCAGTGCTCGACCTCCCGACACCGTGGGTTGATGGGCGCTGCCGGGCGGGCAGACCAACCAACCGGCAGGGCGTTCATCAAATCGCGCATCACCGGCAACGGGCATGATCAGGTCAATTTCGCCGTTTGGGTGAGTGTGATGAGGTCCTGCGACATTTTGCATGTCCACGACGTCGACTGAGAAACCGTGCAGGTCCGGTGCGGGCTTGAAGATGCGTCCATAACGAATTGCGCCCGCTTGGCGATCGCACAACCAACCCGCGGCCACGCCTGCCTGGCAGGCACTTTTTAGCTGCGCAAACGTCTGGCTTGTCGGCCCGTGATGCGCGTTTAACCACGCGTCAAGTTCGGCGTCGAGCGCCCGGTCCGAGATCTGCGCGGTAAGTTGCGCGATTTGTTGACGAAATTCCGCGGGTGACATGCCGCGCCTCCCTTTTGCCTGCTTGGACTTGCTCCGTGCAGATACATGCAGTATTGTGCTTCTGTGTACTTTAGTATCCAAGCACACCCATGTCAAGCACTATACTGCATTATCCAGAATCAAGCTCACCGTCGTTGACAAACGAGCGATCGACAGGAAATGGAGAACCCGCTGCCGAGGAGGAAATCGAGCGGGGAGAGAAAAACCCATTCTTGGTGGCGTTGGGCGCGCGTGTCCGCGAGCTGCGTGCGCGAAAAGGCATGGCCCGAAAAGCGCTGGCGCAAAGCGCCGGGGTCTCCGAGCGGCACTTGGCCAATCTCGAATACGGGGTGGGCAACGCCTCAATTTTGGTGTTGCTGCAGGTAGCCCAGGCGCTGCAGTGCACGCTGGCCGAGCTTGTCGGCGACGTGACGACCTCGTCCCCCGAGTGGTTGCTGATTCGTGAATTGTTGGAACACCGCGATGAGGCCACACTGCGCCTCGTGCGCACGAGTATTGGCGAGATGCTGGGCACCGGTGGCCAAAGCGCCGCTCGAAGCGCACGTGTGGCGCTGATCGGCTTGCGCGGGGCGGGCAAGTCCACGCTCGGTCACATGCTCGCCGAGGAACTGGGCTTTCCGTTTATCGAACTGAGCCGGGAGATTGAAAAATTTGCTGGCTGCACGGTTGCCGAGATCCAGGCGCTCTATGGGGTTAACGCCTATCGGCGCTACGAGCGTCGAGC
>Ga0187772_10001387_pt1 | contig 11482 bp, 10 predicted proteins | sample 0116_SJ02_MP15_2_FD_133137 | JGI IMG/M metagenome (GOLD analysis project Ga0187772, IMG submission 133137) | Tropical peat soil microbial communities from peatlands in Department of Meta, Colombia - 0116_SJ02_MP15_20_MG | ecosystem: Environmental > Terrestrial > Soil > Wetlands > Peat | place... | reverse complement strand
GTAGCTTGAAAAGCGGGGGGTGTAAAAGGGTGAAAATCGTCTACGAACGCTGCAATATCTGATGGTTCACCCTAGTACTTTTCTACTTCTCCGCGTACGTGCCCTGCCTTCAAAAGCGCGAAGTGGTGTACGTCGCTAGGCACCCTGAGTTTACCTGTATTGTTAATCCGCACAATCTTCGAGAATGCTTCGCGATCAACATCCTTGTCAAGTGTGAGGTCGCCACTGTTCTCCAAGTGGAAGTCACCCAGCTCCTGGTGAAGACCTAAGATGTCCGATTTGGATAACAGCACGGAACCTGCGATAACCAGCTTCTTCGTGTCAAACACATCATGACTTTCCGATGGAGATGCACTCACATACTGCCGCATCGCCTCGTTCATCAACTCCGCCACGTTCTTACCCTGCTGCTTGGCCCTTGAAATCACGGTGTTGTAGAGATCTCGGTCCAACCCGCGAATCAAGACAGCGTTGTTAGTCATGATATTCAACACACAACATTACAGGGCTTAACTTGATATCAAGATTACATTGATTACATAAGTTTCTTATAAACCTTGTTAATTCTTTTTACATTCCTTAACTTGTAGTACCTGATTGCCTGGTTTGCGGGGCAAGCAAGGCAATCAAAGAAATGAGATGAATCAAGTTTGGTTGAAGACCTCGAAAAGTTGCTGTTTGAAGAGATTCCGGAGATGGAGACTACTAAGATCCGAAGATGTGAGTGGTGCCACCAGTCACTGCCAAACGATCGCTACCACCTGAAGATCTGCCCGCAGTGCAGAAAGGAATCTATCGCCACGTTCATGAAGGCACATTAACTCCTATGACTGGTCTTATAACCCAGTCCCACCGTCCTCTCCTCCTGTATCTGTTTATTCAGTCTGTTCATAAGTTTCGGAACGTTCCGAAACGGAGTAACACCTTGCAGTTTCGAAACGTGTTTCGAAACTAATAGGAATCACATCACGAGTGTGTTCTGTAGACCATGGACAGCAGCTTATTGTGCTGCTAGAGATACTGACGGTTGATTGGGTTTGAATGGCGCTATAGTACTACTGTCGGGAGGGATTGATTCTGCTACCGCCCTATTCTGGGCTCTGAAGCAGACACCGCGCATCTATTCAATGAACATACTATACGCTCAAGCAAGCTTCCAGGAAGCTAATGCATCCAGTTTGCTCGCGACTGCAGCAAAAGTGGAGGAGCATCTTAGTGTATCACTCCCCTTTTACAAGGACATTCAAACCCGATACCATCCCAAAGAGTCCAGCAACATAATCACGGCCTACGTGCCAGCAAGGAACACCATCTTCTACGGAATAGCAGCTGCCTACGCTGAAACGCTTGAGGTCGACACAATAGTTTTCGGTTCCAACGCTGACGATACAAAAGAACTCCCCGACGCGACTCTGGATTTTATCCAGAGAATGAATCATCTGCTTAGGATTGGAACACGAGCGGGCGCAGAGGGAAAACCGGTCCGAATCGTCAATCCTCTAATTAACCTCAGAAAAGTCGAAGTGCTCAAGCTGGCCTTGCAATTAGAAGTCCCTCTTAGCATCACATGGAGCTGCTACGAAGACGGGCAGGTTCCCTGCGGAAAGTGTCGAGGCTGCCAAAATCGTCTCCATGCATTCAAACAGCTGGAAATGAATGACCCATTGAAGTATCAACCCTAATGGACGTCTACTCGATCTTAAGTAGAAAAATATGTTATCACTGCCAACCGCGAGTCGTGAACTCAGTACAAACAACTAGACTTGCGTTATCCGTCGGTTACTGTTACGGTCTAGATTATGGCGGATGATCAGCGTCTTGTAGCGCGTTAAGGGCATAGCATTGTCAATGCCCCTACCTGCTGCACACGGTCAATTCACTTAGTTTAAAATCCTCGACATAGCGGTACACGATCATAGACTTAATAACATAAGACAGGTTTAGGTTCGGTTCCGGGTTATTCTAGGTGATCAAGTCGTGACTCAAGGTGAAGCTTCGCTGAAACTCACACAGATAAGAAAGCGTGATGGGCGAATAGTCCCATTCGATAAGGAAAAAATAACCAACGCAATCTACAAGGCAATAACTGCAACTGGTGGAAGAGATCACACCCTAGCCGAAAACCTATCCAATCGCGTGGTCGAAATTCTCAATGAGAAATATGGGGCTGAGGCAATACCTGCCGTCGAAGACGCGCAGGACGTGGTGGAACGGGTTCTGGTTGAGAACGAACAGGCGAAAGTCGCAAAACACTACATAATCTATAGACAGAAGCGCTCCGAGATCCGAAAAGAGAAGCAACGAGTTCTCGAGAAAGAGGCTATAGATGAAGTTGACAAGATGTTTGATCTCAACGCTCTAAAAGTTCTCAAGGCAAGATACCTAAAGAAGGATGAAACAGGAAAACTGATCGAGACACCAAAACAACTATTCACGAGAATAGCAGTCCACGCCTCTTTACCCGACTTGCTTTATGATTCTGAGATTTACGATGTTAACAAGAAACAGAACACTCACGAATCAGAAGAGTTTAGTCCGACAGAACATAGTGAGAAAGTATCCGTCGGAAATTACAGCCTGAATCAATATCATCTCACTGCATTGAAGCGCATGTACGACCGTTTCAATCGGGAAGGTACGATGAAGGTCACCTGGTCTGACTTCTTCGAAATGCTTAAATCAGGTCATTTTAGCAAGCTTGCAAGTAACATAGATAGGTTCTACAATTTACTGATCTCACGCAAGTTCATGCCCAACACGCCGGCGATAGCAAACTTCGGTAACGTCCTTGGAATGGGCTCGGCATGTTTCGTCTTGGACGTCGATGACTCCATAGAGAGCATCATGGAGACGCTCAAGCAGACAGCCGTTGTATTCAAAGCAGGAGGAGGAATGGGATACAACTTCTCAAAATTGAGGCCTGAAGGTGACTACGTAAGCTCGACATCAGGCGTTGCGTCTGGACCAATCAGCTTCATGATGCTTTTCGACACGATGACAGACGTTATCAAACAGGGGGGAATCAGACGCGGCGCGAACATGGGCATCCTGAACAGTAACCATCCGGACATAGAGAAGTTTATCACCGCAAAGAAAGGAAACAAAGCGCTCCGAAACTTCAACATCTCAGTTCTCATTATGTCCGACTTCTGGGAAAGTTACTACAAGAACAAACCATACCCGCTGGTTAATCCGCGAACTGGTAAAGTCGTGCGCGAAGTTAACCCGCGGCTACTATTCGACATGATAGTATACCAAGCATGGGAAAGTGCCGAACCCGGCGTCATCTTCTTCGATCATGTAAACGAGCATAACCCCTTCATCAAGCACCTTGGCCCCATCGTGACCACGAACCCCTGCGGGGAGGTCCTTCTATATCCCAACGAATCCTGTAACCTGGGTAGCGTGAATGTGTGGGCCTTCCTGAAACGAGACGGAAGGGGCAAAGCCGCTTACGATTGGGATGGACTAAGGGAAGCAGTTTACTCCGCCTCCACATTCCTTGACAATGTAATCGACGTGAACAACTTCCCGCTCAAATCAATCGAAGATATGACGCTTGCCACTCGAAAAATCGGCCTAGGAGTTATGGGCTTAGCAGATCTCCTATACGAACTCAGGATGGGGTACAATAGCGACGAAGGCAGAAAATTCATGGAGGAACTCATGGAATTCGTGAATTACCATTCTAAGATAGCGTCTATAGAGTTGGCCAAGCAAAGGGGACCTCTCCCTTACTATAACAAGAGTTTCTACCCTGAAGGACAACTTCCTGTTGCAGGATTCAAAGACAAGAAATCGTGGCACTTTGATTGGAATAAGATTAGTGAGATGGTTAAGCAGTATGGAATACGGAACGGCTACACAACTGTCATTGCACCTACTGGTAGCATCTCAATGATTGCGGGGTGTAGCAGCGGAATCGAACCAGTCTACTCGCTCGTCTTCGAGAAACATGTTAAGGTGGGCAGCTTCTACTACATTGATCCCGTGTTCGAGCGAGTGATGACTGAAGAGGGACTCTTTGGTGACGATTTGCTGCGAGACGTGAACGATCACGGAGGATCAATACAGAGAATAAGCTACATACCTAACGATCTCAAACGAGTTTACGTTACAGCGATGGATATTCGGCCCGAAGATCACATTAGAGCCCTCGCCGCTTTCCAAAAATGGACCGACTCGTCGATTTCAAAGACGAACAACTTTCCGGCAAATGCCACAGTTGAAGATATGCGAGCTTCCTATCTTCTCGCAAACAAACTAGGCTGCAAGGACGTTACAGTGTTCAGAGACACGTCCATTAAGGGACAGGTACTCGTTGCTCCGACCAAGAAACAGGAAACTCCCTCCGCTAACTCTGATACTGACGATCCTCAACCAGTACGCAGCCCACAAATTCTTGCCATGCCTCTCGTGGGGGCATCTCAACGGGGTATCGAAGAAGTCAAGCTATGCCCACAATGTCAAACTCAGATAGTATACCAAGAGGGCTGTCACACATGTCCCGAGTGCGGATGGAGCGCTTGCGCGTGACCGATCTCATTAATAGTTTGTTTTTACTCTGACAACTTTTTACCGCTTCAACTCGCAGGTTGGAGTGAAGTAGCTCCGTCCATGTAGGGTTGCAGCACTTGAGGGATTAAGACAGAGCCCTCTTCAGTCTGATAATTCTCCATGATTGCTATTAGTGCCCTCTCAGATGCGACAAGTGTACTATTGAGAGTATGAACCCACTTAGTGGGTTCATCAGGCTTGTCTCTGAATCTGATCTTAGATCTTACAGCTTGATACGTCGTGCAATTGCTGCAGGAAACAAGCTCCCTGTACTTCCCCTGTCCTGGAAGCCAGACTTCGAGATCGTACTTCTTTGCCGCTACAGTTCCCAGGTCGCCCGTACAAACGTTGACAATTCTATATGGTAAGTTGAGAAGCTGAAACAGTTCTTCAGCATTTTGAATCATTTTCTCATGCTCCGCCCAAGATTCTTCGGGTTTAGAGAATACGAACTGTTCGACTTTCTCAAATTGGTGTATTCGGAAGATTCCCTTTGTGTCTCTGCCATGAGCGCCAGCTTCCTTCCTGAAACAAGGACTAATTCCACTGTACCTTAAGGGGAGAGTCTTTCCGTCGAGGATTTCACCCATGTGTTGAGCGAGGAGCGCATGCTCCGACGTCGGAAGCAGATAGAGATCTTCATCCTGAATTTTGTAAATCACATCTTCGAAATCTGATAATGCAACCGCTCCTCCGATCGCATCGCGCCTTAGAAAGAATGGCGGTTGAATTAGCGTAAATCCCTTCGATGCAATGAAGTCAAGAGCAAACTTAAGCAATGCATAATTCAGCTTGACCAAGTCGCCTCTCAAATAGTAGAAGCGCGCACCTGTCACTTTCGCCGCACGCTCAAGGTCAATTAGTTTCAGGCCCATCGCTAAATCAATATGGTCCTTGGGAAGGAACGTGAATTGGGGCTGCTTCCCCCACTTTTTCACTTCTAAGTTGCCATTCTCATCGGTGCCGAATGGGACGCTTTCATGCATCATGTTTGGCAATCGCATTAGGAGATCAGTGACCCTAGCCTCAATTTCCGACGCCTTAGTCTCCAATTTCCTGATCTGGTCAGGAATCTGCTCGGCCTCCTTGACTAGAACGGAAGTATCTGTGCCGCTCTTGCGGAGTCTACCAATTTCATCGGTGAGTCGGTTTCTCTTATTGCGCAGCATATTCGCTTCGTTCTGTATGTCTCGCCAATTTTTGTCGTCTCTGATCAGCTCATCTATCTGCACTATCTTGTCAAGGTCTCCTCTTCGTTTGAGATTTTCTTTTACTTCTTCACTGTGTTCTCGGACGAATTTTATGTCGAGCATTTTCCCTAATCCAGCCTCAACTACAACTTATTGTTTGGGATATTTGTGCCGTAAGGCTGTTCTTCAGATTCGATCTTCTGTTTCCCGAGTCAGCGACATGGACATTGTAATTGGCGGAAGATCAAATTCCATACCGATTAAGTGAGAATAGCTATTTAGAGTTCCGTGAGGTTCTTCAAAAACATGGCGAATTTGCATTGAACAATCAGCTTCGCGGAGCTCTCCTCGTTATGGGAGCAGGATTCCTATGGGGATTTATGGGAATACTTGCGAAGTTAGCATATACTCAATCAGTCGGCCCAATCGCTCTAGCGTGGTTCAGACTAATAGTAGCAATACCTCTCCTCGGCGTATATCTAGCGATTAAACGCTATCACATACAGGTCAGACGACATGAAATATGGCTCTTCATTGCGTTTGGATTCTGTAGCCTCACGGTCTTCGAAGCACTGTATTTCACCGCATACTCCTACACTACAGTTCAACACGCTGCCGCATTACTGTACACGGCTCCTGCGTTTGTAGCAATATTATCATGGGTAATTTTGAAAGAGAAACTGACATGCACCAAAGCCACCGCAGTAGCCCTGTCAGTCACTGGCGCTTTCTTAATCTTGGGGATCACAAGAGGACAGCCGTTGTTTGGTTCCAAAACCCAGATTGGTGACTGGCTAGCAATTACTTCAGGACTTGCTTATTCCTCGTGGTATATTTTCGGAAAAATTCTCGGACAAGAAAGAGAACCAGCTGTCACCACTTTCGTTGCAATGATCTTTGGTGCAATGTTGCTTTTCCCTATCATGGTAGTCTTGGAAGGCGTTCATCCACCTGCCACAATCTATGGTTGGGAATTGATTGCTATCGTGGGTCTGATTCCCACCGCAGTCGCCTATGTGCTATATTTGACCGGATTGAAGCTGCTAGATCCAACTAAGGCCAGCGTTTTTGCCATAATTGAACCTCTCACCGCAGCAGTACTAGGGTTCCTGTTCCTGCAGGAAAGGCTGTCTTACGAATCAATCGTGGGATTTACGCTGATCATCAGCAGTATCATTCTACTAACGTTCCAGAAGTAGCCGAAGCCTTATACAATCTGGCACATTCGTTCTAAACAGGCCTGCACGAATTCGAGGAGACTTGTTTGGAGTCTAGAGAACAATATTGGATCCAACATTTCGCGCGAGTTATGCCCTTTTATCGACACATGGGGATTAGACTGGTACGACTAGCGCGAGGACGTTCAGAATTACTATTGAAGATAACTCGTTCTCTGACTCAAGATTTTGGAGTAGCACATGGAGGAGTAGCAGCATCTCTTATCGATTCAGCCGTGGGTTTGGCATTATGCACCCTTATCAAGCCTGAACAGATGATTTCTACAGTTGAAATGAACGTAAACTATCTTGCGCCAGCGCCTTTGGGTCTTGTGAAGGCAACGGGCAGAATAATCCATAAAGGCAAACGAATTGCAGTCGGGGAATCATTAGTGTTTGCACAGAATAAGATCGTGGCAAAGGGACTCGTAACTTACATGATACTTGAGGGAAAGCTTCGACGATCATTGAAGAGTTAGCTGTTTACTAATTATGTGGATTAAACTAGGCGTGGACTTCGACCTGTTCAAGAAGTCAGTCCCACCCAGCGTTATGTCTCTTTAGAAGCAGCTTAGCCAAACTCTAAGGCTGACCTCTCGTCTTCGTATATTCATGAACGAACTCCACAAGTTGCTTGACATTTTCCTGGGGTGTTTCTGGGAGAATCCCATGGCCCAGATTGAAGATGTGCCCCGGTCTATTTCCCACTCGCGTTAGAATATCAGCGGTTTTGACTCGGATTAAGTCGCTTCCAGCTAATAGCACAACTGGGTCCAAGTTTCCCTGAATAGCTCTGTCATGTCCTAGCTTCTGCCACGCGACATCGATTGGTATGCGCCAGTCGATACTGAAGACGTCACCACCAGCCTGCCTCATCTCATCCAGCATTGTCGCTGTTCCTGTGCCAAAATGAATGCGAGGGATCGCTCTACCCTCAAGATAACTGAATACTCGCTGAGAATAGGGAAGTACATAAGTGTGATAATCCGCTGGACTCAGACATCCGATCCAGCTGTCAAATACTTGAACTGCGTCCGCACCTGCGTTTACTTGTGCTCTCAAGTATGTCCCCATTGAAGTCGAGAGCTTGTCCATGAGAAGATGCCAGGTCTCAGGATTCCTGTACATTAGTTTCTTGGTTTTGACAAAATCCCTTGTTCGAAGTCCTTCGATCAAGTAGCTCGCCAGGGTGAACGGCGCGCCGCAGAATCCGATCAATGGAACGCGTGAGTCTAGCAACTTCTTTGTTGCAGAAATTGCCTCCATTACATATGGAACGTCAGAATCCGGCTCCAGAGTTGTCAATGAATTCACACTTTGAAAGTCGATTAGCGGACTCGTGACTACCGGTCCGACTCCGTCTGCAATATTGAATTTGACACCTATGCCTTCCAGTGGAAGCATGATATCAGCAAACAGTATTGCTGCATCGACGCCGAGGACGTCGACTGGTAATGTTGTGACCTCAGCGCATAATTCAGGATCCTTGCATATGTCGATAAGACTATGCTTATCTCGTATCTTCCTATATTCAGGGAGAAAACGACCAGCTTGACGCATGAACCAAACGGGTGTGGCATCTGACCTTTCTCTTCGACATGCTCGAATGAACCGATCATTCAACTGTTAGCGCCCGTGATCTCTACAATTTGCGTCCATCTTTCGGAGTCTTAGCGCGATTCTTTCGTAAAGAATAATAGAATTCTTGACCTTCAAGCTAGCTCACAGATTGACTAACCGAGCATGTCTAGAATCTCTCGTATCTGCATTTGAACACACGTGAATATTGGCGTTTCAAGCTCTGTGTATCGACTTGCTTCACTGGTCCGTAACTCCATTACAAGCTCTGCGAAATCTGCGGGTTCATCTGTCTCGAAGGCTAAAACGAACTCTTGGTCATCGAGGCCAAAGGAGTATCCTGTGTGGATTCTGACAGACGGGTACTTGTGTCCAACCTTGAAATGTTGCGCCATCATTATCGTTCGTTGTTCATGAGGTAGGAAGTACCATTCGCGTTTCTTTATGAAAGGGTAAACGAAGAGATATTTGGAGCCCCCAAGAGACTCGAAAGTCAGTCCGTTTTGTCTAGCGTGCTCATGATCTCCCAAATACTCTGACTTGCGCGTCATGGCGAGATACGAATAAGGGAGAGTGAGATATTTTCCGAATTCTGATTTCAGTAAACCTGACGTGAATGATTGAAGTTCTTCAAGACGCCGGCTGATGATCCAAAGAAGAAAGTCAGAGTCTCCTCTGATACCTATAAGAGAGTATGATCTAATGACGTGAGTTTCTCCAAAATCCATTACGAGCGATGCAAATTGCTCTTTGGCAAGCCTCCGTTGTTTGGCGTCGAGATGTCTCCATTGCGATTCAGCTTTGAAGAAGGTGTATTTTAGGAATTCACGCTGAGCGGTAGTTTGATCTGATGAAGATACGTGTACTTTCACTCAGTTGCCTCCTGTAATTGGCGAGCGACCGTTTTCGCAAAGTATGAGATTATTACGTCTGCACCAGCGCGCTTTATTGACGTTAGGACCTCCATGACGACGGCTTGTTCATTCAACCATCCTTTCTCTGCCGCAGCCTTGATCATAGCGTATTCCCCGCTCACATTGTATGCCGCAATTGGAGTATCGAATTTGTGTCGTGCTTGACTGAGTATGTCGAGATAGCTGAGAGCGGGCTTAACCATAACAATATCCGCTCCCTCTTCAATGTCTAAAGCAATTTCGCGAAGGGCTTCGTTTTTGTTGGGTGAATCCATCTGGTATGTGCGCCTATCTCCCCAGAGCGGGGTTGAGTCTGCCGCTTCCCTGAACGGTCCATAAAACGACGAGGCAAACTTTGCCGAGTAGCCCATGATCGCCGTGTCGCTCAGACCGGCGGCATCGAGTCCATTTCGGATCGCTTTGACTTGGCCATCCATCATCGCGCTTGGTCCCACAATGTCCGCGCCTGCTCTTGCATGTGAAACTGCGATCTTCGAGAGAAGTTTCAGCGTTTCGTCGTTGTCGATCGTGCCCTCTCTCACGACTCCGCAATGACCATGATCAGTGTACTGACAAAGGCAGACATCAGAGATAACTGTTAGCTGGGGAACTGTTTTCTTTATGAGACGGGTTGCTCGTTGCACGATACCATCAGATGCGTAGGCTTCGGTCGCCATCAAGTCTTTCTTCTCTGGAAGCCCGAAAAGCAGAATTGCAGGAATCCTAAGTGATGAAATCTCTTCTACCTCTTTCTCTAACTCTGTTAGAGCGTATCTGTATATACCTGGCATCGAAGGAATTGCTTCTTTTGTACTGACTCTAGCGTCGACAAATATTGGGTATACCAGATTGGACCATGACAATCTTGTTTCTCTTACGAGTCTACGCGTAGAATCCAAGCGTCGCAGTCGACGCATCCTATGAATCATCGTAAACCCCCTTCGAAGTTTCCTAGTTTTCTGCTGTAACTCACAATTGCCGCCACTAATGAGTTGATCGTATGAGGATTCGCAACAACGTCCACATCCATCCCCAACTGATTAGCTGTTTCAGCGGTAACAGGTCCGATGCAGGCGATCCTGACGTTACTCAATTCTTTCGTCCCACTCACGTTCCCCAATGTATTTGCGAAATTACGTACTGTTGATGGACTCGTGAAGATTACTATGTCTACGCCTGACTCGAGAACTGTCCTTAATTTGTCGCGTTTCAATTCTCGCGGTACTACGGTCTGGTAAGCTACGACTTCATCCACTGATGCTCCTTTATCACGAAGTAGCAGTGGTAGTTTCTTAGATGCTATGTCAGCTCGAGGGAGCAGAACACGCTTACCCTGTAAGTCGCCAAGGCCTGCTGCTATACTCTCAGAGAGGAATATTGATGGAACGTAGTCAGGATTTCTAACCATACTCTGAATGACGGTTGACGTAGCTGGGCCTATTGCGGCGATTCTTACACAACTTAGAGAGGAGATCGGAACCTGTAGAATAGCCATTCGTCGAAGAAAGAATTCTACACCATGGACACTCGTGAAGATTACCCAATCATACTTACTGAGATTTCGTATGGAACTGTCAATTGAGTCAGTATTTGAAGGAGGCATTATTTCGATCGTTGGGATTTCGATCGTTGTAGCTCCCAAGCTTCGGAGTTTGTCAGATAGGTATACTGCCTGATCGGCCGACCGCGTCACTATTACTCGCACGCCTAAAAGTGGCATTGCGGTCATCTGCATCGCATCTTCTCCAGTAGTGCTTCAGCTCCCTTCTCAAGAAGTGAGCTAGCCAGCTCTTCTCCAACTTGGATCGATTTCGGATTATCTGAAGTAATTCGACCTCGGACTAGCATCCGGCCGTTTAGTGACGCAATCATGCCCTCAATGGTCAGCTTTGACGAATACGATCTAGCATACGCCGCTATAGGTGTCCTACAGTTCCCTCCAAGTTTCTTGCCAAACGCTCTCTCAGCTTCGATCTCGCGTCTTGTAATGGAATGATCGATCTTGGTGAATAATTCGACAATCTCT
>Ga0187772_10001386_pt1 | contig 11483 bp, 10 predicted proteins | sample 0116_SJ02_MP15_2_FD_133137 | JGI IMG/M metagenome (GOLD analysis project Ga0187772, IMG submission 133137) | Tropical peat soil microbial communities from peatlands in Department of Meta, Colombia - 0116_SJ02_MP15_20_MG | ecosystem: Environmental > Terrestrial > Soil > Wetlands > Peat | place... | reverse complement strand
CGTGAAGTAGCCCCGAGGGGTCTCGGGGAGGCGGTCCACGTACAGGTACTTCCAGCGCTGAGGGCACTCGAGGTAGGTTCGGTAGGACGAGTAGCTCAGCGTGGGGACCCCGGGCACGGTGACCGAGCCCGCCGGGGGTTCATCTGGTTTCCGGCGGACGGCCCGGGGGTGGGCCTGGGGGCCGATGGAGCGGCCCTAGTGTGCGCCCGCGGCCGCGTCGACGGCGAGCTTGTCGGCGGCCTCCGCGGGCATCGGGGTCCCGCGGGACTGGGGGTTCGTGAGGTTCTTCGGGAGCCCCAGGAGGTCGAGCAGCTCCTTGTAGTGGTTCCGGATGGTGACCGGGGTGACGTTCGCCACGGCCGCGATCCGGTCCTGGCTCCGCGGCTCGCCCATCAGGTTGGAGGCGATGTAGATGATCGTCGCCAGGATCCCGTTGGGCAGGACCCCGCTCGTCGAGTAGACCTGCTCGACCTGCTCGAGGATCGAGAGGACCTTCTGGCGGACCTCCTTGGAGAGGTTGAGGTCCTGGGTGAACCGGACGAGATAGTCGCGCGGCTCGACGGGCTTGAGGCCCAGCTTGAGCTCCCGCGCCAGCAGCGTGTACGCCCGCCCGACCTCGATCTTGGTCGCCTTCGAGTGGGCGATGATCTCCTTCATCGTCCGGGGGACGTGGCACTGGCGGCACGCGGCATAGACGCTGGCCGCGACGAGTGCGACGATCTTCTTCCCGCGGGTCGCCTTGTGCTCCAGGGCGCGGCGGTAGATGTAGGTCGCCGACTCCTTGACCTCGCGCGAGAGGCCGAGGACGCCGGCCAGGCGGTTCAGCTCGCCCAGGGCCACGACGAGGTTCCGCTGGTGCGTGCGGGCGGCCCGGAGCCGATGGTTCAGCTTCCGCAGGTGGTAGAACTTGAGCGACGTGTTGCGCGAAAGGGAGTTCCCCTGGAAGTCCCGGGTCGGAACCCCGATCTCGCTGAACAGGCCCTTATCGGGCATCAGGGGCGAGATGACCGGACCCCAGCCCCGGGCCTCCCGTCCCGTGTCCTCCTTCGAGCCGCGCTGCCCGCGGTCGCTGACGAGCGCGCTCTGGTCGACCACGAGGCCGCAGTCCGCACAGACGATCTCGCCGCGGATCTCGTCCCGGATCAGGTGCGCCGAGCCGCAGTTCGGGCACGCATCGGCGGGCGGAGGGGTCGGAGCCCCCGGCGGGGTGCCGAGGAGCGGCGGAGCCCGCAGGTTCTTCGGGACCGGTCGCGCCTTGGAGGACGCCGAGGTGGGGGAAGTGGGCTTCATAGCTTCTGGCCCTCCGTATTTACGGGCACTATTTATAGCTTCATCGGGGCCATGTAGCAGTTGTAACCTACAGACGTAACACCATGCGTGGCCCTAGCACGGTCGGGGAGAGCGACGGTTCCCGGCCCGCGGGCCCCCGGCGACCAAGCCCGTTCCGGCCAGGAACGCAGGATCGGCGGGGCCGGTTCCCGCCGCCGCCCGCCCGTGGCAGGATAGGGAGATAGGACGGGGGGTGCTGGCGACCCCCGGCGGCCGGCCTCATGTCCGAGTTCGACCGGCGGATTGCGGAGGCGATGGCTAGCCCCATCGTGGGGTGGGACCCCTCCCCGATCGCCTCGCGATGGCTCGCGGGGCACCCGCCCTGGGACTTCCGGGCCCTGCTGCGGGGCCACCTGGATCGGGCGAGCACCCTGCTCGACCTTGGGACCGGGGGCGGGGAGTTCCTCTCCTCCCTGGCCCCGCTCCCCCGCCGCACCTTCGCCACGGAGGGATACCCCCCGAACCTGCCGGTCGCCCGCCGGCGGCTCGAGCCGATGGGGGTCGAGGTCGTCCCGATCGGTACGGACAACCGGATCCCCCTTCCCGACGGGTCGGTGGAGCTGGTCGTCTCGCGCCACGAGGAGTTCGACCCACGGGAGGTCCGCCGCGTGCTTTCGCCGGGAGGAACCTTTCTCACCCAGCAGGTGGGGGTGGCCAACTATGGGGAGATCAATGCACGCCTGGGCCTCCGCGCTGCCCCCGCCACCAACGCACTCGAGAACGCCGCGTCGCTTACGGCCGAAGTGACCGCGGCCGGGCTCCGGGTCTCTGACGCGCGAGAAGCCCGGTACGCGGACTCGTTCCGGGACGTGGGGGCCCTGGTCTGGTACCTCCGTTTTGCCCCGTGGCAGGCCCCAGGGTTCTCGATCGAACGGTTCCGCCCGGTGCTCGAGGCGCTCCACGACGAGATCGAACGGATCGGCGGGTTCACGGTCACCGCGCACCGGTTGCTCCTGGTGGCGGACCGGCCCCTCTGAAGACGGAACCGGTCGATCCCGAGGAAGTCGCCCTGACGGACCCGGTCAGGACCCCGGCGCTGAACGGGGAAGCGTCCGGGCATCGAGGCCGAGCTGTTGCCAGCAGACGCGCAGGGAGCCCGTCAGAGGGGGCTCCTCGCCCGGCGCCCCCCGTTCGGGTCGGACGAACGAGTCGACCCAGGACCCGTCGGTAGGGGGACCGACCCGGAGCAGGCGGTCAAAGGGCTCCTCGACGGCCGTCGGGGGGTTTCCGCGGTACGTGACGACCAGGGAGACCCCCTCCACCCGGAGCTCGTGGTGGAGACGCGGGTCCCCCAGGGTATCCCGAAGGAGGGGGTACGGCAGGGCGTCGGCGTTGGTCAGGATGATCGCGGAAAGGAGCACCCCCGAGGGACGGTTCGCCACCAGCCGCTGGAAGAGGTCGGGCAGCCGTAGGAAGTCGACCAGCCGTTCCCGACGCGCCCGGGTCAGCCCCTCGGGGTCGACCAGCGCGTGCAGCGCTCCCGGGACGACCGGGTGGGGTTCGAGCTCTTCCGGACGGACCCGCTCGACCTGGCGCCCCGAGGAGCCAGCCTCCAGGGCCGCGAGGACGCTCCCCTCCCAGCCGACCGTGGACCCCGAGCAGTTGGCCCACCCGAACCCGGGGGAGCACTTGAGGGCCAGCCCGGCGGCCAGCATCGACAAGGCGGCCTCGCCTTCCCCGTAGACCAGGGTCGAGCGGGGAAGGTCAGGGATCGGGCGGGACGTGGGCTCGTGGGCCATTTCCACCGCCTCCGGTGGTCCTCTGAACTACGGAGTTCCCGGGGGAATAGCCCGCGCCGAACAGCTTCGGACCTCCGAACGGGTTCGGCCCGGTCCGGGCGAGGGGAGAGGGTTCGGGAGGTCAGACCGGCACCATCGCGGGCCGCAGCGCGGTCTCCAGGAGCTTCTTCTCGATCAGGGCGATCGACTCCGAGATCGCCGACTTGCTGCGGTTCAGCTTCCGGGCGAGCGCGGTCAGGGTGATCCCGCGCGGGACGGCGAAGTACCCCGCCTCCATCGCCTCGTGCAGGAGCCTCTGCTGGGCGTCGGTCAGGAGCGGCAGGTGGCTGCGGAGCGGCCCCCGCCGGATCGAGACGATCTCGAACTCCGGGTCGACCTCGCGGGCGTGCTCGAGGATCTCCTGGAACTCGGAGTAGCGGGCGGCGACCTCCCATCGGATCCGGCCGGCCTCGACCCAGAGCGGGAACTGGAGCGGCAGCCGGAGGCGCCGGTAGAGGTAGATGATCGGAGGGTTCCGGTAGGCGATCCGGTAGAGCGAACCGCCGCCCACCTCGGCCAGTCCGTCGACCTTCACCACGTCCGGATACGCCGATATCTCGGAGGCCCAGATGCCGGGCGGGCCACCGCTGATCCAGTAGTCCGAGACCGAGATCTCCGGGGTGACCACGCCCTGGTTCAGGATCTCGAGTCGGACGGCCGGGTGCCGGCGGCTGAACGGACCGGTCCACAGGGTCGGGGGCACGTGGATGCGGAGCGTGGCGAGGAAGAGCCGGTCGTTGGTCGACCCTCCGGCCGCCGCTCGCAGCGCGCGCAGGCGGCGGTCGGTGGTCCCCGAGCCCGGGTCCAGGGACCCGGGGGCGGACGGCGAGGCCGCGGCGGGCACCGGGGCTCGCCGGGAGCTCCTGCGAGCCATCGCGGGGCGAATCGCCGTCCGACTAGAAAAACCCCTCCCGTACCGGGCCGGGGTCGGCCGGCGGGCGGAATCCCCGCGAACTACCCCGGTTCACGCTTCGCTGGCCGTGAACAGACACCCGTGGCGGGCGTGCTTCGTCGGGTCGGGCTTGGAGACCGCCCACCGCTGGCCGAGCCGGGCCTCGAGCACGGTGCGGAGCAGCTGGGGGCACATGACCCGGCCGATCTCGGGCGAGTCCTGCGTGCAGGCGAAGCAGCCCGTCACCTTGAGCGTCATCGGCCGCTCCCGGACGACCGTGAGCTGGCCGAGCGTGTGGGCCGCGTAGTACCGCTCGAGCGACCGGGCGACCTCGAGGGGGGTTCCGCCGTCCACGCCCTCGGCGATCTCGCGCCCGAGCTGGCGGGCGACCGTCTCGATCAGCTCCGGGAGGTGGAGCTGGAACTCCTGCACACCGGAGGCCCGCATGCCCAGGGTCGCGATCTCCTTGAGCCGCTGGAACGGGACCGACTCGTGGCCCGCGACGACCGGCAGGACCGCGGTGGGAGGGTTCTCCAGCTCCACGAAGCGGCTCTCCGCGCGGTTCGCGGGCACCCAGAGCCGCCGATGGTAGTCCCGGGCCAGCTGGACGAACATCGAGGCGGACGACCAGAGCGCGACCTGTTCCGCCCCGGTCCGCCCGAGACCGGCCTCCCCGGAGACGTAGACCAGCGCTCCCTCGCGGTCCACGACGACCGTCCGGTTGGCGACGGGAGCGTTGGAGTGACGCAGCTCGGCGAACCCGGCGAACAGCTTCGCTTCCGTGAGGTTCACCGCCGTGACCTCGGTGATCAGCCGGACCTTGACCCCGCGCGTGGCGGCCTCCCGGAGGGCCCGGTCGAGGCCCCCATCGATGAGGCCGGAGAGCCAGGTCGCCCCGCCGCTGACGAGGATCTGCCGCTCGGCGGTGCCGATCCGCTTCCGCAGGAAGCGGCGGATCGTCTCCTGGCCGTCCAGGATCGCGAACTTCCGCGGGTCGCGGTCCAAGAGCTCGGTGCGGCTCTCCTCCCAGTCGGATAGCACCTTCTCCCGGTCCTGCTCGAGCCGGTGCAGCCGCTCGGAGGCCCGGCGGATCCACAGGTCGACGAGGGCGGAGGGGGGGAGCGGGGCGAACCGCCGGGGGCGGGTCCCCGTGGGCGTAAGGAGCCCGTCCGCGGCGAGCTGCTTGATGACCCGGTAGGCCTCGACCCGATTCACGGCCGAGAGCCGGGCGAGCTCGCTCGCGGTCACCGGCCCGGCCCGGCAGGCGGCCAGGTAGACCCGGGCCCCCACATCGGGGACCCCGTGCTCGGTGAGCAGATCGAAAAGTCCCGAGCCGGTGCGGCTCACGACCCCGGTAAGGCCCGAAACGATATACCGTGTGCGCGCCGCGCAGGGTCCCGGTCCGCGGTCCTACAGCGCGGCCTGGAAGTCCTCGATCGTGAGCGGATACTCGGCCTCGGCGTTCCCCGACCGGGCCCGGAGGACCTCGCGGCCGAGCAGCCAGTAGACGGTCGCCAGCGCGACCCGCCCCTTGTTGTTCGCGGGGATCACCAGGTCGACGTTCCGGGTCTCGTTGTTCACGTCGCACAGCCCCACGACGGGGATCCCGATCGACACCGCCTCGCTGAGCGCCTGCTGGTCGGTCGCCGGATCGGTCACGACCAGGACCTTCGGCTCGAAGTACTCGGCGAGGTTCGGGTTCGTGAGGCAGCCGGGGACGAACCGCTCGGAGAACGAGATCGCGCCGATCGTCTTGGCGAAGACGCGGACGGGCTTCTGCCCGTACTGGCGCTGCGAAACGGCCAGGATGCGCTCGGGCGGCAACCGGGCCAGGAACTTGGCGGCCGCGCGGATGCGCCGGTCGGTCTCGCGCACGTCGAGGACGTGGAGGCCATCGAAGCGGACCTTGAACACGAACCGGCGCATCGAGGCCGACTTCTGCTGCGTCCCGATGTGGACGCCCGAGGTGAGGTAGGTGTCCTCGGGGATCAGGAGCTCTCCGGGGCGGATGTCCTGGGTGTCGGACGCGGTCGAGGGCTCCTGGGCCAAGGTCGTGTCGTCGTCGTCCATGCGTTACGAACCGGTGGCGCGGGCGAGCCGCAGGAGTTCATTTAGCTTTGCCACCCGCTCACCGCCGAGGACCCCGCATTTCAGGGCCCGGGCCCCCGTCCCCAGCGCGACGTGCGCGAGCCACCCTTCCGGCACCTCCCCGGAGCGGTGGGAGGTCACCGTCGCGAGCCGGTGCGCCCGCGCGAGGTCCACGCAGGCCAGCGTGTCGGTCAGCGTGCCGACCTGGTTGACCTTGATCAGCACCGCATTGGAGGAGCCGTGGGCGATCCCCTCCGCCAGGCGCTGGCGATTGGTGACGTAGATGTCGTCCCCGACGATCAGGGCCCGGTCCCCGACGGCCCGGGTGATCGAGGCAAAGGCGTCGAACGCCTCCTGGTCGACCGGGTCCTCGACGTAGCGCAGGCCGAACCGGTCGACCAGCCCGACGACGAAGCCGACCTGCCCTTCGGTGTCCAGCGTCTGCTCCCGGTAGCGGTACCGCCCGTCCCGGTAGAACTCGCTGGCCGCCAGGTCGAGCCCCGGATGGACGTTGAGCCGCAGGTCGTCACGGACGCGCGCGCAGGCCGCCGCCAGGAGCTCGATCGCGCCGACGTTGTCGACCGGGGCGACCCAGCCCCCCTCGTCACCGCGGCCGAGCGCCTCCTTGGGGAACCTGCGGTGGAGCTCTTCGCCCAGGATCTCGTGGACTCGGACCGCGGCCGCGATCGCGTCGGCCGGGCGCGGTTCGTCGGCGTAGGCGATGAACTCCTGCAGATCCGGACCGCCGATCGCGTGCCGTCCTCCATTGAGGCAGTTGCCGACGATCGCCGGGAACGCTCGGCCATCCACTCCCGGGCGGGCCAGCAGGGACCACAGCGGCCGCCGGGTCTCCTCGGCCAGGGCCAGCGCGCTGGCCACCGAGACGGCTGTGGCCGTGTTGCCCCCGATCACGGAAAAGTCGGTCGTGCCGTCGGCCGCGTGCAGCGTGGCATCGACGGTGGCGAGGTCGGCCACGTCGAGCTCCGTGAGCCGGGGGGCCACTCGCTCCCGGAACGCCGTGAGCGCCATGGGCACCCCGCCGGTCGGGAACGCCCGGGCCTCGTGGGTACCGGTGCTCGCGCCGCTCGGCGCGCCGGCCCGGCCGTGGGCACCGGAGTCGAGGACGATCGTCGCCTCGACGGTCGGCCGGCCCCGGCTGTCCAGGATCTGCGCGAGCTCGGCGGAGACGATCCGGCTCACGGACCCTCCACGTACTCGACCAGGACCCCGCCGAAGGCGGAGGGGTGGGCGAACCCGACCCGGCGCCCGCGGGCGCCCGGACGCCCCACCCGGTCGACCACGCGCTCGCCCCGCTGGAGATGGGCGGCGAGGGCCGCGTCCACGCTCGGGACATGGAACGCGAGGTGATGGATCCCCTCGCCCCGCGTCGCAAGGAACCGGCCGACGGCGGAGTCGGGGTCGGTCGGCTCGAGCAGCTCGACGTGCGAACGGCCGGCCGAAAGGAACGTGACGCGGACCCGCTGGGAGGGGACCTCCTCGGGCGGTTCCGCGGGGGCCCCGAGCAGCACCGCCCAGCGCGCGGTCGCGGCGCCAAGGTCCTTCACCGCGATGCCGAGATGGTCGATCGGAAGGTCCATCGTGCCCCCTCAGAACGCGCGGGACGGCGTCTCCTCCCCGAACAGCGTCCGCCACACGTCGGCGACCTCGCCGAGCGTGGCCCCGGCCCGGACCGCCGCCAGCACTTCGGGCATGACGTTGCCCCCGTCCGAGGTCGTTCGCTGCAGCCGGTCGAGGGCCGCGGAGCAGTTCGCCGCATTCCGTGACCGGCGCCACGCCCGCACACGCGCGACCTGGCGCGACTCCTCGGCCGGGGAGATCCGCTGCGCGACGCTGCGCCGGCCCCGGTCCGGGCGGACCAGCGAGAACGTGGGGTTCCCCTCGGTGAACGCGTTGACCCCCACCACGATCTCGCTCTGGGCGGCTTGCGCGCGGGCGGTGCGGTACGCCTCCCGGGCGATCTCGGCGGCGACGAACCCCCGCCGGATCGCTTCGGGCGCGCCGCCCATCGTCTCGATACGGTCGAGGTACGCCTGGGCCTCCGACTCGATGCGGTCGGTCAGGTGCTCGATCTCGTACGCCCCCGCGAGCGGGTCGACCGTCGAGGCGACCCCGCTCTCCTCGGCGAGGATCTGCTGGGTGCGCAGGGCGAGCCGGGCCGACGCCTCGGTCGGGAGGCCGAGCGCCTCGTCGAGCGAGTTCGTGTGAAGCGATTGGGTACCCCCCAGCACGGCCGACAGCGCCTCGAGCGTCGTCCGTACCACGTTGAGCTCCGGCTGCTGGGCCGTCAGGCTGGAGCCGGCCGTCTGGGTGTGGAACCGCAGCTGCTGCGAGCGGGAGCGCCGGGCGCCGAAGCTGTCGCGGACGATCCGGGCCCACAGGCGCCGCGCGGCCCGGAACTTCGCGACCTCCTCGAGGAAGTTCCGGTCCGCCGAGAAGAAGAACGAGAGCCTCGGGAGAAACTCGTCGAGGTCCAGCCCGCGCTCGCGCACGGCCCGCACATAGGCGATGGCGTTCGCGAAGGTGAACCCGACCTCCTGCGCCGCGGTCGCGCCGGCCTCCCGCATGTGGTAGCCCGAGACCGAGATGTAGTTCCAGAGCGGCATCTCCCGGGTCGCGAACTCGACCAGGTCGGCCGTGAGGCGCATCGACGCCGCGGGCGGGTAGATGTACGTCCCGCGGGCGACGTACTCCTTCAGGATGTCGTTCTGGACGGTACCGCCCAGCTTCGCCCGGGGCACTCCCCCCTCCTCGGCGACCGCGACGAGCAGGGCGGACAGGATCGGGGCGGTCGCGTTGATCGTCATCGACACGGTGGCCCGATCGAGCGGGATGCCCTGGAACAGGGTCCGCATGTCCCCGAGGCTGGAGACCGGGACCCCGCATCGGCCGACCTCGCCGTGCGCGCGCTCATGGTCCGAGTCGAAGCCGTTCTGGGTGGGTAGGTCGAAGGCGACCGAGAGGCCGGTCTGCCCTCCCTTCAGCAGGAAATGGAAGCGGTGATTCGTCGCCGCCGCGCTGCCGAAGCCCGAGTACTGACGGAACGTCCAGAACCGGCCACGGTACATGGTCGGCTGGATACCCCGCGTGTAGGGTGGCTGGCCCGGGAACCCGATCTTCTCCAGGAACTCGGTGTCGGGGTCCGGCGGAGGTTCGACCAGGAACGGCACGGCACCGCCGTCCATCCGTTCCCCGAGCGCGGCGCGGGCCTCGCGCTGCCAGCGAGCGCGTCGCGGATCGGTGCCGCGGGGGCTCCGGCGCCGCGTCATCGCCGATGGACCGGGGAGCGCTATTAATCCCTGTCGCGGCGGCGGACGAGCGGTCCCAGGGCGGTCAGGTCGACCTCGGCCCAAGCGACCGGCACCGGCACCCCGAGATCGGCGAGCACCTGGGGATGGATCTCACCGACCTCGGCGACCGGTTCGCCGGCGACCCGGACCACGGCGGCCCGGCCCGGGATCGTGGCCGGCAGCTCCGCCGGCTCCCGTACCGCGCTCGCGTCCAGGCCCCGGAGGAGGTAGTCGATGACCGCGGCGGCGTCGGCGAACCCCGCCGTGTCGGCGGCGATGAGCACGCCCGCGTGGTACCGGGTGTCCGCGCCGGGTTCGGCGGCCGGATCCGGCACCACGACGGGGCCGATCTCGCCGAACCGCTGAGGGTAGCCGTGTCGCGTGTTGCGCCCGAGCACGTGGAGGTGGGAGGGGAGGAGACGGTCCCGCACGTACGCGAACTCGGCCGAGACGGGATTGTGGAGACGGATCGGGGGACGACCGCCCAGGCGCGCCACCGCCGCCTCCGAGAGGAGGAGCGGGGTGTTCGGCTGCGCGAAGCCGAGCCCGAGGAGCCAGCCGGCGACCCGGCGACGCAGCCGCACGGACGGCAGGATGCGACCCCGAGTACGGCTCGGAGGAACGATCCCATCCTCGGGACGGACCCCGGTCGCGAGCACGATGTCCTCGACCGCATCCACCGCGGTCATCACGTCGGGCCGCCACGGTGGGGCCTCGACCCGCCATCCCCCCGGCTGGGGGTGGCTGCCGAGGCGCGACCGCGCCAGCCGGTGCTCGACCTCGGCGGAGGTGAGCGGCGTCCCCGCGATCGAGCGGACGACGGCCGACGGAAGGTCGATCGAGTGCGGGTCGATGACGGCGCGTCCATCGGACCGGTGGTCGCCCGGCCCCACGACCGGAACGGCCCCCACCGACCAGCCGCGGGCCGCGAACGGGAGCAGGAGCAGGCCCAGGGCCTCGCGCACGCTGCGCTCTCGGGTACCGGTGGACTCGAGCAGCAGGTACCGGTCGCCTCCCCGGGCCTCGCCGGCGGTGCGCCCGTTCAGGATCGGAGGGAGGCTCAGGATGGTCCCGGAGGAGTCCCGGAGCGTGAGGCACTGGGGGCCGGAACGACCGAACGCGCCGTAGCGGACGGCCATCGGGTGATCCTCGAAGAACCGGTTCGCGCCGATCTCTTCTGTCCCGTCGAGCGGCACGAACCGTACCCCATCGAGCGGCTCGAGCGTGTATCGCACGGGGGGCGACAGCCGGTCGATCGGGTAGATCCCCAGGCTGGCCACCCGACGGTCCCGACCGATCGTCGCGTGGAGCAGCTCCTGGAACCGCACCGCCTCGGCCAGGAGCCCCGCATCCAGGCCCCGGTCGTCCGGTGCCTGGACCACCGCGCCGGCGATCGCGGGCCGCAGCGGGGCCACGCTCGCGTCGACCTCGATCGTAGGCACCGGCTCGGTCGCGGGCAACGGCCGGGGCCGAGGAAGACCGGTCCGGGAGCCGATCTCCCCCTGGAGCGCGAGCGCCAACCCCCCTTCCGAGAGGAGATCGATCCGGTCCGGCGTCACCGCGAGCGACAGGTCGTCCCCCTCGGCGGACTCGAGCTCGGCCTTCGAGGCGAACAGCAGGTCGTTCCACGATGCCTGGGACCACTCGGGGGGCAGGAGCTCGGCGATCCGGGAACGGGAGAGCGTGCCGGTCGGCATGTTACGGCGTCACCCCCGTGAGCCGGTCCAGATCGTCGATGAACAGCTCTCGGATGTCGCGCCGGCCGAGAGCGACCATCGCGAGCCGGGTGATCCCGGCCCCCCACGCGATGACCGGAACCTCGATCCCGAGCGGACGCAGCACCTCCGGACGGAACACTCCGCCCGGGAACACCTCGATCCAGCCGAGCTGGGGGTGCCGGACGTACCCCTCGATCGACGGCTCGGTGAACGGGAAGTAGCTGGGGCGGATCCGGAGCTCACGGCAGCCGATCGCGTCCGCGAACACCCGGAACAGGCCCACGAGGTCGCGGATCGAGAGCCCCTCTTCCCCGACGATCCCCTCGCACTGGCTGAACTCGAGATGGTGGCCGGCGTCGATCTCCTCCCG
>Ga0187772_10001385_pt1 | contig 11484 bp, 8 predicted proteins | sample 0116_SJ02_MP15_2_FD_133137 | JGI IMG/M metagenome (GOLD analysis project Ga0187772, IMG submission 133137) | Tropical peat soil microbial communities from peatlands in Department of Meta, Colombia - 0116_SJ02_MP15_20_MG | ecosystem: Environmental > Terrestrial > Soil > Wetlands > Peat | place... | reverse complement strand
GTTGCTTCTGGCTAACCTTCATCCCCGCATAAACCGCGGGACCCCTTCAGACCGCTGTCTGGTTGATCCGTTCATGACAGAAACCACGTAATACTGTCGGTCTACGCAGTATTGAGAAGGATAGAAAAAAGCAAGTGTGGGCCGAAGGCCCACACTTTGCCTATGGGAATCCGACTTTCCTCTTGCTTTGTCTCTTTCCGAGCTTCTTGACCCTTTTAGTGGCCATGGCTGGTCATGGCTTTAGGCAAGAATATAGCGATTATTACCACTGAGAAAAAACCGAGTGGTTAGGTAGTCCTTCAAGAGTTCGGCTTCGCAAGCGAAGTTGTCACGTTAGATGGATTCTCGACCATTGCCACTCTGAGAGCCTTATTCTGATGAACAATCCCAGCCCCCACCAACTTGGCGAATGCTTTCATCGCGTCGGGCTCGCGAACCTTCTTCTTTCGCAGTGCTTGGATCATTTCGTCCTGGGTGCACGCTCCAATCTCTGCCATGGCCCTGTAAAGCGTCACTTCGGCTTTGAGGTAGCCGAACTCGCTCATCTTCGCACACGCTTCTGAAACTTGAGTTCGCACGATAGGCAGAACCTCCCGAAGTGGCTTGGCCCTTTCCCACATTGCGTCAAAATGCTCTCGGAAAACAGAGCAGGCGGCTACCGAGTTCATGAGCATTGCAATTGAGCCAAAGGCCGAAAGCCTGGGATCGTACAGGTTCAAGAGTACACTTCTATCGTCAACGAGGAAGAACTTCTCGATGATGTCTTCGTCGCGTCCTAGAAACCTCCTCTCAGGCGGCTCGGTGACGCCCAATCCAGGATAGGACGGCAACTCCCTTACAAGGCTCAGCCATCTGACCCTAACTCCCCTTTCTACCGCCTCGCGCACATAGGTCCAGTTCGCCATCCACAAGTAGAAGGGATCCGGGGGAAAGTTGCTCCCCAGTTCCGGCGGCCTCGTTATTCTCATGATGTCCTTCTTCGACTCCCGAATCATGGACACGAGACTCCTTTCGATGTTGTCTCTCCCCTCCACAACCCAGACGGCCTCTGGAACCCTAACGTCAGATACAACTGTGGTCTTGAGATTGTCCATGAGTCCGGAAAAAGCACTGGTCAGGCGGTCAAGCTTCGCTTGGGCCTCTTCCTGTACCTTCGCGGCTTCCGTTTGGATTTCTTGCTTCCTCGCCTCGTACTGCGACGGGAGGACCGATTCGATGGGAACAGGAGTGTAAAGTTTGGGTGATGAGGGGGTGCCCAAGGCAAATCCCTTTGCGGCCAAGCTTTCTAGGACGTCGTAGGTCCTGCTTTGTGGAATCATCGCAGCCTGACCAATTCGTTTCGCAGACAGCTGCTTGCCGGCCAGAAGTGCGAGATAGGCGCGAGATTCGTAAAGGTTCAGCCCCATCGCCTGAAGACGCGAGACTGTTTCGTCCTCATTCTGCTCGCGAACTCCGGCCAACCTCGCAAAAGAATCTCAGGGCTTATTTAACCAGCGTTAGGGCTGTCGGACCAGACCCGCGAAGTACAAGAGGAGCCGCCGAGCCGGGTTTATCTAGGCCAGCTTGACACAAACTGAAGTTGGGCCCTGCTCAAGACGAAGGAGGCCGAGCTGCTGCTGCCTTCGCCTCAGTCCCGCTCTTCAAGGGATTCGGGGAGGAAGAGTTGGAGGCCGTGATGAAATCGTCGAAGGTGGTGACTTTCAAACCGGGTGAGGTTATCGTGAAGGAGGGGGACGCGGGTCTTGGCTTCTACGTCTTGGTTGAAGGGCGCGCTTCGGTCAGGCGAAGAGGCAAGGCGGTCGCCAAGCTCGGGAGAGGCAGCTTCTTTGGGGAGATGTCCTTGTTCGATGACCAGCCGAGGTCTGCCGACGTGATAGCCGAAGAGCCGACAGAATGCCGCGTCCTGCTGAGATGGAACTTCTGGTCTTTGGTCGGAAAGAACAAGAGGATGGTCCAAGAGTTGCTCAGGGAAATGGCAAGGCGCCTACGCGCCACGGACGAAGCGCTGAGCGAATAGAGGACCTCCAAGAAAATGAAAGGGCTCAAAAGGGTCGAGGCGAGCGACCCAACCCGACGTGGCATTCGGTAATTGTCCACTCGCTCTAGGGATCTGAGCGCCTTCTATGAGCTAATCTACAATCCGAGCTACTCCCCGTCACGTTCCGATAACGCCCACATAGAGAAGCTGGAAATCGACGGAAAGCCCACATTTGTGCTCATGAAGGAATCAACGGGAGAGTACTACGAGGTCGACGAAGTAACAAACGCGGTCTGGAACCTGCTCAATGGGAGGAAAACCATCAGGGATATCAGCGTGGAGGTTACTAAGACAGACAGCCCGATCAGCGAGAAGGAAGTTAGAGATATCGTCGTCTCGCTGGCCGAGGAAGGGACCATCGAATCCACTGAACCGGAAATCGAACAAAAGCGGGTTGAACTTGTCTCTGCCTTTCAGCTGGACGTTCGCCTATTGAAAGATTGTTCGAAGAGCCTCGCTGGATTCTTCAAGGTAACCCGGAGACTGATCAGGAAGCAGGAGCTTACCGTAGCCATCGCAATCGGAATCGTTGGGGTCGTGCTCTTCTCTGGAACATTCATCCGAATCTTCTCCAACACCAGCATTTTCGAAGTGGAAGGGTCCACCCTGATTGGACTCCTGTTTTACGGGCTGCTCGTCCTTTCGCCTGCGTACGCGGTCCACGAGCTGTCGCACGCCGCCGTATGCGATTACTACGGCGGAAGGCCTCGTGCACTCGGGACCGGTCTGTATTACTTGGCTCCGTTCTTCTATGTCGACACGTCGGATTCGTGGAGACTGCCCAGGAGAGCCAGAATCATGATCTCCACGGCTGGTCCACTGGTAGACGTAGTGATTGCGTCACTGCTCACCATCTGGAGCTACTTCGTCGCCCCTGGTTTCGGAAGGAACCTGCTGCAGATAAGCGCGTTCCTGTGCTTTTATGGCACCCTGGTGAACCTTTCTCCAGTCATAGAGACAGACGGGTACTACATACTGACGGAATTGGTGAAGGTGTCAAACCTTAGAGATGAGTCCTTCGGGTACATTAAGAAAGTTGTTCTGAGCAAGCTGGGCAGATCTGCTTCCGTCGGGCGTCGCGGGGCTCGCGAAAGAAGGACGTTCCTGGCTTTCGTCATAATCGCCGTTGCGTGGTTTGTTCTGTTCGCCTACACCACCGCTAATTTCATGTACGTCTACGGGGCGGACGCATATCGCGCCTTCTCGAGCCTTTCGCAGACCCTTCTCAGGACTCGCCCGTTCGATCCAACAGCGGTGGGCGTCAACCTCGCTGCCCTGGCCTACTTCGGGCTCTTCTTGGGAGGATTTGGTGTGATGGGCGTGGTGTCGTACGGAAAGGTACGGATGAAAGGCGCGAAACTAGAGACGATCCACGACAAGAGGGTCTCAGCTTTTCTCCCACTCCCATCCTTCATCAGTCGTCAGAACGCCCAGGAACTGGTGAAGCGGGCTGACAAGGCGGCAAGCAAGCTCTCCCGCTCGTACTCGGTCACCCTTGAGCCTCCCCTGTGCGTGGCGGCAATCAAACTTGGCAGGGTTGACCAAAGCCTGGACGAGACAAGGGCCGACATGCAAAGAACAGAACAGGTCTTCAGGTCTTTGCACTCCGAGTTCCTGTCGAGAAGCTTGACGTCTGCTAGGTCGTCCTCGAAGAGAGAAATCATGGCGGTAAATCTCACAACCTTGGCCCGGCAATTCCCAACTTTCGAGAAGCGGGGGGCAATCGTGTCGGTGTCAAAGTTCCTAAAAAGGCGCGATGAAAGGATGCTGTATCTGTTTCAGTCAGCATTTGGGACCGTGTGGACACTCGAGCTGTCTCCCGACGACTACAAGAGAATCAACCGCGCGATCTTTCCCAGCTTGATAGCTGAAGATCTTGGGGTAACGGACCTGGCGGGAGAGGTTGAGGCTTTCAAGAAACAGACGGTACTGGGAGCCAGTGCCATGGCCATGCTTGCCTCTGAGATTGAGGAAGAATCGAAGGAGGTGCGCAAGAGGCCTGAACTCTACCAGATAACAGCGTTACTCGAGCCGGTCAAGAGCAGGCTCGTCTTCCTGGGAAGGACGGACAAAGTCGAGGGTTCGGTCGTTTGGCTTGGCGGGCTGTTCCTGTATCAGGCATGGACCAGCTTCATCAGCGAGGTGCTTGACGAAGCGACTCTGGGACTGAGGTCGATAAGGCTGGGTCCCTCTGTTTCGATTACCAAGACCCAGGCGGCTAACCTCCAGGATCGAGAACTCGAACTCCTGAGGCAGGATCTTGAGCGGATGGAGGAGCTGTCCAAGGCCGCCGAGGGATCGCTGACGAGCCTCGAGGGTACCTACGAAAGTGCCAAGAGCTTCCACGAGCTGCTCAGTGGCCTGGTTAGCGATGAGACATTCGATATCGGCTTGTACAAGCCGATATTGTCTGCAAACAGCAAGCACCTGGAGGGTATCACAGACCAGATCAGAGAATTCCAGATTGAATTCGGCAAGGTCCGCAAGGCACTGGACACTTCAGCGGCTGAAGTAGTTGCCGAGTACTCTAGGAGGACATCAAGTGTCTCGGCTTCGAAGAAGAATCCTTTCGGTAGGGCCGGGAGGCTTGTCTGGGCTAGGTTAAGTGGGGACGGTAATAGGACCCGCACCCCAGCCTTCGATCGCCAAGTGAAACTGATGCTCGCGGCGTCACGCTTTCTGTATGACGTCGTCATCGGCGGCGACGCAATTCTGTGATATGGCCTGAGGTTACCTTCTGTTGACATCGTGACAAGAAACAGCCCCGAAGGCCAGGAAACAATTTTTCCCAACACGAAGGTGTACCCTCTTCAAGGGGTCCTTGCGCATGGGCTGAGATTAGATTAGCATCTACGGACGGCTAGGCAGCCCACCATCTTCTCGTTCGACCGCCCCGTAACGGATTTATCTCTGAGGCCGATGGAAAGAGACAGACCAGAACCTGACGTGAGGGAAAATCACGAATGCTTAAATCACGATTTTCTTCCGCAGAGCTTGACAACCAGGGTTTTCGAATTGTTCACCGGACTTCTGCCGACCTTGCATGGTTAGGGCGGACGATATGTCAGAAAAGCTCGTCGTAATCGCACTGGGGGGAAATGCGCTCCTTCAACGCTCGCAGAAAGGCACGTTCGACGACCAGTACGGCAATGTAGAGAAGACGGCGAAGAAGATCGCCGACCTGATAGAACGAGGCTACAGAATCGTACTCACGCATGGAAACGGCCCTCAGGTGGGGGCCACTCTTCTAAGGCACGATGCGGCAAAGGGAATAGTTCCACCCTTCCCCCTCGACGCCTGTGGAGCAGAGACTCAAGGTTTCATTGGCTACATGATTCAACAGGCGCTCAGGAACGAGTTGAAGTCCAGGGGGATAGACAAGTACGTCGTGACGGTCATAACAAGGGTCACCGTTGACAGGCATGACCCCGCGTTTGAGCACCCCACCAAGCCCATTGGCCCATTTTATTCCAAGGAGGAGGCCGACAAACTGAGCCAGGTCATGCCTGGAATAACGATCAAGGAGGATGCAGGACGAGGGTACAGGAGAGTTGTTCCCTCCCCTGATCCGAAGATCATTGCCGAGAGGTCGGCTATTCGCACCTTGGTGGACGCTGGGTTCGTTGTCGTCTCAACTGGCGGCGGGGGGATCCCCATTGTCGAAGAAGGTTCCCACGCGAGGGGGGTTGAAGCCGTGATCGACAAGGATCTGGCAGGCCAACGGCTCGCAACGCTGATCGGCGCAGAAGTCCTTGTGATTCTGACGGACGTAGAAGGTGCCTATGTGAATTTCGGGACACCCAAACAGGAGCTCATCAAGGAAGTGACCACGGGAAAGCTACAGAACTACCTCAGCGAGGGACAGTTCAAGGAAGGGAGCATGGCTCCCAAGGTCCTGGCAGCCATTAGGTTCGTCGAGAGCGGAGGCGATATGGCAGTAATAGCGGAACTTGGGAAGCTGACCGAGGCCCTGGAGGGCAAGGCTGGAACTCACGTAGTCGGTCCAAGAGTCTGATTCAGTGACTTGCCGAGGAAACCCGGTTCCATCCTAATCGAAGACGGCATCATCGTGACCATGGACCCTCGGCGCAGGGTCATCGAGGGAGGCTCGATTCTGATAGAGGATGGGAGAATCGCCGAAGTCAGAGGCCCTAGTACTGGTCACAGCGACCGCCGGGGGGAACTGAGGATCTCCGCAAGGGGGATGGCCGTGATACCTGGCCTGATAGACACGCACCTCCACCTGGCCCAGAGCCTTCTCAGAGGCTGCGCTGACGACCTGTCGCTGGTCGACTGGCTGAAGAAACGAGTCTGGCCGATCCAGGGGAGCTTCACAGAGGAGGACGGCAGGGTGAGTGCCGAGCTCTCCATGCTGGAGATGATCAAGAGCGGAACGACCTCTTTCGTAGGGGTCGATGTCGTATCGAGATATGGGTTCGATGGAATAGCGAGATCTGTCTCGAAGGCCGGTATGAGAGGCGCTCTTGCGAAGACAATCATGGACAGCCCAGGGTACGGAAGAAAGGGTAGCATTATGCCCCCGGGGCTTATCGAAGAGAAGGACGCCACCATCAGGGAGGCGAAATCAATGATCCGAAAATACAACAGAGCGAAGAACGGCCTGGTGAGAACCTGGGTCGCGCCAAGGTCCCTGGGAGGGTGCAGCGAGGGGCTCTACAAGGAGGTGGCCGAACTTGCACGTGAGAGCGACTCAAGGGTAACGATGCACCTGGCCGAAGTCAGAGAGGATGTCAAGTACGCAAAGAAGAACTTCGATGCAACGCCCTTCGAGTTCATCGAAAGGGTGGGCATGGCGGGTCCCCGCTCGCTGTTCGCTCACATGGTCTGGTTGAATGACAAGGACATCAAGAGAGTGGCAAGAACGAAATCAAACGTGGCCCACTGCCCGTCTTCGAACCTCAAGCTCGCTTCCGGGATACCTAGGATACCTGAGTTGATCGGAGCCGGGGCCAACGTCGGGTTGGGGTGCGACGGGGCGCCGTGCAACAATTCGCATGACATGATAAGAGAGATGAAACTCGCTGCCGTGATTCAGAAGGCCAGGCTGCTGGACCCGCTGTCCATGCCAGCGTCGACCGTTCTAGAGATGGCCACGCTGAACGGAGCGCGCGCCATGGGGATGGAATCGAGCGTGGGATCGATTGAGGTTGGAAAGCGGGGGGACCTGGCGCTGGTCGATCTGAAGAAGCCGCACCTCGTGCCCTACAGGGATGTAGTGTCGAACATCGTCTACTCTGCCATGGGGAGCGATGTCCACAGCGTGCTCGTCGACGGCAACCTCCTCCTGAGCGGGGGAAAGGCGCTGACGCTCGACGAGGAGAAGGTTATGGGCGAAGCGCAGGCTCATCAGGACGGGCTCCTCTCCAGGTCGGGAATCAGGGCCTAGGAAGTCCGCGCCGTGGATTTCTTCCTAAGGAACGCCAAGGTCGTGACCCAATCCGGGGCCTTTGAATCCAATATTGGAATTGAGAATGGGAAGATCGCCTCGGTCTCCCCGAATCTCGGCCCGTCGGGGGCCAAGGTCTTCGACGCGAGAGGGATGGTGGTCGTCCCAGGAGGGATAGACGCCCACACCCATATGGAATTGCCTGTGGCAGGTACGTCGTCAGCGGACGACTTCTACTCCGGTACGGTGGCCGCGGCCTGTGGGGGAATCACTACGATAATCGACTTCGTCGATCCGAAGATCGACCAGTCGATGCTTGAAGCACTGGGAGACTATAGGGAACGGGCCGACCGAAAGGTCGTCATAGACTACGGCCTGCACATGATGTTCAAGAATCAGAGCCTCCCGGAGATCGACAGGATACCCGATCTCGTCGATAAAGGGGTCCCGAGCTTCAAGGTCTACACAGCATACAGGAAAAGAGGGTTGATGCTGGAGGATGCCGACATCTCCAGGGTGATGAAAAAGGTGGATGGCGCAGGAGGACTCATCGCGGTGCATGCCGAGAGTGAAATGATGATCGAGGACCTGATCCAGAAGAATCTGGCCGATGGAAACACAGGAACCAGATATCACGCGCAAAGTCGGCCCCCGGCGGCCGAGGCGGAAGCGATCTCGCGGGTCACTCGCCTCGCACAAAGCGCCGGAGCGAGACTCTACATCGTCCACCTCTCGAGTCGAGCGGGAAAGTTCGAGGTCGAAGAAGCCCGCAGGCGCGGGACTCGCGTCTTCGCCGAGACATGCCCCCACTACCTTGTACTCACGGACCAGGTCTACGAGCGTGACGACGGACGCAACTTCGTGATGTCTCCCCCTTTGAAGGGGGCCGAGGACTGCGCGGCCCTCTGGGACGGGTTGAAGTCGGGAAGCGTCATCGAGACTGTGGGAAGTGACCACTGCCCTTTCACCAGCGCCGAAAAGGACTGGGGGGAGGACGATTTCACGAAGATACCGAATGGAGTTCCCGGTACGGAGGCGATAATCCCCCTTCTGTACTCAGAGGGGGTAGGCAAAGGGCGAATCTCGATCTTCGACATGGTCAGAGTCACGTCCGCAGCTCCCGCCAGGCGGTTCGGACTGCCATCGAAGGGTTCTGTCGCAGTCGGGTCGGACGCGGACCTCGTCGTCATTGATCCGCGAAAGCGCGTCAGGTTGACCGCGGATGCCATGCACAGCAAGATCGATTATAGCATATACGACCACATCACCACGGAAGGGTACCCGATCCTGACGATAAGCAGAGGGGAGGTCGTGATGGAGGACGGTGAATTCGTTGGACGAAGAGGGAGGGGCAGGTTCGTTCCGCGAGGGCTAGGCCGTAGCTAGGATCAGCGTCTTCGCCTTCGTTTGCCGCCGGCGGAACGATGTCCTGAATCAAGGCGGAGAGGCTCGACAGCCTCGGAAGGCGAGGAACCCAACCTCCTCCAGAGCCGGTCAATGGTCTTCAGTACTCTTGCTTCTGACCTCCGAACGTCGACCTTCAAGGCCCTCTTGTCTCTGACAACCACCTCTCCGTCTATCACGACGTCCCTGACGTCGGATCCCCTCAAACCGTTGATGATGTAGCCGTAGACGGACCCGGAGTAAGGCGTGGCCGTGTATGACGGGCGCACAACGATAAGGTCCCCCCGTTTGCCCACCTCTATCGAGCCGAGAGAATCGAGGCCGTAGGCCCTCGCCGCGTTGACGGTGCACATCTCGATAACTTCCCGGGGGGACGGCCTGTTTGGGTTCCTCCTATAGACCCTCTGGAGGAGGTAGGCTGCCCGCATGTTCTCGAACATGTCGAAGATGTACCCATCGTTTCCTAGACCGACGTTCACTCCATGGTCCATCATCTCCAGCAATGGCGAGACCCCCACGGCGTTGAGCATGTTGCTCATCGGGTTGTGTGCGACGTTGGCAGAGCTCTTACCGATCAGTTCGATCTCTCGATCGTCGAGGTGTACGCAGTGCGCCAGCACAGACCTCGGAGAGAGCAGTCCAGAGTCGTGCAGCCGCTCCACGCTCCTCGTTCCGTACCGCTCCATGTTGTGGTAGACGTCGCCGGGCCCCTCGGACACGTGGATGGTCAGAGGCACGTGATGCTTTTCAATCGCCCTCACTCCGCGCGCGATCAGCTCGTCGGTGACGGTGAATGGGGCATGGAGGCTCACCATCCCCATGGCCCTTCCCTTGTCTTTCCGCCCAATGAATCTCAGGCTCTCCTGCAATCCCCTGATTCCTTCTTGCTCGCTTCTCCTTTCAGTCGCTTCGAATGAGATTATCCCCCTGATGCCGACTTCGTTCGATGCCTTGGCAATATGGTCGAGGGATCCTTCGATCGAATTCGGAGCGGAGTAGGTGTCGGCGAAGCAGGTGGTCCCATTCATCAGGGATTCGATGCCAGCCGCGAGGGTCGTGGCGTAGGCGTCCTCGTTGGTCAGGGCTTCGTCCACTGGCCACCATATCCTCTGCAGAATCTGCAAGAAGTCCGATGGGGGCTTCACGTTGAGCCCTGAGCCGCGGAGGGCGATTCCGTAGAGGTGGGTGTGTGCACAAATCAGCCCCGGCATGACGATGCACCCCTTGGCGTCTATCACTTCGTCTGTGCGGAAGCCGCTGGAGATCTCCTCTTGGGCCCCGACGCCGAGGACCCTGCCGTCCTCGACCGCGACGGCAGAATCATGGATTATCCGTCTTTTCGGGTCCATGGTGACGGTGACGCCGCCTCTGACCAGGAGTTTTCTTGACAACGCCTGTTCTCCTGTCCTTGGCCCTTCTAGGCCAGAGATCTTACCACGTACTCGATGTTGGCACTGAGCGGAAGGAGAAGCGGCGACCTGCACCCGGCGTCCATGTATTCCTTGATCTTGGCTCTGCATTCATCGGGGGTCCCCGATGCCGTAAGCATGCGCACGATTTCGTCGGGAACGATTGCTGTTGCTTTCTCTATCCCTCCCGGCTTCGCGGGCCACCCTCCCATCTCCCTCTGCACAGCGGCGATGAGGTCCTCGCTCACCCCGCTGGCTCTCATTATGTGAGGCTGCTGTCCCAGTGTCATAGTCACATGGCTCTTGGCTAGCTTCACGGCCTTGTCTCCGTCCTCGTCCATCGAACAGGCTATCAGTTGCGGGGCGTCAATCTCGTCGGCGTTTCTTCCCGCTTTCTGGGCTCCGCGCCTGATGCTCTCCCATGCTTTCTCGTTGTACTTCGGCGAAACAAGGTAGTTCAGCAACACACCGTCGGCTATTTCCCCGGCCAGCTCGAGCATCTGGAAACCCGTCCCTCCTATGTATATCGGGACGGCCCTAGGCCCTTCCCCCGTCCCGTGAAGGGTGTCCAGCTTTACGCCGTCCATCTTGACGAACTCCCCCTGGAAGCTGACTTCTTCGGCCCTGAAAAGGCGCCGAATCACCTGGACGTATTCCTTCATGCACTGGAGAGGCTTTGTCCTTTCAATCCCTACCTTCCTCGCCAGCGGGTCCCACCATGCTCCCAGCCCGAGCATCACCCTCCCGGCAGACAGCTCGTCAAGCGTTGCCCAGGTCTGCGCGATCAGGGCAGCGTTCCTCGTCCACGTGTTGATCACACCCGCTCCTACTTTGATCCTGTTTGTGTCAGTGGCGATGGCTGTGACGGGCACGACGGCGTCCCTGGCGAGCCTGGACTCGGCTATCCAGACAGAGTCGAAGCCATGGGCCTCTGCGACCTGGGCAAACCTGACCATCTCCCTTACGTGCATGTCCTGGAGATAGAGCCCGAGCCTCGGTATGGATGCGGTTCCCTTCGCCATCCTAGTTCGCCTGGTGTGATGGGCTCATGATTTGATATAAGGTCTCCAGTGAGTCGAAGGCTCTCCTCAATTCGCCGCTCCTGAACCCGAGTGTACGACTTCTTTGTCGGCCTCGGGAAGTTCGTACCACCTCTTCCTCTCTCCTACAGCCGCCCTCATCTTCCAACCAATGCTCTTGGGAGCGTCCTCGATATACTTCGTCAG
>Ga0187772_10001384_pt1 | contig 11484 bp, 13 predicted proteins | sample 0116_SJ02_MP15_2_FD_133137 | JGI IMG/M metagenome (GOLD analysis project Ga0187772, IMG submission 133137) | Tropical peat soil microbial communities from peatlands in Department of Meta, Colombia - 0116_SJ02_MP15_20_MG | ecosystem: Environmental > Terrestrial > Soil > Wetlands > Peat | place... | reverse complement strand
GGGGCACGAGAACCTGACTGTGTTCGCCATGCTGCTCGGCCTCGGCAGGTCTGAGGCGAACAGGAGGGCCACAGAGCTGCTTGACGAGTTCGGTCTCGCGGGGGCAGCCAATCAGACCATAGACAAGTACTCCGGAGGGATGAGGCGCCGACTCGACCTTGCATGCAGCATGATTGTGCAGGCGCCACTCATCTTCTTGGACGAGCCTACGACAGGCCTGGACCCGCGCACTAGGCTACAGATGTGGGACATCATCAGGGGCCTAGTCTCGACTGGTTCCACGATAGTCCTGACCACCCAGTACCTTGATGAAGCCGACCAGCTGGCCGACAGGGTCGCAGTCATCGACCAGGGGAAGATCGTGGCCGAGGACACGCCTCGCAACTTGAAGGCAGCCATTGGTAAGGTTACTTTGCGTATGCAGCTTGCCAACGAGAATGATGTCGAGGAAGCGGCCCGAATCACAGGAGAAGTTCTCGGCACGAGAGCCTCAGTGCCCGACCCGCGACAGGTCACCGCGCCCCTGACCAACTCTGAGAAGGTGACAGACCTGCTGATCGCGCTGCGAGGGGCGAGTATCCGCCTCCTTTCCGTAAGCATGCAGGAGCCGACCCTCGACGAGGCGTTCCTAGCGCTCACGGAGGGGACAAGGCAGGCAGAGGTTACGGTCCGGCAATGACCACCCAGATCACCCCGGGCGCCGAACGTACACTGAGGAACCGCGTATCTGTCCGAATGACAATCAGCAACTCTCTGACGATGGCCTACCGCAACCTGCTCCTCATCAGACGGACTCCGCAGCAACTCTTCGACGTTACGCTACAGCCGATCCTTTTCACCATCATGTTCACGTTCCTTTTCGGCGGGGCCATCTCCGGTAGCGTGCAGGGGTACCTCCCGATAATCATCCCCGGCATACTGGCCCAGACTGCCCTGACGGCCTGCATCACCACCGGGGTCCAGCTCCGAGAGGACATGGACAAGGGGGTGTTCTACCGCTTCAAGTCGATGCCGATTGCCCGCATCGCCCCACTGACGGGCCCACTGTTGGCAGACGTCGTTCGCTACGGCATCGCCACGGCTCTGACTTTCGTAATGGGGTACCTCCTCGGCTTTCGGTGGGCCAGCCTCGGCGGCGCCGTGCTCGGAGGCCTACTCGTCATCTTCGCCGCTTGGTGTATCAGTTGGGTCTTCGCCCTGCTGGGAGTCGTCGCCCCCACATCGCAGGTCGCCCAGGGGATTTCTAGCGCCATACTGTTCCCGCTGACCTTCCTTTCCGGCGCATTTGTCCCGACCAGTACCCTTCCGGGCTGGCTGCAGGACTTCGTAAACGTGAACCCGCTTACCTACATCGTGAGCGCTATCCGCCAGCTGCTCAACCAGGGGACCATCGGTTTCGACTTCTGGCTGTCGATAATCGGCTCGGTCGCGGTGGTGGCCATTTTCGTTCCGTTGACCTTAATGGCTTACATGCGCAAAGCCTAGGCGAAATTGAGAAGACCCAACGACCTGAATCCATCCGGATTTGCGCAGGTAAGAAGTCGGACCCCTGGTGACCCCATTATTGGTTCAAGGTTCAAGGTTGCAGAAGGGGGACCGTACTTGGCGTCAGAGCGGCACCTGAGTGCGGGGAGTGGGAGTCCAACCCAACATGTGGGGGGGAATTTGTCAATATGCGTGAGCATCGAATGGCGGCACTTCCGACTGGCCAGACACTCTTATTAGCTGAATGAACCGGTCATTCAGCCATGCCGCGGACACAAACTGAATTCCAACAGGTAAGAGACGCTTCCAGAAGAAAGATCCTTGATGGGGCGCTGAAGGTTTTTGCCGCCAAAGGAACCAAGGCCACCATGGCGGAGGTGGCCGAAGAGGCAGGGGTCAGCCAAGGGTTGGCGTATCGCTATTTTCAGAGCAAGGAAGCGATCGTGTCAGAACTCGTGCACGAGGTGACAGATTCCGGAGGAGGGTTTGAGGAACGAGTCAAGAAGGTGCAAGGAACGGCTGCCGAGCGCCTAGGCCTCCTCATTACTAACATGTTGGATGCATTGCGCCAGAAGCCAGAGTACCCCCAGTTCCTCAACCAGATCCTCAGGGACGAAGACGTGCCGGAAGAGTTGCGCGCGGCCGTCGCGAAGAATGGCAGGGCCGTCAAGAGCACAATCCGGAAGCTCATAATCGAGGCTCAGGTCAGTGGGGATGTCGCCGCTGACGATCCTGACCAGTTACTCGCCGCCCTGCTCGCCTACGTCGACGGGCTCTTGGGGAGGATGACAGACCCTCGAGTAATCGAAAGCAGGAAGAACTTCCCGGATCCCAAGATTGTTCTCCGGATGCTGAAGCCCGACATAGGCAGGGGACGTGATAGCAAGTGAACCGCAAGGGGGTCTGCTACGACGTAGGCAGTTACATGGCGTTCAACTGGCGCCCCCATTTCGACGGCGAACAGGTCAGCCGCGAGCTCGAGATTATCAAGACCGACCTGCACTGCAACGCGGTCAAGATAACGGGAACCGACCTCGGACGGCTTTCTTTGGCTGCCCGTCACGCCGTGGAGAGCGGCCTCGAGGTCTGGTTCTATCCCACCCTCTGGGACCGACCTCCTGACGAAACGCTGCAGTACCTTGCCAGGGCTGCCACGGCGGCCGAAGGCGTCAGGCAGGGAGGAGGTGATGTAGTATTCGTCACCGAGGGCGAGCTGACCCTCTTCATGCAGGGGATTTTGGAGGGGAGGACGTTGCAGAAACGCATAGCGAACCCTAGCTTCATGGCGAAGGTCAAGGCAGGAGAGCACAACAAGCCCCTGAACGAGTTCCTCGCCAAGGCCACCCAGGCAGTAAGGTCGGTCTTCCATGGGAAGGTGTCTTACGCCTCGCTCGTCTGGGAGCAGGTAGACTGGAGTCTCTTCGACTTCGTCGGAGTCGACCATTACAGGGCAACGAAGATAGAGGACAAGTACGTCCAGATGCTGGAACCGTCGTTCAAGTACGGGAAACCCGTGGTCGTCACGGAGGTGGGGTACGCTACCACGCATGGTGGTGTGGGGGACGTGGGGCTGCTCCTGAGTTCCGCAGGCCTGGAGGATGGGTTGATTGACGAAAAGTCGCGGTTCTTCCATTACAAGCTCCCGCTGATCGGCCGGTTCGTAAGGCCTCGACTCAGCGGGGAGCACGTCCGCGACGAGGCATGGCAGGCGAAGAAGCTGGTCGAGACCCTGGACATCCTCGAAAAGGCGGGGGTAGACGGCGCGTTCATCTCGCTGTTCATCTCCGAAATAACGCCTTACAGCGACGAGGCGCGGTACGACCTTGACATGGCGAGCATGAGCCTGGTGAAGTACTTCGAAGGAGGGCGACGGGGCACAACCTATCCCGACATGCCCTGGGAACCGAAGGAGTCGTTCAGAGCCGTGGCTGACTACTACTCGAAACACTGAGGTGGAAGGAAGCGCGAGCGAATTTCACAGGCGGTGAAAGGGTTGAAACCGATATCGGTTCCTCTCAAACCGGTTCAACGGGCGGCGATGCTCCTGGCACAACCGTCTCATCGGCTGCCCGCCCGTCGACGTCCGGCAGGTTAACGAGCTTCCTGCGCGCTCACCCGAAGCTCTGTCTCTTCCTCCTGACTCCGGGGATTGCGGAATACGTCTCCGGCTCAAGCCCCATGTACTTTCTCGTGCTGAGCCCATTCTACTTCTTCCTTCAGCTGGCCCTGAACACGGGCCTCTACCTGCCCGGCGCGCTCCTGATCAGGGAGGCGATGATACGCTGGAAGAAGGGATGGGCTTCGGTCCTGCTTCTGGGGGCCGCGTACGGGATACTGGAAGAGGGGACCGCGCTGGGCACCCTGTTCAATACGGCACCCGTAGAATATGGGTCCGGCCCAGCATCGTATGGTCAATGGCTGGGCGTGAGCTGGGTCTGGGCGGTCGAGGCTATCCCCCTGCACATGATATTCAGTATCGCGCTCCCGATCCTCCTCCTTGGGCTCGCGCTTCCGAGCACGCGGGGGAAGAGCCTGCTTGGGTCAAGGAGGTCACTTATCTCAGCGGGGGTGATACTGGGCGCCGACGCCGCCCTCATCAACTGGGCGGTACAAGTTCACCTGCACCATACGTGGATAGGATGGCCGCTCCTCGGATTGTCCACCCTCTGCATCGTTGCACTGGTGGTCGCGGCCCGCTTGGCGCCCGCCAGGATCTTGGAACCCAAAACGGATGGACCCAGGGTCTCGCCTCTCGTCAGTTTTGTTCTTGGAGCAGTGGTCGTCGCCTACATCTATGTTGTGGGCCCGGTCGGGGTGTCCCTCAACCTTCCGGCGATTGTTACGGCCCTGACTATGGTCGCCCTTCTGGCATTCTATCTCTTCCTGGCGTTGAAGACGCTGGGGAGGGGTGGCAATACGAAACAACTGCTCGCATACTCCCTCGGCCTGATCGCCTTCCCGATGGTGGCCGGGGCAGCGGTGCAGATATTCCTCCCCCTAATCATAGTCTTTGATGTCGCAGCACTGCTACTCTTCAGAAAGCTCTGGCGGAGTCTTGGAAGTGGCTCTGATGTGCCCCTCCAGCCCTAGCCAAGACGAGGGCCCTCCCATACCAGGTTCATGGCGTTCAAAGAACAACTGTCCCACACCGTAACGATTCCCGCCTCAGATGTCGGGTTGGAGATGTGTTCCCCGCCTAACTAGGAGTGCGGGGGGTTGGAATTTATGGGTTCGCGTCCAAATCTATGACAATAAGCGTGGGAAATGAGAGCGGCAACAGAGTCGGCCCTCAGGGAGGGACGCCAGGGCCACCCTGCCAGCTTCATGCAATCGAAAGACCACTCGGTGAAAATCAATGAATAACGACATGAAATCTGACCAAGAAGGAAAGGAAGACAGCGTAATTGGTGTTCCCTATGGGCTTAAAGTGTATAGGGAGTCTTATACGGACTATGAGCATACTGTGGGACGGCGTCCACGTGGGATTCGCTTCGAAAGCCGCTTCTGACCTGCGACTCCACTCGAAATAGTGTGTGGGCCCACTCAATTTCTCAAGCGAATCCCTGTGCAGGATTAGATGAGGTAACTGTTTCCCCATCAGCAGAGGGCCGCACGTGGATGCGATTCCAGACGGCCCGATTCTGGCTCCAATTACCAAACAGAGCCGATAATGAGCTAATCCAAAGTGGGCCGGAAGGGGCTCGAAGCATTTTCAGTGTTGGAAGTGGGCTCGAAATTCAGAATTCTATCTTTTCGAGTCTTCGCGCCAGTTCCACATAAGCTTGCCCAGCCCAATGCCCTTGCCTGTTGTCATGGACGAGAACTGAAAGTTCACCGCTTGAAGGCAGGTATGTGACTTCTACGGTTCCCATCCCCTTCCTTGAACCCCTGATATGCCAATGTATGTTCTCTCCTGAAGTCTTGTACGGTCTAACCAATCGACCCATTGGTTTGACTTCCGCGTCGTTCAATCTTGCCCACCCTGCTACGGCCTCCCTTATTTTCATCGCACTTATTCCGGGTCGGAGTCGAATCTCCAGTTTCTTCAGAAGCGAATCGCCAACCTTGTTTCCCACGGTAGGAAAATTAACCGTTATCATTCCCAATGGGCAGATTCAATTCGAATGAATCTGGCGAAAGTCAGTTGTGCTTTCATGGGCCGGCAGGGCCTCTAATAAAACGTGGCATATCTCTTATCATGAGGAGGCGCGATTTGAAGCATACCTAGTGTCCTGGCCGGGCACAAAAGCCATTGGTATAGACGCCCTCTCATCAGGACGGTTGCCAAGGAGCGCTTCGCCATGAGTTTTAGAGACTGGTGAGCTCTGAGACAAAGGCTAGGGCAAGGCGCACCCTCGAGGACATCGAAGAGTATTACCCTCCAGAGGCGATCTTGGAAGCCCTAGAAGGGAAGACGGGGTGGAGCTACAAAGTCAACGGGGACCTCTACAGCCTGAGAGACAGGGCCTTGGTCTGCGTCCTCTACCTGTGTGCCCTAAGGGTCAGCGAAGCGCTGCGGCTGAGGAAGGTGCAGTTCAGAATAGAGGAGGAGAAGCAGCGGGTGAGGGTCATTGGCATCCTACTCAGCAAGAGGAAAGAGTATTCTCGCGTGAAGTTCAGGGAAGCGTGGTTGCCGCTGGCATCAGGAAGCCTACAGACGCCTCGGCAGAAGATGACCCGCATGGTCCTCGAGTACATCAACCATATTGATGCCAATGACAGGCTGTTTCCCTTCGGACGATCGAGGGCCCTGCAGATAGTCCATTCCATCTCTCCGAAGTTCTGGTGTCATCTCTTTAGGGCCCTCGGCGAGAACTTCCTCTATGACGCCTGGGACCATGACATGCTTGCGGTCAGCGACTTCGTCAAAGTCGACCCGAGACCCTTGAAAAGTACATTCGACGAAGTTATGAGAAGTACCGACCTGTTTGAGAGCCACTACGCAGTATGAGCATCCTGTTGAATGATGTCAGTAATCGAAGATCAGAATCGGCCGTTGACACCATCTCTTTTGGTTCTGGATTATCATGCATAATCCGTCAGACTCTAACTCGCACTCCTTTTAATGAGTGAGTATTCAACCAATAGGAGGCTATTTGAGTCCTCCATCCAAGCGGGACATTCAAGCTGAGAATCGCCGCAACCAACTCCTCGATATCGCCCTTGCCCTGTTCGCAGAAAAGGGAGTCGAGAACGTCAGCATCAAGGAGATAGCAACAAAGGCTGGAATTGCCCAGGGATTGATCTACCATTACTTCCAAAGCAAGGGGCAGCTCCTGACGGCCGTCATCCAACGTGACAACCCCATGCCTGACTTCGAAGCCATCAACGCTCAACTCGCCGGCCTCCCTGCGCGAGATGGGCTGAACATCCTAGCGAGGCGTCTCTCAGAACTCATGCCGAAGAAACGGCTGGTGCTCCGCCTCCTCATGCGAGAGCTACTTTCATCTCAATCTGGCATCAGCCCTATGGTGGCATCATTCAGAAAGAAAGCTCTGAGATCCCTGACAGAATACTTCCAGAGTCGGATCAAAGAGGGCGAACTGAGGTCCCACGATCCATCGGTGTCAGTGCAGATGCTGGTCAGTACCCTACTCGCGCAGCTTTTCCTGAATCAACCACTCGAACCCGCTTCCAAGGAGGCCGCAAGCATCATCCTGAACGGGATTCTAGCGAGATAGTTCATATACCGGTTGAATGAGCGTTCAACCAACGTGTGACGAGGTTGTCCACTGGCGAACGTCTGAGCGTGAACATGCGGACGGCCATAGCCCTGCAGGAGATCTTTGTTGTGGCGGTAGTCTTGGCATTTGTCGCGACAGTCTCCACTGGAACAGCCGAGATGCAGGTCCTGGCGGTGGGGTTCATTGTTCCGATAACCGCCCTCAGTCTGACGTTCATCTTTTTCTGCAGAAAGAGGAAGGTTTGGAGTTACGCGGGTGCCTCCATTTTAGGTGCGGTTGGCGTGGCGCTCCGAGTCGCAGTGAGCACCCAGCCTAGCCTTGAAGTGGGTGGGGGACTGCCCATAGGGGTAACAGTGCTCTACATTGTTCTAGGCTCCTTGTTCGCTCTGAAGCGCTTTGAGTCGATGTTGGAGTTGAGGGGATAGGGGACGCTTTCCTTCAACAAGCACTTCCTGAACCGCATTACCCGGTGGATTGCACGGCGATCTAGGGGCCCGTTCGCCATCGTGATTCATGTGGGCCGGAGTAGTGGGAAGGTATACAGAACTCCTATCATACCGCACCCAGTCGAAGGAGGATTCGTGGCCGCCCTGACTTACGGATCGGAAGTGGATTGGTACCGCAACGTCATGGCTGCTGGGAGATGCCAAATCATCTGGCATGGGAAGGAGTATCAGATTGAGAAGATCGAGCCAATGGACCCGGAGGCAGCAATCCCGCTTTATCCAAGATTCGAGAGGCGGATACTGCGGTCCCGCAACACAGACCACTTCCTAAAAATGGCATATCAGATTTCAGTTGAAGAGAATAACGAATGAATCTCCGGGGCTATACCCTTGTCAGTTTCGACGTTTGACACCTCACGCATTGTGTTAAGCGAAACGAAGGTTTGAGCGATTCGATCACTAGGGTGTCCGACAATCCTAAACGCATGGGCGCTCCCCTTTAGGGGAGGCCAACAGCGCCAGCTAGAATTATCGCGCTGATTATCATTCCGATGCCCCCTTCTGGGGCGAAGCCAACGGCCCTTCCATCCCAGACGGCAGCAAAGCTCGCGATACTCACAAGTGAGGCGGCAATTGCAATGGGTCGCCAGTAATCAGACCCAGAATAACAAAGGCCGAAAGCAACGGCTGTACATAACAGCCCAATCCCGGCAACTGCCCAGAGGGTCACCGCAAGCGCCTCGAGTCTGCGGCCCGAAAAGATCGAGCCGAGGAGCAACGCTTGCCCCGCCCAACCTTCCAACACCTTCACGCTTTGTGAAGCGTACATCAGGTAAGCAACCCCATGGCCACCAATTACAAAGACAATTAGGTACCGTAGGACTGCGCTTACATCAGGGGGCCACATCATTTCAGACCCGCCTCGACTTGGCTGGCCTGTCCCAGCTGCCAGAGCCTGCGGCCAACCAGTATGAACCATATTCCCAATCCTATCGCATTGACTAGACTCACAACTATCAGGAAGGCAAAGGGCGCCGGCAAAAACTCGGCCAGTCCAGCGACGTTGGCAATGACTCCGACGTAGGCGACCTTCCCCCTGAACCCAGAACTACGCAGCATAACGACCGCCGTCACCAAAAGGGAGGAGGACACGATGCAGAAGCTCGTGGTAAATGCCGGCCCCATGAAGATGGCTATTACGGCCTGTCCCGCTGCCAAAAACATGGCTCTCTGTGCATCAGTTGTCGCGGCTGCATACTGGCCGCTCAGCGAGAGCATCGAAATCCCCGTGTTCGACGCAAAGTAAGCCGCCATTCCGACGAAGGTGAGGACGGCACCGACAGTCGCCCAGGACGGGCTCGTTCGCCTGAGGATTAGGTAGAGCGCGATGATGGCGGGGACTACGATAATGTAGATGAACATGCCCAGAAAGTCAAGGTCGAGAAGTCCGACAATCCAGTTCTTGTGGAATAGGGAAAACCAGGCGGTTATGGTCGACGGCTGTGGCCATATCACATAGACCATGATATCGATTATGGTGAGCGGCCCGGCGATCAGTGCGGCGACCCCTGCCAATCTGAAAAGGCCACTCCAATTCGGCTCCTCTTGCAATTCAGTTCCCTTGACGGGTGGCTGGACGAGCAGGGGAGGTAAGGCTTGTTTGACGCAGATGCTAAAGAGTAAGTAGTGATGCTAAACAAAGTACAGCTGCGAGAATTTGTGTGGCGAGGAAGGACTCGAGAAGTTGTTCTTCGAACTAGCGAGCGAGAACAGGCTCGGCATCCTGCATGAACTTCAGAAGGGGAACCTCAGGATGCAACAGATTGCCCGGCGACTGGGCGTAACTCCAACGGAAGCCTTCAGGCAGCTGGAACGTCTAAGCGAGACATCTTTGGTTCAGAAACGACCCGACGGCACATTCACTCTTACGGAGTACGGCAAACAGGTGCTCCAGATTTCCACCTCGCTCGCTTTAATCTCCAAACATAGGGAGTACTTCTCGACGCATGAATTGATGAAACTCCCATCACAGTTCGTGAGTAGGCTGGGGGAACTTTCAGGAGCTGAGCTGGAGACCGATGCGATCGAGACCATAAACAGAGGTGCCGGTGCTTTCGCCCGGGCGAAGCAATACATCTGGGGGTTGGGTGAGGGCACCATACCAGAGCACATGGTGCCGGTGATGAACCAACAGGTTCAGCGAGGAATAGAGGTTAAGATGCTCATTTCAGGATCTCGCGTTCCAACCAGCGAGAGCTTGCCCATGGCGCCCAAGAACGTGGAAACAAGAGTCTTGACGGACTGTCCTGTGATGATAGCACTTACCGAGAAGGATGCGGTAGTGGCTTTCCGCCTTGTCGGAGGAAAAGAGGATTACGCTGCTTTTGCCGGCGGTGACCAGGTATTCCACGACTGGGTCAGAGACCTCTTTCTCTACTACTGGGACAGGGGAAAAAGGAACCTGTCGACCAAGACGCAGTAGCGACTGGTTCTAGAAAGACAGAGCGTCATCAACCATTGTACGCACTCTGTAACATGAGGCTCGAAGACCTTGCCCAGAACTTCTTATAGATAATATCAAGCCAACGTTCAGCGCATGTCGCTCGCGAAGAAGCTCCAGATTCGAGAAGGTCAGAGCGTCCGTTTGATCAATCCGCCAGCCGGATTCAAGTTAGACGCCCCCGCCACCGAATCAGGGACACCTACGCTTCTCCTATTTGCCAAGGACAGCAAGTCACTGAAGAGCCTTGGTAAGCCGGTCTTCGAGGCCGCGAAGCAAGACAGGTTAGCATGGATAGCGTATCCAAAGGCGGGGAAGCTGGACACAGACCTCAACCGGGACAAACTGGCAGAGATGGTGAAACCATTGGGCATTCAGCCTGTTCGCCTCATCAGTCTGGACGATACCTGGTCTGCAATGAGGTTCAGGCCTGCTTAGAACCACCGAGCTTGACTGAAGGGGACTATAGCGTCTGCCGCCATTTCCGCCGTCTTAGTCAGCGACTCCTTTGCCTGACATGATTGGGCCCCTTAGGCTGTCCCTTATGTTGGGGCCTCACGCGTCTGTGCAGGAGTCGTAACACTCGCCAGTCGAGGGATCGGACCCTGGTACGTAAAACGGACCTCTGTCTTGTTCCCCTCCCGGCGCGATAAACGTGACGCTACGTAGGTAAGCTGACAGGCTCAGTCAACCGCAATATGCACCACGTGGAATGGTCGAGTATCAGCCTATTCCCTTGCCGCTGGAATTCTTCGTTCCACGACCCACCTGTGCATCGCTATCTTGCGGGTCTTCTGGAACCCGACTTTCTCGAACATCCCGAGGGTCCCACTGCAGAGGAAGGAAGACGAGACCTTCTTGCCAGTGTAATCCTCGGGATAAGCTTCGACAGCCCCGCCTCCGAGCCCAGCAATCATTTTCAGGGCCTCGCGGAGGGCTAATGTCGCTATCCCATCCCCTCGGCGCTCTCGATCGACGAAGAAGCACGTGATACGCCAGTCGGGGAGCTCCTTCAGCCCCTCCTCGTAGGCTTTCCGGCTCCTAATGTTCGGAAGCTCCTCGGTGCGACCGAACTGGCACCAACCGACCGCTTCCCTTCCATCGAAGACCAGCGCGGCGTGAGCTCGCCCTTCCCGCACCCGATCTTCCTTCATTTTGCGGTAGAACTTGGAAGGTACTTTTCCTCCTTCCGGGTCGAGATGGAAGGAGATGCACCAGCATCCGCCGAAGATCCCGTTGTGCTTCTCCACGAGGCGGGCGAAGGCAGGCCAGGTGACGGGGGAGAGCGGTTTGGAAGTAAGCGACATCGCTCTCAGTTTGTCTCGGTCGCTGCTATTAACCTCTATGAGCATGATGTCGAATTAGGAAG
>Ga0187772_10001383_pt1 | contig 11485 bp, 7 predicted proteins | sample 0116_SJ02_MP15_2_FD_133137 | JGI IMG/M metagenome (GOLD analysis project Ga0187772, IMG submission 133137) | Tropical peat soil microbial communities from peatlands in Department of Meta, Colombia - 0116_SJ02_MP15_20_MG | ecosystem: Environmental > Terrestrial > Soil > Wetlands > Peat | place... | reverse complement strand
TCGGAAAACCGGTCAAAAAACATGGAGGGATTCTACACACGCCGATTCGTCGGATGGCGACGGACGCGCACCACAAGGAGCGGACGACGTTCTACACAGAGGATTGTGACCTGCTTTACCGCGGGTTGCTGAACATCTGTTGCAGAAATACCGGCGGCGTATCCCGGCTCATGTTGGCGGGGGCGCTCGACTTTTCAAGGCTGGGCCAGTCGCGAATCCCGATCGCCGGGCAGATCAGCCCCTTGCTTCCGGGCCGCAACAGCTGCCGCAGTGTCTGCACTCCGTAAAACAGCCCTTCGCCGGTGTTCGCCGCAACGATTAGATGTGACTTGTCCGAGAAGAGCAGGTAGCCTTCATCGCCCATCGCTCGATCGGCTTTCAATCCGTTACGCGCCAGAAACCGGCGAACCCGCGCATCCTCGAGCCGCGCCAGAACGATCGCGCCGCCTTCCGCCTTGCCGGCTGGCTTCATGCCCAGAATGTCGAGCTTCAATCCGGATTGGTCCGCGACCTGCTCGGCTAATGTTTCCGCCGCGATGCGGTCTTCCGATTGATGGCCGAACTGGACAAAGATCTTGGTCCGAGGTCCGACCCGGAACCCTCCGTCGCGCAACTGCACTTCCTTCGGCGCAGGCACCAGCGTAATTGCCCCGTGGCCCGAATCCACGGCCCAAGCCGCGGACGCGCCAACCAGCAAACATCCAACGATTCCAAGAAGTTGCTTATTCATCCACACCCCAGCAGAAGAGACAGCTTGACCGCTATTGTACCTGCAACCACCCCTACACGGAAGCGAGATAGCTCACCATCAACCTCTAACCCCGAACGCTCAAGAAATCCTCGGTTGCCCGCAAATTATTTCGCAAACGCTTCTTTATTCACCACATAGGGCATCTTGGTGATGTCTCCGCCGTAGTGGCCCTCCAGGACGTCAATCAATCCCTGCGCGCAGCGGCCCGCCATCCCTTTCTCCGGGTCGGTCGACAGGCGGGTGATCCGGGCAGCGCTGGCAAAGTGGGGCATCAAGCGGCAGCGGTCGGCAATCGCCGCATCGCGCAGGGTAGAATCCGCCGGCAACGGCTCCTTTTCATATACATCCAGCGCCGCCCCGGCAATCCAGCTCTCCCGGATCGCGCGTGCCAGTGCGGCTTCATCGATTACCGGGCCCCGTGAAGTATTCACGAGATAGGCCGTCGGCTTCATCATCCGCAAAGTTCTGTCGTTGAACAGATGATATGTAGGCGTTGCGCTCTCCCCTTCCCGCAACAATGGCACATGGACGCTCACAAAATCCGCCCCGCGCAATGCATCCTCGAACGGCACGTACTTGATCCACGCCTCTTCTTTAGTGAGACCTCGCTCATGGCGCAAGTGATGGATCTCCTGAATCGTCTTCACGAAGGCATGATTCTGGTAAGCCGGGTCGTAGCACAAAACGTTCATGTCGAATCCCACACATTTCTTGATGAACGCCAGCCCGATTCTGCCCGTCCCAATAACGGCGACGGTCTTGCCCGTGACTTCATCGCCCAGAAACGGCAGATATGGATGCCAGTATCCCCAGCGGTTCTCACGCGTGAGATGCTCGGCAGGCCATATCCTGCGAGCCAGGGTCCCCATCATGAAAAAGGCAAACTCGGCCGTCGCCTCGGTCAGCACATCCGCCGTATGGGTGAAAGGAACCTGGTACCGGTTCGCGTCGGCACGATTGATGTTGTCGAACCCCACCGCATACTGCGCCACCACTTTCAGCGATCCCTTCCCGGCTTCGAAGACTTCGGCATCGATGGCATCGCGCAAAGTTGTGATGAGCCCGTCAATGCCTGACTTCACTTTCTCAACGATCAACTTCTTGGGCGGCGCCTCCGGCTGCGGATACACCTCGACCTCATACCCACGTTTGCGCAAAAGCTCGATCGCCTCTCCGATATCGCAGGTGGCAAACACGCGAAATTTCGTATTCATGGTTCTTGTGGAATGACTTTCCTGAAGATGATCGCGGCACGATGCGATTTGAGATCACGCACTCGCGTTGCAGATTCTCAAACTATCACAGGTAACGGCGGCCTCGCGAACTGCCAGTCGCAAGGAGAAAGGATCAGATCGAAGGGTGGCTCCCTTGTCACCTACGGATATTGAGCCACCACTTTTCCCGAGTGCTACAATTTAGTTGACATCGATCTCACCCTGTAGGGAGGTTCCCGTGTACCGCTTTGCACTGGTTCTTCCAGCACTTTTCTTGCTCATCTTCCTGCCAGTCGTCGTTTGTCAACAACCTACCCCAACCCCGGAGGTTCAGAAGACCCCCTCCTACTCCGCCATCCCGGTACAAGCGGCCAAAGAGCCGAACCCGGTAAAGTCCACGCCGGAGTCTCTTGCCCGGGCGCAAAAGTGGTGGAATCTGGATTGCGCCATGTGCCACGGCGCCAAGGGTGACGGCAAAGGCGACACGGCCAAGGACATGAAGCTCACCATCGCCGACTTCACCAATCCCGAGACACTCAAGGCCCGTACCGACGGCGAGCTCTACTACATCATCAAGAATGGCCATCAGGACATGCCGCCCGAAGGCTCACGCATCACAACCGAGCAAGGTTGGGATCTGGTGAATTACGTGCGCTCGCTGGCCAAGAAAAAGCCAGAGGCGGAGCAAAAGCCCCAGAGCTGAGTAAGTCTGAAGTGGATCATCGATGATGTAGAATTCCCCGCGAACGCCAGTCCCGCTTTAAAAGGGAATACCCGTGAACTACGGCCGCATCGCTCTTGCTTTTCTCGGCGCCACCATCGCCTACTTTGCCTGCGGCTTCATCATGTTTGGCGCCCTGCCAGCCATGAAGTCGGAGTTCATGAAGTATCCCAACGTCTACCGGTCGCATGACAGCATGATGAAAGTCATGCCCTACGGCGTGGTCGCGATTCTCATCAGCATGGCGGTCGTCGCCGTTCTCTACGCCAAGATTTATCCCGCAGGCAGCGGCATCGTGTCCGGCATCTACCTCGGTGCACTCATCGGCATTTTCTCGGTCTGCACCTTCGTCATTCACAACTACGTCAACCTGAACATCGGCCTCACGCTGACGCTCTACCAGGGCATCACCTACTTCATTCAGTGGGTGATCGTCGGCGCAGCCGTCAGCCTCATCTACAGGCCGTCCTAAACGGTCGCTGTAGGAGGTTCCCTCTCCAATCTGTCCCCCGATCCGTTGACTATCAGATGCCGCGTCCGTAAGATGAGGCGGCCTGCAAGCCGACGCAACTACCTGTGATCGACCAGACAATCTCGCACTACCGCATCATCGAGAAACTCGGTGGTGGCGGCATGGGCGTAGTTTACAAAGCCGAGGATACGCGCCTCCACAGGTTCGTGGCTTTGAAGTTCCTGCCTGACGAAGTGGCCCATGACCTGCAATCTCTTAGTCGCTTCCGTCGAGAAGCACAGGCCGCCTCCGCCCTCAATCATCCCAACATCTGCACCATTTACGACATCGGCGAGCAAGATGCGCATGCATTTATCGCGATGGAGTTTCTGGATGGTCAGACGCTCAAGCACAAGGTGGAGAATCGACCGCTCAAGATCGACGAGTTGCTCGAGCTGAGCATTCAGATGGCCGACGCACTCGATGCTGCCCACAGCCGCGGTATTGTGCATCGTGACATCAAGCCGGCCAATATTTTCATCACCAGTCGGGGACAGGCGAAGATTCTCGACTTCGGACTTGCCAAGCTTAACGCGAGCCGGAATCTCAACGCGTCGATGACCGGCTCAACCATAGCCGATGTCAGGGACGAACAACTGACTAGCCCGGGCAGCACCGTGGGCACAGTTGCCTATATGTCCCCTGAGCAGGCGCGCGGAGAAGAACTTGACACCCGCACCGATCTGTTTTCGTTCGGCGCAGTGATGTACGAGATGTGCACAGGCACAGTAGCTTTCGGCGGCAGCACTTCCGCCGTCATCTTTGAGGCCATCCTCAACCGCGTCCCGACGCCTCCGCCACAGCTCAATCCCAGCTTGCCACCTGATCTCAACCGGATCATTGGACGGGCATTGGAAAAGGATCGCGAGCTGCGCTATCAGACAGCTTCCGAAGTACGTGCCGAATTGAAGCGGTTGAAACGCGACTTGGATTCCAACCGGGGTGCGTCGGCACAGAGTTCGGTCGCGGCGAAGGGGACCGCCGTAATCGGGACACCCGCAACGGCCTCGGCAGGAAAGGCACAGTCTATCCGATCGCTGGCATTGATCGCCTGCGCGGCTCTCGTTCTGGGCGCCGGTGTAGGTTGGTTTGTCCGCGCCGGTTGGATGCCGACGTCGCAGCCCCTCTATCATCAACTCACCTTCCGCCGAGGTACGATTCGATCCGCGCATTTCACGCCCAACGGACAGTCGGTCGTTTACGGAGCGTCCTGGGAGGGGTCACCGATTGATCTATTCATTACCAGCCCCGAAAGTCCGCAGTCGAGGTCGCTGAATCTCGCCGGAGCTGCGCTTCTCGCGATCTCCTCTTCCGGAGAAATTGCAGTATCGATGGACAGCCGCCCGTCCGGAGTCTATGCCCAGGTGGGCACGCTGGCCCGGGTGCCACTCAATGGTGGATCTCCACGCCCGGTGCTCGAGAACGTCCAGTGGGCTGATTGGTCACCGGATGGCAGTAGCTTGGCGATCGTCCGGGATGTGAATGGTCGAAACCGTCTTGAGTTCCCCATCGGGAAGGTGCTTTACGAAACCTCAGGCTGGATCAGCCATCCGCGGGTTTCCAGAAAGGGCGACCTGGTGGCATTTCTGGACCATCCGCTGCCGGGAGATGATGGTGGGTCTCTCCGCGTTGTGGATCTGAATGGCAACGTCAAGACTTTGGCGGCGGACCTCCAAACCCTGCAGGGACTGGCTTGGTCGGCCGACAGCCGAGAAATATGGTTCACCGCCGACCGGCTTGGCCTTAAGCGCGCCGTATACGGTGCGACGTTGAGTGGGCACGATCGACTGATTGCCCGCGTTCCTGACACTCTTTCGCTGCAGGACATCTGGCAGGATGGGCGCGTACTGCTTTCTCGAGACACCTGGCGGCGCGAACTTATTGGCCTCGCCGCTGGCGAAAGCAAGGAACGCGATCTGTCATGGTTCGACTACTCCTACCCATCGGACATTTCGCCCGATGGCAAGGAGTTGCTCTTCACCGAGGCGGGCGAAGGCGGAGGTCCCAACTACTCTGTTTATCAGAGAAAAATCGGCGACACTTCGGCGGTCCGCTTGGGGGACGGCCTCGCCATCGCTGTGTCGCCCGACGGAAAATGGGTGATTGCCAGTCCGCCCAACCCGCCTGCCCAACTTATTCTTCTTCCGACCGGGCCAGGTGAGGCCAAGCCTCTTACTCACGACTCCATCAATCACAGCCGGGCAAGGTGGCTTCCGGATGGCCAGCGTTTCATTTTCTCCGGCAAGGAACCAGGTCACGCTGCCCGTATATACCTCCAGAATTCCTCTGAGGGAAAGCCGGTGCCGATCTCCCCTGAGGGAATCGATCCGCTCGTGCTGGTGCTTTCTCCGGACGGTCAGCAAGTGGTGGGTGTTGGACCGGACGAAAAGGCGTATTTCTATCCGGTTGCCGGTGGGGAACCGAAAGCTGTTCCGGGCATTGAGATGGGAGAGCAACCCATTCAATGGAGCGACGACGCCAAGTCAATCTACATCTACAGGCCGGGCGACCTGCCCGCTAAAGTTTATCGGCTGGATTTGTCGACGGGGCACAAGACTCTTTGGAAGGAACTGATGCCCTCCGATTCAGCCGGTGTGAGCCGCATCGGTCCCATCTTGATCACACCAGACGGCAAGTCGTGCTTATATGGCTATCACCGTATTCTGTCGGACCTCTATCTGGTGGAAGGCCTAAAGTAAAATCACGCTTTTCTTGGGTTGATGACTGCGCGAAGGGTACCCGCATCCTGACATTTGAAGTGGATGAACTCTTGGCGAAGATCGATGGCGATTAACCGGCTCGCCGGAATCGGACTGTCGCTCCTGAATTTCCATCCCCGGAACCGAGTAATCCGACCACTCCCCGCAGGCTTTCCCACGCCGCTTCATTCAGGGATGGCTCGGCGCTGACGAGATCGCGGATCATGTCCCAGGCCGCCATGTTGAGCGCGCCTTCCGGCGGCAATCCCATGGCCAGCGACACGGCGCACTGCGGGCAAAAGCAAATCCGCTGTGCCGACGATTTTTGCCGCGGCTTCACACCCACAGTTTGGGCAAACATGTAGACCGCAACCGATTTGTGTCCAATCTCAATTTCGCGCCTGCAGCGCAAACAAAAAAGTGGCTCCACGCGTTATTCCTCGCGTCTGGTTTGGATGCTTGGATTTACTCTCGGCTAAACGCGAGCCGGGCGGCAAGTACGTAGAGAGATTCCCCTAAACCAACGGCCATTGCGAGCAATCGCGGTCTACGCCTTGAGTCCTTCCGGCACTAATGGCATGGACCGTAGCCGGACGCCGGTCGCATCGAAAATCGCATTGGCAATCGCCGGAGCCACGCCCACCATCGGACATTCACCAGCACCCACCGACGGCAGATCTTTGCGATCAATCAGCACCGTTTGGAGCACCGGCAAATCGCTAAAGCGCGGCACTCGATATTCCGACAATCGCCCGTTCAGAATCTTTCCGTTCTCGAACGCGATCGCCTCAAACAGCGCCCCGCCCAGCCCCTGCACGTTCGACCCCTCGATCTGATTGCGCAGGTTATCGGGATTGACGATGGCTCCGCACTCGAATGCGGAAACCACCCGTGCCACCTTCACGTCTCCCGATTTGCGATCGACGTGAACCTCGGCGAACGTCGCGACGTATCCCAGCTTCTCGTAGCCGCCACCCATGCCGAAGCCCCACCCATCCAGCGTCTTATCTCTGTTCCCCCAGCCGAATTGCTTGGCGGCCGCCTGGAAAACCGCCCGCAGGCGCTCGTCTTTCAGATTCTTCAGCCGGAATTCAAGCGGATCCATCTTTACTTGGTGGGCCAGTTCATCCATGTGCGACTCGCGCGCGAAGTGATTCGCTGTTGCTGCCAGCGCCCGGTAGGATCCCTGCCGCAACGGCATCTTCGTCGGATGAAACACGATCCGCTGATTAGGAATGTCATAGTACGTGCGAATTCCGGCCGAGCCCGAGTTGTAGTTGTGAAATTCCCAGGCGGTGATTGTGCCGTCGTTGCGCACGCCGCTCACGACGTCGATCACGCCCGCAGGCCGGAAGTACGCCCAGGTGAATTCTTCTTCGCGCGTCCACACGACTTTCACTGGACGCTTTGCTGCCCGCGCCAGCCGCGCCGCTTCGATCGCCGTTTCGCCGGTATGCTTCCCGCCATACGCTGCCCCAGTGTCGGGCATGAGCACGCGCACGTGCTCTTCGGGAATCCGAAACGCCTCCGCCAGTTGCCCGCGCACGCCAAACGGGCGTTGCGTCCCCGTCCACACCGTCAGGCTGTCGCCGTCCCATTTGGCCAACGCCGCGCGCGGTTCCAGTGGCACATGGGCGATGTAGGAAACCTTGTAGGTTTGCTGTAGCTTGTGATCCGCAGATGCCATCGCCGGATCGACCGAGCCTCGATCGTAGCGGTCGCCGTCGCCAGTCGGATCGTGGCCCTCCGCCGGATTCTTCCTTAAATAATCGAACAGTTCTTTGTTCGAAGGCTGCGGCTCAGCTTTCCATTCCGCCTGAATCGCTGCCACGGCGGCCTCAGCCTGGGCTGTGCTGGGCGCAGCGACTCCGACGAAGTTGCCGTCGTGGACCACTGTCACACCCATTTGGTCGGCTTTTTGCGTATCGAGAGAAACCAGCGTCGCCCCAAATGCCTCCGGCCGCAGTACCTTGCCGTACCACATGCCTGGAACTTTCTGATCCGACGGATAGCGGTGCTTGCCGGTCACAAATTCGTGACCATCGACTTTGGCAGCCGATGTCCCCGCGACCTTCCAATCTGCCGCCGGGATGAGAGGATCCTGCGCTGGAAGCATCTCGGTGAGTTGCTGCCCCTTCATCAGCGCCGCGTACTCGACTGATCGCTTCCCCGCCGGATCGGTAATCTTGCCGTCAGCCGCGACCAGATGCTGGGGATCCGCCTTCCACTGCGCCGCCGCCAGGTTGATGAGCACATCCCGCGCCGCTGACGCTACTTTCCGCAGCTGCAGATTCATGGTGGGAGTGGTGCGGCTGCCGAACGTCCCCATATCGAATGGAGTGAGCTGCGTATCGCCCATGATCAGTTCAATGTTGTCCATGGGAACAGAAAGTTCTTCCGCCACCGCCTGCGTCAACGACGTGCGAATGTTCTGCCCGACTTCGACCTTCCCTGTGTAGACCGTGACTTTGCCGTTCTCTCCGATGTGCAGCCAGGCGTCGATCTCCTTCGGCAACGCATCTCCGCGCCATTGTCGTCCGCCTGACTCCTGTCCAGCTGCGGCCGTTTTCAATACCGAGAACACAACCACGCCGGCACCGAGAAACTTGAAGAATTCCCGCCGGTCCAGGTCAAAGTGATAGGGCGCAGGCGCCGTAAGCTCGTAGCGCTCCGGCTCCAACACAACCTGCGAATTCGATTTTTCGCTCATCGCGCAGCTCCTTTTGCGGCAACGTATGCTGACATCATCTTCGCCGCCCTCTGAACTGCTCGAATAATCCGCGAATACGTTCCACAGCGGCAGATGTTGCCCTCCATGAAATCGATGATCTCGTTTTCTTGTGGCGCGGAGTTGATGCGCAGCAAAGCGACCGCCGACATGATCATGCCGGAGGTGCAATACGCGCATTGCATCGCGCCTTCGTCGAGAAACGCCTGCTGCACGGGATGGAGCCGGTCGCCGCTCCCGATCCCTTCGATCGTGATGATCTTTTTGTTGGCGACTGCGCCCACTCTTGTGATACACGAGCGCTGCGCCTTGCCGTCGATCAGTACCGTACAGGCGCCGCACTGCCCTTCGCCGCAGCCATACTTGCTGCCAGTCAAATCCAAGTGCTCACGCAGCACGGTCAGCAGGCTGGTCTGTGGGTCGGCATCCACGAGGTAAACATTTCCATTGATTGAAAGCGAAACGCCGGGAGATCCAATCGAAGTCGCCATTTGAAGCTCCATGAAGTAACGCTGAATTGGCGGAGAAGACAGGCGAAGCGACTGTAGAAATCATATACCCGCGCGGATCACTTTGGCTGCAGCGAGTCTGTCTGTGATCTCTATCCCGTATGCGACCGAGCTGCTGCCAGAATCCCGCCACTTCAATTGACTTGATCCTTCATCCCTCCTAACATGGCCCGACACCATGATCGGACAGACCATCTCGCACTATCGCATCCTCGAAAGACTGGGCGGGGGCGGGATGGGCGTGGTCTACAAAGCCGAAGATACCTCTCTGGGACGGCTCGTCGCTCTGAAGTTTCTTCCCGACGACGTTGCCCAGGATCCCCAGGCGCTCGAGCGTTTTCGCCGGGAAGCCCGCGCTGCCTCCGCCCTGAATCATCCCAACATCTGCACCATCTACGAAATCGCCACCAGCAACGGACAGTGCTTTATCGCCATGGAGTTTCTCGAGGGCGCGACGCTGAAGCACAAGATTGCTGGCCGGGCCCTCGAAAGCGAGATTCTTCTTTCCCTCGCCATTGAAATTTCCGATGCGCTTGATGCCGCTCACGCCAAGGGAATCGTTCATCGCGACATCAAGCCGGCCAACATTTTTGTGACCGAGCGCGGCCACGCCAAGATTCTCGATTTCGGATTGGCCAAGGTCACCCCCGCCGGCGCTGGCTCCGCCAGCCAGGCCACCGTCACGCGAACCACGGAAGAGCCACATCTCACCAGCCCCGGGACAGCGGTCGGCACCGTTGCCTATATGTCTCCCGAGCAGGCCAAAGGCCGCGAACTCGACGGCCGCTCCGACCTGTTCTCCTTCGGAACGGTCTTATATGAGATGGCTACCGGGCAACTTCCCTTTCGCGGCGACACTTCCGCAGTCGTTTTCGACGCGATCTTAAATCGCACGGCAACTCCATTGGTTCGCCTGAACCCCGAAGTGCCGGTGCGCCTCGAAGAAATCATCAACAAGGCTCTGGAGAAGGATCGCGATCTCCGCTACCAGCACGCCTCCGAGATGCGCAGCGACCTACGGCGCCTGCAGCGTGACAGCGGGTCGGGACGAAGCGCGGCCGTACCCGCGGCGGATTCAACTCCGCAGCCGCAGTCGGGGCCATCCCAGTCCGCGGCCCCGATTCAGGCCGCGGGTGCTTCGGCCAGCGCAGCAAATGCTGGCTCGGGCAGTTCTGCCATCAGCGCCGCCGCACGGCAGCACAAATCCGGCGTGGCCGCAATCGTCATCGTCGCTTTGCTTCTCGTGGCCGCGGCCGGCTACGGCATTTACGCTCTGCTCACTCGCTCCGGCTCGGCGCCTTTCCAGAATTTCACCGTCACCGAGATCACCAATACAGGCAAGGCGGCGCTCGCCGCCATCTCGCCCGACGGCAAGTACATTTTGAATGTGCAGAATGACAACGGCCAGCAAAGTCTCTGGTTGCGCAATGTCCCGACAGGGAGCGACACGCAAATCATTCCACCGGCCACCGGCATCTATCGAAATCTCGCCTTCTCACCGGATGGAAACTATGTCTACTTCAAGAAAGCGGCCAACGCGCAAGGAACCGCTTTCGACGTCTATCGCGCGCCGGTCCTTGGAGGGGCTTCGAAGGCGATCCTGCGTGACGTCGACAGTAATCTCACCTTCTCTCCAGACGGCGAGCACATGGCATATCTTCGCGCCAACGATCCGGAGATCGGAAAATACCGCATTCTCGTTGCCAACCTCGACGGCAGTAACGAAACAGTTCTGGAGATTGCACAACCCACGCGCGGAGCGGATCCCAGATTTCTGAGCTGGTCGCCGGATGGAAAGCGAATCGCGTACTCGTTTCCTTCGTCCGGCGATGCCCGCAGTTACGTCGAGACTTTTGATCTCGCGACAAAGAAAGTTGCGACGCTCGCAGTTCTCAAGTACGAACAAGTCAGCAATCTGGAATGGCTGCCGAAAGGCCGATTCTTGCTCGTCCTGTATAACGGCAAGGGGCAGAGTCTTTTGCGCGCCCAGCTTGCGCTATTGTCGCTCGACGGGAAAATAATCCCGGTCACGCGCGACACCAATGCATACTCCACGTTGAGTCTATCCGCTGATGGCACCAGCTTATCCAGTGTTCAAGTCAGGACCACTCGCACGCTGGGTTTGCTGCGGGCCGATGATCTTCAGAAAAATGACGCAGCCCCGACCTTACTGCCAGCCTCTGACCCACAAATGGTCCAGTGGACGCCGGACGGCAAGTTGCTCGTTTCCGATGGCGAAAAGATCACTCGCATGGACCCAGACGGCCGCAATGCAACCGTTCTCGTCAGCGACCCGGAGGCCGCCATTAGCGACTATTCGGCTTGCGGCGATCGCTACTTGCTGATCGGTTG
>Ga0187772_10001382_pt1 | contig 11489 bp, 14 predicted proteins | sample 0116_SJ02_MP15_2_FD_133137 | JGI IMG/M metagenome (GOLD analysis project Ga0187772, IMG submission 133137) | Tropical peat soil microbial communities from peatlands in Department of Meta, Colombia - 0116_SJ02_MP15_20_MG | ecosystem: Environmental > Terrestrial > Soil > Wetlands > Peat | place... | reverse complement strand
TTCGAATTCGCCTTTTCTTATGAGAATGCTGATCTTATCTCCCACATGGGCTCCTGCATTAGTCAATAGAGAACGCGACGCGCCCGAGTACGTTTGATCCTCTAACATGGTATCACACTTCGTTAAGATCGTAGGAAAGAGTAGAATTGAGCTTTAAGACGTTTCTAGTGACGGCATCCGACTGTGGAACTACTAAACCATCACTACGACTCATGGTTTTCGAAAGATTACTGTCTTGATCTCCGTCATTGTTTCCTCTATAGCGAATCGTACACCTTCTCGTCCTAATCCGCTCATCTTCATCCCACCGAAGGGCATGAAGTCGACTCTGAAGTCGCTTGTGTCATTGATTAGAACGGAGCCGAAATTGAGATTCGAGACAGCGCTTAGTGCGTTATCCATCGACTTTGTGAATATGCCTGCTTGCAGTCCGTAGTTCGTGCTATTGCTGTCGCTGATCGCATCAGACAGTCGTCTGAATCTCGAGAGAATTATCACCGGCCCGAATATTTCTTCAGTGGCGATTGTAGCTTCTTTCGGTACATCAGACAGGATTGTAGGGTTGATAATTGCTCCTTTGCGTTCTCCTCCGATCAATAGTCGAGCTCCCTTCTGCCTAGCATCCTTCACCCATTCCTCGACGCGTATCGCTTCTGATTCAGCGATCATTGGACCGACATCTGTAGTTTCATCCAATGGATTTCCCACCTTGAGTTTCTTAGTCCCTTCTATCAATCTTTGAGTGAACTCTTCGTAGAGTGAGTCGTGTATCAGAATCCTCTGTGCGTGGATGCAGTTCTGTCCTTGGCAATTGAAACCTGCATCAACGACGCATGCACTCGTCGAATCCAATGGAGCGTCCTCCATCACTATCACTGGACAGTTGCTTCCCAGCTCCATTGCAATCTTCTTCAATGCGGCGAACGTGGCGATCTTCTTACCCGCTTCAACTCCACCTGTGAAAGTCACGACTCTAACTTGCGGATTCTGGACTAGTTCGGGCCCAAGCGTCTCTCCGTCGCCTGCAATCACGCTGATATAATCGATTGGGAGTCCGCACTCTTGAAGCACGTCAGTAAGTCTAATCGAGGATAATGGCGTTAGGCTTGCTGGTTTCAGCAATACGGTGTTCCCTGCGGCGATAGCAGGCCCAAGTTTGTGGGCTACAATGTTCAAGGGATCGTTGAACGACGTAATTGCAGCAACTACACCAGCAGGGACGCGATACCAGAATCCAATTCTGCCTTCTCCTCGTGGTTCTGCATCAAATGGAATAGTTTCGCCGTGAATTCGTTTCGCTTCTTCTGCTGAAAATTGCATCGTTAGTGAGGCACGCGTTGCTTCCTTTCTCGCGAACTTGATCGGTTTTCCCGCTTCTCTAGCGATCGTCTTCGCAAAATCTTCTGATCGTTTCCTAATAATTGAAGATGCTTCGGTAAGAATTTCGGCCCTTCTGTGCAGGGATAACGTATCCTTGTACTTGTTGAATGAGTGGGATGCTGATTCAATGATACCTGGAAGGTCTGTCACAGAGACGGATGCAATTTCTTCGATGAGTTCTCCTGAGTATTTGTCTTTGACTGCGATCATCCTGACTCGTGCCTCGATTTGTAGCGAGTGGATGCATATAACGTCGCATAGTAGGCGTAGTCCTGCGAAATCACGAATACTTCCGATTACACGTCAAGAACAGGGCGGGTAAATGACCCTTCACATGACATTTGTGGTGTAACTTGATATTCGACTGTACGTCAAACTAGAGGAGCTTCCCCATGTACACGCCTGCATTACTATATCCAGCTTTCTTGTAGTATTCCCTGGTCCCGAGCGCGCTTAAGACGAGAATTCTGCGCGCACCTTTCGCCTTCGCGGCACTTTCTGCTGCCGTCAATAATTCTTGTCCAATCCCCTTATGCTGCCAAGCGTTAGTGGACTCTCTGCCGATAGGAACTTCGGGACCGTAGACGTGGAGTTCGCGCACGACCGCTGTGGATACGTCGACTTCTGCTCTGTGAGCTTTATTGGATGGAATCCGCAAACGGATGTATCCTACGAGTACATCGAGATTAGACTCTTCTTTTGCAAGGAAGATTTCTGTACCTTCGGAAGCGGAATATTCTTGTCTAGTCAGTCTGAGATTCTCTCGGTTAACGGAAACACCATCTTTGAGTACTCTGTGGCCCACTTCTCGGCAGCGGATGCATCGACATCGCTTTCCTCGGGCAGCTAGCTTTTGAAGTGCAAGTTCTCTGAGGTTGCCGTTCTTTACGCCGTCTATTATTAGATGTACGGGAAATTCTCTGTGCACACGCATGATTCTGATCCAGGGAGGGACAAATTCCTTCACTTGGGCGATTAGCTCAGCTGCTTGATCAGTGTCGTATGGCCTATATCTCCCCTGCTTCCACCAATTGTAAAGCTCGGTGCCTTCCATAACGAGGCATGGGTAGATTTTGAGCATATCAGGACAAAATCTTTGGTCCTGAAAAAGCATCCGGAAGGAATCAAGATCTTTTCCGAAATTCGAACCTGGAAGACCCGGCATCATATGTGCCACAATCTTCAGGCCCGCATCTTTGGCCACTCGGAAGCATTCGACCACGTCCTCTACATTGTGACCCCGATTGGTGAGTTCGTAGATGTGGTCATCTATAATTTGAACCCCGAGTTCCACCCTAGTGACACCGAACTTGAGCATTTGATCGACATGTTCCTCTTTGCACCAGTCAGGTTTCGTCTCGATGGTTAAGCCGACATTTCGAATCTCGCTACTCTCTGCTCGTTTCTTTGCGTCTTCTAGCGTGACTGATTCTGTGCCGTTAACAGCGTCTAAGCAATGCTTCACGAAAGTTTCTTGATAATCATGTGGGGCAGCTAGGAATGTACCTCCCTGAATTACTAATTCGACTTTTGAAGGTTCGTGGCCGATGGCTTGCAGTTGGTTCAGTCTACTCGTTATTTGCTTGTAAGGATCGTATCCGAACTGCATTCCTCGCATGGCAGCAGGTTCTCCTGAAGTGTAACTCATTGGAAAGCCGCTCTCCATCGGGCAAAAGACACAACGGCCGTGAGGACAACCACGAGGAGAACTCATTACTCCGATCACGTTGACACCTGAAATACTCCGGACTTTTTTCAAGCGAAGTTCTGGTGTGAATTGTTCCCGTTTATCGGGCGGTAGAGCGCTGATAATATCTGAGTTTCGTGGCATCCAACTCAATTCGTGTTGTCGACAAAAATCTATTTTCAGTTGATTCAGACTACTCGCATCAGAAATGCCTAGCTCGGTGACTTTGCAGGCCAATTCGGTCAGTAGCGAGGCCTGACGCTCATTGTCATTCTCCAAGCATGGCGTCACTACTCGTTACGGCCATAATTCATGATTGCTTGCTTTCTACGCAAATATAGAGAATGTTACTGCCGCGAAGAATCACATTGCCGTAATTCGCAGTGGGTGAGTTACCGCGATATTCAGTCGCCCCTTCCAAGATGATGTTCATGTGGCTGTCAGCATCTATCATCCTACCTCTGTACTCAACATCGTTCTTCAACCGAATGCTCACCTCTCCGTTGAGTTTTTTGACTAGTAGGTTGAGCGGTTTCCTGGAGGGCTCCAAGGCAATCACATATCTGTCGCCAGTTTCGTGCTGTCGCTAAATAAGCTTGCGATTAATCTCATGCATCACAGGTTTACGATATGAATTGGCTCAGTTTCATATCTTTCTGGGTCTTGAGAACGCTGAAACATTTCTCTGGAGCGAGTTTGATGAACTCGATACTGAAAGCTTGCAGCATAGGTTGAGCGCTCTTCCTAAGATCGGGTGCGACTATAATCCCTCTTAGGGGCCTATTGACGCGTTTACGAATCTTGTCCAAGTAACCCTGGAGTTGAGTCACTGCGTCTTTCGTTGCTGCATTTCTCTTTATTTCGACGACAACAAGGAATCCATTCTTATCTTCGCCGTAAATGTCAGTAAATCCCGTATCTTCCACATGCTTCTCCTCTTCCAGAGGTCTGAGGCCCTCCTCCACAAGGTCGGGTGACGTGAGAATTGCCTGTTTCATTTGTGCTTCAGTCACGTGTAGCGAGAAGTCACCGGTGTCATTCAGTGAGCCAAATGCTGTGAGTGAAATATCTCTGAACTCGATGGAGATGATCTCACGAGGTTGAGATCGAACTGCGGTTATCACTACACCGCTATCTCTTCGGCTTAGAGCGATGACACATTTGGGGGGTTGCCAGTTGACCGGTTCATAGCCAATAGGGCGATGTATCATAAGTGACCCATCTTTCTTGAATATAGCTACTCGTTCACCCCACTCTAAGGTTGAAGAAGCTCGGCCCTCATATTCGACCCTGCAGTCTCCGACTATCAAGACAAAGTTTCTGGCTCGAAACGCGTTCTCTAGCGTTTCTGTCGCTTCATCCATCGCCAGGTTGGTTTTCACGTTCAACAACGGATGATGACTCCAACCTTCATTCGTGTGTCCTAGCTATATGAAGGAAGGTAGGAGCAGTTAACGAAGTAGAACCTTCCCTCTAGGATTATTCGAATTGGACGAGGCAGGAACAGGCAATTGCTCCGTTTAAGCAGCTGTCATCTTAAGGTATTTTTCTATTCGTGAGACTAAAGTATCGATCTCATCTTCTGAGTGTGCATATGATACGGCTCCATGCGGCAAATCTATCGCCAGCAATAGAATCCCATTCTTCAGGAGAAACTTGAACAGTTTCTTGGACCTGTCCGACTGCTCGCTTGAGTAGCCGGCAATGTTGCGTACCCTCTGCTTGGTGAGGTGGATCGCGAAGAGTGATCCTACACCAGTGACACGTGCAGGACTGTTCAATCGATCAATGCTAGAATGGAGTTGAGATACTAATCTATCTCCCAGCTTGTTGATTTTCTCGTATACTGGTTCATTCATGAGAGTCTGAATAGTCGCCTCTCCCGCAACCAACGTGAGTACATTTGCTGCCCCAGTTCCCCCTTGGAAGCAGTATTCATCTGAGGAATACTTCGTGTGGTCCATGTGTTCTAACAGATCACGCCTTCCACCGACCGCCCCTATCGGGAGTCCGCCGCCGATGATCTTACCCAATACGGTTAGATCGGGTTTTACGCCAAAATATCCTTGGCCACCTCCCAGTTCCAATCTGAATCCGGTTATCACTTCGTCGAAGATGAGTAGGGCACCATTTTCGTCGCATAATTCCCGAAGACCCGCTAGGAATTCCTTCTCGGCAGGTATCATGCCACCGCTCCCTAGCACAGGTTCCACAATTACACATGCAAGTCGTCTTCTCCTGATCATCGTTCTAGTTCCATCAAGATCGTTGTATGGTAATGCAATGGTTTCCTTCAACGTACGCTTAGAAAGTCCTCCAGAGGGTAGAACATGGAATGGAGGCCTGATAGCACAGTGCAGTGCATCATAGCCGCCGTGCCAACCCCCCTCAAATTTGGCAATCATCGTTCGTTTTGTGCAAGTCCTAGCGAGTCGAATTGCATACATGTTCGCCTCTGAGCCAGAGTTCGTAAATCTGATCATCTCCACGCTCGGAACACATCGCTTCACGAGTTCCGCGTGTCTGACTTCAAGTTCATGAGCCAGACCATAATTCCAGCCCTTGTCAAGCTGTTTTACAAGAGCAGACTTCACCTTTGGATCGGCGTGTCCTAGAATCATGGAGAAATGCGTGCACCAATAGTCTGTGTATTCATTTCCTTCAATGTCGATGAGCTTGCTGCCATGTGCTGAATCGACGTAGAAAGGATATGGTTCCATAAATCGAATCTTGTAACTAACCCCAGCTGGCAATACATTCAGAGCGCGTTCATAGAGTCCATGTGAGTCTTTCATACTCTGCGGTGTGTTCGTCGAAACCACCAGTTCATCGTTGGACGTAGAGTAGTGATAATCTTTGCTAGGGTGTGTAGAAGTACCTCGAAAGATTCGAAGGACGGCTGGGTCTGCAACCGTGAAGACCGTCATGATTTAATTACGAGGTTCATATGGGATCAATTGGTGCACCAAAGGTGACCCAAAGAGGAATAGGTACGTTAGTTTGTCGTGTCAGTAAACAGAGGACAGGCAAGGGCGTACGGAGATACAGGAAGAATTGGGTCTACTTACCAAGCGACCTGGTAGAGGACAGCGATTTTCCATTTGAGCCAGGGGACAGACTACTGATATCCATTCTAGAAGGTAAGAAACTGATGCTGGAGAGAGCATAATGCCTGATACGAAAGAAGATGAGGAGAAAGATAGGTTGCTTAGAGAAGCTGCGAACGTTGAAATAAGTAGCGTGCCATTGTCGGCAGCGAACGAAGTCTTGCATGCAGAAGCCAGCGATTCCTCAATACCAGAAAAAGTAGAGGAACCTATAGAGAAAAAAAGAAAATACGAATTGATAGAGGACGTACCGGGCGTTGGGCCTTCAACTGCGGAAAAATTGCGAGAGATGGGGTTTCAAACTGTTGAATCATTGGCTACAGCCACGATCAAGGAGTTGACTCAAGCAGGCGTAGGCGAGAAACAGGCGGCTAAGGTAATATCCGAGGCAAGAGACAGCTTAGCACTGAATTTCGTGCGGGCTGACGAACTGATCAAGATGCGCCAGAACGTGAGGCGATTATCAACTGGCAGCAAACAAATTGACGAGTTGTTGGGTGGCGGACTTGAGACTCAAACGATCACAGAATTTTACGGCGAGTATGGTGTAGGCAAGAGTATCCTTTGCCATCAACTAGCAGTCAACGTGCAGTTACCGGAGGATAAGGGAGGGCTAAACGGGGCGGCTCTCTACATTGATACGGAGAACACATTTCGGCCTGAATGGATAGTAAGAATGGCGACGGCCCTTGGACTCGACCCATCTCAAATAGCTAAGAACATCATTTATTCTGAGGCGTTCAATTCAGATCATCAAGTTCTGTTGCTTGAAAAAGCTGACAAGGTCATCCAGGAAAACTCTGTTAAACTAATCATTCTCGATTCCCTTACGTCACACTTTCGAAGCGAATATCTAGGTCGAGAAATGCTTGCAGAGCGGCAGCAGAAATTGAACAGCCATTTGCACAGACTTGTGCGCCTCGCGCGGGCGTTCAATGCATGCGCAGTCGTAACAAACCAAGTTATGGCGAAACCGGACCAATTCTTCTCAATGGCGGTCGAAGCAGTTGGAGGACATATCGTTTCTCACACCAGTCACACTCGAGCGTTCCTGAGGCGCACGGCTGGAGGACCCGTTCGGATCTGTCGTTTAGTATCAAGTCCGTATCTTCCAGAGGGCGAACGTATCTTCAAAATAACTGAAGAAGGGATTAGAGATATCACGGAAGAAGACGAAATCAAACGAAGGCGTTAGCCGAAAACCACGCACTCAGCAGATTAGCGGGTTGGATAGATTTTTCCAAGCAGTGATGGAACGGCGTATAGCGGACGCTGAGAAAGAACTTGATTCAGTGCGCGCTTCTATTCCAGCAACTGAGAGCGCTAAAGGCAATCTGAAAGCGTGTGAGGGCCTGCTGTTGACGGCCAAGGCAAATTCTGATAAATACCTCTATTTGTCGAAAATTGAGAAGACTCAGAAGCAGATCAAGACGCTTCGAAAGGAGTTCGCGGCTGAAACGGCTAATTCGCTTCACACTGATTATGATAGAGGGTATTTTCAAGTCCTTGAGAGTTACATGAAGAAACTCGAACAGGCTGGGTTACAGTCAGAAACTCAAGTAGATGGCAGCGGTCCAAACGAAAAGAAGCTCTAATGGCCCCATACAGTATTCAGCACGACTGACACTAACACCCATACCATGATGAATGTACCTCCACCTAAGGTAATGTCGCGGCGCTTGCCTTTCAATTGAGCCTCTCCCAAATGAAAGCCACGTCGGACAATCAGAACTGACAAGCCGTAGAAGCACACAGCCAATGCGATTCCCGCTATCAGTGCAAGATCCCCAAGAGTAGTTTCACTTATGTGCAGGTAGCTGTTCGCAAAGCCGGCGACAATTGCCAATAGAAAACGAGTCCAATATACAAGCGAAGTGGGTTTGATCCTTGATGTGCCGGGCGCAGAATTCTGTTTTCCGGGAACAGGTTGAGTAGCATTCACTGAAGGCACGATCCGAGTAGCAGGCTTATTCCGCCTCTCTAGATAACCATTGCCCGCGAATTCCGTAGCGCCCACAAAAGTCTTAAGGACTATGCCGAGACTTCAATATGAGCTCAAATGCCAACGCGGTCCAATCAAGCTCCGGAAGTTAAAGTCGAAGACGTAATGTCTAGTCCAGTAGTCACTATCAAAGACACAGACTCGGTTCTGGCGGCAGCGAAATTGATGAAGAAGCACAAAATCGGCTGCGTTGTCGTGGTGGATAAGACAGGCAAGCCGCATGGTCTCATAACCGAACGAGATGTTGTCAGAAGAGTAACGGCCCTCGACTTGTTACCGAGCAAAGTGCAGGCGGGGAAGTCTATGACGAAACCTGCCGTGACTATAGAACCATCTGTGAGCGTAACTGAAGCGGCCAAGAAGATGCGTGAAGTCAAGATCAGACGACTGATTGTCGTTGACGGCAGCAAAGTGAAGGGCATTGTCACAAGTAATGACATTGTGGACATTACCCCTGCCTTGATAGATGTTATTGCTGAAAAATCACAGATTGCACCAGTGGCAAAGGTGAAAGAGGCTGAGGAACCTTCTGGATACTGCGACCGATGCGGTTCATGGGCTGACGAGCTTAAACCTCATGACGGCCAATTCATCTGCGACGAATGTATGGCAGATTCTGGGGAACCGGAAGAGGAATCGGAAGACGAAGTGTGAAGACAAGTTCCGTGGCACGCGGAGAAGCTATGTCTTCAATTCTTATAGAATCCGCTAAAGTAATAGTGCACGACGAGTTCACAACTGCCCATCTTCTCCTGGAAGATGGGGTTATCAAGGAAATCACTAAGCTCAAACCATCCATCCGAGCTGATGAGACAATTCCTGCGAGCCGACTAATCGCACTACCGGGACTCATCGATGCTCACGTTCACCTTCGCGATATGGAATTGAAGTACAAGGAAACTTTCCGAACAGGCACACAAGCGGCAGCCGCAGGCGGCTACACAACTGTCATCGACATGCCGAATACACAACCCCCAACTGTCAATGTCACAAGACTCACTGAGAAAATGGCGAGAGCTCAGGGGCGAATTTTCACGAACATCGCATTCCAATGCGCGCTCATCCCTGAATTGGACGAGATTATCAAAATGAAACAACAAGGCGCGGTCGCCTTCAAGCTATACCTTAACAAATCTCTCGAAACTTTCAATTCATCCGACAAACCAAGGCTTCGACTTGCGCTACAGGCAGCCAAACGATCGAACGCGCTGGTCACGATACATGCGGAGGATGGCGATGCGATTAAGAAAGTTCAAGCTGAATGCGCAGCATCGGGTAAACTTTCAATTAGTGATTTTCTTAGCGCGCATTCACCAAGTGTCGAAGTTGAAGCAGTGAAGTCGATTCTGGACCTATGTAAGAGTCTGAATGTGCGAAGCCACATCTGTCACATAACTACGCCTCAGGCAGTGCGACTTGTGCGTGCATCTAGGAACTCAACGTGCGAAGCGACTGCTCATCATCTTCTCCTTGACCATTCTGCGTTGAAACGGTTTGGTACTAAAGCAATCTGCGTTCCACCCATCAGGAGAGCTGAATACCGTCGAAAACTTTGGAAACTCTTTGTTAAGGGTGAAGTTGACATCCTTGCAAGCGACCACGCCCCACATACGCTACAAGAAAAGGTAGCAGAAGATGCATGGAAGGCAGCTTCCGGCGTCCCCGGCTTAGAGACCTCTCTGCAAGTAATGTTGACTCAGGTCTGGAAAGGCCGATTGACTCTAAGCAGGCTTATACAAGCCAGTTCCACACTTCCCGCGATGATCTTCAGATTACAAGGGAAAGGGCGCTTGCAAACTGGGTACGATGCCGACATAGTCTTGATTGACCCGAAGGTGAGAAGTACAATTGAATCAGACAAGTTTCTCAGTAAGGCGAAATACTCTCCATTCGAAGGGATGAAGTGTAGGGGTAAAGTCGTCTATACGATTGTCAATGGTAACATCGCTTATCAGAATGGAAAAGTAGCAGACGCAGCCGTAGGAAGGATTGTGCGAAGCGACAATTAATGCGGTTCCTCCTGGATGGAATGCTTGGGCGACTTACAAGATGGCTTCGCATGATCGGTTGCGAAGCGTCCTACTATAAAGGCAGCCCGGATGCGGAGCTTCTTCAGCGAGCAAAAGAAGATTCTTTAGTCCTTCTGACTTCTGATTTGCAATTATACAGGACAGCAATAGCACGGAACGTTGAATGTTATCTTGTAGAAGGAAACGATGAAACAGAGCGCTTAGCCAACCTCGCCGCTAGATTCAACTTAAATTTGAAAATAGATACTGAGACGTCGAGATGCTCAGCATGTGGATCACGTATCAAGCCTGTGAAGAAGGAAGAAATCGCATCTCAGATTCCCCCGGCAACCTTTAAACTCTATCAGAGTTTCTGGATCTGCACTAACGCTTCATGCGCCAAGGTTTACTGGAAAGGAAGTCACTGGAAGAGAATTGAGGAAACACTTGAAAACGCGAGGATAATTCTTGAAAACAGACAACAACACGAGAACAGGGAAAGAAGCCCCATACCTAACCCTTGAAGAAGGAAAACTACTAGTAGGTTTAGCCCGTCAAGCGATTACTGCACATTTAGAGAATAAGACTTTGGAAATGCCTCAGACCACTCAAAGATTGAAAGAAAAGTCAGGGGTATTCGTCACTCTCAACAGAGACCATCCGCGAGAACTTCGCGGATGTATCGGATTCCCCTACCCAGACTCACCTTTGAGAGACGCTACAGTTCGAGCTGCAATATACGCGGCTACTGAGGATCCACGATTTGACCCCATTTCACTCGAAGAGTTTCAGAGAAACACGGTCGTGGAGGTCACAGTTCTTACCCCACCGCAAACTCTTCACTTCGAAGACCGAAAGAAACTCCCTGAACTGATAACAGTCGGAAAGCACGGCCTAATAATTGAAGGACACGGAACTTCAGGTCTCCTTCTGCCTCAAGTTGCAGTCGAGTGGAACTGGGATAGCACAGACTTCCTCAGCAATTGCTGTCTGAAGGCCGGTCTACCTCCCGACTACTGGCTTTTAGAAGGAACTACAGTCAAAGTCTTCGAGGGAGAAATCTTCGGGGAAATTAAGCCGAGAGGAGAAATCCGAAGGAAAACAGACGGAGAATAATCTTGCGCGTCTATATGGCTCCCTGTGGAATTGGACTAGGCCATATTACACGCATGGACCCCATCGCGAAGGAACTGAAAGCGAGAGGCGTTCCAAGCGTATTTTCGACATACCTAGATGGTCTCCAGTACGCTAGGCACTATGCGCTCCCAACATTCGCGGCCATCCCCATAAACTTCCGCGTGCGA
>Ga0187772_10001381_pt1 | contig 11491 bp, 9 predicted proteins | sample 0116_SJ02_MP15_2_FD_133137 | JGI IMG/M metagenome (GOLD analysis project Ga0187772, IMG submission 133137) | Tropical peat soil microbial communities from peatlands in Department of Meta, Colombia - 0116_SJ02_MP15_20_MG | ecosystem: Environmental > Terrestrial > Soil > Wetlands > Peat | place... | reverse complement strand
GTCGCACGCCGAAGCAGCGATGAGTTTATAGGCCGCCGAAGAATAACGAATTGCGTCCACCAGTGCAAAATCCGGCTGTTTCCGGAAAAGAGCCGTCATCGCTTCACGCAGCATTCGATTTTCAACAATCAAAAACAACCTGGTTCTTTGAGGAATGCTGTTTTCTGACGCGCACTTGGCCATTTTCATAAATCGTTCCGGCAAGACCAGCGTTTTTCCCGCCGTCCTTCGAAAACTATCGTGGGATGCGATCTCGGTCAATCCCCAGGATGTCAAAAACATGTCAAGAATGTGTCGGGACGCGAAGCCAAGATTTGGAAAGGGCCCGCTTCCCACTCCTATCTTTCGGTCGTGATCTGCTCGCATCGATGCAAAGTGCGCTTCCAGAAGAAGTGCCGCCGCGGCAAAGCAGCCACGTCCCTCAAATGCGCCAATGCGCGTTGCGCGATATAACGGATCCGCGCCGCCTGAAATTGCAACGCTCTCGTGCGGCTGTAAGTCACCACTGATCCAAGCGTTGTGTTTACTTTTTTCGGGACAAGGCGGCTGCGCCAGTATTGCCTGCGCAGTTTCGCATCATGAATGAAATCGCCAGCAAGAAACGCGTTATTTATGCTGCCCGGCCAATCAGAAACGGCCCATGCGAATCCGAAATGTTCCAGCCAGGCGCGCAGTCGCGCAGTCTCCGCTTTAGCGGTCCAGCAGCAAAGAGATGCCGGAATCGGCGTTTGGAACAACCGTTGCACCAGGCCCAGAATAAAAGCGAAAATCGGCCTTATTAAGTCGGCGTTTCCAGCTCGCGCGATCACACGATTCCAAAGGCTCTCGTTTTCCCGATGTAGGTCCATGCACCTGCTGATTTCCAGCAACCACGACACGCGAATCCAGGGACGGACTGCGTGACGAAAAGCATGCAGCACCTGCAACAAAAATTTGTCTTCAAGTGACAAGCTGCGGTACTTGAAACCGAAGATTTCGTGCATCTCGCTTTGCTCCAGGCAGTCCTTCGGTGTTTCGACTGGCAGCCACGGAGTGGGTTCCCAAAGCGAAACATGCAAGTCAACCTGCCGTTGCCTCTGCAAGCCGTACAGATCGTCCTTTCTGCTGGGAATATGGCGCAACGGTGTGAGGAAAGAGCTTTCGCCGGCTTCGTTTATATACGCTGCGGAATAGCCGCAAGCGGAAAGTGCCTGGGCCGCCGCACGTGTGTCCTCAGGCGCGACAAGAAAGTCGAAGTCCACTTGATGGCGCAGCAGCAGATCGGCGCAGAAATCAGGCGCGAGGCTAAACCCTTTGAGCAGCGCCGCGGTTACTCCGTAGGACAGAAAGACAGAGTTGATTCGTTTCGCCTCTTCGACCATGTCGTGTACCCGGAGGGCATTGCGTTCCTGCCTTTGCCACAAAGCCTGCCGCCAGGATGCGGAAAGCCGGTCCGTGGCACCTTGATCCTGCAAAGCTCTGAACAAAAACAAGGTCAATCCGCTTTGGTCGAGCCATCGCAGGCAGTTTGCACCCGCCTTGCTATCGAGCGGAGGCAAATGGGCCAGCGCCGAAAAAGTCGGTACGTGGCTTAAAGCCGCAAGAATCGCCCGCTTCGCGCGTAAATCACTCATTCGCGCATGCCTGATTGTGGCCTTCACTGGGCGAGGCCGCATTTGCGGCACACGCTTCGCTGGTTAACTCAAAAAAAAGCGGAATTAGAAGAGCCTTATACGTTTGTCTATCAATGTCTCTGCCTATGAATGCGAACAGTTCTCGTCGCTGGCGATCCACTCCTATCAAGCAGGCCGGCCCCATCCCGACAAACGTCAAAGGTCCGGAAGTTATGCCCATCGAAGGTTCCAGTAAACCATGGCTATCCGAATCGCGAATCAGCTTCCATTCAAAAGTGTTCGTCCCGGGGGATTCGAAACTTGCTTCAAACGCCGGTAGCAGAGTTTCGTCGTTGGTCTTCACGATTACTTTGAACGCCCCGATGCGATACAGGAACGTCAGCGGCGTAGCAACAAATCGCCGCAGCAAATCCGGAGGATAAATGTATTCGCGACCGTCAAACCGTTGCATTGTGTGCCTCCGCAACAAAGTCGCCGATCGCCTCTGCTGTTTTGTGCGGATTGTCTCCGCTGCGAAGAATCCATGCGGGGCAGCCAGAAAGCGTTTCAATAATGCCTGTCCGGAATGTTTTCGCCTCAATAAGTTCATCTGGCAACCGCTCGCCATTACACTCAAAAAAAGTTCTTACGTCGTCCGGCCGGCAGGGGACAAATTCGCAACCTGGCTGCGATGTGCGTTCCAGAAATAAAATTCGACGTGGGTACGAAGTGCGTTTCACTGTGAATCCTTCGGCGCAAGACGGATCGAGTTCGTAAGCCAATTCGCCGTTCAAAGTTGTTCGCGGAGCGAGATCTCTCAAACGAGGAAAGAACTTCACCGTGTCCGGCAGGAGTTTGACGGGAGAAGACAGCCCGTGCGCCATGAGCAGCGAGCCGTGCTTCGAGATATAAGTCCAATCATCCGACACGAAGGAAAAACCATGCTCAGCCATGGCCGCGGACAGCGTGGACTTGCCTGCTCCGGAAACGCCAGCAAGCAACAAGCCGTTCCCGTCGTAATCGAGGCATGCGCTGTGCAGTGGAATCACGCCGACGGTTGTGCCGAGCACGCCAATCGTGATGGGCAGTAGCAAGTTGTTCCAAAAGCAGCAATCGCGCGCGGCAGCCGTTGAAAGTACAGCGTGAACACGGCGTCGCAGCAGGTCGTAAGCGACGAAACCGCGGGGCGGAAGAAACGCAAATACCAGGTGGTTCTGGCCTCGGAAGAAAGGGCCTTGATCCGTCGTATCGTCCATCCCGGAGTCCACGAACACTTCCATCTCGAAGGAAGCAGCGTGGCGCTGTGGCGTCTTTTGTTCCCACGCTGCTGCCAACTCCGAGGCCTCGGGAGAATTCGTAGCCAGCACACAACGTGCTCCCGCGATCATAAACTCCGCCCTCAGCGGCAGTGTTTGGCGATTGAATATCAGCGTCGTGCTCACAATGCTGACCACTGTAACCCGACTTCACACGCACAAATCACTCGCGGGCAAGAAATGACAGCCTCGTGACATCCCCGTGACAATCACATTTTTTGTGTCACGTAACTTGGGTTTTCGGTTTTGGACGGTTGTGATGTCGAAAAAAGTAGTTTTCTTCTTTCCATCCTTCGCCAGCACGGAAGCTACCGCTCCGCTTGGAATTCTCGCGGTGGCAACGCCGCTCTTGCGTGCCGGATACTCGGTGCAGCTCATCGATTCGACAATTACTCCGAAGTTTAAGAAACGCGTGCTGGCAGAAGTGCGAGACGCTTTGTGTCTGGCAATTTCGCTGGTCACCGGTCCGATGATCCGCGAAACCGTAGAAATCGCCCGCGCCGTTAAATCGTGGAACTCGGACTTTCCCGTAGTACTGGGGGGCTGGCATCCTTCGCTTTTGCCCAAGCAAACCCTGGAATCCCCATACATCGACGTTGTTGTGCGGGGGCAAGGTGAGGATGCGTTGCTCGAAGTCGTCCAGCATATCGAAGCGCGAACGCCTCTAGACCTCGTGCCCGGGATTGGCTTCAAACGCGGCGGCCGTGTGCACTTCACCACAGAGCGCCCCTTGCGGCCAATTGTGGATTTACCTCCCAAGGCTTATCACCTGGCGGACTTTGACGCCTATGAGCGCAGTTGCGGGCGCCGCTGGGCGATGTATATTTCGAGTTTAGCGTGCCCATTCAACTGTTCCTATTGCACAAACGCGGGAGTGTACGGCCGCAAATGGAACGCGCTACCACCTGAGCAATTTGTCGAAGAAACGGTGGACCTGACGACGCGATATGGCCTGGAGATGCTCTGGATCGTCGACGATAATTTCCTTGTTGATCTTGACCGCGCCCGTCATATCGCCGACGGCTTGCTCCGTGCTGGTGCCGATTTTCGATGGAGCATTCAGGCCACCACAAATCTCACCGCTCGCCTGACGCATGAAGATCTGAAACTGCTCCGTCGCAGCGGACTGCACCAGATCTGCCAAGGCGTAGATTCCGGCTCCGACAAAATCCTGAAACTCATGAATAAGACCTTTCAGGATTTCGATTCCATCTACGAAAGTGCGGCGCGCTGCCTGCAGGCGGGAATTCGTCCTTCCTTCAACATCATCTTTGCTTATCCGGGCGAGGGCAAAAGAGAACGGCGGGAAACCATCGATTTCATGATGGACGTGTGCCGGAGATTTCCGGGCGCGGAATTCTGGACGAATATTTTTACCCCTTATCCCGGTTCTCCCATTATGGACAAAGCTCAGGAACTGGGAATCCAGGTGCCCGATTCCTTGGAAGGGTGGGCCGACTTTTTCCCGAGATACACCGTTCTTCCTTGGTTGACCGGCCGCGATCACAAACGACTCCAGGTAATGCGCGATTATCTGCGGATCGCCTTTGATCGCGTGCCGATTGCCGCAGACACGCGCAAGCGCTCCACCCGCCTCGCCCAGAAAATGCTCTCGTTTCCCGCTCGCTGGCGGTTGGATCACGACGCTTACGCTTTGCCCGCGGAATTGTGGCTCAACGAAAAACTCAAGCGCGGAACTCCTTCCTTCAAACCGGCAGTAGACGCGAAGCACTTGGAGCCGGGTATCGGGAAGGCAGCTTGCTGATGAATCGCAAAGTAGTGTTGTTCTATCCGCCCTATGACGGCCCGCCGTTGGGTGCACCGGCCTGCCTTTTGAGCCTCGCCGCGCCATTGCTTCAGTCCGGCTTCGAGGTTGCTATTGTTGACGCGGCCATCGAACGCAATTGGCTCACAGCCGTTCTTCGCGAGGTACGCGACGCCTTGTGCCTCGGCATTTCTGTGCTCACCGGCCCGATGATTCGCGGCGCGGTGCGAATGGCCAAAGCCATCAAGAAAGAAGCACCACATGTCCCGGTCATCTTCGGAGGCTGGCATCCAAGTCTCTTGCCGGGTCAGACGCTGCAGGAAAACTTTGTGGACGCCATTGTTCGCGGCCAGGGCGAATTGACCCTGTTAGAAGTGGCAGAAAAACTCGCCAGTGGTCAAAGCATAAATGGAATTCACGGCGTTTCCTCGAAACAGTTCGGTCTACCTCAGCACGCTCCAGAGCGCCGCGTCGCGCTGCTTGACGATTTGCCGACGCCTGCCTTCGACCGAGCAGACTTCGATGCTTACGAGCGCGTTTCTGGCGAGCGCAAACTCGCTTACGCAACCAGCGTCGGCTGTCCGTATGCCTGTAATTACTGCACAGACATGGTGTTTTACAAACGCCGTTTCAATGCGCTCGATGCTGCTCGCGTCGTTCGGGAAGTGACCGAGTTGGTCGCTAAGTATCGCATCGATGAAGTCGCCATGCTCGATTCTAACTTGCCTGTCGATTGGCGCCGCGCGCGCGACATCGCCAAAGGATTTCTCGACTCCAAAATCAACTTTCGTTGGACCTTCCAAGCCTCGACCGATTTTCTCTGCCGCATGGGTGACGATGACGTGAGGCTGCTCGCGGAAAGCGGGGTCACCCACATGGGTTTCGGCACGGAATCCACCTCCAGCAGCATCCTGAAGCTCATGAACAAGCGCCATCAGCGTGTGGATGAAATGTATGAAACCGCCCGCAAGGCTGCCATTGCCGGAATCCACGTCACCTACAACCTGATCTTTGGTTACCCGGGCGAAGCCGAGGCCGACCGTATCGAGACGCTTCAAACCATGAGTGACATTGCTCGGCAATTTTGGAACGTCAGTTTCTCTCCCAACATTTTCACTCCCTATCCCGGTATTCCGATCTGGGGACAACTGCGCGAGATGGGCGTTCGCGAACCTCAATCCTTATACGAATGGGCCGAACTACCTTTGGGCAAAAACACGCTTCCCTGGCTGCAGGGGGCCGAGCTCGAACGGCTGCAGCGTATGCTCGAGTTCTTTCTTTTGAATAATCAGCTTCGTAAAGCCACAAAAGATCATCCGCGCCTTCGCACTGCGTTTCGTCGCGCGTTGGGCGCGCCGCTGCGTTGGCGGCTCCGAAAAAACAAGTATTCGTTTCCTTGGGAGCTCTGGGTGGGACGCAAGCTGGAAAAAATTGTGACACGCCGTTCGCTTGTTACCGGCCAGCCCTTGGGCGCGCAAGGATCAGATGCATGCTGAAGAGCGCGCGCAAGAACGAAGCCATGTGGGTGGGAGGTGTCCATGGCTGATGTGCTGTTGACGCATTCCTATCATCTGCCGTACGACCGCAAGCAGCTTCGCAAGATGGAGCCATATCCGCCGTTGGGCACGCTCTACGCCGCTGGGCTCTTGCGAGCGCATGGCGTTTCCGTTGCTGTGTTTGACTCCATGCTCCAGGAACCGTCGAGTGGTCTGAAAGAGGCTATCCGACAGCATCGTCCCCGCATCGTCGCGATCTATGAGGATGATTTCAATTTTCTCACCAAGATGTGCCTTACCCGCATGCGGAAACTGGCCTGGGAAATGATCGACATCGCCCGTCAGAATGGTGCGCGTGTCCTCGTCCATGGTTCGGATGCAACAGATCATGCCGCAACGTTTCTCGAGCGCGGCGCCGATGCTGTACTGGAAGACGAAGCCGAATATCCTATTCTTTTCGCAGTACGCACCATTCGCGGAAATTCCGACATCGGAGATATTTCGACGAATCCCGCCGGCCACCGCTGGACGCACAAGAAAGACCCACGCTTCAGTCCCGCAACTCTCCCTTTGCCTGCGCGCGACCTCATCGATCTGTCGTTGTATCGCGAGGCGTGGAAAGACGCGCACGGCGTCTTTTCTCTCAACCTCATTGCTAGCCGGGGTTGCCCGTTCCACTGCAATTGGTGTGCGAAGCCCATTTTTGGCGACAAATACTACTTGCGTCCCGCTTCCGCGGTGGCCGAGGAAATGCGTCTCTTGAAGGAAACGTATGGCGCCGAGCATCTGTGGTTTGCGGACGACATTTTTGGGTTGAACCGCCACTGGCTCGCGGAGTTTGCCCTTGCGGTCGAGAACCTTGGTTGCGCGTTTCCTTTCAAGGTTCAAGCTCGTGCGGATTTGGTCACACACGAAACCGCCACGGCATTGCGTCGAGCGGGTTGCGCGGAAGTGTGGATGGGGGTAGAGTCCGGCTCGCAAAAAATCCTCGATGTCATGGATAAAGGTCTGCACCTCGACGAAATCGTCTGCGCGAGAGAACAACTGAAGAACCAGGGCATTCGCACTTGTTATTTCCTTCAGCTCGGATATCCCGGCGAGCGGTGGAAGGACATCCAGAAAACTATCGCGCTCGTTCGTGAAACCCGGCCGGATGATATTGGAGTCTCTTTTTCCTACCCGCTTCCGAATACGCGTTTTTACGCGCGAGTCAAACAGCAGCTCGGGGCCAAGCAAAACTGGTCCGACAGCGAAGACCTGTGCGTCATGTTTAAAGGCACTTATAACGACCAGTTTTACCGTGCGATCCGTGATGCCTTACACGAGGAAGTGAAGAGCTGGAAATCCGGTGGCGAACAGATGCACCACGCTCAGCGAAGCGCAGACCTCTGGAAATTAGTGGAATCGCTCGAGCCAATCAGCAGAAATGCAGACCCCACGGAACTGCCTGAGATTACCAGCGATCGCGAATTCACCGGGTTTCCCCCCGGCACACACTTTGTTCCCTTACGGACCGTCGTAGGCGGTCGCGGAGAAGTCAATGAGTGATCTGTTGCTCACTCACGGCTACTTTCTGTACGAGGATCTCAAGGAGCTGCAGATCCTGAAGCCTTACGTGCCGCTCGGGCTTCTTTATATTTGCGCGCACCTTCGGGCAAAAGGATTCGACGTCGACGTCTTCGACACCACCTTTTCCACCACGGAAGAGCTGAAAAAGCACCTCGAGTCCGAGCATCCTTCGGTCCTTGGAATTTACGCCAATTTGATGACCCGCAAGAAAGTAGTTGAGATTTTGCAGATCGCGCGGCGTTCGGGCTGGAAAACAGTCGTGGGTGGGCCGGAACCGGGTGCCTACGTGCGTGAGTATCTGGAGGCTGGCGCAGACGTGGTGGTAATTGGCGAAGGCGAATCTGCCATGGAGGAATTGCTGCCCGTGTTGCGCAGTAGATCGGACTCGGCGTTACAGAATATTTCCGGTATCGCATTCATGGGTAATTCAGGCCGCCTGCATCACACACCTCCGCGCCCACAGATTCCCGATCTCGACGCTCTACCCTGGCCGGCGCGCGACGCCATCGATTTGAAGCGCTATGTGGATACCTGGCGCGGCGCTCATGGGAAAGGTTCGCTTTCCTTTATCACCGCGAGGGGCTGCCCCTATCACTGCCGCTGGTGCAGCCACCAGGTATTCGGAAAAACTCACCGGCGCCGCAAACCAGCGAAGGTTGTGGAGGAAGTGGAATGGCTCCTTCACACTTATCAGCCGGATATGGTGTGGATTGCCGATGACGTTTTCACCATCCACCATGGCTGGTTGCGCTCCTACGCGGCAGAAATGCGTCAGCGCGGTTTACGCATTCCTTTCGAATGCATTACCCGGGCGGATCGCCTCAATTCCGAATCGGCCGACTTGCTGGCGGAGTTGGGTTGCTTCCGGTTGTGGATTGGCAGCGAAAGCGGCTCCCAAAAAATTCTGGATGCGATGCAACGGGGCGTCACCGTAGAACAGGTACACTCCGCGGTCGACCTGTGCAAAACCCGTGGTATCCAGACGGGGATGTTACTGATGTGGGGTTATGAAGGCGAGGAACTCGAAGACATCGAAGCCACCATTGACCACGTCAAACGCACTGATCCAGACGTTTTCTTCACCACGGTGGCGTATCCGATTAAAGGAACTCCGTACTACGAGAATGCCGCCAATCATCTCGTTCAACTACAACCGTGGTCCCAGTCCTCGGATCGTGAGCTGCTTCTCCGCGACCGGCAGAGTCCGGAGTTCTACGCATGCGCAGACCGTCTTCTGCAAAACGAAGTGCAACTCGCTCGGCTTCAGCGCGCGGGCCAAGATGAAGTCACGCAGCAGGGGTTGCAGCAGCAAGTCAAAACCTTGCGCGCATCTTTATACGCACGCTCGTCCGAGGTGAAAGCATGAGTCCAGCGGATGCCGTGACTTTCAGCTCTGCGGCGTCGTCGTTTGATGCCTTCGCCGAATCGTATGACTTGCTGTTCACAGACACCATCACTGGCCGCGCGCAACGCCATCAGGTATGGGCCCACTTGTTGCTCGTTTTTCCTCCTGGTGGCCGAATTCTGGAACTGAATTGCGGGACAGGTGAAGATGCCAGGTTTCTCGCCCGGCACGGACGCTCGGTTGTCGCGTGTGATGCATCGGCGGCAATGCTTGACGTGGCACGCAATCATACACAAGAAACTGGCGTCGCCAGAGTCCAATATTTGCACGTTGCTAACGAAGATTTACGTGTATTAGCCGGCTCCGGCTTGTTTCACGGTGCTTTTTCCAATTTTTCTGGTCTCAATTGCGTCTCTGACCTCGCGCAAGTGGCTCGCGATCTGGCACGGCTGGTAATCGTCGGCGGAAAAGTCCTGCTGTGTTTGTGGGGGCGCGTCTGTATTTCTGAGGTTCTTTGGTACCTGGCGCACGGACAGCCCCGAAAAGCCACCCGCAGATTTACCGGCCGGGCCACCGCCAACCTCGGAGGAAAAACGATTCGCGTGTTCTATCCCACTCTCAGAGAAGTGCAGCGTAGTTTTTCTCCGTGGTTCCGGCTGCGCTCGCGCCGTGCCATTGGCCTTTTTGTCCCGCCGTCGTACGCCGAGCCAGTGATTCGCAACCACCGCAAACTGCTTGAACGTTTGGAATGGCTCGATTCCGTCTGCGGCGCTTGGCCGATTTTTCGCAGTGCAGGCGATCACATGCTGTTGGAGTTCACTCGATGCAATTCGTAAGTGGCATTGCGACTACGGGGCGGGCCGGCACAGTCCGCGTGCCTGCACGCATAGCCGCACTGAGCATGGACTTTGTTCCATTGCGATGCCCCGAATGCACCAGCAGTCTCACGGTGATGGGATATGAGGCCCTGGGACAGCCGCACGAACCAATTCAATGCCGCCAATGCTTTACGAACCTGGTCCAGGAAAACGGTGTTTGGCTCGCACTACGCGAGAATCGTCGTCACCATTTCCACGATTTCCTTCGAGACTACGAGGCCGTGCGGAAGGCCGAGGGCCGCGGCAGTGCGGATCCCGGGTTTTATCTGTCGTTGCCATACCAGGATCGAACCAACCGTAATTCATGGCAGTGGGCCATCCGCTCGCGCACTTACAGGTACATCGTGAAAACGATCCTTCCCACGGTCTCCGAAAACTCTTTATCCGTTCTTGACCTCGGCGCGGGGAACGGCTGGCTGTGCTACCGCCTTTCATGTTTGGGACATCGGCCCATTGCCATTGACCTTCAAACCAATTCCTTCGATGGGCTTGGAGCCGCCGTTCACTATCGTTCTGCGCTGCCGCGGATGTTCCCGAGAGTCCAGGCGGAGGTCGATTGGCTCCCGTTTCAATCGGGCCAGTTCGATTGCGCCATTTTCAATGCGTCCTTCCACTATTCTGAGGATTACTGCTCAACACTCGCAGAAACGATTCGTTGCCTGCGCCCCGGAGGGACGCTTGTGATTGCCGACAGTCCCTCATACGCACGCGAAAAAAGCGGTCAACAAATGATCGAGGAGAAACAAGCTCTGTTCCAGAAACAGTTCGGATTTTCCTCAAATCGTTTGGCCAGCCGCGAATACATAACGAAGAAAACGCTCCAGTCTCTCGAAACCACGCACCACTTGAAGTGGACGACACACGTCGTCTGGTATGGCCTTCGTTGGGCATGCCGTCCATTCATGGCCAAACTGAAACACCGCCGCGAACCATCGCAATTTCGCATTTATACCGCACAGGTGAAGACATGATCATTTTGTTCAATCCCCGAGCCACCAAGCCTCGTAATCGACGCTTCCCCTTGTCGGTGATGGCGCTCGCCGCGGTACTCGAAGGCCACGAAGAATACGAAATTGTGGACGGAAATGTGGACGAGAATCCGGCGGAAACCATCATTAACCTCGTCCGGCACAACGACGTGGAATTGCTCGGTGTTTCCGTCATGCCTGGCCCGCAGATGGCTTCCGCGATCGCAAATTGTAAGCAAATTCGGTCTCATTTTCCTAAGCTGCCCATTGTTTGGGGTGGATATTTCCCATCGACCTATACCGACGCGGCTTTGAACGCCCAGTATGTCGACTATGTTGTTCGCGGACAAGGCGAAGAGACGCTCCTGGAATTGCTGGATGCTCTTCGCGGAAAGCGCGGTTTCGAAACCATCCAGGGACTGTCTTACAAGGATATCTTCGGCCTGCATCGCCACAATCTGGAGCGGCTTCTGAAGGGACCCGATGCGTTTCCGTGGTCTCCATTCCATCGTCTGCCGGTCGAAAAATATCTCCGGCCCTCTTTTTTCGGAAAGCGAACCGC
>Ga0187772_10001380_pt1 | contig 11492 bp, 12 predicted proteins | sample 0116_SJ02_MP15_2_FD_133137 | JGI IMG/M metagenome (GOLD analysis project Ga0187772, IMG submission 133137) | Tropical peat soil microbial communities from peatlands in Department of Meta, Colombia - 0116_SJ02_MP15_20_MG | ecosystem: Environmental > Terrestrial > Soil > Wetlands > Peat | place... | reverse complement strand
GAAGAAGAGGACGAAGAGGACCTCGAGGAAGAAGAGGACGAGGAAGAGTTTGCCGAGGACGGCGACCTCCTAGACGAGGAAGAAGAGGAAGAGGACGAAGAGCAGGAGTAGTCCCGCCGCGCCGAGACGGGGCATCCCCCGGGGTACCGGACGCCATCAGAGACGCAGGGACGGTTTCAAAGCAAATAGGTCCGGATGACCCATCTAATCCCAGTTTTGTTGGCGGCAATTTTATATTTCCCGAACCCCGTCACGACCCAAGAGCCTTCTCCGCCAGCTCCGGAGCCAGCACCCGCGACGTCGACTGACAGCTCCTCAAGCAAGATAAACGCAAAGCCGATTCCGAGTTTTCTGATTATTGGAACAGTTTTTAACGAGCACGCGCTTTCCTTTCCTGGGGTACAGGTGCGAATTCGCCGGAGCGGCGAAAAAAAGTTTCACTGGGAGACGTACACCAATTCTCGCGGCGAATTCGCGGTCAGGGTGCCCCCGGGATTCGACTACGAAGTCGTCACCCATGTAAAGAAATACGAAGACCAGACTTTGAGTGTAGATAGCAAGGTGGATGTGCAGCAGCGGCTGTCGATTAAGCTCGAACCACAAGGCCAAGCAAATACGGGAGCAAAGCCATGAGAAGGGGTAGACGGGTCCTCTTGCTGTTCCTCTTGCTGTTCGCAGCAAACGGATTGACCCTGGCGCAAAACTCGAAGAAAGAAGCGCAACTCAGAACGGTTCGGGGGATGGTGAGCGACAAGGGAGATAAACCGCTCCAAAACGCCGTGGTTTTTCTGAAGAATCTGCGAACAAACACGGTGATCAGCCATTACAGCGACGAAGAGGGAAATTACCGCTTCTCAGGTTTGGATCCAAACGCGGATTACGAGATCTATGCAGAGTTTGAGAGCGAAAAGTCGGCTGCCCGGACGGTATCGCCGCTCGATAGCCGCAAAGACATCACGTTAAATCTGAAAGTCGACCGAAAGAAGAACTGATGGGGGGTACTCTTTCGCCGGAAGAGCGAGGTGGCAGGTTAGGCATTTGGATAAATATCCAGTACACTAGAACTTAGGTCAGCCGGCACGGCTTCCACGGCAAATCGAGCAAGTGAGTAGAAAGAGTGAGGGTAAGTTTGCGCTTGTTGCATTCCAAAAGGGTTTTGGCGTTATTGGCACTGGCACTTTTGCCAGTGCTGTCGTACGCCCAGGAGAAGCCCGACAGTCCTCAGCCAAAGGTGCTGACCGACGGGGGAGATAAGCCGGCCGTCGATCCCCTGGACAAAGATGCGAATGACGAGGTACCCAAGCGGATTTTCTGGATTATTCCGAATTTCATGACTACCAATGACCAGCCGGAAAATCAAGGGCCGCTGACTCCAAAGCAGAAGTTCAATATTGCCTGGCACCAGTTCTGGGATATGAGCGCGCACTTTGGCAACATTATCCAGGCGGGCATCTCCCAGGCAGCGAACGGGATTCCACACTACGGACAAGGCTGGGGTGCCTTCGGGGAGCGGTATTGTGCGCAGGAAGGCGACCAGTTCACAGGAAGCATGCTGATCTACGGGGTGATCCCGACCTTAACACACCAGGATCCCCGGTATTTCCGAAAGGGACGTGGCACGGCCTGGTCCAGAATTGGATACGCAGCGTCTCGAGTCGTCATTGCCCGCACCGATTCCGGGAAGCCCACGTTCAATGTGTCGACCGTTTTTGGGCAATTGGGGCAGGCTTCGATTTCCGCTTACACCTATTACCCGCAACAGGATCGCGCGTGGAGGGGTGTCATCACCGGCTGGGCCATCAACCAAGGCTATAACATCGGATGGAATCAGTTGAAAGAGTTCACGCCCGATCTCGGGGCCTTTATGAAGCGCCACTCCAAAAAGAGAAAAGAGAGTCCAGAGGTGCAGGATGACCGTTCCCCGCTGACCGCGACGGACTAATTCTTTTGTTTCCTTGCTGAACACAGCACCCTGACCGCCTTCGGCATCACAGAAATCTCCACGGGAGTCATTCCGAGTAGTTCTCCATCACCGTGAAACCAAGAAGGTGTGGGAGTCTCAATCCGCACATGCTGGGTAGTGTAGCGGCGTATGCGCCTTGTGTTGAGCTTCCCGCGAACGGCGAGAGACGGAAGCAATGCGAGAATCTCTAGGAAGCTCAGGTCTTCCAGAACTACAAGCTCTAGCAGGCCATCATCCGGTTTAGCGCCCGGCGCAAGACAGAGCCCGGCGCCGTAACTCGGGGTGTTCAAGACACCGACGAGAAGTGCGGCTGCTTCCACACACAACGGCTCGCTGGAGCTTAGTTGAAGGCGCACAGGAAAGGCCTGGAAGCCGAGAACGGCCCGGATTGCCGCCAGAAGATAGCGCAGGCGCCCATGCAAGTTTCGGTACGCGCCACTGGCATAGCGCGATGCTTCAGCATCCAGTCCGACGCCACCTCCGCCAGTGTAGAGTCGCTCGTTTCCGTCCGAAGTGCGCACGCGGACGGCATCAAGATAAGAGACCTCGCCGTCGAGGAGCAGCGACGCGGCTCGGAGAGGATCGGACGACAAGCCCAAAGCCGCCGCGAGATCGTTGCCACCACCCCCGGGAATCACGCCCAAGATGACGTCCGGAAAACCGGCGAGCGCATTGACGAGCACCTGGAACGTGCCATCGCCCCCCAGGACAAGAATGCGCTGACGGCCGGCAGCGGCCGCTTGATGAGCCTTTGCAGCAAGATCGTCCGGGCTTTCCGTCACGGAAATCTCCACGTTCCAACCACGATCACGGGCGAACCGGCGAACGTCAGAAAGAGCAGAGAGGCTGCGGCCGCCTCCCGCGGCGGGGTTTACTAGAAGCAAATCGGGCAGGCCGGAATTCCCGGTAGAGGAAGGCTCCACGATTTCGCTATGCTGACGGAGCCTTGCGCAACTGTCAATTCACGGGTGGCGGAGATGCCAGGCTTGAGAATGGCCTGCTGAATCTGCATGATGTTGTCGAAGCGAAGTTGCATTGAACGCAGGAAAAGAGATTCGCGGAATGAGGAATGATGAAATACAAAGGGTTTGATCTCAGTGGAAGAGTGGCGGTGGTTGTCGGTGGGACGTCCGGGATTGGCCGGGCCATTGGACGCGGACTTGCCGAAGCGGGTGCGGACGTAATTTCCACAGGGCGCCGAGCGGACATGGTGGAGGAAGCGGCGAGAGAAGTTGAGGCGATTGGCCAGAAATCACTGCGAGTCTGCTCAGACGTGCAGGATCGCGCGTCGTTGGGGGGACTGCTCAACGCTGCCGTATCCGCCTTTGGAAAAGTGGACATTCTTGTGAACGCGGCCGGACGCACGAAACGCACCCCTTTCCTCGAAGTTGCTGAGAAGGAGTGGAACGAGATCCTTGATACAAACTTGACTGGTGCGTATCGAGTGAGCCAGGTTTTTGGGCGTCACATGGTGGAACGAAAGTATGGGCGTATCATTCACATCGCGTCGCTGGCGTCCTTTGTGGGCCTGTTCGAAGTGGCGGCGTACGGGGCGAGCAAATCGGGGCTTGCGTCGCTGACGCGGACGCTAGCAGTCGAGTGGGCGCGCCACGGTGTCTGCGTGAACGCCATTGCGCCGGGAGTGTTTCGCACGGCGCTGAACGAGAAATTGCTGGACGGCACGCCGCGCGGCCAAGAGTTTTTAGCGCGGACACCCATGGGACGCTTTGGGAAAGTAGAGGAGTTGGTGGGGGCGGCGATTTTTCTGGCGTCGGAAGCATCGAGTTTTGTCACCGGCACGGTTTTGCAGGTGGACGGGGGCTTCCTGGCCAGCGGCGTGAATCAATAGCGCGAATTGCCGCGCACTTGTCCGAGCAAGAAATGCATTGATTTTATTTCGAAGCGTTGGAGCGAAACGATGGGCCTGAAAACTCGAGAGAAGGAGAATTGCCGCTGGGATTTAATCAGCTTGGGTGAAGTGATGCTACGGCTGGATCCGGGAGAAAAGAGAATCTGGACGACGCGAAGTTTCAAGGTGTATGAGGGAGGCGGGGAGTACAACGTGGCGCGGGGGTTGAAGCGCTGCTTTGGTCTGGAGACAGCGGTCGTTACCGTTTTTGCGGACAACCCCGTAGGGAAGCTTTTAGAGGACCTGATTTATCAAGGCGGCGTGGATCAGTCGCTGGTGCGGTGGGTTGGCTACGACGGCGTAGGGCGGACAGTACGAAATGGGCTCAATTTCACAGAGCGAGGTTACGGCGTAAGGGCGGCCCTGGGATGTTCAGATCGGGGGCATACGGCGATTTCACAGGTCAAGCCGGGGGAAATCGATTGGGAGAAGATTTTTGGAGAGATGGGTGCGCGATGGTTCCACACGGGAGGGATCTTCTGCGCGCTCTCCGGAACTACACCAGAGGTGGCGATGGAGGCGATGCAAGCCGCCCGGAAGCATGGAGTGATCGTTTCCTACGATTTGAACTACAGGGAATCGCTGTGGAAGGCAAACGGGGGGCAAAGGCGCGCACAAGAGGTGAACAGAAAAATTGCTCCATTCGTGGATGTGATGATCGGAAACGAGGAGGACTTTTCCGCAGCGCTGGGATTTGAAGTCCCGGGAATGGGAAAGGATATGACCAGTTTTGAAGTGGGCGGCTTCAAGAAGATGATCGAAACAGTCGTGAAGGAGTATCCATTTCAGGTGGTGGCAACTACGCTACGGAAGGCAAAGACTGCCACGCGGAATGATTGGGGCGCCATCTGTTACCACGAAGGAGCGTTTTTCCAGGCGGCAGAGAGAGAGAACCTGGAAATTCTGGACCGCGTGGGAGGCGGAGATTCCTTCGCGTCCGGGCTGATTTATGGATTTCTTTCCGGGAAGGATGCGCAATGGGCGGTGGAGTGCGGCGCGGCGCACGGAGCACTGGCGATGACCACACCTGGCGACACTTCGATGGCAACGCTGGCTGAGGTGACGCGTTTGATGAAGGGCGCAGGGGCGCGAATCGAGCGCTGAATCAAATTGGAGACGGGAGGAGCGGACCTTGGCACGCGAGCAGGTATTGCGACTGCATCCTGACGACAATGTTGCCGTCGCGCTAACGGATTTGGCCGAAGGGACGAAACTCTCCCTTTCATGCAAGGAACTTGTTTTGAAGAACGAAGTTCGTGCAAAGCACAAATTTGCGACGGAACGGATCCCAGCTGGCGGGATCGTGAGAATGTACGGCGTGAAAGTCGGCAAAGCCATGCAAGGGATTCCGGGTGGCGGATTGCTGACGACGAGGAATGTGCATCACGAAGCAGACCCGTTCTACGAAAAAACGGGAGACTACTTGTGGAAAGTTCCTGACGTCTCGCGATGGAAAGAACGGACGTTTTCGGGATATCGGCGAACGGACGGGCAGGTGGGGACGCGGAATTACTGGCTGGTAGTTCCGCTGGTCTTCTGCGAAAACCGAAATATCGGCGTTCTAAAGCAGGCCTTCGAACAGGAATTGGGATTTGCGCAGCCACCGGTGTACCAGCAGCAGGTTGCGGACCTTGCGCGTTTGTATGAAGCGGGAGAAGTGGAGCGAATCCGCGATTACGCTGCGAGGCCGAGACAGAGACGACCGGAGCGGTCTCGCATTTTTTCAAATGTCGATGGGATCAAGTTTCTTTTGCATGAAGGCGGCTGTGGCGGCACACGCGAAGACTCTAATAACCTGTGTGCGCTGCTTGCCGGTTATGTTCATCATCCGAATGTTGCGGGGGTCACTATTCTGAGTCTTGGTTGTCAGCACGCCCAGGCGGACGTGCTGCGTGCCGAATTGGCGAAGAGAAACCCACATTTCTCCAAACCCCTCTACGTTTTCGAACAACAGAGGAGCGGCGAAGAGTTTGCGATGCTTTCCGAAGCGATCCGCCAGACTTTTTTGGGATTGATTGAGGCGGACAAGTACAGGCGTGAACCGGCGACGTTGAAGCAACTTTCGATCGGGCTCAAGTGCGGTGGATCGGACGGGTTCTCCGGCATTTCCGCCAACCCCGCCATCGGGCACGTATCCGATCTGCTCGTGGCCTTGGGCGGAAAGACAATCTTGAGCGAATTCCCCGAACTGTGCGGAGTGGAACAAGAGCTCGTAAATCGCAGCGTGTCCGCAGCGGTCGGAGATCGCTTCATTCATCTCATGAAGAGCTATTCGGCTCGCGCAAAAGCAGTGGGCTCTGGGTTTGACATGAATCCCTCGCCGGGAAACATTCGAGACGGCTTACTGACAGATGCCATGAAGTCGGCTGGCGCTGCGAAAAAAAGCGGAACTTCGCCCGTAACCGCGGTACTGGATTATCCGGAGTACCTGAGCGAAGCGGGTTTGAACTTACAGTGCACTCCAGGGAATGACGTGGAGTGTGTGACTGCGCAGGTTGGCGCGGGGGCAAATATGGTCCTGTTTACGACGGGTTTGGGAACTCCCACGGGAAACCCAATCGCGCCGGTGGTGAAGCTTTCCACGAATTCAGAGTTGGCAGCAAGAATGCCAGACATCATCGATATCGATACCGGTGCGATCATTTCGGGTGAAAAGAGTATCCAGCAAATGGGCGAAGAGATACTGGAGCAAGTCGTCCAAATCGCCAGTGGGGAAAAAAAGACAGCAGCGGAGACTCTGGGACAAGACGATTTTATACCGTGGAAGCGAGGCGTTTCTCTGTGAGGGATCATGGCTGAGGCATCGAGCGCCCGGAGAGTTGCAAAAGCCATCAACATTCACGATCTTCGCATAATGGCGAAGCGCCGCCTGCCGGATGTCGTTTTCGATTATCTGGATGGGGGAGCGGAAGACGAGGTCACGCTTCGGGCGAATACAAATGTGTTTTCCGACATCACCTTTCGGCCGCGACATGCTGTTGCGTTCAACGAGTGCAATTTGCGGACGCGGGTGCTTGGCTGTGACTTAGCGCTACCGTTTCTGTTAGGTCCGGTTGGCTACAGCCGGCTGATGCATCCTGTAGGCGAGGTTGGAGCCGCTCGAGCGGCTGGGGCAGCGGGGACTGCCTACACTTTATCGACGATTTCCGGGCATCCCCTTGAGAAAGTGAAGGCGGCTTCGTCAGGACCTGTCTGGTACCAACTCTACTTGATGGGGGGACGCGCCTCGGCCGAAGGAGCAATCGAGCGCGCCAAAAATGCCGGTTATTCTGCGCTGGCAGTCACCATCGATACACCCGTGGCCGGTTTGCGCGAACGCGATTTTCGCAATGGCATGAAGGAAATCCTCGCAAAGAACGTCTTCGCAAAGCTTCCGCACATTGGCCAGTTTGTGGCTCATCCAGGATGGGTGATGGGCTTTCTGGCGGATGGCGGCATGCCGAAACTAGAGAACGTGATTGTGCCGGGAGAAGGGGCGATGTCCATGTCGGATGTTGGCGAAGCATTGGCGCGTTCCGTGGTGACGTGGGACGACTTTAAATGGATTCGTGAAGCCTGGGGTGGCCCGGTGATCGCGAAGAGCGTGCTGACGGGTGATGACGCCCGAAGGGCCATCGATTGCGGAGCGGATGGGATTGTCGTTTCGAATCACGGTGGGCGGCAACTGGACTGTGTTTCCGCCACTCTGAAGGCCTTGCCGGAAGTTGTGAAGGCCGTGAACGGACAGGCCGAAGTGCTGTTGGATGGAGGTATTCGTCGAGGTAGCGATATTGTAAAGGCACTTTGCCTGGGTGCGCGCGCGGTCCTTGTGGGGCGCGCGTATGCGTATGGATTGGGTGCGGCGGGAGAGCCCGGGGTCACGCGGGCGATTCAGATATTGAAGGCAGATCTCGAGCGCACTCTGAGATTGCTGGGGTGTCCTTCCGTGGGAGAACTGGACCCTTCCTATGTGGAAGTGCCTCAGAGGTGGAGTCCTGCGTGAATGAAGGCTCCATTAGTTTCGCTGAGATTTCGTGAAGATGCGCATTGATGCTCATCAACATTTCTGGGTTTACAACGCGTACGAGTACGGGTGGATCGACGAGTCGATGGCAGTCCTGCGCCGCGACTTCCTGCCGAAAGACCTGAAGCCACAATTGGAAGCTGCTGGATTTCGCGGATGCGTAGCCGTCCAGGCACGCCAGTCTCTTGAAGAGACACACTGGCTTCTCGAGTTAGTCGCAGAATGGCCGTTCATTCTGGGGGTGGTCGGATGGGTGGACTTGCAATCGGCGGAATTACGTGCAGAGCTGCGGGAATTAACGAAAAATCCGAAGTTGGTCGGCGTCCGTCATATCGTGCAGAGCGAGCCAGACTACAATTTCTTGCTGCGGCCCGAGTTTCTTAGCGGCATTTCACGGCTCGAAGAATTTGACCTAGCCTACGACCTTTTGATCTACGCCAAACATTTGCCCATAGCTATTGAGTTCGTGCGAAGGTTTCCCCGCCAGCGATTTGTTCTCGACCATCTCGCCAAGCCTCCTATCAGGGGTGGAGTGCTGCACCCTTGGGGCGAGCAAATTCGCGAGTTGGCAGCCCTTCCAAATGTCTTTTGCAAATTGTCTGGGCTGGTGACGGAGGCGGATTGGACGAATTGGCGGCCCGACCATTTGAAGCCCTATTTTGACGTGGCTTGGGAGTGTTTCGGTCCAGACCGTCTGATGATTGGCTCGGATTGGCCGGTATGCACGGTGGCATCACCCTATTCGCTCACGGTCGGCGCGGTTATAAAGTACCTTGAGATGGCCGGGGACAGCTGGAAGGAGAAAGTGCTGGGCGACAACGCGCGAAGGTTCTATAAGTTGAGACTCCCAGAATCGTAAGTCCCGTCCCGCGTAGTCCAATATTCCGTAGGGAGGTGATTGGATTTGGGCTCACAAAATACGAATGAGGCGAAATTCCGGCTCGATGGAAAAACTGCCGTTGTGACGGGAGGCGGCAGCGGGATCGGGCGAGCCATTGCTTTGAAGTTTGCGGCTCATGGGGCGAAGGTGCGGGTGCTGGAAATCGCACTAAATGATGCCAAAGTCACTTGCGAGCAAATCATGTCTTCCGGCGGCGAAGCTACCGCCCATGCTTGCGACGTAACAGAGCAGGCACAGGTCAAAGCCGTATTTCAGCAGTTGGCGGAAAGTGAACCTCTATCGATTCTGGTAAACAACGCGGGCGTATCCAGCATTGGGACTGTCGAAAGCACCAGCGAAGCCGAGTTCGACCGAATCTACCAGGTAAACGTGAAGGGGTTTTACAACTGCTTACACGCCTGCGTACCGCACATGAAGGCCAAGGGCGGTGGAGTGATCCTCAACATGGCTTCGATCGCAGGATCTTCCGCGTTGGCGGACCGCTTTGCGTATTCCATCAGTAAAGGTGCGGTCATTGCCATGACATATTCGGTGGCGAGGGACTACTTGAGTTACAACATCCGCTGCAACTGTATTTCCCCGGCCAGGGTGCACACTCCCTTTGTGGACGACTACCTGCGGAAGAACTATCCCGGGCGGGAGAAAGAGATGTTCGAAAGGCTATCCAAGTCGCAGCCTATCGGGAGAATGGGGGAACCCGAGGAGGTCGCGTCCCTCGCGCTCTTTCTGTGTTCTGAGGAAGCGTCTTTTATTACCGGTGCGGACTATCTGATCGATGGCGGTTTCACGAATCTGCGGGGGTAAGAATGGACCTCCGATTGAAGGACAAGGTAATCCTGGTTACGGGCGGTGCCAAGGGAATTGGCGCCAGCATCGTGCGAGCCTGCGCCAGGGAAGGAGCTATCCCGATTATCGTGGACCGTGACGGAGCAGCGGGGGAGCAGCTTCAATCGGAGTTGCGCAACACTCGCGCCGCATGTGGATTGATCGTCGTTGATATTTCTATTCCCGAGAATTGCGCGCAAGTGGTTCAGGAGAGCGTGAAAACATTAGGCGAAATTGATGCGCTGGTGAACAACGCCGGGATCAACGACAAAGTCAGCCTTGAGGCCGGCAGCCCCTCTGAGTTCGTTGCCTCGCTGAACCGTAATCTGACGCATTACTACAATATGGCGCATTTCGCCCTGCCGCATCTGAAGCGCTCTAAGGGAGTGATTATCAACATCGGCTCCAAGACAGCAGTTACCGGGCAGGGAGGGACCTCCGGATATGCCTGCGCAAAGGGTGGCATCATGGCGCTCACGCGCGAGTGGGCAGCCGAGCTTCTGCCGTACGGAATCCGCGTTAATACAGTGGTTCCTGCGGAAGTCATGACGCCGCTGTACCGAAAGTGGCTTGATACATTTCCGAAACCGCATGAGAAACTTGCGGCGATTTTGTCGCGAATTCCACTTGACAGACGGATGACCACTGCAGAGGAAATAGCGGCAATGGTTGTGTTTCTGATTTCACCTGAATCGAGCCACACGACGGGGCAGCACCTGTATGTAGACGGCGGTTATGTGCACCTGGATCGGGCGCTGCCATGACGGCGAAGGTCAGCAGGCAGTTCATCTCCCGATAGAGTTTTGGGATAAAGAAAGAGTTTTCGATGTGCTTGGAAGGCGAGCATACGAGGGCGCACTTTTCATTTTTGAACAGACCGTAGTGATACATATTGAAGAGGGAGAACGGCTTACACTCGTGACAAAAGATGAGCGTGGCGTGCGAGCCAGTTCGCTCAACCAATGCGTACACTTCAAAACTTGGATTGTTGCGACGAGCCGCGACGCCTGTGTTCGATTTTTCGATTACGTTGGTATTACTTCGCCATTGAGCGATGCCAAATATCCGCTGTGGAGTGGAGAAGCAGATTGCCATCTAATGAGGTATTACTGAGGACCGTGGGACAAGTACTCAATCGCCTTATCTAGTACTTCGTCTTTTCCGGCGCGAATTCCCGCCAGAGTCGGGCGCACCTCCACAATTGGCTGCAAGCCCAAGCGTTGAAGCTGGCTTCCGTCAGCATGCCACACTCCCTGACCGCTGAAGTACACGTGAATCCCTCCGGGTACGGAGAAATTTGTCACGTCGCCATTGGCACCTTGTGTTGGACTTCCGATGAATTTCGTGCCGTTAGCGGCTTCAAAAAACAGGCCAGTGTGCTCAGCCTGGCTGATGGTACGTTCATCGACCAGTAAGACAGTTTTTCCGTGGTAGCGTTGCTTTTCTGTATGCGGCAGGCGTTGCAGAAAAGTGGTCACAGCTTGGGAATCGACCTCCTCACCGTCGGGAAAATCAGGCAATGCTGGGTCGCGGCGTTTGAACATCGCCGCAATTACATCTTGCCTGTCTGTCAAACGTGGCGCGATCTGCCAAGCGGTCCCTTGGGGGTAGCCGCGGTCGTCAAAGATAATGGCGGGACAGTCCTTGAACTTCGCAAACATCTCATCTACTTGGGTTACCGGCAGACGATCAAGGTCTGCGTAACCGATGTTGCCTGCCAATAGTCGTAGGATATCGCCACTTCGATCCCCTTGAGTCTTCGGTAGGTACTCAACTTTGCGAATCACTTTTACTTCTCGCACTTGGTCGTGTAGATCGCGTATGGTGAAAGTGGCTGTGGAATCCTTCGGCCCCCGGACAAGGCTTCTCTCCGTTGCGTAGAACATCCCCG
>Ga0187772_10001379_pt1 | contig 11492 bp, 14 predicted proteins | sample 0116_SJ02_MP15_2_FD_133137 | JGI IMG/M metagenome (GOLD analysis project Ga0187772, IMG submission 133137) | Tropical peat soil microbial communities from peatlands in Department of Meta, Colombia - 0116_SJ02_MP15_20_MG | ecosystem: Environmental > Terrestrial > Soil > Wetlands > Peat | place... | reverse complement strand
CCTTCACCACGTCGCCCCGCGCTCCCAGCTTCGCTACGTCTTCTTTGAGAATGACTTCCATGATGGCTCCAATGTCCCAATCAGATTTTTTCGGCCGCGAAGACCAAATCATCGCTGATTGCTAATTGCCGATTGACAGTACGTCTGCTGCTCTTCGGACTTTTCAATCAGCAATCAACAGCAACAAATGGCGTTAGCTCGCCCTTCCGGCGAACGGCAGCAGGGCGATGTTGCGGGCCTGCTTGATGGCCGACGACAGGCGGTGCTGGTGCGGAGCGCACACGCCGGTCAGCCGCCGGGGCACGATCTTGCCGCTCTCGGCGACGAACTGGCCGAGCAGGCGGTAATCCTTGTAGTTGATGTCTTCGATCTTCTCGACGCAGAACTTGCAAACCTTCTTGCGGCGAAAGAATTTGCGGCCGCCGGACTCGCGCGGCCCACCGGGACCGCGTCCTCCGCCGCCGAATCGCGGACGATCGCCGCCGGGACGGTCGGAGCGAGGGCCTTCACTGCGCGGCCGCTCGGGCGCTGCCGATTGCTCAGGTGCTTTGGTTTCGTCTGCCATAACTCTCCTTGAAAAAAATCGGTCGTCAGTCGTCGGTTATCAGTCGTCAGTGGCCAGAATTAATGCAAGCCGGCAGTCGACAACTGGATGATGACAACTTTCAGGCGGTCGCCGGGGCTTCCGCCGCCGGAGTTGCCGCGCCTTCCCCGCCCGCGGCCGCGGGCTGCGCGCTGACTTTCTTGCGTGCGTCGCGAATCTTTTTGATCTTGTCGAGCCGCTTCTGTTCCTCGTCGATACGCACGGTGAGGAACTTGATGACCGGCTCGGTCACGCGCAGGCGGCGCTCCAGTTCGTGAATGACCGGGCCACCCCCTTCGACGACGAGCAGGACATAAATGCCGTCATGAAAGCGTCGGACGGTGTAGGCAAGGCGGCGCTTGCCCATCTTCTCGATCTTGACCAGGTTTCCGCCGGCAGAGGGCACCGCAGACTGCAGTGTGGAAATCAGCTTGTCGAGGTCTTCGTCGGTCATGTCGGGGCGGACGATAAACATCAGTTCATAAGTACGATTCATGCGTTTCTCCAAAATTCACTCTTGTCATCCTGAGCAACGCGCATTTTTGCGCCGCGAAGGACCTACGCGAGCCGCGCGACGCGTCGCGGTTTTTGCGACGCATAAAACGCGCGATTGGCTCGCATCCCTATTCCAGCTCTTTCCGGTTAAAGCGGTTCATCGCCGCAGCCGGACCATCCTTCAAAATCACTTTCACCGCTTCCTCGGCGGTATCGAGCATTCCCTCGGCAATCTTGAGATCCGCCTTGCGCATGCGCGTCAGCAGATACTCTTTTCCGTCCGATACCTTCCGTTCCGGCGCGACGCCGATCCGGATGCGCAGGAAATCCTGCGTGTCCAGCGCATCGATGATCGACTCGATGCCGTTGTGCCCCGCCGAACTGCGCCGCGTATGAATGCGCAGCGTGCCGAAGGGAAAATCCAGCTCGTCCTGAATGACGATCAGGTCCGACTCGGGCTTCGCCTCGTATTCCCGCACCAGCTCGCGCACCGAGACGCCACTCAGATTCATGAACGTCTCAGGCTTCGCCAGCAGCACCATCTGATCCGCGATGATGGTGCGCGCGGTCAACGCCCGGCATTGCCGGTTTCTTACTTCCACACCCAGGTTGCCGGCGATGCGATCAATCGCCAGAAAGCCCAGATTATGCGGCGTGAACTGATACTCGATGCCAGGATTGCCAAGACCGACGATCAGTTTCACGCGGGAGCAACCGCCTCCAAAACCCCTCCGTTCCGATCCACGGGAGATCCTTCGCTTCGCCTGGAAAACGGCTACGCTCAGGATGACAGCGGCGGGCGGAAGCGCCCGCCAAACGCTGTCACTTCTTCTCTTTCTTCTCAGCTTTTTCCGGCTTTTCCGGAGCGGCCTCGGCGCCTTCTTCTTCAGTCTCCTGCTTACCCTTCTTGATGACTTCGGGCTCGGCCGGAGCAGCCGCCGCTTCCGCCGCCGCAGCTTCAGGCGTGGGAGCGACTTCCTCCTTCACAGAGGTGACGTGCGCGACCGGCTGATTCGGATCGGTCAGGAACTTCAGCTTCTCGGAGCGCGGCAAGTCCGAAACGCGCAGGACTGTGCCGAAGACCAGATGCGAAACGTCGGCATCGATGTGCGTGGGGATGTCGCCCGGCAGGCACTCGATTTCGACCTCGCGCAGAATCTGCTCCATGATGCCACCCTGCGTCTTGACGCCCTCGGCTTCACCCTTCAGGAAAATGGGCACGCTCACGGTGAGCGCCTTATCCATAGCGATCCGCTTCAGGTCGATGTGCAGCAACTTGCCCTTGATGGGCTCGTACTGCCAGTCGACGATCATGGCCTTGGTGCGTTCGCCGCCGTTGAGGGTGAGATCAAAAATGGTGTTGTGACCGCTGGCCGAATTCAGAATGCGAAGCACATGCCGCGGGTCGACTTGCACGGACAGTGAGTCCTTGCCCGCGCCATAGAGCACGCCGGGAATGCTGCCCTCGCGGCGCACGCGGCGGGCGGCGTTCTTGTTGCCCGACTCCCGTGGATGCGCTTCCAGTATGTTGGTTTCCAGTGCAGTTGCCATAAAGTCCGTTCCTATTCCAAAAGTTCGTAATATCGATGCGAGCCAAACGCGCTTTTTCTGTGTCGCAAACAACGCGACGCATCGCGCGGCTCGTCCAGATCCTTCGGCGACAAAAAGCATGTCGCCTCAGGATGACAATCGAACCTACATAAACAGCTTGCTGACCGACGTCTCCTCGTGATTCGCCTGAATCGCGCGGCCAATCAGGCCGGCGATCGAGAGGACGGAGATCTTCCCGCCTTTTTCAGTGCGCGCCGCGTCCGCTTCCGCGGTCAGAGGAATGGTGTTGGTGACCACCACTTCCTTAATGACCGAGTTCCGGATGTTTTCCACCGCAGGCCCCGACAATACGGCATGCGAGGCACAGGCATAGACAGAACTCGCGCCGTTGTCCATCAAAGCACCAGCAGTCTTGACCAGCGTTCCTGCAGTATCAATCAGGTCGTCGATAATCAGGCACGTCCGGCCGTTGACGTCGCCGATGACGTGCATGATCTCAGCCACGTTCATCTCCACGCGGCGCTTGTCGACGATGGCCAGGGCTGCATCGACCTTTTTCGCAAAAAACCGTGCCCGCTCCACGCCGCCGGCATCGGGCGAAACCACCGTCAGATTCGGCAACGCCAGCTTCCGGAAGTGATCTACCAGCACCGGCGACGCAAACAGGTGATCGACCGGAATGTTGAAAAATCCCTGTAACTGCGGCGTATGCAAATCGACAATCAGAGCCCGGTGAATGCCCGCCGTGGTCAGCAAATCGGCCATCAGCTTCGATGAAATCGGGCTGCGCGGCTTGTCCTTGCGGTCCTGTCGGGCATAGCCAAAATATGGCATGACCGCCGTGATGCGCCGGGCCGAGGCTCGCTTCAAGGCGTCCACAATCAGCAGCAGCTCAATCAAATTCTCGTCGACGCTCGTGCTTCGATTGCTGTGAACCGAGCGGCACGTCGGCTGCATGACGAAGACATCCGCCCCGCGGACGTTTTCCTGGATCTGCACATAACATTCGCCATCGGCGAAGCGCGTGACCTGCGCCTGGCCGCGCTGCATGCCGAGAAAGTGGCAGACCTCATCGGCCAAAGGCTCGTTCGCCGTGCCGCTGAAGATCTTGAACTTGTCGTCGGCGCGCGGACGCTGCTTCCGCTCCGGCTTCTCGTCGGTCACAGGCGAACTCTTCTTTTCGACTTTTTCGGTCGCTTTGTCAGTCGGCGTGACTAAAGTAGCCATAGCATTCAGCCTTTGGCGATTAGCCCCTGGCCAAACCCTCAGCTCCACCGCGATAAAGCTAAGGGCTCACAGCCAAAAAGCTAACGGCGGATTTTCTGGCTGGGCCGCTAGGATTCGAACCTAGACAAAGTGCTCCAAAGGCACTTGACCTACCATTAGTCGACGGCCCAGTGAGCCATTGTTGATTGGAGATTGTTAATTGCTAATTGAAGCCCCCAACCAGGACAGAACAGATTTTCAATCAACAATCAGAAATCAACAATCAAAAATTTCCAGAAACCTATAGCCGCCGTCAATCGAAAATCCTCGACAAGTACTGGCGCCGCGTCAGCGTGACCGTAGCCTGCGCCGTCCAGCCTTGCTTCCGGAGCCTCAGGGCCGCCTGTTTCGCTGCCTCGCGCGAGGCGAACAGCCCGTAAAGCGCCGAACCGGATCCCGACAGCGAGGCGTATTTCGCGCCCGCGCGCTCAAGCGCACGCTTCCCTTCACGCAGCTCGGGATACTCAGGAAAGACGACTTGCTCGAAGTCGTTCTCGATCCCAGCCCGGACAAGCCAGAGAAGCGGGTTCCCGGCCCGGCCCCTTCGCTTCAAATCAGAAGGAGCACTGGAGTAAGGTCGACCAAAAAAAGCCTCGCTTAGCCACGCCGAAAAGCTGCGGCCAAGCACATTCATTCTATCGGAGGCGGCAGAGGGCGTCAATTTTTCGGCGGCTTTGTTTCCGGCCGAATTGTTTTCCGGTGCATCGCGGGCGACGGCGACCGCGTCACACCGTCCTTCCTCACACAAGCGATCCCAGGCGGCGAAGGCTTTGGGAGTGGAAACACCGACGTCAGGAGTGACGACGACACATGGAATGGCGGGAAAATCGGGCAGGGGATAGACCTGCTCGCCGCGGCCGACACCGAGGACAGCGCCTCCGATGAGAAACAGGGGTAAGTCGGAGCCGACTTCGGCTGCGATGCGGAGGCGCTCGGCGGCGGGCAGTGATTTTTTCAGCGCCCGCTCCAGGCCGAGCAATGTGGTCACGGCATTCGCGGAAGCGCCGCCCAATCCGCCCTGCACCGGCAGGCGCTTTTCGATCTCGATCATCACGCGTCCCTTCGCGCGAAGTGCAGGCATAGCGCGTTCGACGATGCGGTAGCAGGTGTTGGAATCATCGCGGGGGACGCGAGGATCGGCGCATTGAATCTCGATGCCCGAGCCGCGACGGACGCTGACGCGGATGAGGTCGTGCAGCGCGATCGTCTGATAGACGGTCAGCAGCTCGTGAAAGCCGTCGGGGCGGGTCGCACCGATGCGCAGGCCGAGATTGATTTTCGCGAACGATCGCAGGCTCACGGGCATGAGCGTCACATTCTACTAGCAAGCCCACTCCGGATTGGCGAGGATCTACTACTATATCGACGGTGGCTAACTATGGAGTGGGAATGGAGTTTGCCCTCGCCGATTGACTTCCTGCTGCATCCGATCCTGCGGCGGCACAGGCAACGCAAGGCCGAAGAGCTTCAGCGAAGTGCGCGGACCTGGCCAACGGCAAAAGCGCAGGTGAAAATCGCGGTCAAAGTGCGGGCTGACGACCCGCCTGACAGTTGGCGCCGCTGGCAGACCGAGCTCAGCTTTTCATATGCCGTGAACGGCGAATACTATTCTGGTCGAGCATTACTGCCTGCTGACACCGAAGATCAAGTTGCCGAGGAGGTGCAGCTCTGGCGCGATCGAGAAGTTGTCGTACGCTACCGGCCTGACAGGGTTTCGGAATCCGCGCTTCTTGTTGAGGACCAGAGTCCTTCGCTGTGATCCGCTGGAATCCGCGTCCTTGCGCCGCGAAGGAACCTACCGCCTCTTGTACAGCACGGCAAACTCGAATCCCGAGTTCGGCGGGAATAGCGCCGCCACCTTCCGCAGGCGCTCGGCCAGCGCCGATGGCGCCAGCAGAGGGTAATCCCGCTCCCGCAGATCGTAATAATCCACATCCAGATAGAGCGAGAGCAGGTAGATGGAGATCGTGTCGGAGAAAGTAGCTTCGAAGTATTCCGTCTTGTAGCGTTCGGCATCGGGGCCGTTGGCGGTGGCGAGCTTGCGCGCTTCCCAGGCATCGAGGGAAGTCTCGCCGCGGACGCCCGATTCCACCTGGCTCCAGGCAAGTTCGGAAAATTCGTGGGAGACGCCGGCGCGCTCGACCAGCGCGTGGCCGACATTGATATAGAACTCGAAGGCGACGGAAAATTTGTCGTCCATGAGCCGGGTGGAGATGAAGACGCACTGCGAATCGCCCAGGCTGAGATTGCGATGGCAAACCGCGTTGTCGCTAAGCCCGACATCATAGCGATCGGCGATGAGGGTTTCGTCGCCGTGGCTCACGGTGAGCGGAACGAAGTAGTACGCCTTGCGCTCGAGGGCGGCGGCGATGCGCGTAGGCACGGCGGCGACCATGCGCTCCAGGTCGAAGGAGTTAACGGCCGTCTCGCCGGCGGCGGCGTAGCAGATTCCGTTGGGAGCCTGCGAAACCGGCGTCAGGCGGACGACATCGGCGGGGCTCCGGGTAATGGTTGGGGCTGCCTGCGACATTCCTCCTAATCTTATACACTAGCGCCGAAGAACCGGTACGCGCCTGAAGGAGCAGGCCTTTTCGCCATGACAGACTTTCCAGGATTCATGAAGCAGGGTGCCAACCGGATCGCTACCAGCAGCCAAGCGACTGCCGGCGTCGAGGGCTATGTGTTCGACGGGGCCGACGGCAGCCAGATGGCGTTCTGGACTTGCCACAAAACGGCGCAATCCGCTCCCCATGCGCACGATTTCGAGGAATACATGCTCGTCGTGCAAGGCTGTTACACCCTGATCATCAGCGACGAAAGGATTCGGCTGAAGGCGGGAGACGAGTACTCCATTCCGCGCGGCGTCGTGCATGGTGGCGAGGTGGCCGCGGGTACGAGGACCATCCACGCGTTTGGCGGACACCGGGCAAGCCGAGTTGCGCCTGGTCGAAATCAGTAAAGTGGGGCTGCAGCGATGCGGGCCCGAAGTACTGCCGAGGCTAAAGCCCTTCTATGCAGGCATCTGGTTCCCAGCGCTGAAGCGTTGGGCCACCCGAAAAGCTGGGAATGACATTCAAAGCGCTGGCGAGACAGCATGGTGTAGGTTAGAAGCATGCCTCTAACGGCGAAGACTCAGCACTGGTACGGCGTGCCGGTACGAGTCGCATTGCTGACCTTTCTTGGAACGCTGATCAGCTTTGCGGTATGTCTGCTGCTGGCAATTCTTGGCACGGCGATCGTGGCGGCTCTGCGCGGCACGCACCCCGATATGCGGGTTGCCTACCGGAACATCGCTCTACCCGGAGCGTTAGTGGCGGGTGGGATTATTCTGATCGCGGCCTTGGTCATGGAGATTCGCCATTACCGGCAGGCGAAGACGCTTACCGCAATCGAGAGGATCAGCCAGGCATGAAGCCACGGATCGCGATCCCGCTGCCACATTTTTCCGATCCGAAATATGCCGAGCGGGCAATTCCGCAATATGAGCGGGCAGTGGAGTTGGCGAGTGGCGAGCCGGTACGGATTCCGCTCGACCGGCGGGCGCCGGAAGTTTCGAAACTGATGGAGACCTGCCAAGGCGTGCTGCTGCCGGGCAGCAAGGCGGATGTCGATCCAGCGAGATTCCATGCGGAGCGGTCGCCGCGAACGGCGAAGGCGGATCCGAGGCGGGATGATGTCGACAACCTTCTGCTGGACGACGCCTACCGGCTACGCAAGCCGGTGCTCGCCATCTGCTATGGACTGCAGAGCCTGAATGTGTACCGGGGAGGATCGCTGGTGCAGCATATCCCGGACTTTCTGCCGGAACAGACGCGGGCGAGAGTGAATCACGAAGCCGGAGGGAAGGTCGCGGTCGCACACACGGTGGAGATCGAGCCGAAATCCAGGCTTGCAGCGATGATCATGGCGGACGGTCGTGGCTCGGGGGGCCGACAGCCGGGTTTTCTTCCGGTAAACTCGTCGCATCATCAATCGGCCGACGCGATCGGGAACGGTCTGCGGGTCGTGGCACGATGCCCGGACGACGCAATCATTGAAGGGCTGGAAGGCACGGAGCCTGATCATTTTGTTCTGGCGGTGCAGTGGCATCCAGAGCGATCGGTCGATCAGGACGAGCCGTCACGGACGATCTTCCGAGCGCTAATCGCCGAAGCCTCCAAATTAGGAGGCTGATTTATCGCCCTTTTTTGCGTCCGCGTACTCTTCGCACGGCCTTTTCCAGCAGGACGACCACGTGCACCACGGCGGCATTTTCCAGGTTCAGGCCCTCCGGAGTTTTTGCCTTTAATCCCACGCAATCACTGGGTATGCCGAGCAGTTCGGCGACACGGGTGCGAATTGCCGCGGCGTGTGGGCCGATCTTGGGTGCGGCAAGAATCAGGCTGGCATCGACGTTGGCGACGGCGAAACCGGCGCCGCGCACGCGCTTCAGAGCTTCCCGCAAAAATACCGCAGAATCCGTGCCTTTCCATTTCGGATCGGAGGGCGGGAAGAGCGCCCCGATGTCGGGTGCGGCAATGGCTCCGAGCAGCGCGTCGGTGATGGCGTGCAGGAGCACGTCGCCGTCGGAATGACCGCCGAGTCCCCTGTCGTGGGCGAGCGCGACGCCGCCGATCTTCAGTGGAATGCCGGGGCGAAATTCGTGCGAGTCAAAGCCGTAGCCAATTCTCATGCCGAGACCCTGGACAGGGATTCGCACACGTTTCCACCGATCTTTTTTCTTTGATTATCAAAAAGCAATCGCCGAAACCGAGGGCGCAGTCCAAAATTCAGCAGCAGCCCAATCTCGATTTCTGTTGCGCGCAGGTAGTGCAAAAGCTGCGCCTCGTGGGCCGAATCCAGATTCCTGGCCGCTTTCAATTCGAGGAGGACGGTGTTCTCGACCAGCAGCTCCGCAAAATGGCTTCCAATCCTTTTCTGGCGAAACCAGACCGGCACGGAAACTTCGCGAGCCACGGTCAATCCTGCCTCTTCAAGGGCGATAGCCATGGCTCCCGCATAGGTCGATTCCAGAAAGCCGTGACCGAGCTCGCTGTACACCTCATAGAAGATGCCGATGATTCTCTCGGTCAAGTCGGAATGCTTCAGTCCGTATTCAAAATGCTTCAGTGCTACCGGCGAGGCAGTCATCATGCACAAGTTTACGTTCCGAATGGGGGAGTGGTGCGCGGAGGTCGCGATAAAGTTCGGCTTCATTTCCTTAAATAGAACTCAGCCAATTCCATGTCGGCGGGGGTGGTGATTTTGATATTTTTCGGTGAGCCCATCACGACGGCGACGGCATGCCCGGAGCGCTCGGCGAGCGAGGCTTCGTCGGTACCCATGAAGCCGTCGGCGGCAGCCTCATCGAAAACCTTTTTGATGACGCTGTAACGGAAGCCTTGCGGGGTCTGTGCCAGCACGATGCCAGCGCGGGGGATCGTCGCCTTAATCAGGGCACCTTCGGCGGTGCGTTCGACCTGCTTGATGGTGTCGACGGCCGGAAGTCCCGCGATGGCGGCGCCATATTTCTGGGCGGCCTCGATGACTTCGTGGATGATCTCGGCGGTCACGAATGGCCGCACTGCGTCATGGACGAGCACGATGTCGTCGGGATTGGCGGTGATCGCGTTAAGAGCGTTTTGCACAGATTGCTGGCGATGCTCGCCGCCGACGACCAATTCTACCTGCTTCTTGAGCACGTCGGGAGCGTCATCGGACAGCCTGCGGCGGAACGGTTCGAGTTCGTTTTCGCGCAGGGCGATCCAGACTTCGGTGACGCGGTCGACCGAGGCAAACTTGCGCAGGGTATGAATGACGATGGGCGTTCCGCCCAGTTCGGTGAATTGCTTCGAAGGATGGGCCTTTCCCGTGGCGGCATCCTTGGCGCTGGGCACGGGAGCCATGCGCGTCCCCAGCCCGGCAGCGGGAATGATGACCACAACCTTCATGGCGGGCTGTCAGTATACGAGCGTGGGGAGGGGAGTTCAAATCGGGTGTGGGTCGACCTTGTGCTTCGTGGTCCGGGGCGCCGGGAGCGGGAAATTTCTTCCCGGCGCGCTGTTCCTCATCCAATCACAGATGATCGCTGAACGCCGGCAACTGGCATGTTCTCAGATCGATAGGGGGAGCCGCGGCATTCTCCGAGCTGGCAAGTCAGTTGCAACCTTTTCAAACAGAACTACCTTCTAAGTTCGCCGTCTCATCGAAGGAAGGAGCGTGCGGCCGTCATGAAACCGAATCGCTTCTGGATCGAGGTCATCGCCCTGGGCACCTCCATTGCCTCTGCGATCGCATTGCTGATCGCCACCTTAGGGGCCGCTACGGCAGGGCTTGCAAGTTCACCTGCACTGGGGCAAACGAATGAACCCACACAGGCTCAGCCAGGGCCGTCCGCCAAGTCTGGCCATGCGCAAGTGTTTGAAGGGATGGTGACTTGCTCGCGCTGCGGCGCCAAACATTCGGCCAAGATGAGCAGCAACGCAACCGACTGCGCGCGGAAATGCGTGCACAGCGGAGCGAGCTTCGCGCTGATCGACGGCGACAATACCTATGCGCTCGAAGGCGATGTGAGCGCGCTCAAGCAGTTTGCCGGACAGAGGGTGCGCGTCACCGGAGTCAGGCAGGGGAACACAATTCAAGTGGCGTCAGTCGCTGGGGCCTAAAGCTCTCCACAAGAGGAATCTTCATCAACTATTGCGTAGGCTTGGTCTCCACGACCGAAGCCACTGGAGTCGGAGCCGTAGTGGCAGCTGGACCTGCCGGCACCGGTACGGGAACCGTCTGCCGCGAAAAAGCCGCCCGCTCATCCCACTTGCCGAAGATCATCTTGCCGGCCGTCGTCTGCAGTACGGAAGTGACCGAGACGTCGATCGTCTTGCCGATCATCTTGCGAGCGTTGTCTACCACGACCATCGTTCCGTCATCCAGATAAGCTACGCCCTGGTTGTATTCCTTCCCTTCCTTCAGGATGAAGACGCGCATGGTCTCGCCCGGAAGAACGATCGGCTTAAGGGAGTTGGCCAGCTCGTTGATATTCAGCACCTCGACGCCCTGGAGCTGCGCCACCTTATTCAGGTTGAAATCGTTGGTGATGATTTTGCCCTCGTACACCTTTGCCAGCTCGATCAGCTTGAGATCGACCTCGCGGATGGCCGGAAAATCATCTTCCACGATCTGAATCTGCAGGTTGGCGACTTTCTGCAGGCGTTGCAGGATGTCGAGCCCCCGGCGTCCGCGATTGCGCTTCAGCGAGTCGGCGGAATCGGCGACCAGCTGTAGCTCGCGCAGGACGAACTGCGGTGTGACGATGACACCGTCGAGGAAGCCGGTCTCCGCAATGTCGGCGATGCGGCCGTCGATGATGACGCTGGTATCAAGAATCTTGTAGCTTTTCTTGGCCTGTTTTTCGCCGCCAAAGATCCCGCCCAGAGCCGCCAGGTTCAGCAGATCGCCCTTGTTCGCGCCGACGACCAAGCCGACGTAAGCCATCAGCAGCATGACCAGAATCTGCAGAAAACTCTGGGTCTGGCCGGCGGGCACACTGCTGCGGATCACCAGAGCAAACAGGTAAGCTCCGCAGATTCCGAGGATGCTGCCGATAGCCGCCCCGATCAAT
>Ga0187772_10001377_pt1 | contig 11500 bp, 9 predicted proteins | sample 0116_SJ02_MP15_2_FD_133137 | JGI IMG/M metagenome (GOLD analysis project Ga0187772, IMG submission 133137) | Tropical peat soil microbial communities from peatlands in Department of Meta, Colombia - 0116_SJ02_MP15_20_MG | ecosystem: Environmental > Terrestrial > Soil > Wetlands > Peat | place... | reverse complement strand
TGACCCTCAGTTAGTATCACTTGCCGCTGCAAACGAAATGCCTCTGCCACCAACAGTGTCCTCCCCTCCGGCCCCATCATTACGCGTAGTTGATTTTGGTTCATCAAGTATGGGCCAAGTTCCTGGCAATGAACTCCCTCCTCAAGGTAGCTACAATAATCCACCTAGCTTCAATAATCCACAGTTTTCTGTTTTACCCAACTGCAACCATGCGAGCATCTCCCAAGTTAAAGATTCTAGCCACCCAGCATATCAGCAAATTATAAAGTTCTTCCACTAGGAATCTGCTGAAAAATGCTAACCATAAGGATATTTAGGGGCTACAGACTATGAGCTGCCTGATTATACCCAAAATCCTATTTTCAAGTAATATATCACAAAAAAAGCAGACGTCTTTCCAGTACCTCATGTAAACGTCGTAAACATACTCAGGCAGGGGATTTCAATAATTTGACCACTGTACTCCAGATACACCATGGGAGAGTATATACGAACGATTACTTTCATTCCATTCGATGACATCTCCATGCTGTTCAGCAAATTTCCTGAGGTCTCCTAACACGAAGTGGCCTGCAATACGTGAAAGGGGGATTTTTTGACGTTTTATCCATTGATTGAAACTATTATATTCAAACATAAATTCGTTGTTGTCCCTCCTATCTAACAATGGTTGTATAGCTTCGATAACCTGTTTATGCAATGGAACATAATGCTCCATTTTAATTTTATCTTGAGAGGATTTGACGCAAAGAACGGGATTTTCAGATTTTAATGCATCTTTAAACTGCCCGATGGTTAGTCTTGATGTAGTTGCTAAGCTTCGCTGACCTGTATATGCTCCAAAAATTACAAAAGCATTATACTGTAAGGCTCTATTATCGCTTATACGTCCTTCAGATTGCGACTTTTTGATATAAGCAAGGATGTTTTCGATGTCGTTTTTCGTGATGATACGGCTCGTCACTCTCTTTTGTTCTTTGAGGGCTTTCGGTCTGTCTAAAAATACCTCAAAGGCTTGATAGTTAGTATCAAGTCTCGTTTTAGTAAGATATTTGAGAAAAGCTTTCGTAAAAGCAAGCATTTTACTTTTTGAGTCTTCAATATCGTATTTTTTCAAAACGGATTGTCGTAGTGTATCCATGTGCTTCTTGCTGATTGTTCCATTAGTGATATCCCAGAAAGTTGCTGCTGCTCTCTCAATTCGGTATATCGTTTTGTCGGAGAGGCCTGGTGTTCTTGCTTTAACGTAACTCAACAGCTCTTTCTTTTCGAAGAATAATTGAAGCTCTCCCAAACCAACTTGTGGGAGGTTATGCGGTGCACTATTGGACATATAAGACTGACTACAAGATGATTGAGCGCAAATATCTTGGGGCTCCAATGAATTCAAGCAAATACGAGCCTTTACACGGCGAAGGTCGCCGGTTCGAATCCGGCCGAGCTGCATGCACCTCAACAGCATGTATCGCGTTTGCATGGTTATATTCATTCGCTCCATCAATGCGGGCGCAAACCACTTGAAGACCTGCCATTCGTCGTATTTTGCAGTGTGAACGTCTGTATAAGTCGCAACGCAAGAGAAATTGTTAAGTACGTTCGCTTCTTGTATACGCGTGTGCAATTGAGCCCAATAGCTGTCGGACTAATAATAGCGGTCATCATCGGAATCGTGGTCGTTGCAGCAGGTTGCTCTTTCTTCCCAGGTGCCGCCAACATACCTGCAGACCATAAAAACAGAACCACCTGCTTCGAATGTCATCAAACGGGTATCGAGGGTGCCGCTAAGATGCCGCGAGGGCACCAAGATAAAATACGAGATGGACGCCTTTCCGACAACGTAACGAGTTGCCTTCCGTGTCATAAATTCGCGGGGTAAAATCAGACTTTGGCCTAACACGAGGAGGACAGAGTCGATGATTACTTCATTATTCAGCTTAGTCGAAGCGGATGATGTTACATTTCAGGCAGCCATAGCATTAAAATTACTGCCGTTTTAACATGTGCGTCGCCTTTTGACGTCACTCGGTAGTCGTAAATTGCTTACGGTACGGCTGCGAGCAGCAGATTATTAACTGATGAACCCTCTCTACCCAAGGAGGTACTATTATGAACTTCGAAGAGTGCATACAATTTGCGAATGAGCACCCCATCTGTTCTATCGCAACGGTCGACGGCGACCAGCCGCGAGTGCGGATGTTTGGCATGTGGTTCGCTGATAAAGATGGTTTTTACTTCGGCACCCCGAAGACGGGCAACACATACCAGCAACTTATGGTAAACCCGAGAGTCGAGCTGTGTTTCTACGTTCCACCAGAAAGTCCGCCCGGGCAAGGGGCATCGATGGACATGGGAAAGGTAATGCGGGCGACAGGTACGGCCGAGTTCCTTGATGACGAGAATCTTAAGCAGCGACTGCTAGCAGATCGACCGTTCTTGCAACCCTTTATTGAAAACACTGCCATACTCCGTGTGCAGAAGGGCGAAGCGTGGTTCTGGACGTTTATGGATAGCATGAGTGACTCGGCAATTGAACGAGTTCGTTTCTGAATTAAGATAGCGAGTGTCCAGTTAGGTTTTGGTAAGGTATTTGAGCGCTTTGGCGAAGGCAAGCATCGGGCTTTAGGATCCTCGCTCTAATATTTATTTAAAATGAACTTTCATGACATTCCAAGTGCTTTTAGCTAACAGTACTATTAGTGATATTCTAGAAGGTTTCAGCTGCTTTTTCATTCCAATATATTGTTTTTGCTAGAGAGACGTATCGTTTTACATTGATGTGACTGGACAATTCATCTCCTGTGAATAATAACTGAACTCTCCAAGGCCTTTATGCGATGGATTATGCGGGTCATTGTCGAACATGGGAGACCGAATATACAATAACGAGAGCTATTATGAGCCTTTACATGGGCGAAGGTCACGGGTTCGATCAGGTCGAGACCATTGTTTTTCTGTGTTTTGGTTTCTGTCTCTAATAGATCGCTATCTTTCAAAGTGTATTCTTCTAGCTATGAATTTTTTTAATAACACTTATTCAAGTGAATCGAGGGACATATTAGATTAAACTGTCATGCCCGTATCTTGTACTAGGAACTATATCTGTTGTCTGATGATATGGATATGTAACCTCATCAGGGAACCAATAAGACACTCCAATTTGCGTCAGATAAGCTTCGATCTCTGCTTTTGAGGTCATAACTCTAATTTTTTCAAAAGCATTATTCGCGAATTCTTTACTTACCATTTTCCTCTCGAACTCCCTCGAATGAAAATGTAATCGTCATTTAATAACGGTTCACCGCCTAATACAATAATTTGCACTCTTATAAAGCCATTCGAAATGGGCAAGAAATGCTAACCACTCTTACAAGATCTAATAGAAGCGGCGACGTCACAGCAGAAAGAAAAACGAAAAAAATGCTCCAACGTGCATTACAATTGAAATTGAAAAAATATGGGGATTAAATTACTTATCATTTATTATTTTTCAATACGTGAACATAATAACTCGCGAAGTCCCTTCTTATGCTTATTGGTGCAAGACATGCGGCAATTAAACCCTTCGCAACATCAAATGATATAAGCTTGTTGGCAACTCTCGCGAACGTGGGATGGGCGAAATAATAACGGACTTTACGCGCAATTTCATTCCCAGATGGAAGGACATTTTGTGAAAAATCATTTGCTTCAACTATTGAATATTCCTCTCGCATATAGCCCTCGACATCTTTAACGCACTCAAACTTATCAAGCACCCAAGCTAATTCTATAAGTTTCAACATCAAAGATTCAGATGGGCTCAGTGGGGCTGCACAATCTCTTCGATAGCCATCTATAACGATGAAAAAGCCGTCTTTTTTCAATTTCTTCTTTACTTCACGAAGGACTTGCAATTTATTAGTTGAGTAGCACAATGCCTCTACAACAAAGGCGACGTCATAGGTATCGTCCTCGAGAGCGCTCAAGTCGTGGTAGTCACCGGATTTAAAGTTGATGTTTGAGATCTTTGTAAAGCGCTTTAGCGGCTTAAGTGCTAAGTCAATTCCATCGAACATAACGCGAGGATTCCGGCGCGCAAGAAATGCCAAGTTGCTGCCCATCCCGTATGCAAGTTCCAGCACGTTTTTTGCATCAATTTCGCGGATATACCTCTCAACAATTCTTGCCTGTTCGTTAAAATTATCTTTTTTGTGTTTTCCGTCGTAACTCATCCCATAGTGATAAAATCCTTCTGCGCTGAAGACGAGCAAAAAACCAAATTTGCCTCTAACGTAGTAGTCGATGATTTGCTGCTTCTCCCGTGGCTCATTAATTATGCGGGGTATATCGAATATCTTACCAATCTGACTAAGGTATAATTCAAGATCGTCATTATGTTTAACGACTTGCTGTTCAGTTACTGTTTCAGTTGATTGGTTCGAGATCATCATAAAGAAGAGACGTTGTGTTTATATAAAGGAAACCATTATAAAAACAGTTTCACGTATTTATATAAATTCTGGTTGATCAGACAAAATAAAACCCGTCTTACCGCTCTTATAACACTCTGAAGCAACAGCTCAACTTATGCTGCTAGCCTCGTGTCTACCTTCGAGCTAGTGCAGAAGTAGACAATCCCTACAGCGCAGTGGATAGAGAGGCTGTAAAGAAAGATGCCATCGCAGGTTTAAGGATGTATCAGAAGTCATCGAACAAATAAACACCGTTTCATTACTTCTTATAGACCACGTATACATGCTCCGGTGATGGATGTAAATAACGCGTCCGTTCAAACTAGAGGCCGAGGCCTCTAATGAACGTCCTTTACTGATTCATTGCTAAAAATGTTCGTATGTTGTAAATGTCTGTTTTATAAGCAGCTTGGATAAGTTTTTACCTGCTCTGTCTCTTTAACGCTGCATCTTCTTGTCTAATGCAAAGCCGTAACAGCGCCTTCATTCCGGCTTACATTATCGTCTCACCGATCATGAATGTTGCTGTGGGTTCCCCATCTCCGATATAAGCACCTTTCTTACCGCTGACAGATGGCGCATAACGAACAGAAGCTTCGGATTTGCCGCAAGCAAACGCCTTCCGATCTCTATATCGCTCATTGTCTGGAGGTTAATGCCTTTCACTGCCCGTAACATCTTATTAAACTCGTCGTCAGGCATACCTACGCCAAACTCCTTGATTTTGTTGAAATGCTTTGCGTTTTTACCAAATAATGTGTTATGCCATCTCGTTTCATATTCCCTGAGCACGTTAAGAGAAGAGTCGTCTTGACGTATGGCTTTACGAGCAACATCACCTGCTATCTTTCCTCCTTCTAACGCATTCATTATACCACCGCCTAACACAGCGTGGTGTGCAGCGTCACCTACCAGCATGAGCCCGTTTCTTGTCGGATTTTTGACCTCTTCACTTGCCGGGACGGCTCCCATCACCAGTTCAAGAGGTTGCCCCTCAGGAAAGTTCTTTGACACAAACTCGTTAAGATAGTGAATGGGCTTTTTTCCACCTAATTTGCTCGCAGGCACACCTAGCCCGATATTGGCTTTCTTGTCGCCTTTAGGAAACATCCAAGCATAGCCACCAGGAGCACAGGATCCTGGATAAACGTCCAGAAAATCTTCTGTCACATCAACATCGGTCATAAGGTACTGAACGCAGCTCGCGATGTCCTTTAGTTTAAGGGTGGTGTTAATCCCCCCCCACCGTCCGACCTGCGATTCCACCCCGTCTGCGCCGATAACCACCTTTGAGCGGACCTCAAAGTCGTCGCCAAGCCGGTTGAGCTTAACGCCCTTTACATGGCCATCTTCCGTAATAAGCCCTGTTGCACGGGTGCGCACCATGACGTGCGCCCCTGCCCGCGCCGCCTCCTTCGCCAGTTCCCTGTCGAAGATTTTGCGCTCCAAAACGTATCCGAGCACCTCTTCCATTCCTACCGCCTCTGCTGATACGGTAAGCGTCGTACCATCAGGCGCGATAAATCGAACTCCATTGATCTCAGTTGCAATCCACTTTTTGTCAGGCTGTATGTACATTGACAGGGTTCGTTTCTCTACGCATTCCGCGCATCGCACAGGTGAACCGATCTCCTGCCGCTTTTCTACTAATAGTACATCGCACTCCTCTGCTGCAGTGCGTGCAGCAATCGACCCTCCTGGGCCCGCCCCGACCACGATGACATCGTACTCGTCCCTCATGTTTCCTCCTCTGCTCTGCTTTAAGGCTCTCCCCGGGCAAGTCGTTGCTCATATCGCGCGCATTACGTAGGTTTCTTCATTCCGAAGCAAGATTCGATGAGTTCGATCGAATTAGTCAGATAGATCGCGAAGCAAACGCCAAATTGTACGCATTCAGCTTTGTGCCGATCATGAGCTACTACTCTATAACGTGGGCTGTATGCCTTTAACATCTAATAGATAACAGCAGCTATAAACTTTAACATTGTTCAGAGCGATCTCTCGAATGTGCTTGCTGATTTAATGATTTCAATATGATGGCTTTTTGAGAGCGTATACTAACGTTGGATGACGAGAAGTCAGTTAGAGGGCAACGTCGATTGACAAGAGCTCCCTTAACATATTGGGATATATTTATACGCCCCATCGCACTTTTAATCGTTTTAAATGTTGAAGATGCGACTTTTTGCTCCTCAACACAGAGCCTCGTGATCATTCTAACAGAGGGCGATGCGACTGATATATACATAGACACAGGTGAAACCCAATGTCAATACTAACTAATGCTTTGGTAGGGTTGACAGCCCTTGTAATCACGCTGCCAACGATGATGCGATATATTAATCAGGGCAATACCGTCCCAGCGTTTTGATGATGTTAATTATTTTTTAAGCGCACGTTAAAAAAAGTTATAAGAACGCGAAAGATAGACGAAGAATGCGCAGGTTGTGGTGAAGACTTCGATTTTTCGCCGTTGTTTTGTCCTCTCCCCATCGCTTACATTGTTGACCAAGAGCGACAAATCCGAAAGCATTGCTAAGTGGATGCTCAGTCAGGCATTGTTAAGTAGATGTGCAGGCCGAGAATAAAACTTGCTATCCACGCTCCTAGTGCCAGCCGCATCACTGCTACCTGATTACGCGGTACTTTCACTCGCCTCTTGATGTCAAGATTGATATAGACCCATGATCCGACAACCACGAGCCCAAGTGAGTGATGTATGAGCACCTCGGGGTAGAAAAATGGTAGAGATGGCACGTTTTCAATGAAGCTCAGCATCGAGGGGAGCATTACCACGAGGATAGCCACGATCTGTATCGGAACCGCCACACGTATAACTGTGCAATGCGTGGTGAGCTTCTTTCTTCGTGCCAAGCACACCGCGCCGAATACGGTTATCATGAGCACTATCTGGACAACGAGATTCATCGTCATCAGCATCTGTCCAATGATTATTTCATTCACCTCCCGTTGTTGGGCCACATACCACTATAAAAAGTTAAAAATGTATAATAAAATTGTATTTTGATGCTAAGGGACGGCATAGCTGCGACTGTTGAAGGTGGTTGGTAATGATACTATTCTCCCGATAGCGCCTTACTGGCGTTGATCCTACCCCCGGTTAAGATCTTCCCCTGCAACGAACGCTTGACATCAACGTTCTTCAAAATAGCATCTTTTATCTGGAGGATGCTATAGTTTGGGTGTAGTGCCTTGACCAGCCCGGCCAGCCCCGAAACGAAGGGGGCGGCCATGGAGGTCCCGTCAAGGAAGAGGTACTTCTGCTGTGCGCTCGCCGGGTCGAAGGCCACGATGGTTACGTTAGCGAGGTAAGCACTGTTGGAACTCGCGCTACCGTCCGTTGTCAATCCAAATCGAATGTAAAGGTATGGTGAAGTATCGTAGTTCGTAAGGCTATAGCCTGAAAATGTCCACCCGTGAGAGTTCCCTGAGCTATAGCCAATAGTATCCCAGTGGATGCCATCTCTCGATGCTTCGGTATAGAACAGGCCGTGGTTTTCTACGGTGTCCAGCTTCACATTAAAGCCTAGTACCGTCCCGCATTTACTTGTCAGGTCAAGGGGGCTCTTGAGCGTTATTGATTCGTTCGTGATGCTGCCGCCTGGAATGCTGACCATTGCGCTGGTCTGAGGGCTGGCATTCTGATCGTTCATAATGTGCCACGGTCCTTGGGCATCCCACGCAGTAAGGTTGTTGAGTGGGTCGTGGAACACGGAAATGAACGGAGGAAACGTGCTATAGATGTTTGTGCCGGGGGCGGCAACCTGCACCGACTTTGGTCCGTAGTCTGACCATGACGCGAGCGCATCGTTTTGGTCGGTTGCGGCAACAGAGATGATGTTGCTGCTGTTGTACGATCCTGGATAGCAGGGCGTTTGATCATCATTACGGCCAGTATTCCCAGCCGCGCAGACACAAAGGGCAGGAGAGGCATCTATGGCATCTTTTATTGCTTGAGAATATGCGGACAAGACAAGAGACATGTTTATTATGCTAGCGCCGTGTGAATTTGCATAATAAATACCGTTTATTATATCACTACCTTTGCCGACATCAAGAGCGTTTAAAACCCTCACGGGCATAATCTTCGCCTTCCACATAACCCCTGTCACCCCGATGCTGCTATTGCCTGCTGCTGCTATGATGCCCGCCACGTGGGTGCCGTGTCCATTGCGATCCATCGGGTCGCTGCTGTTCGTAAGAAAGTCCCATCCGTTCACGATGTTAGGAGCAAGGTTCGACGCTCGATAATCGACCCCCGAATCGAGAACGGCGATAATGAAGTCATTTGACCCTGTGGTCTTGTTCCACGCATCAACTGCGTCGATATCGGATCCCTGCGTGCCCGTCACTGTGCCGCTTATTCCTTTTATCGTCTGGCCCGTGTTCTGAAGCCCCCATTGGTACTCAAAATAGGGATTATTAGGAATCGCGTCTGCGTATTGCAGATAGTTGGGCTCGGCATAGAGGACGTCCGGGTTCCGCCGGTACTGTGCCACTGCATCAGACACGGTGACACCCTTCGGGAGCTTCACCAGTTGAAGGCCTGGCACTCCCCTGAACTCTTCCTTTACCGCGGCGCCTAATCCGGCGTGAGCATCTGCGGCAATCTCTTGGATGACTCCTCTCTCTGTGCGGGCTTCCGGTTTGAACCGAACGAGGACTTCATCCGTGACATACGTGTCGCGTGGTTCGACGGTCGCGTTATTGTGGCCGCGTATCAAACTTGTCGGTTGGGCAGTGGCATGTGTACTAGATAATGTGGCAGCAACAGCTACATCAATGACTGCCACAATCATCACAACTGCTAAAAGCGTTGCAATCGCTTTTTTCACGTACTTCACCTCCGCGTTCACTTGAACGTAGTGACCACTCTTGGAGCGTACTGTCCTATCGCCAGATAATCATTACACTCAAACTCCAAGAGTTCAAGGAATCTATTGTTATGAAATGGTGCAAATGTGTCAACGACGGTACTACGTTACCCCCAGACGGCGAAGAAGGTGACCTTGAAAGGACCAAACACAGCTGAGATTAGGGCAGTCGCTCCGCCGACCCTGTAGAGACCTCTCCAAGTGGGGTCTGCAGTTTCTGCATCAAGCACCATGATTCACCCCACAGTCCTCACTGATATTTATAGCTAGTGCTTTAAGCGTATAACCACGTTATCAACATCCTGAAGGTGAACGGAGATAAGACGCGCGTTTATATGGGTCGCGGGCGCTGCAGGCGTTGGTAGGGTATGCCCTACAACACAAGAAACCAGCAGATCATTCGGTATTTCAGGTAACGCGCCAGTAGGTGTGCAGTGCAGTTCATCGCTACTAATTGGCTGGACTGAACGGTCGGCAAGAAAATTCACCCCCCATGCGGTACGTCACAGATTTGCCATAAACTGGATGCGACAAACCGGAACCTCAGGAGATTGCAGCTATTACTAGATCACAGTATTCCGGCAGTGACGCGGGAACATCTGCAGTTAAGGGATGCAAGCATCATGGACACGTACAACAGTTAATTTTGGGGGATGTGCAGCGACTTGCCTTATGGTAATTGATCTTTTGGTGTTTGCGGATTGATTATGTATCCGATCACATCACACATCTCATCGGTATCAAACTCGCAAGTGAATAATGCTCGACCCTCTTCTCTCATCACTGTAGTCCATTACTCTTCGGATCTCTGCGCTCAATGAGTCTCGCGGGATATTCTTAAACATCGGGAGCTGGTCTATCACCGTGATGCGGTTATCCCACTCGGTAAATTCGCTCGCGTCTTTTAGCGCCCACATGGCAACGCCCCCGCGGAAAAATGTCATGAAGTCGGCCATTGCTCCTGCCTTTTCCTTAGCGCTGAGCTGATCCCACCACTCTTCGATATCTGACCACTCCTTGCCTTTCGGCTTTGTCGGGATCTTGAGCGTGGCTATCATATCACTCAGCTTATCCTTCTGGTCCTGAGGCGCATTTTCCCACCAAGTCTTTAATCCCTCAGCCCACGCAGCTCTCATTGCGTCCAAATGTTCTGGTGGAAACATGTCCATCCATGCATCAACGCTATCGTCTGATCTTGATCGGAAGTTAAACACAATCTCTCCGCTAGGGAAATTATCTGCCAGCATCGAAAAGAACTCTTGTACCTGCGATCTCTCAAACCACATAAATATCCCGCCAGCGATCATGAACACCCCGTCTTCGGTATTGATGTCCTTGCACCAGCTCGGATCGAGGAGAGATTTTGCGATGTACGTTACCCGGTCAGGTTCTGGGAGCAACTGCCTCCTGATATCGATGACCGCGGGAAGGTCAAGGTCGTACCAGTGGATCAACCCGTTATCGACACGGTAAAAGGTCGTATCCAGCCCAGCGCCGATGTTCACGACGGATGCGCGGGGGTGTTCTGCGATGTACGCTGTTACCTTATTGTCGAACTGCTTTGCTCGCAGCGTACCCAAACGGAATTCTGGTAGATTGACTTGACCAGAGATGTTAAACCAAATATCTTCGAACGGCACATCGTTTGTTGAAAAATCATAGTCGATTTTTTCGACGAGTTCGATAGCTTTCTCGTCATAAAATAGTGAGCTGTACTCTTTGCTCACTTGTGCCCGGCCCCATAAGCACCCCAGCATCGAGGCCGATATACCGCCTAACTCAACCTTTACTTTATCCTGTTGCATGTCTGCCATTACTCCTATGGATTAATTGCATGTTTCAACTCTTTTCGGTGCGGTGCATGCAGAGATTGCATTCACTTTAGTATGCCTAGTATGTTGAGCATAATATTATAAAGCTTACGCTCAGAGCTCATTAAGAGCATGGAGGACTAGCGGTTAGGCTGTGCAATAGCTGCAACGATGCATAAAGCTTGTAAAAATATAACAACGTCGAATTTTAAAATAGCTTAGCAGGACCTATGCGTCCAAAGGTGTTTTCAAGCCTTAACCCCCCCCCAGTTATGCATGTAGTTTACCCTTCGACACACACCCCCCCATTTTTAGGCTACTTGGATTATTAGAAGTAAACCGC
>Ga0187772_10001376_pt1 | contig 11504 bp, 10 predicted proteins | sample 0116_SJ02_MP15_2_FD_133137 | JGI IMG/M metagenome (GOLD analysis project Ga0187772, IMG submission 133137) | Tropical peat soil microbial communities from peatlands in Department of Meta, Colombia - 0116_SJ02_MP15_20_MG | ecosystem: Environmental > Terrestrial > Soil > Wetlands > Peat | place... | reverse complement strand
ACTTTGCCGTTAGCGTCGTATTCAACCGTAACCTGGGATTTGCCGTCAGGCCGAAGGAAGGGAAGCGTTCCGTTCTTGCGAACCAGCGCAAGTTGCTGTGTGAGCTTGTGCGCCAGTGAGATGGGAGTCGGCATCAAATCCGCGTTCTCATTTACGGCATACCCGAACATCATGCCTTGGTCGCCGGCACCGCCGGTATCGACGCCCATCGCGATGTCGCCCGACTGCTTGTTGATGCTCGAGATCACGGCGCAGGTGTTGGCGTCGAAACCATACAGGGCGTTGTCATAGCCGATTGAGGCCACTGTCCCACGCACCACGGTCTGAAAATCAACGTAGGCTTTGGTGGTAATCTCCCCGGCAATCACTACCAGGCCGGTTGCTGTGAGGGTTTCGCAGGCGACGCGGCTGGTGGAATCTTCCGTCAGGCAAGCGTCAAGGATGGCGTCGGAAATCTGGTCGGCGATCTTGTCGGGATGGCCTTCAGTTACGGATTCAGAAGTGAATAAATAACGGTTCTTTGCTGCCAAGTTGCGTGTCTCCTTGAATTAGTTCGGCACACTTTTTGTGTGGGAATCTCTGGATTTTGAAATCTGGGGGCCAGCGGAACTTCACAGGCCGCGGTTGAGCGGCCGAACGAGGGGAAGTCCTCGACAAAGGCTATCAGAAGGCCTAGAGGGGCGCAATCATTTTTATGCTAAGTGCCGAAGATTGAATTAAATAGAGGGGATTTGCGATTGGACGGTCGAAACCACGAATCAAAGCGGATTGCGGGTTTCAGTTGCCGGGCGGCGGCGCTTGTTCGGCATCCGCTTTCAGCCCGGAACTGTCAAAGACCAGCGTTTTGACCTCGGATTCATTGCCCTGCGGCGGGATTTCTTTGCCGTTCAGCAGGAAGCTGACCCCAGCCGCGTTTCCTACTCGCACTACGACTTCGCGTTTGGCCCGGACCGAGGTTGCTGCCGGAGCAATCAGCGTTTCCTGGCTGGCTGTCTGGCCGTCGGCGCTGATGGAAATCCAGGTGTTTTCCGACGCTCGAATCACCAGAGTCCACGGAGGAGGCTCTGGTGCGGGCTTCGGGCTGGCAGGCGCCTTCACCGACTTCGCTGATTGGTCGTTTTCGGAATCCGCTTGCGCAGGCTTCGACGTTGCCGCTGCCTGCTGCGCAGTTGATGCGGTCGGCGCACTCGTGCTATTTCCCGAAGGCGGCTGCGGATTTGGGCTGGACGGGGTTGGTGCGGTTGGGGTCGACGCGACCGGCGTGGCGCCCGAGGCAGTAGCACTGCTCGTAGCCGGTTGCGCCATCGGACTCGCGCCTTCGGGAGCATTTGCCGCGCGCGATCGTTCGATGCGCGAATGTCGGTTCCACAACACAATAGCGAGCACGATGATTAGAGCCGCAACCGCGACGAGGCGCCACGGAATATCGGGCTTGCGCCCGGGGTAAGCGGGGCGCGGAGGGCGCACATGTTCCGCGCGAGGCAGCTGCAAGTCGGGCAGCTCCTCTACCCGCGTTGGAGGTATAGGTGGCGGAGGTGGAGGCGCCGGTCTAGACGACGGCTTGGCGGCGGGCGGAAATTTGGCCGACGCGGCTACGCGGCTGGGTGGCTGCCAGGCGGCCTGAGCTTCGATCTGCGCTTGACGCAGGCACTCTAGATACTCGGCCACCGCTTCCTCGTCGTTGAGGCCGAGATGTTTGGCATAGGCGCGAATAAAGCCTTTATTGAAGACGCCTCCGGGAAGCCGATCGAATTGTTCCTCCTCGATGGCCTGCAACATGCGCGAGCCGATCTTGGTGGCGTTGGAGACGTCGTCGAGGGAAACACCTTTTGTTTCGCGCGCCTTGCGAAATTTGTCGCCAAATTCGCCCACAATGCTCCGTCCCGACGAAGGCTGTGTTTGCCCCGTCGACCGTCAATTACGGCATCATCATAGGACAAGCCGCGCCGTACGCGCCACAACCCCTCCGTGCAAGGAGGGTGGTGACCGAAGTCAGAAGCTCGCATCTAGCAAGCATAGGATGTCTCCCAAAGTCAGCGAGCCCCCCGTTTCACCGCAAGGCGGCCAAAGGGCACCACTGCAACGTGACAGGTTCCTCACGTTTCGCAATGGCGGCCAGACTGGCGACCTCAGATATTTCCGGCTTAGTGGGTAAACGAGATGTTCAACCCCGTCGTTAGCAGGACGTCGTTTTTCTTGGTAGCGACCGGCGGGTTGGAGACATAGATATCGGTGAACTGATTCTGCCAGCCGAGCCATGACTTGATTTTGGTCACAGTGCCGATATTGAAAGTGAATTGGTACTCGCCGGTATAGCGCAAATCCGGATAGAAACTCAGAGCCTCGGTCAGAGCTGTGCTTTTGCCAAGTTTCGTCGTGAGGTTATCGCCCAGAGTGAGCGCGACGAAACGGTTGGTCATCCCATAAGAAACGAAAGTCGGGGGAACGGTGGGAGGCGTGACCGGCGCCCCGTTGGAGTACGTTTCATGTGTGTAGTTGACGCCACCAAGAATGTCGAGCGTCGTCTTTGGCGTATTGATGGCGTGCCATCCGAAACCCCCAGTGTAAAGCTGGCGCAAATCGAGATATTGCAGCGCGTTGCTCATGAAATCGCCCTCCCCGAAGATGAACACTTTCGGATTGAGGTTGTGGTCGTAGCGCAGCGTGCCGTCGATCAAGTTCGCGACAGTGCTGGGGGTCGCCAGCTGGTTCTGGGTGTTGATCGAGTTCAAGGCCAGGGTGAGCTTGTCGTTCAAGGTCGTGTGTATGGCGGTGAAGGCGAGGGCAACGTTTTCCGTCTCGCTGTTACCCCGCGCGACGGAAAATCCTAAATTGATGCCGCCCGTCCATCCATGCTCCCATCCCGGATGAAGCGTTTTCTCGTAGGCCGCTTGTTCGGCGTCGTTGCGGATCAGCGTGATGTCGGCCGGCGCCGCTTCCACCGTGCCGCTCTTGGTCGCCACATCGAGCTGACTGCCATTCGTACTGACCGGCCCGACGAGGGTCTTGCCGCCCTTCAGGCTGATGTGCAAGTCCTTTTCGGTTTTGATGTCCTGAATGGCGGAGAACTGAATCGTCAGGTCACCCTCGGAATCGGTGTGCAGGACAATCGTCTTGCCGTCTCCTTTGACGACGGTGCCGGTGAGGTGATCTCCGTTCTTTAGCGTGATTTGATCCGCGGCCGAAGCCCACGGAAGTATGGAAAGAAGAATGAGTGTAAAGAATGCGAACCTGCGCAACACAGAATCCTCCAGCGTTCAGTTTTGAGAATGCTAGAACTATTTCGGGAGCCCTGGGAATCTCAGAAACACTTAGAGACAAAGCAGCGTGATTCGAATCCGGGAATTGGAAACAGAGGTGTCGTGCTCGCGTTTCCTGCCAGGAACGGTTATCCCTTGGCGTCGGTATTCTTGTTCTGCTCGTTTGAGGCCTGCGTTGGCTGATCCTTCATGCCTTCTTTCAAGGCGCGGATCCCTTCGCCCAGCCCTTTCCCGAGTTCAGGCAATTTCTTGGGACCGAACACCAGCAGGGCGATGAAAAAAATCACCAGCAGATGCATCGGTTGAAATAGACCTTCCAACATCGGAGCCTCCAAGGGACGCTACAACTGACTCAAATCATACGCTATGCGAAGCCCCAAGGGAAAGTCGCGTACGTTGGCCCAGGCTTCGCCGTCTCGAATCGACTTTCTACTGAAATCCAGCAAACCGCGCTGTGATCCGAATCACTCCGGAACGGCCGCTCCTGCGCCAGCAAGCCAGTTACTTCCGTGACCTTACCGCCGAGCAAGGGAACGGGCTAAGGTTCCAGCAGGCCCTGCTGCGGGCGGTTTCGGCCGTCACGTCGAGGGCTGTGAATCCCTGGGTGCATTGCTTTTCCCAAGTCTGAGGAGTCCAGTGAAGGCGAAGACTTCCGTTCTGCTGTTGATTGTCAGCCTGGCGACCAGTGCGCACGCCGCAGACAGTAAAGCTGTGAATACGACCGAACTGGCTGCGTGGCTCACCGGCGGGGTCTCTTCCAGCCGTCTCGCGCGCCTGATCAGAGAACGCGGACTTGCCACCCTTCCCACCCATCGGGAGCTCTCGCAGCTGGAAGCCGCCGGGGCGGGCAAAGACTTGATGCGGATTGTGGATTCGGGCAATGTGCAATCGGCGCAAATCGGCCCACTCATTCCCGACGCAGTTCTCAAAGCGGCTGCCCAGGCCCATCAGCAGCACTACCACGAAGCCGAACTCGAACTGCGGGAAGCGCTGAACTCCGACCAGCAGAATCCAGCGCTGCATTTCGCTCTTGGCGTCATGCTTCGTCAGCAGGAGCAATGGGACGACGCCTTCGACGAGACCACGCAGGCGACGCAGCTGATGCCTGACCTGCCCGAAAATCACAGTGCTCTGGCGTACATCTTCTATCGCTTGGATGACGGTCCGAATTCGATTGCCGAAGCCCGCACCGCACTGAGCATCGATCCGCAGAACGCCGAAGCGTATCAATATCTCGGCCTCGGGCTCTATTCCGACGGGCAAAATGAAGCGGCAGTTCACTCCTATCGCGAATCACTCGCCCGCGATCCTGACAACGCCGACACCTACTACGACATGGGCATCGCGCTCCACGCTGACGGCAACGTGCCCGCCGCGATTGCGGCTTATGAGCGCGCCATTCATCTGCGGCCCGGTTTCTGGGAGGCGCATTCCAACCTGGCGCTGGTGCTACATGAAAAAGGCGATCTCGACCGGGCTGTTGCCGAATATCGCGAGGCGGCGCGGCTCGCCCCGGCGGAGGCCTCCATCCGCAACAATCTCGGCAACACTTATTGCGATCAGGGAAACTTCGACGCGGCAATTGCTGAGCTGAGCACTCTGTATCGCGAGCATCCCGAGTGGCAGCAGGGGCACGCCTGCCTCGCCAGCGCCTACATGGCGAAGAAAAAATACGATGACGCCGTCGAGCAATTGCGATTGGCAGTGCGCCAGAATCCGACCGGATCGGCTGAACACCGCGTGCTGGGCGAGGCCCTGCTTCTCGACAGCAAGCCGGAAGAGGCTTTGCACGAACTCCGCCTGGCCGTATCGCTCAATCCTGATTCCGAACAGGCTCATCACCTGCTGGGGACGGCTCTTTTCCAGCAGGATCATCTGCCGGAAGCGGAAAAGGAATTCCGCGAGGCGCTACGGCTGAATGCTTCGCCGGACAATCATTATTCCCTCGCAGCTTGCCTGTTGAGCGAGGAGCAGTACGACGAAGCATTATCGGAGCTTAGCACCGCAGCGCAGCTCGATCCGGAGCGTCAGCTGTATCGTGCCCGACGCGACGAATTGCTGAAGCTGATGAAAGATATGAAATCGCGCTAGGCAGCGCCCGAATCGGGAATGGGCGGTTGGGACAGCATCGCAATATGAACTAACGTGCGTAGTGGCGGGAATCTGTCGCTCCTACACTGAAAGTGGAAGACCCAAAGCTTCAGCGAGACGAGGGCAAGGCAATTTGCTAGCGGAGACGTGAATTCACATGGCAGTCAACTCCACGCGACCTCAACCATCGGCCGGAACTAAGCCCAACGTCGCACTCAGTGCGGATTCCGGTCGCGGCGCGGCAACAGCGGCGGCGGTTGGGACACAGACGCAGAAAACCTCCGGCTACGGTTTGCCATGCGCGAAATGCCGGCTGTATTATCCGGCAGACCTGGACTGCTGTCCGACGTGCAACACGAAAGAGCGGGTCTCGCCCATGGTTGCCAGGAAGCCCCCGCGTGTTGCGGCGCCTTCCGACGAAGTGGTTCCCAGCAATTCGGCCATCGAGCAGGAGCGGGAGGAGTTCCTGAAGCAATTCAAGTCACAGTTGCTCGAGGCGCACGCCAACGTGGCCAGCACTCCTGGAGCGACCTGCTCCGTGGGCGAGCATCATGCCGAAGAGCCCGCCGGCGCCGAAGTTTGCAAGGCCTGCTACGAGCGCCTGCAGGAGCGTCTGGACATTTGCGAAGCCGCGCTGCACCTGGACCAGAAAGAAGCAGCGCAGATCGTATACGACGCCGTGTGGGCGGACGCCTCCGATCCCAATAAAACGTATCAGAACGCCGCCAACGCGCTCTTGACGGAGTTGCGCAAGCGGGCCGGGCTCAATTCAGTTTTGGGGCCGTTCCATCCTCTGCCGCATTGAGCCGAGGGCTGCCTGCAACAGCGATTTACTCCGGCTTGATTGCGACCCACTTTCTGCCCGCGTACAGCTTGTAGCTCTCGCCGTCTTCCACCAGTTTGAGCGGGACAGGCCGCTTCAGCCCTGCATCGCTTTGCGAGGATGCGCTGAGCACGTCGTTATTACCGACATCCATGACCACAAACTTGCCCTCCGCGGTGAAGCCGAAGCCATATTCGCCGGGAACGAGTTCCGATCCGCCGATGTTGAGCTTGGTCTCAGTAATGAGCAATCCTTGATACTTCTGCTGAATCGCGGTCGAATAGCCGGAAGCGTCGACTAGGGCCGCCATCATGACCTTGCCGTCGGCGAGTTGAAAGCCGACCGAGTTGCGCAACTGGACTGGCGCCTTCTGGCCGCGGAAGAAGAATTCCACCGGCATGGCCTTCTTTACATCATCAGGGCTGAGGACGTGCCTGGTTGCCTCTTGGGCTACCGCCGACAAGAGTACCGTCAGAATCACGCCGCCCAACAGGGTTTGCCGTATCTTGTTCATAAGAATCGAGCCTCGCATTCGGGAGTCGAGAAATCTCAAGGAGAATCTAATCGTTCTCAGAGGCAGGCGCAAACGGCGAAGCGAAAAATTACACTTTGCCCGCAAGAATCGGATAGTTCTCATTGTGGTGCTCGCCCTATGCTTTCCTTGCCATGACGACCAATGCCATACTCGCAGAAGAATTGAACCTGATGGCCCCCCCATCCAATCCTGTCGATCCGACGAATGGAGCCGATGAACCGCGCTGGAATGCGGTGGTTGCGCGCGACCGCTCCCATGACGGCGAATTTGTCTTTGCCGTTTCGACCACCGGTGTGTATTGCCGTCCATCATGCGCAGCGCGTCGCCCGCGGCGAGCGAATGTGCAGTTTTTCCTGACGCCCGCGCAGGCGGAGCGCGCCGGCTTCCGCGCCTGCTTACGATGCAAACCGCGATCGGCTTATCACAACACCGAGGCGGATGGGGTGAAGCAGATTTGCCGCTTCATCGAGCAGCATCTTGATGAGCCGCTGACCCTCGACCGCCTCGGCAAAGAGTTCGGCCAAAGCCCGTTTCATCTGCAGCGCCGATTTCGAGCGGTTCTGGGGATCACGCCACGAGAATATGCCGATTCCTGTCGCGTGCGCCTGCTCAAACGCAATCTTCAGTCCGGCGATTCCGTTACGCGCGCGATGTACGACGCCGGATACGGCTCGAGCAGCCGCCTTTACGAGCGCACGGCTGCGCAGTTGGGAATGACACCGGACAAGTATCGGCGCGGCGCTGTCGCCGCCGCGATCTGGTACGCCTGCACTGATTCTCCGCTGGGGCGGATGCTGGTTGCCGCCACGGAACGCGGCATTTGCGCCATCCAGTTTGCCCCCACTGACGGCGAGTTGATCGAGGGCCTGCGACACGAGTTCCCCTTCGCCACACGCAAAGCCGATGATCGCGGCCTGCGGTCGTGGATCGGATCCGTGCTCAAGCATATGCGCGGCAAGGATCTCGATTCGTCGCTCCCGCTCGATATCCGAGCCACGGCATTTCAGCGGCGAGTGTGGACCTATCTGCAATCGATTCCGTTTGGCGCCACGCGATCTTACAGCGAAGTTGCCAAGGCAATTGGGCGTCCCACCGCCGCGCGCGCCGTAGCCCGGGCCTGCGCCACAAATCCAGTCGCAGTTGCTATCCCCTGTCACCGTGTGGTTCGGGAGGACGGCACCATGGGTGGATATCGTTGGGGCATCGAGCGCAAGCGGACACTCCTGGAGATGGAACACGGAGCGGAACCGTAGGCGGCACATCAGCAGCGACTCGAAACCGTCGTTACGATGGGCGTCCCAATTGATTTCGGCGCACGGCGAGCCAGTTGAGAATTGCGATCCCGACGGCAGCCAGCAGGATGAGTGACTTGCTGTATTCGATTTGCGTGAGCAGCAGCGCGCAGAGCAACACTCCCAGAGCTGCAATCAGTGTTCCAGCCGGTATCGAAATCAGCCCAGCTCCCTTCTGCTTCTTACGCAGCACCGGAAGGGCGGCGCAGACAACCCCGTAATAGAAGAGCCTTGATCCAGCTGAAAGCGTGGCATTGCCAGCAAAGCTGCCGAACCAGGCGAGAAGCCATACGAGGGCGGCGAAGACGCATATCGCTACGGACGGAGTATGGAAGCGGCGATGGACGCGGGCAAACAGGGCAGGGAAGTCGCCACCTTCGCCCAGAGCGAAAGTTATGCGCGGTGTCGCCAGCATGTTCCCGCTCAGGTAGCCATACACAGAAAAGAGCGCTCCCGTCGCGACGAGTGCTCCGCCGGCGGGTCCGATGACGATTCGCGCTAGATCGGCCAGCGGTCGAGCGCTGTGACCTGGATCCGGCAAGACTCCCACGACTACCCACTGAATCAGACCGTAGACCACCGCGCAGGTGATCAGCGCGGCGAAAAGCCCGAACGGCATATCGCGGCGGGGATTCTTGGCTTCACCGGCAGAAATCAAGGCCGCTTCAAATCCACCATAGGCGAAGATCAGCAGAACCATCGCTTGCGCCCAATTGTGCTCGCCCCGAGGCAGCATGACCTGCGGCTGGCCTCGCGGCGCCACAAGGTTCGTAGTAATCAGGTAGTACCCGCCGGCCAGAATGACGAGTCCAAGCGATGCCAGTTTCGCCACGGTGAAACCGTTGCTTACGCTCGTGCCGGCGCTGACTCCGCGGATGTTGATCGCGGCGAGCATCCCGATCAGCAGTGTGAGGATCGCAACTTTCGGGAGCGGGAGAGTGGCGCGGGGCCAGAATTCTCCCAGATAAATCACGAACAGATTTGCATTGGCAGCGCAGGACGCCACTCGCACGAACCAGACCAACCACCCCACCTGAATGCCCATAAAGCGTCCGAAAGCTTCGCGAGCATAGAGATATGGTCCTCCAGTCTCTGCAAAGCGCGAAGCGACCTCGGCAAAGCAGGCCATGATAATGCTCATCGCCAAGGCTCCGAGAAGCACTGCCAGGACGCTCGCTCGGCCTAACAAGTCCGCCAGAACAGAAGGCAAGCCGAAAACACCGCTGCCGATAATGCAGTTCACGATCAAAGCGGCGAGGCTCCAGCGGCCGATGGCGCGCACCAGGCCGAGGTTCGCGCGCGATTGCTCAAGTGAAGCGTGCCCGGTCGATTCAGTCACCGCGAGTTTGTATCACAAAAGCTCAGGGAGCGGGCAGGCAGGCACAAGTTGTCTCGCGTGGTGACTTTCGAGTCGCGGCAGCATGCTCTCAGGATTTCACGGGCCACACCCGCGCCGAAAAACATCTCTGCGTGATCCCGGGCCAAAATGCGGTCAAAAGCCGCGCAGAACAAGGCGTTTCGCAAGCAGTGACCATGGTTCGGACGAAAGTAATGCGCAGAATTACCAAAGCGCATGCCCGTGGGACATCTACTCGCTCGCTTCTGCCGATGAGATGTTGAGACGGAAGCATGGCTCGCGAAGACATGAACGAACTTCATCAACGGATCGCGCGCGTTACCGAAGACCTGCGCAATATTCAGCAGGAGCTGAACTGCGCCGCGATGCAGGCGCCGAGCGATCCTGAATTGATGGAAGCCCTGAATTCGCTTTCAGAAACCGAGCCGATTGAAACCCTGCGTGTGGCCCTCGATCAAATGCGGCATTTCTTGTGGTTTTATTCGCAGGTGATGAACAACGAGCCGGAACTGGGTGACAAACTGCGGCAGTCAGCCGCGTCCACTGCGACCGACGAATCTCCGAAAGTTGAAAATTCTTTTCTGGATCAGCTTTCCCGCGCCGACGAAGTCATGCTCTTGCACCATATGGCGCAGGCGAAGCGGCGCAAGCCGAACTAAGTCCTTGTCAGTTTGCCCCTCATCAAACATTGCCCACTGAAGATCCTAGCTGCGCCCGCGAATGATCGTCTTCATGACGTCCCCTGCGTCGTTCACCACTAGGAAATCCGCGTCTGCGCCGGGGGCCAGCACTCCGTGATGGGATGCCACGCCGACCGCGCGAGCTGGATTCAGCGTGGCCGCTCGCACGGAGTCGCGGAGATTCCATCGACCGAACTGCATCACGTTGCGCACCGCGCGATCCATGGTGAGAACGCTGCCGGCGAGGCTGCCTCCGGACGTGCATTTACCTTCTTTGACGTCAACTTCAATCGGGCCAAGCTGGTAGTGGCCATCCGGCATGCCCGTTGCCGAGATCGCATCCGTGATGAGCACCGCGCGGTCTGCGCCCTTAGCCCGCAGAAAGAGCTGCACCACGGGAGGCGACACGTGAATCCCGTCCGCGATAATGTCGGCGCTCAGTCGGTTGTCGGTCAGCACCTCCGCGATGATCCCCGGATCGCGATGGTCGAGCGGCCGCATAGCATTGAAGGTGTGGGTCGCATGTCGCGCGCCGGCGCTCACTGCATTCTGCGCGGCTCCCATTTCGGCATCCGAGTGGCCAATACTCACGCATACCTTGCGTCGCGCCGCCTCCGCGATGACCTCGATGGCGCCGGGAATCTCTGGGGCAATCGTCATTACCCGGACGTGCCCCCGTGCTGCTTGCCACAGATCGTTGAAAGTCTTCACCGTCGGTTCCAACAGGTTTTCCGGAGGATGCACTCCCCGCCGTTTGTGGCTGAGAAACGGGCCCTCCAGATGAATGCCCAAGGGCCGGGCCTCGGCCGCGTCACCCGTCACGGTCGCCTCGATTGCGTCGGCCAATCGATCCAGTGCCGCGCGAGTTGCCTCGAGCGGAGCCGCGACGGTCGTCGGAAAGTAAGCGGCGACTCCGTGAGCTGCCAGAAATCGGCCGAGCCGCGGCAAATCGCTGGGCGTGGCCCGCATGAGGTCGAGCCCGGCTCCTCCATGAATGTGGATATCGACGAAACCCGGAACCAGCGTCACGTCGCCGAAGTCGATCACCTTCCCACCAGGCAGTTCCTGCTGGGCTCGCGTGGAGATCTCGGAAATGCGTCCAGCTTCGACCGTCACCAAAGGATTCTCGATTTCCTCTGTCGGAGTGTAGAGGCGGCGGGCGGTGAATACAGTTTTCATAACGGTTGTGCCAAACTCCTATCGTAGACGGATTCGATGGACTGACACAACGCGCGGGGGGTAGTGCCCGAATTTGAAGCCGAGAAAAATTCAAATTCAGCCCGACGCGCGGAGTGTCGAGGACGCGCGCTTTCGCCTCGATGCTATAATTTTCCGAGTGGCAGGCACCTTGCCACCGCGCGCAGATCTCGTGCCCGAAAACCTCGTCGGGGAGTGGCTCAGCCTGGTAGAGCACCTGGTTCGGGACCAGGGGGTCGGAGGTTCAAATCCTCTCTCCCCGACCAATT
>Ga0187772_10001375_pt1 | contig 11508 bp, 9 predicted proteins | sample 0116_SJ02_MP15_2_FD_133137 | JGI IMG/M metagenome (GOLD analysis project Ga0187772, IMG submission 133137) | Tropical peat soil microbial communities from peatlands in Department of Meta, Colombia - 0116_SJ02_MP15_20_MG | ecosystem: Environmental > Terrestrial > Soil > Wetlands > Peat | place... | reverse complement strand
GCTTGCTGGGCGTGACACACGCCCGCGGACGCGAAAGAGATAAACGTTGCCGCCGCGACTGCCAAGAGCTGCTTTTTCATGGAATCCTCCTCAAATTTTCGCTTTTTTGGTGGCCACCATTTTGAGTTCGCCACCCGCCGGTGACCTCGCTTTCTCGACCGAGTGTCACGGGCTGATGGCACTTTCGCGCGGGCGCTCGGAAACATCAATGCACGGGGAATCGTTTGTCGATGAAACGGAGGTAACCGGCTAACTGTTTGAAAGGACAAAGGTTCCGGCACAAGAGCAAGCATCCAGGGCCGGGCTTGGAGGATGAGCTTGAGTCTGAACCAGCCGTTGTCGCAAGGTCGTGCGGCCGGATGCGCTATTTTGTTGCGGCTTTGGCGGTCGCGCTTTCCTGGATCCACACCGTCTTGATGTCGACGAACTCGTGGATTCCGTGCACGCCAAGTTCTCGGCCGTGCCCCGATTGCTTCACACCCCCGAACGGAAGCCGCGGGTCGGAAGCCACCATTTTGTTGATAAAGACCATGCCGGTTTCGAGCTCATTAATCAGCCGGTCGCGCTCGGCTTTGTCGTTGGTCCATGCGCTCGCTCCCAGCCCGAACCGGCTGTCGTTGGCAATGCGGATGGCATCATCCAGGTCCCTCGCCCGGAAAATGCAAGCCACCGGACCAAAGAGTTCCTCTCGATATCCCGGCGAATTCTCGGGAACATCCACAAGCACAGTGGGGGCGTAGAAGTTTCCCGGGCGGTTGAGGCGTTTCCCGCCAGTCAGAATCCGCGCGCCGGCGGCGACGGTCTTTCGAACGGCATCGTCCAGATCGTCCACACCGTCGGGAGTGGCGAGAGGCCCGAGTTCCGTCTTGGGATCGAGCGGGTCGCCGATTTGTAGCGCTTCCATCCGGCGGACAAACGCGCGTTCGAATGCATCGGCCGCCGGGGCGGCCACGATGAAGCGCTTCGCGGCGATGCAAGACTGTCCGTTGTTTTGAACGCGGGCTTTCACGGCCGTAGAGACAGCTTCGTCGAGGTCCGCACTCGGCATCACCACAAACGGATCGCTTCCGCCGAGCTCGAGCACCACCTTCTTGATTCGCTTGGCGGCGGAGATTCCTACCTCGATTCCGGCCTGTTCGCTTCCCGTGAGCGTTGCCGCCACTACCCGCGGATCATCGAGAATCGCGTCCACCTGCTTCGAGCCGATCAGGAGCGTCTGAAACACGCCGGAAGGAAAGCCGGCGCGCAGGAGGATCTCCTCAATTTTCAAGGCGCATTGCGGCACATTGGACGCGTGCTTGAGCAATCCGACGTTTCCGGCCATCAGGCCCGGGGCAATAAAGCGATACACCTGCCAGAACGGAAAATTCCAGGGCATAACGGCAAGGATCGGACCGAGCGGCTGGTAGCGGATGTAACTGGAACTCGCCGTGGTGGTGACCACCTCGTCAGCAAGAAAACGCTCGGCGTTCTCGGCGTAGTAGCGGCAGGCCCAGGCGCATTTCGCTGCCTCATCGCAGCCGGCTTGGAACGGTTTGCCCATCTCCAGGGTCATCAACCGGCCCAATGCCTCTTTTTCGCTCTCGAGAATTTCCGCCGCCTTTGTCATCCACCGGGCGCGCTCCGCGAAAGAAGTTTGGCGGTAGGTGCGGAAGGTTTTGGCGCTCAGCGCAAGTTTTTCCTCGAGCTGCGAGGCGGAAAGTGGCTCGAATTTCTTCAATAATTCACCAGTGGCTGGATTGATCGAAGCGATTGCCATTTTTTTTCTCCGCGTTCGGAGTCTAAGGTTTAGGTGGTCCTGAGGAATTGAACACTGTACCACCAGCCGTCTCATTTCGACTATGGGTGAAGCTAGTTCTTGGCCGAACGATTGCGACCACGCTCGGATCGAAATACGGAACGCACCGTTTTCAGAAAGGCCAGAATGGCGGGAGAGTTTTCGCGCGCTCTCCACACCACCTGCACGTCCAACAATGCGTCGGGCTCATTGAGCGGGACCACCGCGAGCTGGTCTTCAAAAAGCGGATGACAAACCGTGGTGCCGGTTCCCGGCGTAGAACTTACGCCGAGATAAATGCCTTTGCCCGAAGCAACGACCATCGCTCCGGCCTCTTCATAAGGGAACGTCGACGTTTGTACAATTTTGGGATTGATCCCCGCCTTTCGATAGAGGTCTAGTATTTTGTCATACAGACTTGTCGACCAACTGCGATCGTGTATGAGAAGAGGTTCGCCAGCCAATTCCGTCAGGGTCAGCGATTTTTTCGCAACCAGCGGATGATTTCTGCGGATGACCACCTCAAAGTGTTCCCGGATAATCGTTTCGTTCGTCAGTCCGGGGTCGACAGGCGGGCGCATGAATCCGACGTCGATCATCCGCTCGCGCAAGGCGTGATTTTGGCGAGTCGAGTAAATATCGTGAAGTTGAAGCTCGACGGAAGGGTAGTATTTGGCGTGTTCGGTCACGGCCGCGTTGACGTGCTCGCCCAGCCCCATGGCCATGCCGATTCTCACCACTCCTGCTTTTCCCTGAGCCGCTAGACTTGCCGTGTCTTTGAACCGGGCCGCGTGATCGACCAGCGACTGCGCGTCATCAAGTAATGCACGGCCGGCATCCGTCAGGTACACGTTCCGCTTATCGCGCACGAACAATCGCAAACCCAATTCGCTCTCGAGCTGCTGGATCTGGCGGCTCAATGGCGGCTGGCTGATATTCACCCGCTGAGCTGCGCGAGAAAAATTCAGCTCGCGGGCGAGAGCCACGAAGTAGCGGAGCTGGCGTAATTCCATTTGAGAATCATCATATACCATCTCCGCATGCCGAACCGCCGGCCATCCGAACTCCGCCGAGCCTGCTCCCACAAACCCATCTTGCGCACGCGCCTCTATCTCAAGAATAGTCAGCGATTTGCCCGCTTCCGGAGGGAATCGCTACTATACCTGCTCGGTATGGCAGTCATCCCAAGAAAGCATTGGACAAGCAGAGCTTGCTTGAATCAAATTCCCGCAGCAAATAACCCTCTGAATCAAAGAATTCATGTCGATTTGCGCTGACTTTTCGCGCCACGTGGAGGCGACCCAAATGGTACGTGAATGCAGGGCATCCATAACCGTGTTTGCGCTGTGCCTGGCGGTACTTCTCGGCGCCCCCGCGGGCAGAGTCGGTGCTCAGACCACAACCGGAACACTTTCGGGGACGGTGCGCGATAGCTCCGGCGGAATCGTGCCCAACGCCAGGGTGGTCGCGACGAACTCGGAGACGGGCCTTTCACGAACCGTCCAGACTGATGCACAGGGCCGCTACGACCTGACCAACGCAGAGCCCGGCGTCTACGAGGTGCGCGTGGAGCATGCCGGATTCAAGGCCGGCGTGCAGAAGGGGATTGTTCTCAAGGTTGGCGGTTATTTGGACGTGGACATTACGCTGCAGGTTGGAGCGGCAAGCGAAACGGTCACGGTCCATGCTGCTGAACCACTGATCGAGACCACCAGCCCGAACTTAAGCCGTGTCGTCGAGCAACAAACCATTGAGGCCCTTCCCATCCTGGGCCGGAACTTCGTCGATTTCACCCTGCTCTCCACCGGCGTCGCGCCCGGGCGTGAGAACGAGGGCGGCGGCGCATTCAAAGAACCCGATACAGGAGTGGGACAGGCCGCCGCGCCACGGCTGTCTTTTGGAGGCCAGCCCGAATTGGACACGATGATCCTTGTCGATGGCGCCGAAAACGTTCAGACGTTCACAGGACTCCCGCACGTCACCCCCTCGCAAGAGGCAGCCCAGGAATTCCGCATTTTGAACAGCACCTATTCATCCGAATACGGGCGTGCATCGGGCGGCTTCGTGAATATCGCTACGAAATCCGGTACGAATGATATTCACGGGTCCGCCTACTATTTCGGGATGAACCAGGCGCTGAACGAGCCCTATCAATTGAATCCTCCCGATCCGCGGTTGCAGCAGAATCAGTACGGCGCCACGGTGGGAGGCCCGATCATTAAGGACAGGACTTTCTTTTTCGCCAATTACGAAGGCCAGCGGCGCGCGCAAACGAATCAGTACTCTACTGTCGTGCTGACAAACATTAACGCCATCAACGCGGCGAAGGCCAGCCTCGGGCTTACGCCGGAGAACCTCGGCTTGCTGCATACCAACGATTACGACGGGTTCCTCGGGAAACTTGACCATCGGTTCACGAACAGCAATACGATCTCGGTCCGTTACAACATTCTCCACTCCACCGCCGACGGTTTCCTTGGGGGCAATGGCCGAGGTTCTCCGGCCCCTTCCACTGCACGAAACAATACGGTGACGGACCAGACGGTCTCGGTAAGCGACACGGCCGTGATCAGTCCCCGCCTCGTCAATGAAGCGCACTTCGCCTGGGCGCGCCGCACGTTCAACTTTCCCTCGCAGTTTAACGATCCGGATCTGGAAGTGCCGGATCTCCTGCTGACAGGAAAGAGCACCTCCGACGTGGATTACTACCGCGAGAGTATGGTGCAGGCGTCGGACAGCATCTCGTATGTGCATGGAAGCCACCAGTTCAAGTTCGGCGCCGAGGCGAACTATTTTCTCGACACCTACGAATGGAATCTCTTCTTCCCGGCTCGGGTGCTTTTCACGAGCTTCCCATGCTTCTTGGCGCAGGAGCCGGCGTGTGCCGCTTCCTTCGGCGCTCCGGATACGATTGCGCCGTTCAATAATGATCTCCCGGTCCCGATTCAGTTCTGGACGCCGATCTTGAATGGCGCTCCCGGATACGCGGGCGTCACGGTGAATCACGTCGGCGGGCGGAATATCCTCGCGACGAATGTTCCTCCTCCGTGGCTCCAAAACACCTTTAGCGGAATCAATCACGGAGCCTACGGCTTTTTTGCGCAGGACCAGTGGCGAGCAACCTCGAAACTGACGGTCTCGTACGGCCTGCGGTACGATTTCGAGAACTATCCATCCATCTATGTGGTCGACGAGCCGCACAACGGTGTACAGCCCCGCGTGGGGTTTGCATACGCGCTTACGGATCACACCGTGATTCGTGCCGGCTTTGGCTTGTTTGATGGGCCGCTCTTTTCGAGCGTCGGCCAAGGGCTGGTTACCGGCCAATGGGACGGCGAAGGAGCATTTCCCAATGCCAATGCGCTGGCCCAGCACTTCGGATATGCCGGACTGGCGCCACTCACCGGCCGGTTTCCCATCGCCATCCAGCCGCCCATTTTGGGCCTCACCACTCCCCAGACTTCGCTGGTCAACTTTCTTGCGACAGGCCAAGCGCCCTGCCTGCTGCCGTTGGGTGTATTTCTTTCTCCTCCGGGGCCTCCCAACTTTGATGGATGCCCCCCGGGGACACCTCCGGTGGCGTTTCCGGCGTTTGCCATCGGCCCGAAGAGCAACATGAGCATCCCGTACACGGAACAAGCCAGCCTAAAAATTTCGCACGAATTCGCCGGGGGGGTGGCCATTTCCGGAAGCTACCTCTACGTTCACGCCATCCACCAGAACGCCGTGAGCGGCAATTTGAACGCAATCCAACAACCCGTATTCATCGATGTCGGGGACGGAAACGGCCCGATAGGCAAAGCGTGCTACGGCGTCGCGATTGTCGGAGGAGTTTGTCAGGAGCCGACGAATTTCCGGTTCGGAAATCTGGGGACGCTCTTCTACATCATCGACAGCGGCGGAGTCGCGGTGTACCACGGCGGAACCGCTGAAATCGAAAAGCGATTCTCCCACGGGTTCAGCCTCCACGGCAGCTACACCTTCGAGCGGGATATTTCGAATTATGAGTCCACCGCCAACCTGGCCGATTTCCCGCAGGAACAAGATCGCTCGCTCGAGCGCGCTGTTTCCCGGCAGACAGTGCCGCAAAGGTTCACCCTCACTTTTGTCAGCGCCGTCCCGAGCAGCGTCACCAACGTGCTGCTTCGCAACTTCAAATTCAGCAGCCTGGTCAACGCGCAGAGCGGCGAGTTCTACAACATCTTCGCCGGCATCGACGCCAACGGGTCCACCAACACCCTCAACCAGCGCCCGGGAACACTGGGCCGGGATACGCTCAAAGGGCCGCAGATTTTCAGTTGGGACATGCGGGTGGCGCGCGACGTTCATTTCAGCGAGCGGCTTTTGGGTGAGTTTACGTTCGACCTCTTCAACGTGACGAACCGGATCAACGTGTCGGACCTGAACACCGTGTGCGAATGCGATCTCCCGGCAGCCGATTTCACTCACTCCGCGATTCCGGGCACGATCGCAGCAAACCCGCTATTCACGCTGTTTGCCTTCGACAAACCGCGCCAGACGCTGAATCCGTTTCAATTTCAGTACGGATTCAAACTGAGGTTCTAAGCGCCGCTCGCTCGGCCGGCTCCGGCCGCTGTGCTAAGATTGTGGCCAGCCAATAGGCCCGTAGCTCAGTTGGCTAGAGCGCCACCTTGACACGGTGGAGGTCTGCGGTTCGAGCCCGCACGGGCCTACCATTTTTTCAGCCTCAGAAATTTTCTACCTGTGATTTCCTAGCTGTGTCAGCACCAGTCTGGGATCCGGCTTTTTTCTCGCTTGACATTCATTCCTTATTTCTGCAAATATGGAAATATGCAGAGCGGTTCAACAAGCCCAGTTGAGCAAGTCGCGAAGTTTGCTGACATGTTCTCCGCGATGGGAACAGAGGCGAGACTCCGCATCATGCAGCTATTACTTTCCGCTCATCCGGACGGCCTTGTGGTGAGCGAGATTCAGCAAGAACTGGATATTCCCCATTCAACGCTGTCCCATCACCTCGACAAGCTCAAGAACGAAGGGCTGGTTCAGGTGCAGAGGGAAAGTACATTCTTGCGCTACACCGCTAACACAGAGGCCCTTCAACAATTGCTTCGGTTCCTGTATGCGGAATGTTGTACACGCAATAAGGCGCTCAAGCCGGAACAGATTGTTCAACTATGCCGTTAGGAGATTTCAATGAGCAACGAGGAGATCAGGGAAGTCGTGAAACAGAAATACGGGCAAGCAGCACTCAGAGTCACCAGTGGCGGAGGTTCCTGTTGCGGAGCCAGCGCATCGTGTGGCTGCGACCCAATCACCGCGAACCTCTACGACGCGGCACAAGCGGGGGAGATCCCCGCAGAGGCGTTGTTGGCTTCGTTGGGGTGCGGAAATCCGACTGCCTTAGCGAAGCTGAATCCGGGCGAGACAGTGCTGGATCTTGGGTCGGGCGGGGGAATTGACGTTCTGCTCTCTGCAAGGCGAGTCGGCCCGACCGGGAAAGCCTACGGGCTGGACATGACGGACGAGATGTTGGCACTTGCGGAAGAGAACAAGCGCAAGTCAGGGATCACGAATGTCGAGTTCCTGAAGGGCGAGATTGAAGACATCCCGCTACCCGACAGCTCCGTTGACGTGGTCATTTCGAACTGCGTCATCAACCTATCGTCGGATAAGGACGCGGTTCTGAGGGAAGCCTTCCGCGTGCTCAAGCCGGGGGGACGGTTCGCTGTATCGGACGTGGTCACTCGCGGCGAAATGCTGCCGGAGGTTCGCAAGAGTCTCCTGCTTTGGGTTGGCTGCGTAGCGGGATCATTGGAAGAGGACGATTACCGCATCAAGCTCGCCGCCGCTGGATTTGAGCAGATAGACCTTGAACCAACCCGCATTTACAACGTGGATGACGCCCGTGAGTTTCTAGCGGACCAGAACATTGACGTTGACGCAATCGCGCCGCAAGTAGATGGCAAGATCATGAGTGCTTTCGTCCGCGCCGTGAAGCCTCACAGCAACTGACATGAGGGATCACTATAACGTGCTGTTCCTGTGCACGGGCAACTCCGCACGTTCCATCATGGCTGAAGGGATTCTGAACGCCAAAGGCGGGCCGCAATTCACTGCTTATAGTGCCGGAAGTCACCCTTCAGGAAGAGTCCGGGCGGAGGCTTTGCGCCAACTTAAAATCGCGCATATTCCGGCCAGCCGTTTTCGGAGCAAGAGTTGGGATGAGTTTGAAAAGCCAAACGCCCCAAGACTGGATTTTGTTTTCACCGTGTGTGATAACGCCGCAAACGAAATCTGCCCAGTCTGGCCAGGGCAGCCGATGACGGCACATTGGGGTGTTCCTGACCCGGCTGCCGTCACCGGCACGCCCGAGCAGATCGAGAAGGCCTTTCGCGATGCTTTCTTACTGCTTGATCGTCGCATCACCCTTTTCCTGTGTTTGCCACTTGCGTCGATAGACGAGCTGAGCCTCAAGAAGGAACTGGACACTATCGGTCGCCAATGAGATTCAGCCCTTATGCTCGCGTCACAGCCGAGTTGGTTGGCACGGGATTTCTTCTAATGGCCGTAGTGGGCTCCGGCATTATGGGAGAGCGGCTCTGTGGCGGAAATGTCGCAATCGCCCTCCTCGCGAATACCCTTGCCACGGGCGCAGCGCTGGTCGCGCTGATTCTCACGTTTGGCCCCGTGTCCGGAGCTCATTTCAATCCAGCCGTCACGCTTGCCGATGCTTCTCAACGAGGTATCCCGTGGCGCGAAGTACCCGGCTATATCGTGGGTCAAACGTTGGGAGCGTTCCTCGGAGTTGCTTCCGCGCATTTGATGTTCGGGCTTCCACTCTATTCGGCATCAACGCATGCACGCAGCGGGCCTTCGCAGATTTTCAGTGAATTTATTGCGGCATTCGGCTTGTTGTCGGTTATATGGGGTTGTTCCCGACTGCGCTCGTCAGTCGTGCCATTCGCTGTGGGCGCCTACATCACGGCTGCGTATTGGTTCACGGCCTCAACATCATTTGCCAATCCTGCTGTCGCGTTGGCACGGGCGGCAACAAACACATTCAGCGGTATCCGGCCAGCCGACGTTCCGGGTTTTATCGTGGCGGAGTTACTTGGGGCAGCAGTTGCTACTGTACTTTTCAGGTGGCTCGTCCCGGCCCTGCCCGAAGTAGCACCTGACGTTTTGGTGCGCCACGCCCCGAAGCGCGCAGAAAGTGTGTCCACTGATTGACGCAACCTGCGATTCTTGCCTCTCACCTCTACCTGTGAAAAGTGTATGAAACGTGCCGAGAGTATGCTCGATACGGTCTAAGGTGTTATCTATCGGAGCCGTGGTGGGTTGACACAGTGGAGGTCTGCGGTTCGACTTGAGCCGGCCGGGAGCCCGCACGGGCCTACCATTTTCACTCCCAGCAATTGGTTGCGACGGTGACAGCGAAACGACAGCAATCACCCGCATAGCATCGGGCAACCTGAGAACCCGCTATTTATACTTTCAGAGCTCCATCCACGCACGGTATAGTCGGACAAAGTCTCGGGAGGGGGATGGGATGAGCTTCGAAAGGCGCCAAATACTTCAAATCCTGTCATATGCTGTCGGGTCCGGCTTCATTCTGTCCTGGAGTGAACTCGCTTTGGCGGCACAAAATCCCGCACAACCAGCGAGTCCTGCTTCGCCTGCGAAGGCAGCTGCTAAACATGAATCGGGAGGAACGGAAATGGAAAAAGTAGCCGGAATCGGAGGGTTCTTCTTCCGAGCTCGCGATCCGAAGGCCTTGGGGCAATGGTACCAGCAACACTTGGGGATCGCGCTCGAACCAACGGGCGAGGGCGGACCCGTTTGGCAGCAAGAGGCCGGACCGACCGTGTTCAGTCCCTTTCCCGAAACGACCAAGTATTTCGGGGACCCTAACAAGGTCTGGATGGTGAACTTTCGTGTGCATGACATCGACAAAATGGTTGCCCAGCTACGAACGGCAGGAATTGAGGTCAAAGACCCGGAATCTTATGGAAACATTGGGCGCTTCGCTCGTCTGCATGACCCTGAGGGGAATCCCATCGAATTGTGGCAACCTGCATAATTCGGCGCTCCACATGACGCGCTTTCTGATGCAGGACTCTGTGTAACCTGCATGTCCTACCTGTGAATCGTGTAAAACACGTGTGACGAGTTCGGTTGATAGGGTCTAAGTTGTTATCTTTCGGAGCGGTGGTGGGGTGACGCTGTGGAGATGCGCTCGGCGAGCCTCCTTTGCTTCAGAAGGCCTCCTCCTTTTCCCAAGGCGCTAGGCTGATTCCTGAGTCTTGCCAGGCGTTTTGGGAAAATCCTACTCGCACTTGACAGTAGTGGAAACGGCTCACTATTGTGTCGCGATGGTCGAGTCCCCGGGTACATCTAGAAAGTCTGGGCCGGGTTACCGGCTGGACGCTAAAGGACGCCAAGAAGCCGAAGACGACCGGCTGAGTCTCATGGAACAGCTTCTCGATCCCCTCTCGCGGCGGCGGTGTGAATTCGTTCAACCGGGCTGGCGATGCCTTGAGATCGGTGCGGGACGGGGTTCGATGGCCGTCTGGCTGGCCAAGCAAGTTGGTGAGAGCGGCCACGTTGTGGCGACCGACATCGATCTGAGATTCCTGAAGAGCCTGGATATCGGAAACCTCGAGGTGCGCCAGCACAACATCCTCGAAGATTCACTGGACACCCTTGGCCCTGACTCGTTCGATCTGGTTTGCTCACGTTTGATGCTGTTCTGGCTCCCCGGCAAGCAGGAGGCGGCGATCCAGCGTATGGTCGAATGTTTGCGGCCGGGAGGATGGCTGCTCGATGAGGATGGAGACTGGGGAACGCTTGCTCCTGTGGAGGCGTCTCATCCGCATTCCGGAGCCTTCCAGCGCACATGGCGGAACGGCGAGTGGTTGCTATCGCGGGGATATGACCCCGTGTTTGGACGCAAGCTCCCAATGTTATTTGACCGCTGTGGCCTGGAAAACATCCGGCACGAAGCAACTGCCGAAGTGGATCGTGGAGGCAGCCCATGGGCGATGTGGTGGAAAGCCACGCTGGAGGCGTGGCGCACATGGGAGCAAGCAGGGGGTACGTGGACCAAAGTGCACGAATCGGAGTATGAAACGCTCCTGGTTCCCTGGGGAGACTCGTCATTCTGGTTCGCCAACGCTCTTCTGCATGCGTGTTGGGGCCAACGGCCGGGGCACCAACGAACCAAGTCGAGCCCGTAGCAGCGCGGGCGTCGATAGCGAACCACACGATCGAATTCCCCCAACGCACCCACCGGAAGCCAAAATCAGATGATCGAACGATGCTCGCCTTCGAAACACCGCGCCCGATTCTTTGCTCCGGTTCCACTCACAATCTTGGCATCGGCGAAGCAAATGAGGTTGCGCGAACAGCGGCGGTAGGTCAGACCAGTGAAGGCTACTGGGACTTCACCACCTCGCCGCCCTTCATCACGAAGCGCACCGTCTCGAGCGCGCACACATCCGCCAGCGGATCGCCCTCCACCGCGATAAGGTCCGCGAACTTTCCCGGCTCGAGCGTTCCCACGCGGTCGGCCCATCCGAGCAAATCGGCCGCATTCACCGTCGCGGCGCGGATCGATTCGAGCGGCGTCAGCCCAAGTTTCACCATCCCCGCGAATTCCCGAGCGTTCAACCCGTGCGGATACACCGCCGAGTCCGTCCCGAATCCGACCTTCACTCTGCCTTTTAAAGCCCGCGCGCGATTTTCCCGCG
>Ga0187772_10001374_pt1 | contig 11518 bp, 13 predicted proteins | sample 0116_SJ02_MP15_2_FD_133137 | JGI IMG/M metagenome (GOLD analysis project Ga0187772, IMG submission 133137) | Tropical peat soil microbial communities from peatlands in Department of Meta, Colombia - 0116_SJ02_MP15_20_MG | ecosystem: Environmental > Terrestrial > Soil > Wetlands > Peat | place... | reverse complement strand
TCGATCGCCGGGGCCGGACGCGATGCCAGCGGGCGGCCGCTGCTCGACATCCGCATCCAGACGCGCGCGGTGCTCGAGAACATCCGTGACGTCCTCGCGAGCGCAGGCGCCGCGCTCGCGGACGTGGTGGAGGTGAGCACCTTCCTCGTGAACATGGCCGACTTCGGCGGCTACAACGAGGTCTACAGCGAGTTCTTCGGCTACCAGGGGCCGGCGCGCACCACCGTGGCGGTGGCGCAGCTGCCGCACCCGCAGCTGCTGATCGAGATCAGGGCCGTGGCCTATCGTCCGGCCGGCGCACCCGCGCACCGCACCCGATGAGCCGGCCGCCCGAGGAGACTTCGGTGAAAATGGTCGACATCCATTCGCACTTCCTGCCGCGCACCTGGCCGGATCTTGCGGCGCGCTTCGGGACGCCCGACTGGCCGTGGATGAAGCACACCGCTTCCGGGGAGGCGATGCTGATGCTGGGGGAGAGGCCTTTCCGTCCGGTGACCTCGGCCTGCTGGGATCCGGCGGTGCGCCTTGCGGCCATGGATCGCGACGGCGTCGACGTGCAGATCATGTGCGCCACGCCCGTGCTGTTCGCCTATCACCGGCCGGCGGCGCAGGCGCTCGAGTGCGCGCGGCTGTTCAACGATGCGGCGCTCGAGCTGTGTGCCGCCTCACCCAGGCGCCTCAAGTCACTGTGCCAGGTACCGCTGCAGGACACCGATCGCGCCTGCCGCGAGCTCAGCCGCGCCATGGCCGACGGCCACATCGGCGTGCACATCGGCAATCACGTGGGCGAGCGCGACCTCGACGACGAGGGCATCATCACCTTCCTGCAGCACTGCGCCGCGGAGGGCGCCGCGGTATTCGTCCATCCCTGGGACATGATGGCGCCGGAGCGCATGTCCCGCTACATGCTGCCGTGGCTCGTGGCGATGCCGGCCGAGACGCACCTGTCGATCCTGTGGCTGATCCTGTCCGGGGCCTTCGAGCGGCTGCCGCGCTCGCTCAAGCTGTGCTTCGCCCACGGCGGCGGCAGCTTCCCCTATCTCGTCGGGCGCGTCGACAACGCCTGGCGCAACCGCGACATCGTGCGCGAGGACTGCCCGCGCCTGCCGTCTTCCTATGTGGACCGCTTCTACGTGGATGCGGCCGTGTTCAGCGACGAGGCACTCACCCTCCTCGTCAGGACCATGGGCGAGGATCGCGTCATGCTCGGCTCCGACTATCCCTATCCGCTCGGGGAGCAGCAGGTCGGCCGCCTCATCCGCTCGCACGCGGCGCTGCCGGTGAGGGCGCGCGAGAAGCTCCTGCACCGGAATGCCAGCCGGTTCTTCGATCTCGCCGCTCCACCTGCGGCGAGCGCGCGGGTGCCGGCGGCGCGCCGCCGCGCCTGACTCGCTGCCGTCTTCGAGGACCCGGGGCAGACCCGCTCCCGCGCGGGCGAAGGGCTATGATCGTGCGCATATGACCTCGGCACGCCTTGAGCGCTGGATCGCGCGCAAGTTCCGCCTGCGCCACGTGGAGCTGGTCGCGGAAGTCTATGATTCGCGCAGCATCCTCAAGGCCGCGCGCCGGCTCAACCTTACCCAGCCGACCGTCACCCGCGCGCTCCAGGACATCGAGGCCACGCTCAGCGTTCCGCTGTTCACGCGCACCAACCGGGGGCTCGCGCCGACGCCCTACGGGGAGATCTTTGCGCGCCACGCGAAGATCGTGCTGGCGCAACTGCGCCATGCGGCCGAGGAGATCGAGAACCTGCGCGCCGGCTACAGCGGCAAGGTCACGGTGGGGACGTTGCTGGCGGCGTCCGCCAGCATCCTGCCGGATGCGATCGCGCTCTTGAAGAAGGAGCGTCCGGGTGTCGCCATCAGCGTGGTGGTCGGGACCTACGACATCCTGGTGCCCTCGCTCCTGGTCGGCGATCTCGACATGGTGCTCGGGCGCATGCCCGAGCAGGGGCGCAGCCGCTCGTTGGTGTACGAGGACTTCTACGCCGAGCCGATCTGCCTGGTCGTGCGGCGCGGCCATCCGCTCGCGCGCAAGCGGCGGCTGGGACTGCGCGAGCTCGTCAACGAGGCGTGGCTCCTGCCGCTGCCGGAGACGAGTCTGCGCCGCCAGATCGAGCGCGCGTTTCTCGAGGCCAGCGCGCCGCTGCCGCGCAATGTCATCGAGTCAGTCTCGATCCTCACCAACCGCGTGTTGCTGCGCAAATCCGACTGCATCGGGGTGATGCCCTACCACGTCGCGCTCGATGACGTCGAGCACGAGCTGCTCTCGATCCTGCCGGTGAAGCTCAAGTCCATCGAGAGCGCGGTGGGGGCGATCCTGCGGGCGCCGGGGGATCTGCCGCCCGCGGCCAGTGCGCTGCTCGAGTGCCTGCGCATCGCGGCACGCGAGGTGCCGTCACCGCGGCTGTAGCGGCGGGCGGGAGGCCGTCGCGGGGTCGGCGGCGCTCTCGCGGCGGAACAGGCGCCGCACCAGCCGCAGCGCAAACCATGCGAACAGCGCCACCAGCGCGAGCGCCGCGAGCGGGGCGGCGAGCGCGGTGAGCGACACGATGAGCGCGCCGCCGAGCTCGCCGGTGGCGAGCGCGTGGTTGCCGAGCCCGCCGGTCAGCAGTGTCGACTTTGCCCGCAGCAGCGAGGTCAGTCCCTGAGTGAGCCCGGCCGCGCCGCCGCCGGCGATCACCGCCGTGGTCCACTTCACCAGCGGCGGCAAATCCGCCATGACGGCCGCCGACACCACGGTGCCGGCGATCAATGCCGCCGGGGTGGCGAGCGCATCGAGCAGGTTGTCGACGCCCGGGATGTAGTAGGCGAGGATCTCCAGCACCGCCGAGACGCCCAGCATGATGAGCGCGGCCGGCGTGCCGAGCCACTCGAAACCGCTGCTGAGGTGCACATGCCCGGTTGCGGCCGCGACGCTCACCACCAGCATCGGCAGGAACACGCGAAAGCCGACCGCGGCAGCGAGTCCCACGCCGAGTGCGATCGAGAGCGCGATATCGGTTCCGGCCATGGGGGGCAGCGAGAGCATGCGCTTTCTACGATAGCGCACCTCCCGCCCGCGGGCCGCATCCCCGGCGGGGACGTGCCGGCGGGGACGTGCCGGCGGGGGCGGGCGCGTATACTCGCGCGCGTGCTGGCGTTTGTCCGCGAAGTCAGTGCCGAGATCGCCCGCTGCGAGCTCACCCACCTCGAGCGGGCGGTGATCGATCCGCGGCGCGCGGCGCTTCAGCACCGCGCCTACGTCGCCGCGCTGCAGTCGCTCGGCTGCCGCCTGGAGTGGCTGCCGTTGCTGCCCGCTCACGCGGATGGCGTGTTCGTCGAGGATACCGCGGTCGTGGTGCCCGAAGTGGCGCTGATCACCCGCCCGGGAGTCGACTCGCGCCGCGGTGAGACGGCGAGCGTCGCCGCGACGTTGGCGGCTCATGTGCCGGTGCTGCACGTCAGCGCGCCCGCCTGCCTCGAGGGCGGGGACGTGCTGCGCATCGGGCGCGCGCTGTACGTCGGAACCTCCGGTCGCACCAACACCGCCGGCGTCGCGCAGCTCGCCGCGAGCCTTGCGCCCTTCGGCTACCGCGTGACCGCGGTGACGATGAGCGGGTGCCTGCATCTGAAGAGCGCCTGCACGTTCATCGCGCCCGAAACGCTGCTGGTCAACCCCTCGTGGGTTGACCCGGCGGCGTTCGCCGCGGCGCGCGTGATCGAGGTCGACGAGACCGAGCCCTACGCGGCCAACACGCTCAGCGTCGCTGGCGCGACGCTGGTGAGCACGGCCTACCCGCGAACTAATGAGCGCCTGGTGCGCGCCGGTGTGACGACGCGCGCCCTCGACGTCAGCGAACTGCACAAGGCGGAAGCCGCGCTCACCTGCATGAGCCTGCTGCTCGAGCCGGCGCGCGAGCTTATCCGGGCGCAATGACCGCGCGCAGCGCGCGCAGGAATGCATCCACCTCGGGCTCGGTGCCGATAGTGAGGCGACACCAGCGGTCGTAGGGGGCAAACAGGCGGCCGACCAGGATGTCGCGGGAGGCCATGCGCTGCTGGAAGTCCCCGAGCGGCATGCCGGTGTCGAAGAACACGAAGTTGCCCTGCGGCTCGGCGTACCTCAGCCCGAGCCGCGTCAGCGCGCCGGTGATGCGCGAGCGGCTTGCCAGGATGCGGCTGCGACAGCGGCTGAGGAAGGCGCGATCGTCGAGGCTGGCGCGCGCGCCGCGCACGGCGAAGATGTTGGGCGTCGTCATGCAGGCGCCGGCGAGCTCGGCGGCGAGGTCCGGCCGCGCGATACCGTAGCCGCAGCGCACGCCCGCCATGCCGTGGATCTTGGAGAAGGTCCGGAGGATGATCACGCGCCGCTCGGCCTGCGCCAGGTCGGCCACCGAGCTGACACCGCTCCCGGTGGTGAAGTCCATGTACGCCTCATCGACGATGCTGAGCACGCCCGGCGGCAGGGAGCGCACGAAATCACGGATCTCGGCGGCCGGGACGGCCGTGCCGGTGGGGTTGTTCGGATTGCAGAGGTAGACCGCCCGGGTGCGCGCCGACACCGCCGCCGCCATGGCCGGTAGGTCGTGGCGCAGCTGCGCGTCGACGGGCACGAAGCGCACCTCGACGCCGCGCTTGCGCGCGTAGTCGGTGAGCTCGGCATAGGTTGGCTCGGCGGCGACGATCTCGCCCCCGGCGCACAGCAGACCCAGCGCCCGCAGCAGCTCGCCCGAGCCGGTGCCGAGCACGATGTGATCGCCGGCCACGCCTTCGTGCCGGGCGATGGCCGCGGTGAATCCATTGATCTCATCGTCGGAGGGGTAGCGGCAGCTCGAGCCGATCGCGCGACTCACCGCCAGCTGTGCCGCCGGCGAGGGCCCGTAGGGATTCTCGTTCCAACAGAGGACGATCGGTCGGGCGAGGGAGGCAGCGCCGCCCGTGCCGCTGCTGCCCGCCGCGCGCAGCGCGTTGCCCGGCCCGGCGAGCAGCAGGGCGGAGGCGGTGAGCAGTTCGCGCCGGGTGAGTGTCATGTTGTGACGATAACACCTCGCGCCGCGGACGTGGACACCCGTCGCAGGGCGACGCTAGACTCGGACGTGGCTCCGGTACAGCGCATCGTCAGCTTCCGGCGGATGGAGGACGGCACCCGCGAGGATTACCTGCTGCTCGATGAGAGCGAGCGCCGCTACGCCGCCGGCCTCGGCACGCGTGTGCTCGAGAGCCTGAAGGCGCTCGAGCACTCCGTCGAGGGCTACCCGGTCACCCGCTTGCAGCACTCGCTGCAGGCTGCGACCCGCGCGCTGCGCGACCGCGTCGACGAGGAGCTGGTCGTCGCGGCCCTGCTGCATGACATTGGTGACGAGCTCGCCCCCTACAACCACGCCGAGGTGGCCGCGGCGATCCTGCGACCCTACGTGCGGGCGGAAGTGACCTGGATCGTGCAGCAGCACGGCCTGTTCCAGACCTACTATTACGTGCACCATTTCGGCGGCGACCGCAACCGCCGCGATCACCTGCGCGATCATCCGTACTACCAGGCGTGCGTGCACTTCTGCGCCGCGTGGGACCAGTGCTCGTTCGATCCGGACTACCCGTCCGAGAGCCTGGAGTTCTTCGAACCTATGGTGCAGCGGATCTTTGCGCGCCCGCCGCACGATCCGCGCTACCTGGCGGCACCGATCGGCTGAGGCAGGCGCAGCGCCGACGCGCTACCGCGGGCGGGGCCGCTGAGCCGGCCGCCGCCGCGGGCACGGCGCCGCGGGTATGCCGCCCTACGGCCGGTTCAGCTCCGACCTGACCCAGTCGTGGAACTGGTGGATCACGTACTCCTCGGGCATCAGCACGCCGGCACGGTGCGCCAGCGCATGGAGCCCGCGCTGATTGAGCTCGCACACCGAGGCATCCTCGCTCATCACGATGTCGGTGAACTCCACCGCCCGCGTGATGTCGCGTTGCGGATCGGCGAGCGTCTCGGGGAGGAACAGGAACTCGATGCTCATGGCCGTGAGTTCCGGCCCGAGCGGCAGCAGGCGCACGACCCGCACGTAATCGACATGCGCCACGATGAACACCGAGGGCACGGAGGTGAGATAGATGTGTCCGGCCTTGCGGTCCTCGGCGCTCACGCGCGGGAACAGCACACCGACGGGCTTCCCGTCCATGGTCCAGCTCTCGGCGCCGGCGCGCAGTCCGCCGCCGTATTTCGCATCATCGTCGTTGGCATGGTCCTGCCAGCGAGGATCGTCGCGCCGCTCGAGCAGACCCTGGCCGTAGATGGGCACGAGCTGCGCCAGGCGGGGGTGCACGCCGGGGCAGTGCAGGCACTCGTTGTAGTTCTCCCAGAACACCTTCCAGTTGCACCGGATGGTCTTGCTCAGCCGCTGTCCGACGACCAGGTCGGCGAGCGGCCAGTCATCCAGGCGGTTGAGCGGCAGGTCGAAGCTGCGCTCGAACGGCGGTGGATCCGGGCTGAAGGCGCAGAACACGAACCCGTTCCACTCGGTCACCGGCAGCGCGTACAGCCCGAAGTCGCGCAGTTCGAAGCCGTCGGCAGGCTGCCGGGACGAGGTCTGCAGCAGCTCGCCACGCAGGCTGTAACGCCAGCTGTGATAGGGACAGACGATGCCGGCTGCGGGAAACCGGCCGCTCGGCGTGCGGCACAGCGCCGCGCCGCGATGGCGGCAGGTGTTGTGAAAGGCGCGCACCACGCGGTCGTCGCCGCGCACCACCAGCAGCGACTGCTCGCCCACCTCCAGGGTGCGAAAGTTGCGCGGGGCGCCGACCTCGCTCGAGCGGCACACGTAGATCCAGTTGCGGTACCAGATCCGGCTCAACTCGCGCTGGTAGTGCTGCGGGTCGAAGTACCACGCGGCGGGCAGCGTCTCCACGGGCGTCGTCAGCCCGGCGTAGCCGGGATCGCGTCTGACGGGAGTCGGGCGCGCGCTCATCGCTGTCTCCTGATGCTTCTAGCAACATTGTAGCCGAGGCGGGCGGCAGGCCATACAGCAGCCCATGCTCGCCACTACTGGCGACCGCAGCGCGCGCGCTGTGCAGCGGCGGGTGCCGCCGGCGGACCGCTGCAGGTGCATACTTGCTGCATGAGTCAACAGCCGCTGTTTGCCTCACCGCCTGTTCTCGCGGACGGGTTCCGCTACACGGCGGAGTTCCTGACCGTCGCTGAGGAGGCGCAGCTGCTCGAGCTGATCCGGGCGTTGCCGTTCGAGCAGGCGCACTACAAGGAATGGCGTGCCCGGCGGCGGATCGTGAGCTTTGGCGGCCGTTACGATTTCAGTCGCAACGAGCTGCAGGCCGCGCTGCCCATTCCCGAGTTCCTGCATCCGCTGCGTGCGCAGGTCGCCGCGTGGGCCGGCATTCCCGCCACGCGTTTTCAGCACTCGATAGTCGCCGAGTACCAGCCCGCAACGCCGCTCGGCTGGCACCGCGACGTCCCGCAGTTCGAGGACATTGTCGGCGTCTCGCTGCTCGGTCACGCGAGACTGCGCTTCCGTCGCTGGCCGCCGAGGCCGAACCCACGCAGCACGTTGGCCATCGAGCTCGCGCCGCGGTCGGTGTACCTGCTGCGCGGCGCCGCGCGCTGGCGGTGGCAGCACGCCGTGTCACCGACCAAGGAGTTGCGCTACTCGATCACCTTCAGGACGCGCACATCTTGAGCCGCGGCGAACCGCAGGCGGAGCCGCTGGCCGTTGCGCACCTCGGGCCGCAGCTCACGGCGGCGGCACTGACCAGAGCGCAGTTGCTGCGCTTGATCCGCGCTCGCCTCGGCGCGCACCTGTACGACGACTCGGGCGTGCCGCCTCGAGGCATCGCGATCTACACGCTCTCCGATCCGCGCGATCTGCGGCAGATCCGCTACGTCGGGCAAACCGCCGCACCACGGCGGCGGCTCCTGCAGCACCTGAGTACCGCGAAACTCTGGTTGCCCGATGAGCGGCCGTGGTGGGTGCAGTCGCCCAGGTTACGGCCTTTGTACCAGTGGATAAGGGACATTTATCGGCAGGAGGGTAGACTACCGGTCATGCTGGTGTCTGCGTGGGTCGATGAGTCGCGGGCACGACTTGCGGAGCGAATCCAGATCTGTCAGTGCCTGGCACGGCAGCTGCCGCTGTTGAATGTCGCGAGGGAGCCTGCCAGGCGGCAAATGCTGCTGATCTAGTGCTCATCGTTCGTTGCTCAGGTGAATCGCATGAACATTCGGACTCTGCAACGTGGACTGAAGTACTGTGGCCGGGTCGCAGCGGTGCGCCAGACCTACCACGTGTTCGCAAGCCCGGGCTACTACTTCGTGCTGTCATTCGCGCGTGCCCGGGCGCGGCGCGGCTCCGGTTATTTCAACCTGGTCGACAGGGCGGCGGTCGACTACGTGCAGCAGCGCGTCGGCGGAACGCGCGGCGTGACGGCCAAGCGGGTGCTGGCCGCGGCGCGGCGCACCCGCTACGTCCCCACGAGGCTGCTCGCGCTCAACGTGCTGTACGTGCTCGTGGCGCTCGATCGGGCGAGCATCACGCGCGCCGGAGAGAACCGGCAGCTGTTCTTCAGCGTGCGCAAGGCGCCGCGCCGCTGAGCGGCCGGCTCCGCCGAGCCCCGCGGGTGAGCGCCACGTGCTGATCCTCGATGCCGCGCAGATCGTGCGCCTCGCGCCGATGGCGCGCCTGGTGGCGTGCCTCGAAGCGGCCTTTCGCCGCGACTGGGTGGTGCCGGCACGGCAGTTGGTGGAGCTGCCCGGGCGTGCAGCGCAGCGACGGTTCCTCATCATGCCGGCCTTCGAGCCGGGCGGCGGCGGCGCCGTCAAGCTGCTCAGCATCTTTGGCGACAATGCCGCGCGCGGCCTGCCGACCATTCAGGCCGCCATCGTGGTCTTTTCCGACAGCGGCGCCGCGGTCGCGATCCTCGACGGCACCCTGGTCACGCGGCTGCGCACCGGTGCGGCCTCCGCCGTGGCCGCGCAATACCTGGCGCGCCCCGACAGCGCGCACCTGGTGCTCATGGGCACGGGCGCGCTGGCGCCCTACATGGCGCTGGCGCACAGCACCGTCCGGCCCATCCGCCGCATCAGCGTCTGGGGCCGGCGAACCGAGCGGGCGGCGGCGACGGTCGAAGCCGTTCGCGCCATGGTCCCCGATGCCACGGTGGTCGCGGTGCACTCCCCGGAGAAGGCCGTGGCACAGGCCGACATCGTCTGCTGTGCCACCAGCAGCCCGACTCCGATACTGGCGGGGCGCTGGCTGCGGCCGGGGACCTTCGTCGACCTGGTCGGCAGCTTCTCCCCCACGATGCGTGAAGCGGACGACGACGCGGTGCGGCGCGCGCGGCTGTTCGTCGATACGCAAGCCGGCGCCTTCGCCGAGGCGGGCGACATTCTCGATCCGCTCGCGCGCGGCGTAGTGAAGCGCGCGCAGGTCGAAGGCGACCTGGCCGATCTGGTGTGCGGGCGGGTGAGGGGCCGGGCGAGTTCCGAGGAGATCACGCTGTTCAAGTCCGTCGGCACGGCGATCGAGGATCTGGCCGCCGCGCAGCTCATCGTCGCCGAGGCGCTGCAACGCGCCCGGCAGTGAGCGGCCGCGCCGGGGATTCTTAACACGTCCCTAACCCACCCGCCGGTAGCCTTGCGGTGCGGGGTGCGGCGCAACAAGGCGCCGGCCGGACCGCAGCAACATGGTCAATGTGGGTATTGCTTTCTACGTAGTCGCGGCGCTGTTCACGCTCTATGTCGTCGCGGCCACCTGGCGGTCGAAGGATGCCGACCCGCGCGTGCACGCCGAGCGCCCGCAGTGGAAACTACGTACCCGGACGATGGATCGACGTATTGCCCACTGGTGGCGGGGGCGCCAGCGTTAGCGGCGCTGCGTCCTGACGGGCAGGACGCCGGCGGTCGGGAAGTGGCGCCATGGACGTTATCTTCGTGCTGATCCTGGTCGTGCTCTGCGCGAGCACGCTGTGGCTTGCGTGGGCGATCGCGCGTCTGCGGAGTGGCGAATGACCATCGCGTACCTGGTGAGCGGCGTGCTCGCCCTCGGCCTGTTCGTGTACCTGCTGTACGCCATGTTCAGGCCCGAGAAGTTCTGATGACGCCCGCTTCCTTGGCGCTGGTCGCCGCGTTCCTGGCGGTGATGCTCGCGTGCGTGAAGCCGCTCGGGCTCTACATGGCGCAGGTGATGGAGGGCCGGGCGCTCGCGGCGCTGCGGCCCTTGGCATGGCTTGAGGCGCTCATCTATCGCCTGTGCCGGATCGACGCCGGGCGCGAGATGGACTGGCGCGAGTACGCGGTCGCCTTCGTGCTGTTCAACGCGCTCGGCGCCGTGGGCGTGTACCTGTTGCAGCGCCTGCAGCAGTGGCTGCCGCTCAACCCGCAGCACTTCGCCAACGTCCCGGCGGATTCCTCCTTCAACACCGCCGTGAGCTTCATCACCAACACCAACTGGCAGGGCTACTCCGGCGAGTCGACCATGGGCTATCTGACGCAGATGGCGGGGCTCGCCGTGCAGAACTTCCTGTCGGCGGCCTCCGGCATCGTGATCGCCATCGCCCTCATCCGCGGCTTTGCGCGGCACAGCACCGGCACCATCGGCAACTGCTGGGTCGATCTCACCCGCTGCACGCTCTACATCCTGCTGCCGCTCGCGGCGGTGGTCGCGGTTCTGCTGGTCTCGCAGGGCGTGGTGCAGAACTTCAGCGCCTACCGGGACGTGCCGACGCTCGAGACGCTCGCCTATCAGCAGCCGCGGCTCGATGCCGCCGGCAACCCGGTGAAGGACGCCGCGGGCAACCCGTTGCTCGAGAATCTGACGACGCGGGTGCAGACGCTGCCGATGGGTCCGATGGCCTCGCAGGAGGCGATCAAGGAGCTCGGCACCAACGGCGGCGGCTTCGTAAACGCCAACTCGGCTCATCCCTACGAGAACCCGACCGCGCTCACGAATTTCCTCGAGATGCTCGCCATCGTGCTCATCCCCGCCGCACTCACCTACACCTTCGGGCGCATGGTGGGCGACACGCGGCAGGGCTGGGCGGTGCTGGCCGCCATGCTGATCCTGTTCATCACCATGGTCGGCATCGCCCTCTACAACGAGCAGGGCGGCAATCCGCTCTTCGCCCGGCTTGGCGTCGATCAGGCGGCCAGCTCGCTGCAGCCGGGCGGCAACATGGAGGGCAAGGAGGCGCGCTTCGGCATCGGCGCCTCGGCGCTGTTCGCCACCCTCACCACCTCCACCTCCTGTGGAGCCGTGAACGCGATGCACGATTCCTTCACGCCGCTCGGGGGCTTCGTGCCGCTGTTCAACATGCAGCTCGGCGAGGTGGTGTTCGGCGGCGTGGGCACGGGGCTGTACTCCATGCTGATCTTCGCCATCATCGGCGTGTTCATCGCCGGTCTCATGATCGGCCGCACGCCCGAGTACCTCGGCAAGAAGATCGAGGCGTTCGAGATGAAGATGAGCGCGATCGCGATCCTGGTGATGCCGTTCATCGTGCTGCTCGGCACGGCCGCGGCGGTGAGCGTCCCGGCCGGCCAGGCGGGCGTG
>Ga0187772_10001373_pt1 | contig 11531 bp, 8 predicted proteins | sample 0116_SJ02_MP15_2_FD_133137 | JGI IMG/M metagenome (GOLD analysis project Ga0187772, IMG submission 133137) | Tropical peat soil microbial communities from peatlands in Department of Meta, Colombia - 0116_SJ02_MP15_20_MG | ecosystem: Environmental > Terrestrial > Soil > Wetlands > Peat | place... | reverse complement strand
GTCGGGAGCTTCGTATTCCAGCTTGACGACTGCTTGCGCGCTTATCTTCCCCGCCGGATTTCTTACCTCGTAAGTCCGCGATGCCGAGTACCCCTGCAGTTCCTCTGCTCGCAAACGGTTGCGCTCGATCATCTCGGCGATTACGGCATCGGTTTGTTTGGGCGCGATTGCCGGATAGCCTGCGGAAGATTTCTCGAGAAAAGACGAGGTGGATGGCAGGTGGCTCTGGGCCAACAAAGTCGAAGGAGCAGACAGCAAAAAAGTGAAGATGATTCCAGCGCAATGTCCACGAAAGATTGTCATAACTCCCCCATTTTTCTTCGCGGACCTTACGTCTTGAACGAGTTTCCGCTAAACCTTGCCCACCACGCCAGGCTTCGGCAATCGATCTGCCGCGGGCCAGGCAGCAGAATCTCTAGAAGCCGCCACGTTTCGAATGGCATCCAACAGCAGCGTTGGCTCCTCCTGCATGATCCAGTGATTGCTGTTGTGCGCGGTCACGTGCTCTCCCATGGGTAGCCGTTCCGCCATGGCCTTGTGTTCTTGCTGACGCCGTTGCGGTGCAGTGTTTGCTGAAAAAATCACCACGGGCTTATCGGTCGTGAAACCGGCTTGCTCCAGGCTGGCCGCGCTTACTGGGAGATTCTCCAATTGGCTCGCGATGGTCAGCGCGAATTTCTTTTGTATCCAGAACACCGCCGCCATCGCTCTTTCATTGGCAGGCAAAGCCCAGAACCAGGGGCTCGAAACCGTCCCCGATTGGCTCGGGGTCCCGCGACTGATGAGCCGGATGAGTCGGCCAGCCACGTCTTTTGCCTTCGTGGTAAGAAGAAACCCAACGAAACGGATGAGGCCAAATTGAGAAAGAAGCGCCGCGCGACGGCACACTTTGGCGCCGATGCTCGTCATTTTCCGATCCTGTTCCGAAGGTGGATTCCACTCGGACGGTGCGACCGGATCAACAAGCACCATGCCGACGATCTCTTCCGGATACCGTGCGGCGAAAAGCGGCATGGTCAGGCCGCCAAAGGAGTGGCCCACCAAAACGTAAGGAGGCGCAATGTTTGCCCGCTGCAGCATCATATGGAGTTCTTCCACGATCCTTTCGGCAGTTCTGGGCATCGGACCGAGATCGCTCCAACCCAAGCCGGCCCGGTCATAGCTGACCACCCTGTGCGATTTCGACAGCTCCTCCTGCAGGCCGGTCCAGCTCAAGACCGTGGACATCAATCCCGCTTCCAACAAAATGGTGGGACCGCTCGAACCTTGGCTCGAGCCCTTTGCCAGCACATGAAGCTTGTGAGTGCCGAGGTCCACCATCTTTCCCGGCGGCGGATAAAGGCGAGAGTCCCTTCGCGCCCCGACTGTTTGGTAGAGCAAGCCGAGCAAAGCGAAGATCCCTATGATCGCCGCAATCCATATCAGAGCCAGAATCAACTTTCCCTGCCCTGGGTCAACTAACGACCCTTTTGATGTTTTACCGAGGCACTTGGCTATGCAAATCTTCGGCGATTCGGTAGGCAATTTGAACACAATCCCCAATAGAACGGCCCGTCAGATAATTGCCCACCAAATATAGGTTCGGTACGGAGCGCAGCATTTCAGCGGCTTGGGCTGTGCGACGTGCGTGCCCAACGTTGTATTGCGGTAGCGCCTTTGCGCTTCTCCACACCATGCGGTCAATGGGCGTGCCTGTTATTCCCAGGATTTTTGCATTCTCTGCTTCGATCTTTTGTGCGCACTCATCTTCCGGCATGGCGAACAGAGACTGATTTGCGTCTCTGCCGGCGAAACTGGTCATGACCACTTGCCCTTCGGGAGCATGCCCTTCGAGCAAGGAGGAGTTCCAGAATGTGCAGATGGTCTCCAAACCCTCGCGGCGTGGCACCATGAATCCGAATCCGTTTAGGTTGTGTGAAACAGCTCTGCGGTCATAAGCGCTGGAGACCGTGCAGACGGGCGCATATTCGATGGCATTGAGCAGCGATGCCAATTGCGGCGCCGTATTTTCCAGCAGGTTTGCTACAGCATACGCCGGCACGGCTAACACCAGCGATTCCGTCTGGATTTCCTCGCCATTCTGCAGCCGGACCTTCCAACCGCTGCTTGTTGGGCCGTTCTCTCTGGGCGATAGAGCAATACACTTGATCCCTTCGCGGTAGCGAATATTTTCTTTCAGTATTTCTGCCAGTTTCTCTGGAAGGGTACCCATCCCTGCCTTGAATGACCCGAGCGAAGGGAGGGAATCCGTGACGCGAAGCTTCCCGGTGTGGGCTGAGCGAATCGGTTCTGGGGCGGTGCTGGATTCGGCCCGGTTCTGGCTGCGTTTGCGTGAACGCAGGGCGCCTCGCACCAGGCTGCCGTGCTTGCGTTCCCAATCGACCAGCGCGGGGAAGGCGCTCTCCATCCCCATTTTCTGAGAGTCGCCAAAGAAAACCGTGGAAATCACTGGATCAACGAGATAGTCGAGTACATCCTTCCCGAATTTTCGTTCCACAAACTGCGCCAAACTCTCTTCCTGCTCCGGGGGAGCGGTATTACCTAGAACTTCGGCGAGAATCCGCAGTTTTGACTGAGGCTTTACCAATCGCGTAGCGATCAGTCCGCCAGGTGAAAACGGAGCCAGATGCAAACGCCCGTCCCGCAAGACGTAGCGATTCGCCTTGGAATCTCCCGCCACAAACTCGTCTGCAAGACCCAACTCGAGCACAAGCTTCCACACCGGCTCCGGGAATCGCGGGCTCTGCGGTCCGGTCTCGAAAAGAAGACCGTTTCTCCTAACTGTCTCGATCACACCGCCAGCGCGCCCCTCCGACTCAAAAACGCAGGGGCGCAACCCTAGCTGTGCCAGGCGAAAGGCGCAAGCCAGTCCTGAAATCCCCGCGCCAATGACGACGACTTTTTCCGTGTATCCCACCGCAAGTAGAGCTTATCAAACGGTATGGCGCCACGACGCTGCTCGTGGTTTATTCTCAACTGTAAAATAGATGTCCAGGGGCTCTGTGGAGTCACTCTTAGAGTTCGTCCGGAAGTACTCTGACCGCGGCAAGGAGATTGCCGTGCGCCAGCGGCGGGGCTACCGCATGGAAAGCTGGAGCTACGCGCGGATTGCGGAAGAAGCAAACCGACTGGCGCGTGAACTGGAGACGAGAGGTATTCAAAAAGGCGACGCTGTACTGCTTTGGGGCGAAAACTCAGCGGAGTGGATCATTACTTTTTTTGGATGTTTGCTTCGAGGGGTTGTGACCGTTCCCATCGACCATGCGTCCACCCCCGAATTTGCCTCTCGTGTCGCCAAGGAAGTGAATGCGAAGCTTATCTTCCAGGCGCGGGCACACAAAGAGTGCGAATCCGTCCCGTCCATTCCCCTGGAATCGCTCGTTGCCCAAATCGCACACCAGGACTCCGCGCATTACCTTTCACCGGCCCTCTCCCGCCAGGACACGTTGGAAATCATCTTCACGTCGGGCACCACGGCCGAACCGCGCGGCGTGGTGATTTCGCACGGAAACGTTTTGGCGAACATTGAGCCGCTCGAGCCCGAAATCCAGAAATATCTTCGTTACGAAAAGATTTTTCACCCTATCCGGTTTTTGAATCTCCTTCCCCTGAGCCACGTCTTTGGACAAATGCTCGGCGTGTTCATTCCTCCGTTCCTGGCGGGGACGGTGGTTTTCCACGATTCGCTGAAACCGGCAGACTTGATGGAGACCATCCATCGGGAGCGCGTTTCTGTGCTGGTCGCGGTTCCTCGTTTTATAGAGTCTCTGCAACGCGAAGTGGAACGCCAGGAAGAGCGCGATGGAAAGGGAGCGCAGTTCCGGAAGGTCTTCGCCCTCGCGGAAAAAAAGCACTTCCTCCATCGTTGGTGGCTTTTCCGAAGAGTTCACGCACGCTTGGGATGGAAATTCTGGGCTTTCATCTCCGGTGGGGCGGCGCTGGATGGAAACGTGGAGACGTTCTGGAACCGTCTGGGCTACGCCGTGATTCAGGGCTACGGCATGACGGAAACTACTTCTTTGATCAGCCTGAATCACCCCTTCCGCTCCACGCGAGGTTCCATTGGCAAGGTTTTCCCGGGCATGGAAGTGCGCGTCGACGAGAATGGCGAAATCCTGGTACGCGGAGAAAGCGTGGCAACCGCCTATCAACGTCAGGGCCAGAGGCAAACGGTAGCGGAGTCGGACGGCTGGTTTCGAACCGGGGATATCGCGGAGACCGACGAGAACGGTCACTTGTTTTTCAAAGGCCGCCGGAAGAATGTCATCGTCACTTCTTCCGGTATGAATGTATATCCGGAGGATCTCGAAAAGGCTATCCGGAGTCAGCCGGGTGTCCGCGATTGCGTAGTGGTCGGAATGGAAAAGGGAGGCAACGCCGAAGCGTGCGCCGTCCTCTTGATGAAAAGTGCTGATGCCGTGCCGGCCTCGGCCATTGAAAACGCCAATCGCTTACTCGCGGAATACCAGAGGATTCGCAATTGGGTCGTCTGGCCTCAGCCGGATTTCCCTCGGACTTCCACACAGAAGCCCATTCTTCCCCTGATCCGAGAGGCGGTGAAGGACTCGCACTCGAATGCACACAGCGTTGTGCAGGACAGCGGGTCCCTGGCGGCCTTGATAACCCAGATTACCGGCCGCCCGGTCCGGCTCTCGGGCTCTGCGAATCTCGAGCGTGACTTGGGACTGAGTTCGCTCGATCGCGTGGAACTTTTGAGTGCTCTCGAGGAGCGCTACCAGGTCAGCTTGAACGACGCCCAAGTTTCCGAAGTTGCTACCGTCGGTCAACTCGAAAAGCTTATCAAGGAAGGATCTTCCACGACCGTGGAGCACGTCTATCCCACTTGGCCGCAGCATTGGTTCACCACGTTGTTCCGCCTGGTTGTTTATTACACGCTGGCGTGGCCCGCGACCTACCTTCTTGCCGCCCCTCGTATCCGTGGCCGGGAAAATCTCCGCGGACTTCGAGGTCCCGTCCTGGTCATTTCCAACCACGTCACCTATCTCGATATTGCCTGGGTTCTGCCGGCGCTCCATGCGCGATTCCGGCACCGGCTCGCGACCGCGATGAGGGGCGAAAGGCTTGCGGAAATGCGGCGTCCCTCGAAAGATCTGAGCCTGTTTGAGAGGTTCATGGAACACCTGCGATATTTTCTCGCCCTAAGCCTCTTCAACGTTTTTCCCCTGCCAAAGCAATCGGGATTTCTCCATAGCTTTGCCTTCGCCGGAAATCTCGTGGACCGAGGCTGGAGCATCCTGGTTTTTCCCGAAGGAATAACGAGTCCAACCGGAGAAATGGTGCCCTTTCGTTCAGGAATCGGGCTGCTGGCGAAGCAGTTGAATATTCCGATTGTCCCTATGCACCTGGGTGGCTTGTACGACCTGAAGCAAAAGGAGCGAATTTTCGCCTGGCCCGGCCACGTGAAGGTTACGATTGGCGCGCCGGTGAGTCTCTGTCCCGACCAGGACGCAAACGAAATCACTCGCGAACTCGAGCGCCGAGTCCGCGAACTTGGGTCTTTCTAAGACCCCGGGCCTAGGCGACTTAAGTCACGTTCTTTTGCTGGCGCAAGCGTGGTTGCTTCGGTATCCTGCAGGGGAGGAACTTTCCACCGGGGCCGTGGATCGCGCATACCACGTGCCGGTGAACGTAAGGGACTCCGCCCGCCCACGTCCCAAGTAGGGACATTTCCATTTGGATGCTTGACGGAGCATAAGGGACGCATGCTGATTTAAGAAGAGTTGTAGATTTTCTTGCGGTTCCATGTATCTCGGGGACAATCTCGCGTATCAAACTAGTCGTTACCAGGGGATCACCATTGCTTCCTGGGCATCTTTGTGGGGATTTTTTAGAGGGCCCGAACGACTAAGGTGGTATTGGTGACTTCCTCGGCACGCTGGCCTGGACGGGGCATGCCTACATCCTACGCAAAGTAGAGGTATGATACATGTCCACTGTGGAACAACCGCCGCTCCCTACAATTCCCACACAGCGATTTCGACTGGATGTTCCATTACACAATCTGCTTCAACAGCCGAACCAGCGGACCCTGCCACAGACGCCGCGGGAACCCGCCGCTCTCCCTGAGCCGGTGTTTCCACAACATCCGGAGCTGCTGCACGAACTCGATATGGAGGATATCGCTGCGCACGATCAGGTCCTGCGCACGGGAAAAAGGCATTGGCCTGCCTCTCGCGTTCTGAAAAACATGCGGGGATGGATGATGCCGTACTTCAAGTCCCGTTTTCTGCCCGGAGATTTTCAGCCGATCATCGCGTATTTGTTCACCGAGTGGAAATGCAACTTGGATTGTCATTACTGCTGGTCCTACGACAATCGCGTGAAGGGCATGAGCGAAGACACTGCCCGGCGCGCCATTGACTGGCTTGAGGCTACGCCATGCCGCGTGCTGGCCCCCACAGGCGGGGAACCTCTGTTGCGGCCCGACTTCGTCCACAAGGTCATATACTATGCCGCAAAGAAGGATTTTTGGGTTTATCTGGCCACGAATGCACGTCTTCTTCGCCCGGATGTGATCGATCGCCTGGCGGACGCGGGAATCGCGACATTCAATTTTGCGGTCGACGCCATTAAAGAAAAGCCGGGACTGCCCAAGGCTCTAGAACACGTCCGGTCCTACTTCGATTACCTAGTCAGGCGGCAGTACCGCTACGGTTATACGGTTTTCTTCAACACCAACATCTGCCGCACGAACATCGAGGACGTCAAGGAGCTCGTGGAAATCGCCCACGACAACGGGATTTCTCTCACCTTCCACGTCAACGAAGCTCCCATGATGGAGCAGTCGCACTTCAAGCATTTGCACGAGAATGATACTTATATCCGGCCGGAAGACTTCCCCATGGTCGACGATCTTCTGGATTACCTGATCGACAAACAGCGCCAGGGCTACAAGATGGTCGACTCTATCCCCCGGCTTCAGAACATGAAAGGTTTCATGCGCGGCGTGGGAGAACATTGGGGTTGCCGCGCCGGCCAAAACTGGCTGATTATTCGCACAGACGGAACCGTGGCTCCCTGCTTCCCGATGTATAACGCTACATACGACTGGGGGGCGGTGGAAAACCAGAAGTTCGACCTCAAGCAACTGGCCGAAATGAAGAAGGGCTGCGAGCCGCACTGCTTCTCGACTCTTGGCTACAACGTTGCATACTGCTACGACGTCACCCGCGTCATGAAGTGGCTTCTTAAGCAGGCCCGTCACGGCTTCCAGGGCGTGACCGGTAGTTTCGAATAGTCTTCCTGCTCGCCATCTAAAGTGATTTTGCGGAAGCGCTCTGGCCTGATTCGTCGCAGGCTAGAGCGCTTCTCTCCTTTTGTCCCGAGCCTACTCGGCGGAGGCTTGCTGGCGCTCTTCGCTTACAACGCTTAAGCGACCTCCGCATGCCCCAGTTCGCGGAGTTGCAAATGCGGATTGCGGCCTACAATGTTATCGGCATGCCGGAGTTACCGGATATCACAGCCTATATCGACGCGCTCGAAACGCGCATCGTTGCGCAGCCACTTCAGAAGGTGCGCCTGGCTAGTCCCTTTTTGCTCCGAACCGTGCATCCGCCGCTTAACCAGGCGGAGGGCCGCACAGTTTGTAAGCTTCGGCGTATCGGCAAGCGCATCGTGGTGGGACTCGAGGGGGATCTTTGGTTGGTGCTGCACCTGATGATCGCTGGCCGGCTGCATTGGCGATCAGCAGGAGTAAAGCTGGCAGGGCGGCAAAACCTGGCGGCCTTCGATTTTCTAAATGGCTCCCTGGTGTTGACCGAGGCCGGATCGAAGCGCCGCGCATCGCTCCATGTTTTTGCTGGCGAAGAAGGACTGAGTTCCATTGACCCAGGAGGAATTGAGGTCTTCGAAAGCGATTTGAGCTCGTTTCGCGCTGCACTGACGGTCGAGAATCGCACGTTGAAGCGGGCACTGACCGATCCGCGCCTCATCAGCGGCATCGGCAACGCATATTCGGACGAGATCCTGCACGCGGCACAACTGTCGCCCGTGACCCTTACGCAGAAGCTCAAGGACGAAGAGTGGGAAAGGCTCTTCGGCGCGACGCGCCACATCCTGCAAATGTGGATGGACCGGCTCCGCGCCGAAGCCAAGCTTGCCTTTCCAGAAAAAGTAACCGCCTTCCGCGATGGGATGGCGGTTCATGGACGCTACGGGAAGCCTTGCCCGAGATGCGGGAAAAAAGTGCAGCGAATTCGCTACGCCGACAACGAAACCAACTATTGTGCCCCCTGCCAGACGGGCGGAAGGCTCCTTGCCGACCGCAGCTTGTCGCGGCTCCTGAGATCAGACTGGCCTCGTACCCTCGATGAGCTCGAAGCTCTGAAGCGCCGCTAGCTCTCCATGATCTCTTTGAGCTTTGCCGTTTCCATATCCATCTCTTTCATGGCCTGATCGAACTGTGGATCGCTCATAACCGGCGGCTGGAACAGCGTCATCATTACCGTCGAACCTTCCCCGTTCGGCACCACGCGTGCAAAGGCCTGCCAGGTCGACGCCAGGTTGAGGCTAAGGTTAAGGGACGCTCGCGTGTCGTGAACCGGTTACAATAGGCTGGGAACCAGGAAATACCGCGCGATCCTGGCAGGAGCGCGTTATGAAAGATCCTGTCCAAGTTGCAGTTTCGGTTCTTCTCGGAATAGTGCTACTGGCCCCTTGTGGTCATGCTGCCGATCAGCAACACGTGGCACGGACCGGCACCGTGAATTATGTGGAAGGGCAAGTGAACCTTGGCGCGGAAGCCCTCACCGAGGATTCCCTTGGCAACGCGGAGCTAGATGCCGGGCAGAAACTGACCACGCAACACGGTAAAGCAGAAGTCCTTTTGGCGCCGGGTGTTTTCTTTCGAATAGGGGAGGCCAGCGTGGCCTCCATGATCTCTGCCGGTCCAAGCAACACGCGGCTATCGCTCGACCAGGGCGAAGGTTTTCTGGAAGTGGATGAAATTCACCCGGAGAACGATCTGCGCATCCTGCAGAATGGGATTGCCGCGCAGCCGGTGAAGATGGGGCTGTACAACTTCAACGCAAACCTGCGCATGATCCGCGTCCTGGACGGCGAATTGATCGTCGGTGACGAAGAGAAATCCATTCATGTCAAAGCCGGACATCTGATCGACCTTTCGAAAGAGCCGTTCCGGGTACGAAAGTTCGACAAGGCGGAAATCGAATCAGAAGACCTCTATCGCTGGACCAGTCTGCGCTCCAGCTATCTAGCGGAAGCCAATTCAGACTATGCTCCCACCTATTCGATGGGAGGATTCGGCTGGTTTGGAGACGGCTGGTATTGGGATCCCTGGTTTGGCTCTTATACGTTCCTTCCGGGTGCCGGAATCTTCTACAGCTCGTTTGGCTGGGGATTCTATTCTCCATGGTGCGCCATGAGCGCGCCGTTTTTCTGGGGCCGTCATTCCTACCACCACTTTAGTCCGACGGCCTACGCCACGTGGGGAGCGGAAGCGCACTACAAATCTCCAACAAATCTGCGTCATGGCGTTCCCTATGCGTCTCATTTCAGCGCGCATGGCTCTGTCGGCGGCCTAAGAATAGGGAGTCTTCACAGCGGAGGGTCACATAGTGGTTGGGGCCACGGATTCAGCAGCGCATTTCATGGTGCCGCAAGCACGGGCGGTGGCCACCGGTAGAGTTCGCTGTAGTTTGTAGCGATCGCTCACCGGCTTTGGGCTCACGGGCGACAACAAACTTCTTTTCATGCCTTGGCAAAGATCTCTTTTGCGGCTGCCAAGGCATTCACCGCTGTGGGCCAACCGGAATAAAACGCCAGGTGCGTAATCTCCTCGATCAATTCCTGCTTCTTCACCCCATTTTCCAAGGCTCTTTGCAGGTGAAACCGCAACTGCTCGGTTCGGTTCAACGCGACGAGCGCCGCGACCGTGATAAGGCTGCGGTCACGCTTGGAGAGTTCCTCGCGCTCCCAGATGTCGCCAAACAGCACTTTGTCGGTCAATTCCACAAACTTGGGCGCAATGTCACCCATCGTTTCCTGGGCAGCGGAAGGTTGTTTATCCATGTTTTTTTCTCCTGTTATCTGCGTCTGTTCCAGCCGGTTCGCGCGGAATAACCTGAAGAGTCGCAGAGCGTGCGCGCGCGCCGATCATCGGGCTGAGGTATGGGCTGCCATGGTACTTCGCTCGGTAGGCGTCGTCGATGCGGTCGTTGATCGGTCCGTCCACGGTCTCGAAGCTGACTTCCTTCGTCATGCCGGCCGCGATGATCCGCCCTGCCTTTTGCCGCACCGCGGCCTGATACCATCGTGACTTCTGCCCGTTGTACGCTCGCACGTAAAGGGCGTCGCCGGCTGCAACGGACCAAATCCACGTCGGCGTGCCGTACGTCACTCCGTCCTCACGGAACGGTGCGATGTGCAAGTCATCGGTCTCGGCGATCTTGCGCAGTTCGTCCTTTGGCCATGTCGCCATAATGAGATCTCCCTCGAGCTCCTGCTCCTCACCTAACCTGAGCGACAGCTCCAGGCGTCTTTAGTTTTCGTTATTTTCAGCGATTGCTCATCTCTTCGATGTGTTCAGGATACCGGGCTCCTTGTATCGTGATCTTTGAGGCGGCGCTTTCGATGTCCCGGAGATCGTTTGGGGTCAGTTCGACTGCTGCCGCTCCGATATTTTCTTCCAGGCGATGCAGTTTGGTTGTACCTGGAATTGGAACGATCCATGGCCGCTGCGCTAGCAACCATGCCAGCGCGATTTGACCAGGTGTCGCGTTCTTTCGCTGTGCAATCTGTTGAAGCAGATCCACCAATGCTTGATTCGCTTTCCGTGCCTCCGGCGTGAAGCGTGGCAGGATGCTCCGGAAGTCGGTGCTGTCGAACTTTGCGTTTTCGTCAATCTTGCCCGTGAGGAATCCCTTGCCTAGAGGGCTGTAAGGAACGAAACCGATTCCAAGTTCCGCAAGCGTCGGAAGAACTTCCTTCTCCGGATTTCGGAACCACAGCGAGTATTCGCTTTGCACGGCGGTTATGGGCTGAACTGCGTGAGCGCGACGGATGGTCTTTGCGGCTGCTTCCGACAAACCGAAGTGCTTGACCTTGCCCTGTCGAATCAGATCCTTCACCGCTCCCGCCACATCTTCGATTGGAACCTCGGGGTCCACGCGGTGTTGGTAATAAAGGTCGATCGCGTCAACCTTTAGCCGCTTAAGCGAGCCTTCCACAACAGTTCTGATGTGCTCAGGCCGGCTGTCCAGGCGGCTCCACCTGGCTTCGCCCTCTTGCGCGGCCTTCCAGCCGAACTTCGTGGCAATCACCACCTTTCCGCGGAACGGAGCGAGAGCCTCGCCTACAAGCTCTTCATTGAGGAGCGGCCCGTAGACTTCCGCCGTGTCGAAGAAGGTGATGCCCCGATCCACGGCGGCATGGAGGAGTGCGGTCATTTCCTTCTTGTCTTTGGGCGGGCCGTAGGAAAAACTCATGCCCATACAGCCAAGTCCGATGGCGGAAACTTCCAGATTGCTTTTTCCGAGTTTGCGTTTTTGCAT
>Ga0187772_10001372_pt1 | contig 11532 bp, 5 predicted proteins | sample 0116_SJ02_MP15_2_FD_133137 | JGI IMG/M metagenome (GOLD analysis project Ga0187772, IMG submission 133137) | Tropical peat soil microbial communities from peatlands in Department of Meta, Colombia - 0116_SJ02_MP15_20_MG | ecosystem: Environmental > Terrestrial > Soil > Wetlands > Peat | place... | reverse complement strand
TATTCAGCGATCGCCTGATCGTAGGAACCCTGGCTTTCGTGAGCTTCTCCAGCCGCCAGATGCCGCCACACGGATCCGGGCGCGACCTGCGCCAGTTTTTCCATCGTAAGGAAGGCGAAGTTCCCGTAGATCTTGCCGGTCTGATAGAGAATCTCGGGATCATCGGGATAAAGGCGGTTCAGGTCCAGGGCTACCTCCACGGCCTTGCTGTTGCGGTTCAGGCCGCTGTAGGCGCGGACCAGTTCGAGGCCGCACATTCGTTTGGTTTCCGCATCGGGGAAATTGCGAAACGTCTTTTCCAATCCCGGCACCGCCTCCTTGTAGTGTCCGGTTTCCGAGAGCGACATCGACAGAAGATCCTGGGACCGTACGAGGCTCGGTTTCAGCTTCAGGGCCTGGCGAAGGGCGGGCACAGCCAGATCGAACTTGCGCTCTTCAAAATAGATGAGGCCGAGATTGGCGTGAATTTCCGCGACACCGGGCTCGAGCGCCCGGAGCTTCTCGAAATTCTGCTCCGCCTCGGGATAGCGTCCCTCCGCCAGTGCGCGCTGTCCCTGCTCGACATAACGCTGGACAGCTTCGTCGGAAGATTGGGCGGCAAGATATGCGCTCGCCAAGCAAATCGTGAGGAGCGCAATCCAAAAAGGCGAGCAGGGCCGGCGAGTCATATCGGTGTGAGTGTACTGCAGATGGTTGGTCCGAGAAATCGGCACACGAAAGACACCCGCCAACCCAATGGCCGGCGGGTCCCATGGGAGCGCGATGCTAGAAGGTGATTTTTCCTCCGAGTTGCACGATGCGGCCGGGCCGGGCAATCGTAACCTGGCCGAAGCCGGGCCCAGTGATGGAGTTGCCGACCGCGGAGGTTCCGGGGCCGATGCCGGGAGTGCCGGGGTCGAGTCCGTAGTCAGCGTGGTTGAAGGTGTTGAAAGTCTCCAGCCGTAACTGGAAGTGGAGTCTTTCGGTGAAGGCGAAAGTCTTGTCGATGCCAACGTCCCAATTGTTGATGCCTGGCTCGCGCAGGATGTTGCGGCCGCTATCGCCGAACTGACCAGCAAGCGACTGAGTGAAAGCCGCGGTATTGAACCAATTGTTCAAGCCGTGGGGGCTGCCGGCGCTGCCGGTCAAATTGCAGCGCTGGGTGAAGGTGATGAGAAGGCCATCGGTGTCATTGCAAAGGACTGAGAACGGGAAGCCTTTTTGGAATGTGGTGATGCCGGTGATCTCCCATCCGCCGACCGCGGCATCGGCCACCTTGTTCATTCCACCTCCAAATTGTTTTCCGCGGCCAATCGGTAACTGATAGACGTAGCTGGCGACGAAGCGATGTGGGACATCGAAATCTGACGGTCCGTAATCCAGTCGGGCGTTGTGATCGTCCATGTGACCGGCGAACGCGTTGGTGGCGCCAAGGCCAGCGGCCGCCGATTTGTCGTCGAGGCTCTTCGCCCACGTGTAAACCACAAGGAGAGCCGAGGACCGTGTGCGCCGCTCAAACTTTGCGTTCAGCGAGTTGTAGTTGGAGTATCCATCCCAGCGGCTGTCAAGGAAGCCGAGAGATGAACTGATATTGGAGTACGGACGCCGTGTCGAAGGAGGACAATCGCTACCCGGGCCAGTTGTGGGGAACGGAATCCCCGCATTTATGTCGGCTTGGCAAATTGCCGGGTCGGAGGGCGGCAGGGGTTGCCCAATATTTGTGCGGTCGAGCAGGTGCGTGCCTTTGTTGCCCACATAGTTCACTTCGAGAGTGGTGTTCTTCGCCAGTTCCCGCTGCACGGACAGCGACCACTGCTGCACGTAGGGATTGATGGGATGCTCGGAGATGATCACGGCAAAGAACTGGCTGCCGTCGGTCGCCGCACTCACCTGGTGCAGCGTGACCGGCGGGAACATGTTATCCGTGAGCTTGGGCAATGTTGGATCGGTTGTGGCGTTGGGCGAAGCGCGCACGACAAAAGGATAGATGTCGCCGGAGTCGTCGATCTCGCGGGTTTCAGAGGAATCGAAGAAGATGCCGTATCCTCCACGCAGCACGGTCTTAGGGGTCAACTGATAGGCAAAGCCGATGCGAGGGGCGAAGGGCTTCTTTGATCCGTCGGCCGGGTTGTGGCGGCCGCAATACCGGTAGAAGCCGTTGCCCGGGGGAGCGATTGGTCCTCCCAGCGCCGCTATGCTCTCTGTCCCCAGTGCCTGATCGGCATAGCACAATCCACCGCCGGGATTGGAAGTATCGAACCAGAACATTTTGTTTTCGCTGCCTTCAAATGGAACAGCGCGATAGTCCCAGCGCAGGCCGAGATTCAGGGCGAGGCGGGAGTTCACCTTCCAGTCGTCCTGAAAGAACGGAGCAAAATAGAGGAAGTGATACTGGTTCAAGTTTCCGATTTCACCGGCCGGAGTGAAGGGACCCGGCTGAAAAGTGCTGGCATTGTTGTAGTAGCCGAGCAGGAAGTCGGCGACCGCGTTGGCCGTGCCGCAGAAACCGGTCGCGTTGGGGCAGCCGCCGCCGTTATTCGTTATGGTCGTATTGTTATAGACGAAAGCTCCCAGGTAGTCGTCGGACAGATCCCGTTTTTGAATCCACTTGCGGAAGTCGAAGCCCGCGGTCAAAGTGTGCCTGCCATGCACGGTCGAGAGCGAATCGGCGAACTCCCACATGGGGATATCGCTGGTAGTGGCGTTATTGACTTGGCCCCCGAAACTCCCGCTGAAAGCCTGCAATGAGATGTTGGGCCACATCCGGAACGAAGCCGGTATGTTTTGGAAAACGCCTGAGAAGTTCATGGCGGACACTGCCGCCGTGGGCGCGCCGTTGCCTTCCTGATTGGCTACGGCCTCGAGATAGCCGAACCGGAAGTTGTTGATCAGATTGTGCGGAAGCGTAATCGTGTGCGAGATTTCCCAGCTCGTAGAGTCCTCCACGAAAAGGCTCACTCCCGCCGGGATGGAAAGCGAGTTGGTCAGGCCATTGTTTACATAGTGAGCCTTGGTGTACCGGAAGAATACAGAACCGGCGCGCCCCAGATTCTCATCCAGCTTGTAGGTCTGCTGATCGACGTTGTTGGCTAGCGTAGTGTTCAGACGGTAGTTCCCCTGCGGGCATCCGATGCAGTTGGGTGCGGGAAAGAGGCTTGCAGCGAGCATGGTCGTCGCGAGGCGCGAGAACCGGCTGGAGGGAATCGTATTGTTCTGAAAAGGAGCGCCGGTGGTCGGATCGATCGGCATGCAGGGCAGGTTGTTGGTCAATGCGGTACCGCAAGCCGCTGATCCGTAGGCGGGCAGGTTTTCCGCTGAGAAATTACCCTGAAGCTGGGCGGCGTCCGGTTCGCTAAAGAAGAGGTTGGTTCCGTTCTTGATCCGCCAGCCTTCGTAGTTCACCAGCCAGAAGGTGCGGTTGCGGCCGTTATAGATTTTCGGAATATAAACGGGTCCGCCGAGCACAAAGCCGAACTGGTTTTGCCGGAGTTCAGGAATCGAGGTCTGGAAGGGTGCTTTGGCATCGAAGGCGTCGTTGCGGTCGAACTCGAAGATCGATCCGTGAAGATCATTCGTGCCGCTCTTGCTCACGATGTTGATCTGGTTGGCGCTGAAGCCGTATTCGGCGGTATAGGTCTCGCTCTGGACTTTGAACTCCTGGATGGCGTCCTGCGAAAGGATCACGGCAGGAGTCTGCAATGCAGTATCGGTGTTCGCGAGACCATCGAGCATGTAGTTGCTCGATTCCGGACGGCTGCCGTTGATGCTGATGGCGTTGCCTTCTCCCTGGCGCATCTGGCCCATTTCGCCGTTGGTCTGCACAGCGCCTGCGCCGATGAAGAGCAGGCTGAGGAAGTTCCTGCCGTTCAGCGGCAGTTCGTTCACTTGCTCCTGGGTCACGGTTTGCGAAACCGTAGCGCTGTCGGTATCGAGCGCGACGGCATTGGCTTCGACGGTCACACTCTCGGATGTGGCGCCGGGCCGCAATACCGCGTTGGCGCGAGCCTCCTGGGCGACGACGAGCGTGATGTTCTGCACCACCGATTTCTGGAAGCCCGGAGCTTGCACTGTGACCGAGTAGGTTCCTGGCTGCAGGTAGGGAACGGTGTAGTCGCCGGACGACGTGGTTTCTGTGTGCTTGGTCACGTTGGTCGCCGTGTTGGTGACATCAACGCTGGCACTGGCCACTACTGCACCGGAGTTGTCGGTGACGGTTCCCAGGATTGTTCCTGTCGCGCCGGCCTGGCCGAACAGGAATCCCGCTGCCGAGAGAATCAGCAGACCTATCGCGAGAGCACGTGTCGTCGTGGACATGTTGGTTTTCTCCTGGCGACCAGAGAGCTTTGGGGAAGTCAGCCATGATTCTGTTTACGGATGCGGTTTTCGCGCCTGCCCCAGCCCCACAGAGTTATCGCCGCTAATGGAGGCCGATGCTCACACTGGTCGTTGCGGACCGTCAACCCGCGAGTCGCAATTCCGGTGCGTTTTGCTGTGAGAAACGACGGAAAGCGGCTTTCTGATGCTGGTTTAATGCCTTACGCAGCAGTGCGCTCAGAGCCGAGGCGGAACTGGCATCGCATATATGCTCTGGGGTTGCGCAAGCATTACGAATTCTGCATTGCAAAACAGTTGTGGAGTTATTGGTCTCCGGCGTCCGTGATTTTCAACTGGAGGGCGACTTATGCTGACTTCTGCTCCCGCTGGAATGCGGAAGAGTCAGATCGGGCCATCTGTGCCAAGCCATCATTTGGATAATAATGATCGACCGATGCCGGCGTGATCAGTTTATGTTCAACGAAAACCGCGGGAGGAACGGGGCGTTGATTCAGGATATCGAGACTGACGCGAATCAAATTCTCTCCGTAGCGTTCGGGAAAATACGCGACAGATCCGACGAGGCGAGTCTTCGGTTCGCGAAGTTCGGCCCGGCCTTCCGGAGAAGCGTTTTGACCCATAATCACGCAGTTTTCAGCGCGGCCAGCCTCCTGAAATGCACGCAGCGCTCCCAAGGCGCTAGGGTCGTTGATGCCGCCCACCAGCACGCGACGGGAGTGACAACTGCGCAGGTGCTTACGGACAGCTTCAAAGCTGGTGCCGAGTTCGCCATCTCCTTCGAGGTAGGTGACACGGCAGTTGGCCGCGCTCGGCAGCGCCAAGTTGATACCCACCAATAACCCCGTCAGCCGCATACGAGGAAGATTGCCGGCGCGCTTCAATTCGAGCAGCAAAATCTCGTCCACTTCCGAATGCCAGTGTTCTTTGACCCACCGGCCGAGATACTTTCCTCCAATCAGACCTGCCTCATAATTATTAGCGCCGTAGTAGGTGGCTCCAGGATGAGGAATGTCGATGGCGATCATGGGTATCCCGGCTTCACGATACTTGGCGGCCACGACAGGAGCGACTTCCTCGTCGGTTTGAAATTCGATCGCCAAATCCACCTTTTCGTGCACCAGGAAATCGGCGTTGCGCTGGGCGGTCTTGGCGCTGTAACGGTTGTCGACGCAGATCAGTTCGATTCCCTCCGCCGAGGCGGCGCGCTGCAATCCCTGCGAAACTTCTTTGGAGAACTGATAATCCGTGCCCTGGGCGGCGTATCCGAGGCGGTAGGTTCGCTGCCGCCAGGGGCGGACTCGCGACTGGTATAAATTCTGCCCGATCTTGTCAACCATGCCGCACTTTTCGAGCGTGTAGAGAAGGCGGAAAACCATGGTCTTGGGCAGGCCACTGCGCGAGGAAATCTCTTTGAGGGGCAGGGCCTCGCCGGCCGAATGGAAGGCGCTCAACAGCTGAGACGAGTGAACGATGGCCTTGACCAAATATCGATCCCGGGATACTGCGTTGGGGCTCATACAATCAGGAGATGATATCCAATTTTCCTGTTTTGCAAAGCAAAATCTTTGATGGCTGCGCCTCGGAACGCAAGGGCGCCCCAGAGTAACGTAAGTTGGACGCCGCAGACGTTCAAAGGGTAGAAAACAGGCGCTCTTCCGGTGGCGGCCCGGCCGAGCCGGCTGCGCCTTTTGCTCTGCGGCAATCGGACTCGCCATCTTGGAAGGGCCCGGTTCTTCTGCCTGTATCGATAAGAGCGTAATGGAGTGAATTCGATCGTTGAACCGGAGAAGGTTCTACAAGGCGAAACTGAGGAGGGCGTTGGAATTCGTTTGGCACGTGAGAAACTAGGTTGGGTGAGGAGCGATGTCCCGCTTGGTGACTCTGTTGTGCCTGCCCGGGGTTTGTCCAAGTGTTTTGCAATGCGAAATAATCGATTTTGTTCAAGAAATTCGTGACCACGTCGAGGAACGACGATAATCTTCCAACCCGGAGAGAGGTTCGCATGGACCCGAGTACGAGTGACAAGATTTCTTCAGCGCTCGAGACGTTCCGCATCGAGCTGCCATCGTGGGGCTTTGCTAATACGGGCACTCGTTTTGGAAAGTTTATTCAGGCGGCAGCAGCAACGACGACCGAGGAGAAATTCAGCGATGCCGGCCAGGTGCATTTGCTTACAGGAGTCTGCCCGACGGTGGCTTTGCATGTGTTGTGGGATTGCCCGAAGGGCGTAAACAGCGCGGATGACATCCGTAAGTTTTCTGACAAGTATGGCGTCGCGCCGGGATCGATCAATCCCAACCTGTTTCAGGACCAGGAATACAAGCACGGCTCATTCGGAAATCCAGATCCGGGGGTGCGGCAGCGTGCATTGCAGCACACCAAGGAGAGCATTGAAATCGCGCAGCGGTTGCGCAGCCGGGACATTTCGTTCTGGTTCGCGGACGGTTCAAATTATCCGGGTACGGCGAACATCCGCCAACGGAAAGAGTGGTTCAAAGACGCCCTGAAAAAATCTCACGCGGAGTTGTCGGCGGACCAACGGATGCTGATCGAATACAAGCCGTTTGAGCCCGCGTTTTATCACACCGACATTGCCGACTGGGGGATGGCGCTGCTTCTGGCGCGGGCGGCGGGTCCGCAGGCGAAAGTGCTGGTCGACACCGGTCATCATTATGCCGCGCAGAATATCGAGCAGATTGTTGCCTGGCTTCTGTCAGAGGAGATGCTGGGCGGTTTTCACTTCAATGATCGCCGTTATGCCGACGATGATCTGACGATGGGCTCGATCGACCCTTATCAGGTGTTCCGGATTTTCCACGAGATTCGTTACTTCGAGTGGGAGACGGGAAAGAAAGCCGACATCGCCTATATGGTGGACCAGAGCCACAATCTCAAGGGAAAGATTGAAGCGATGATCCAGACGGTCACCATGGCGCAGCAGATCTACGCAAAAGCGGCGCTCGTAGACGCCAAGAAAGTGGCTGCCGCACAGAAAAGTTGCGACCTGGTGCGCGCGGAATCGACATTGCAGGACGCTTTCGCTACCGATGTCCGCCCCGTGATCCAGGAGTGGCGACACTCGAAGGGTTTGCCGAAAGATCCCATGGAAGCGTTCCGGCAGAGCGGTTATCTGGAGCGCATCACGAAAGAGCGGGCGGCCAAGAATTCGCACAGCGTGACTTCCTACGCCTGACCTGCTATGCCGAGCGTTGCCCATACCAAGCGTTACCTCGCGTTCGATTTCGGGGCCGAAAGCGGGCGAGCGGTGCTGGGGCATCTCGAGTCGGGCATTCTGACGACGGAAGAACTGCATCGTTTTCCCAATGAGCCCGTCGAATACGGGGGCGCGCTCCACTGGGATGTGGTGCGGCTTTGGTTTGAGGTGCGAAAAGCGCTGAGCGGGATGGGAAGGGTGGAACTGGCGGGCATCGGCGTCGACGCGTGGGGCGTCGATTACGCCCTACTAGGGGAGCGCGGAGAGCTGTTGCAGAACCCCTATCACTATCGCGACCGGCGAACGCAGGGAGTGATGGAGGAAGTTTTTAACAAAGTTCCGAAGGAAGAGATTTACCGGGCGACGGGAATCCAATTCATGCCGATCAATACTCTCTACCAGCTTTTCGCGGCGCAGAGGGACACGCCTGCGATCGTAGCCGCGGCCAAGCAGTTGGTGACGATTCCTGATCTGTTTGACTACTGGCTTACCGGAAGTGCAGTTTGCGAATTTACCAATGCGACCACCACGCAGATGGTCGATCCGGTCCGAAGGAACTGGGCGGTGGATCTTTTGGAGCGGCTGGAGTTGCCGGCCGATCTGCTTGCGCCGATCGTGGAGCCGGGATCGGTCATTGGAACGTTGCTACCGGAGATTGCGCAGAATTCAACGCTGTCGGGAACTCCTGTGATCGCGCCGGCGTGTCACGACACGGGCTCGGCGGTGGCTGCGATCTCGGCGCGGGACGGCACGGCATTCTTGAGCTCGGGAACCTGGTCGCTGGTGGGCACAGAACTGGACGCTCCGGTCGTCACTCCGCAGGCGATGCGGTTGAATTTCACCAACGAAGGCGGGGTGAATGGGACGACACGCCTGCTCAAGAACGTAATGGGATTGTGGATGCTGCAAGGCTGTCGTCACTCGTGGAGCGTGGAGGGGCATGCGTACGAGTATCACGATCTGATGGAGATGGCCAGCCGCGCGCCCGCGTTCGCGCATTTGGTGGATCCCGATGATGAGTCGTTCTTGCGCGCAACGGATATGCCCGCCGCTATTGCCGAGTTTTGCCGGAAGACGCATCAGGCCTCACCGGCCACGCCCGGCGCCTATGCACGCTGCGTGCTGGAGAGCCTCGCATTGAAATACCGTCTGGTTCTGCGCAGCCTGGAGCAGCTCACCGGGGCGCGAATCGAACAGATCCGCGTGATCGGCGGCGGATCGAGGAATCACCTGCTCAATCAGTTCACCGCCGCCGCCACTGGCAGGAAGGTGCTTGCTGGTCCGGTCGAGGCGACGGCCCTTGGAAATATCGCCATCCAGATCCTGGCGACGGGAGGAGCGGCATCGCTTGCGGAAGTCCGGGCGATTGTGGAGCGATCTTTTTCAACCGAGTTGTTTGAGCCGCGCGAAAGCGATCAGTGGGATCGGCAGGTGGAGCGCTTCGATCATTATTGCGAGATGATTTATGCCTGAAATCAAGGAAACGACGCACTTGAAGGATTTGTGGGATGAAGCGCAGGCGCAAAACCTTGCAGGCGATCAGCTGGCGCTGTTGCGTTATCGTTCGAATCTCTTAGGCACGGATCTGCGCATCACCAACTTCGGCGGCGGCAACACCAGCTCGAAGATTGAATTGCCCGACCCTTTTACCGCTCAGCGCGTGCGCGTGCTCGCGGTCAAAGGCAGCGGCGGAGACATTGGCTCGATCAAGGAGTCGGGATTCGCACTGCTTTATCTTGATCGCCTAGAGCATTTGAGGGAACTCTACCGCGGCGAGAAATTTGAAGATGAGATGGTGGCGTACTATCCGCTCTCGGCATTTGGGGCAAATCGCGTCGCAGCGTCTATCGACACGCCGCTGCACGCCTTTCTGCCGTTCGCGCATGTCGATCACCTGCATCCCGACTGGGCGATCGCGCTGGCAGCGAGTGCGAACGGCAAGCGGAAGATCGAGCAGTTCAACCGCGAATTCGATCGTAAGATTGTCTGGGTGCCGTGGCAGCGTCCCGGGTTCGAACTCGCGCTGCTGATCGAACGGGCGGTGAAAGAAAACCCGGGCGTTGAGGGATTGATTCTCGGGGGCCACGGCTTGTTTACCTGGGGTATGAGCCAGCGCGAGTGCTACCTGAACAGCATTCACACGATCGACCAGATGGGAGAATTCATCCTCCGGCATCAGGCGAAGAAGGGCGCGCTGTTTGGCGGAGTCGAGCAGTCTCCGCTGCAGCAACGGAAAACGATCGCAACCGAGATTCTTCCTGCGCTGCGCGGAGCCGTGTCGTCGAATCGGCGAGTCATTGCGCATTACGCCGATGATGACGATTCTTTGACCTTTGCTGGATCGAAATGGGCCAGGCAGTTGAGTGCGCTGGGCACGAGTTGTCCCGATCATTTCTTGCGAACGCGAGTCTGCCCGTGGTTCCTCGAATGGAATCACGGGAAAGAAGACCTACAGGTTCTCAAAAGCCGCATTCAGAGCCAAGTTGGTAGCTACCGGGCGGAATACCGAAAATATTACGAGGCGTGGGCGACGCCTGATTCGCCGAAACTGCGCGACTCCAATCCGTCGGTGGTGGTCGTGCCGGGACTCGGGCTCTTCGGATTTGGCAAGAACAAGAAAGAGGCCCGCATCACGACCGAGTTCTTCATCAATGCCATCCACGTGATGGCGGGAGCGAACGCTCTCGAGGATGGAGAAGTTTCCGATCCGCTGCCGCAGGCGCGCACGGCAGAGCAGTCAAAACAATTTACCCAGTTTCACAATTATGTCGCGCTTCCGCGATCCGAAGCATTTCGCATTGAGTATTGGGCGCTGGAGGAAGCGAAACTGCAGCGGATGCCAGCTGAAGCGGAATTCAGCCGCAAGATTGCGTTGGTCATCGGCGGTGCGAGTGGCATTGGACGCGAAGTGGCTTTGTTGCTGGGAAGGCGTGGGGCGCATGTCGTTGTGGCGGATTTCGATCAGACGGGCGCAGGCAAAGTGGCGGAAGGAGTTGGAGCGGCTTCGTCAGCGGAATTCGTAGCGGCGACGTCGGTCGATCTCAGCTCGTCCGAATCTTTAGCCGAGGCGATCCGGTTCACGATTGGAGAATTCGGCGGTATTGACGTCGTCGTGAATACGGCTGCGATTTATCCCGTGCCAGGAACGGATAGCGAGCTCTCGGAAGCGCAATGGACGAAGACTTTTCTCGTGAATGTAACCGGCAACTATCTGCTCGCTCGCAAAACGGAATGGGTGTTCCGGGATCAGGCCTTGCCGGCGACGATGGTGCTGACGAGTTCGGCGAATGCCGTGGTGCCGAAAAAAGGCAGCGAAGCTTACGACGCGAGTAAGGCGGCATTGAATCATCTCATCGGAGAGCTGGCCATCAAGCTGGGGCCATTAGTTCGCGTGAACGGGATCGCGCCGGCCACGGTCGTGGCGGGATCTACGATGTTTCCGCGTGATCGGGTCATACAATCGCTGGAGAAATACAAGATTGCATTCGCGCAGAGCGACTCGACGGAGGAACTGCGCGGCAAGCTGGCCGATTTTTATGCGCAGCGCACGCTGACCCGGCGGCCGATCTTGCCCGGCGACTGCGCGAAGGCGATTGTCTGGCTCGCCGGCGACGAGAGCAGCAAAACCACGGGGCACGTGATTCCAGTCGATGGCGGCTTGGCGGAAGCATTCCTTCGCTGAAACGCCCTGCAAAGAGTTCGCGCTTCAAAACCTTGAGAAGGAGAACGTATTTTTTCATGAAGAGAGTTCTGTTGTTTCTGCTCATCGGCGTGTCGGCGGTCTCCGCCGCGCAAACCCAAACCTGGCAGATTGATCCCAACCACACGGCGGCGCAATTTGCGGTTCGGCATCTGGGCATCTCGACCGTGCGTGGAGTCTTCGAAAAAACCACCGGTACGGTGATGTTCGATCCCGCCGATCCCACGAAAACATCGATCGACGCCACGATTGACGCCACTTCGGTCAACACGCGCGTGAAGATGCGGGATGACGATCTCCGCAG
>Ga0187772_10001371_pt1 | contig 11545 bp, 11 predicted proteins | sample 0116_SJ02_MP15_2_FD_133137 | JGI IMG/M metagenome (GOLD analysis project Ga0187772, IMG submission 133137) | Tropical peat soil microbial communities from peatlands in Department of Meta, Colombia - 0116_SJ02_MP15_20_MG | ecosystem: Environmental > Terrestrial > Soil > Wetlands > Peat | place... | reverse complement strand
TACGACCGCAGCGAGCATATCCTTCATGTCAAGTAGGCCGCCTGAACCGAATGAACCAGTCACAATTGTTTTGGGCGAATTCTTCAAAACTATGTACAGCCGATACCGGTCAACTACACTGTTTGGAACATCCGAAACTACGAGTGCTGTACTCTGCGCTTGAATATGCTCCAACCCGTCTGTAAGCCTTACGAAGTTGGCGAGCTCTCTTGATAAGGGTCGCCTGATTTCGAGGGTTTCAGAGTCGAGCAAGTAGTAGGTGGATGATCCTGGATCGAAGTGGACCCGGTTACCCTCAAGCACCAAGTCATGCTTTCCGTCGCGGCTAAACATACTTATGGTCGACGGTACCTTGACCAAGGAATCGTTTACAAGATGTTGCGGGATATGCGCAATGTTCTTCTTATCAACGTGCGCGCCTGCGTCAGCTACCAATTTCAGAGCTATGTCGCTCTGAATCATTACGCCAACTTCTTCAAGAATCCTTAATGAGGCAAGATGGATCCGTTCTCTCTGTTGCTTTGACAACAACTGAAACATGGGTTGTTCCGAGTATGGTTTAGCCATTGAGATTACCTGTGCCCGCGGCTAATCCCGCTCATCGATTCTATAAGGCGTGGCTCGAATACGAGTCAGGAAAACGACAGTAATCTTCAATATGAACTGACTAGCGTTGACCCTTCAGAGTGAGATTTTTTGTCAGAGCAGGCAAAGTTAGATGACATAGTTAACTCGGTTCAGACTTTTGACCCTGACAAGGTCATGGAAGCAACGAACAACGCCTTGGAAGCAGGTATCGATCCCCTGAAGATCATTGAGAATGGTCTGACAAAAGGCCTCAGAATTGTCGGAGAGAAATTTGAGAATGGCGAATTATTCCTGATGCATCTAGTGGCTGCAGCTGAGGCTTCCAAGAAAGCGCTAAAGGAGCTTCTTGAACCAAGACTGGCGCAGAGCAAAGAACAAAGAAAATCCCTTGGAAAAGTCGTGATCGGAACCGTTGCCGGAGACATTCATGATATCGGAAAAAACATTGTGGCATCAATGTTGTTTGCCGCTGGATTCGAAGTCCACGACATAGGCAAGGACATAGCCACTGAGCAATTTATCAGTAAAACGAAGGAAGTGAACGCGAACATCGTAGCCTCCTCCGCACTTCTGAGCACAACCATGCCCGTTCAGGGTGAGATTGTTAAAACCCTAGTTGCCCAAGGCATGCGAGATAACGTCAAAATTATGGTGGGCGGAGCTCCAGTCACCGAAAACTGGGCCAAGGAAATCGGTGCAGACGGATTCGCTGAGAACGCGATTGAAGCAGTGAATGTAACTAAAAGACTCGTGAATACAAACTAGAAGCAACCGCCGCCTAATCCCGAGAAGTTAGAATCAGAGGCATCTATATTACCGACTACCGTCACGGACCATTGTGATTTCCGTAGAAAAGTCTCGTCACTAATCCATATCAGAGTGCACTGAGTGAGAATGAGAATTGGAGAAGTAATTGCATTCACTGAAGCGCCAGTTCCCAACGTTAGCGGGTCAAGCTAATCTCAGGACAAACGCAGTCAACCCACTCGAAACGTTCCCCCTACAACCTGCACCTACACGGTCAAGTAAGGAAGAGCTCATGATGAGTAGAACACTCGACAAAGCACTCCTGGGAACACCTCCCAGTAAAAAAGAAGCACTGCACCTCTTGTATTGCAGAAACATTGAAACTATCTTTTCTCTCTTTGCGACAGCGTCAAGAGTAAGAAGAACCCATTTCGCTAATAACGTCTTCCTGTACGGGTTTCTCTACTTTTCCACCTATTGTCGAAACAAGTGCTCATTCTGCTTCTACAGGAAACCGAGCACCAGATGTCCACGTTATCGCAAAGATCCAGAAGAAGTGGCTGAGGTGGCGCGAGAACTCGAGAAGTCAGGTGTTCATCTGATCGATTTGACAATGGGTGAGGACCCTGTCATTCACGATGGTAAACGATATGATCTGCTCGTTAAGCTGGTCAAAGCAGTTAGGGATCGAGTAGGCCTGAGCATAATGGTTTCACCAGGCGTGCTTCCTAGACGAGTTTTGAGATCTCTGAAGGAAGCAGGTGCCGACTGGTACGCTCTATATCAAGAAACCCATAACAGAAAGCTCTTCTCAAAACTTAGGCCAGGCCAAGACTTCGACGAGAGAATGAATGCGAAAAGCGAAGCCAAGAAAGAGGGCTTGCTGATTGAAGAGGGAATATTGCTGGGAGCAGGAGAGAGCGAAGAGGATATAGTGAATTCAATTTTCAAAATGGGCCGCATTGGAGCAAGTCAAGTTAGGGCCATGGGGTTCATTCCGCAAAGGGATTCACCGATGGAAGGTCGAGAATCTCCGCCACTGATTGACGAAATGAAGACCATCGCGCTCATGAGGTTAGTTCATCAGGGTAAGTTAATGCCGGCTTCGCTCGACATAGATGGATTGAAGGGCTTGGAATTGAGATTGGCGTCAGGGTCCAATGTAGTCTCATCAGTTATTCCGCCTAATTCAGGATTAGCTGGAGTTGCGCAAGCTCACTTAGGGGTTGACGAAGGCTTAAGGAGCGTTGACGCCATCAAGCCATTCATTGAGAGGTTAGGTCTGCAGGTTGCCTCGAAGAAGTCCTACCTGAAATGGGTGGATGAGAATAAAGAGGCTCATTCGGCTTAGGACAGTTAGGCCTCGATTTGATGCTTGATCTCTTTCTTAGCCTTTGACTAATTCCTTGGCTTTCTTTACCGCCTCGATGGCGTCTTCCCCATAAGCATCAGCGCCGGTTTCTTGAGCCCACTCGGGCGTCACCGTTGCTCCGCCAACCATCACCTTTACGGAGTTTCTGGTGCCCGCCTGCTTGAGAGCTTCTATGATTTCCCTCTGTTTTGTCCTTGTTGTGGTCATGAGAGCGCTTAGACCCAGAACCTGTGGTTTGATCTCCTTCGTCTTCTCAATGAAGACCTTGTCAGGAATGTCTACCCCAACGTCGACGACCTCAAATCCTTCCGCAGTAAGCATCGCTGCCACTATTGATTTTCCAATGTCGTGGATGTCTCCCTCTACGGTGCCGATCAGGAATTTAGGTCCGGTTACCTGCTTCTTCTGCTTCAGCATCTCCGGCTTCAACACTTCAACACCGGCCTTCATTGCTTCGCCGCTCAGAATTAGTTGCATTAGGAACATTTCGCCAGCTTCATACTTGCGGCCGACTTCTCTCAAACCCTTTGCAAGGCCATTCTCAATCACCTCGACTGGGTCGAGCCCTGCAGCTATAGCTTCTGCTGCAGCTATTCTTGCGGTTTCTGAGTTACCCTCAATTACGGAGGCGGCCAATTTTTCGAAAAGGTCGTTTTGGGAAGTCACTAGGCTCCTTCCAGTCGATGTTATAATTGCAAGAAGTTCCAAGGAGGAGTTATACCAATAAACATCATGGCGCGTGTTCACTCTCGGGAAGAGGTTTATGCCTCGAATCCGCATCGCCATTGTGGGAGGACGACTTCAGGGAATTGAAGCAGCCTATCTTTGCTCGAAGGCGGCGTACGAAACTGTCCTAATTGATAGTGATGCTGATCCTCCCGCCAAAGGCTTGGCGGACGAGTTCCATCAACTTGACATCACGAGAAAAGCCGCGAAAGCCAAGCATATACTGCGAGCGTGCGACGCAGTTCTCCCCGCAAATGAAAACATAAGGGCACTCAGGGTGTTGCAGAAACTCTGCAATGAGCTCTGCATCCCATTCATGCAGGACAACAAGGCTTTCTCGATAACATCTGACAAATTAAAATCAATCGAGTTGCTTGGCAAATCGGGAATTCCGACGCCAGAGACTTGGCCTGAGTCAGGTTTTCCAGTTATCGTCAAACCAGCCAAGAAGAGCGGTAGTGAAAGCGTGTACCGCGCCGACGACAAAAACCAACTGAGAAAGATGGTGGAGATTGTAAGAAAAGTGGACGACAACCCGGTTGTCCAAGAGTTCATTGAAGGTCAAGCGTTGTCGCTTGAAGTGATAAGCAGAAACGGAGTAGGACAACCGCTGCAAATCACCGGACTTGAATTCGACGAGGGATACGGTTGCAAGAGGGTCTATGCTCCAGTCAAACTCTCTTCTGAGATAGAGAAGAGAATGAAGGCTATCGGAATGGAGATTGCGCTAGCATTAGGATTGAATGGCTTAACCGATGTTCAAGCCATGTTGAAGAGGTTGACTCCAAATGTGAACGAGATCAATGCAAGGCTGCCGAGTCAAACCCCAAGCGTCGTATATCACTCAACGAAAGTCAACATCGCGAAACTGTTGACGGAGCTGTTCGTATATAATAAACCCGTATCGGTAGAAATCCATTCTGAGCATGCCGTCCTGTACCAACATGTGAAAGTCCTCGGCAAAGAGCTTAGAGTACAAGGTGAACATGTAATGGTTGACGCATCAGGCTTACGAGTGGAAACGGATTTCCTTGGAGCAGACGAGGCTATAACAAATTTGAAAATGGGTGATGAAGGAACAAATCGAGTTGCCACCTTGATCGTGAAGTCTCATTATGTCTCGACAGCGTTGAAGAGGATGGGTGAGGCAGTGCGGAACATTATGAGTGAATATGGCTTAGACAGGTTCACTGATCCTTCACCAACACGGAGATGTTAGAGTTTTTGACTCGCTTGAAGCCTGCTGATGTTCAGCTTATTCCAACGACGCTAGAGGAATATGAAGAAGAATTAATGAAGAAAACTGGTTGCACACTGCTAGAGATAGCAGAAGACGCCGCCCGAGCAGACGAGAATGTTGAAGCAATCCTCAGGAAAACGAAGGGTGCTGTCGTTCCCATCACTTCAGGCGGTGGCGTAATAGGGGGGTTCGTTCAAGCAGTAGCAGCAATACTCAACCACATAGGAATTAGAACCACGATCACTCATGGAACGGACATAACGGGAATAGCCGAAGCATTTGAACACGATGCCGATCTGATGTTTCTTGCAGATGACAGAAAATTCGTTGCAATAAACCTCCACACGAGGCAAGTTGTAGATAACGCAACATCCACCGCTAAAGCCTACGTTGCGGTGCTCGATAAGATGACTAATGGCTTGAGAGGAAAACCCGTTCTCGTCATTGGTATCGGTAACGTGGGGACTCAAGTGATTTCCGAACTGATCCGACGGAAAGCCAGGCCATTGGCCGTCGACCTTGATAGGATCAGACTCAGAGCCTTGATCAAGAAATACAGGGGCCTGGTCGTAGCGTTTAACACGGTTGACGAAGCAATATCCCACACTAATTTAATTATCAATGCGGCTCCCACAAGGAACATACTCAGGGCGGAAATGATCAAAGAGGAGATGCTCATTGCAGCCCCAGCGATCCCCGTTGGTCTCACGCAAGCGGCCTTGAGGAAGCTGGAACACAATTTGGTTCATGATCCATTGCAGCTTGGCGTCGCAACAATGGCCGTGGAAGCCTGCGTCAATTAATTAAGCCGCGAACAGGTAACCCGTGTCATGGTTGGGGGCCTGGCCGAGTAGGTCGCAAGGGTTCTAAGCTCTTGTAGCCGGGTTAAACTCCCGGGGCCCTCGTACAGGAAGTCCCACCATGGGAGTAAGACTATATGCTATCCAAACGGAACTCTTCGATATAGGGGATTGACTTGACAGTATTCAAGCGTCCCTACCTTTTTGGTCTCGTCAGCAAGGTAAAGCTCTGGCCATCGAAAAGAGGGATTCTCCACGGAGTCAGAGAAGTTGAAAATCTGGGGGTTCTAATTAGGATAACTACGCACTGCGGCAGAACCATAGTTGCCAGATCGTCAAGAAGGAGTAGAGCAGCCCGCTGGTTGAGGAACCGGTGGATGAAGACCACATGCTCAGCATGTGCAGTTCCGGAGTGGAAGACTGATAGATTCAAGAAGAGTTCATAATGTTCGGAAACTCGATTTTTGACTTCACAGAGACCCAGAAACAACGTTTGAGAGAACTTGGGGGCGAAGACTTCACTAAATTATCCTTCCAGAGTGTGAAAGAACGCGAAAAAAAATTCGACGAGATCGAACTCGTCTTAGCGAGGAAGAACAAGGAAGACTTGCTGAGGCTTCTAACTTCAACGAAGAGACCAGTGCTTAGGCAAATTGAGCGAGAAATAGCTCAGGCACTTATCGACGCAGGATTCACCGAAATGGTGACACCATCCATTATCTCCAAGGAGTTCATCACGCGGATGGGAATAACCGAGGCTCATGATCTCTGGAGTCAGATTTTCTGGGTAGATGCCAGAAGATGCCTGCGGCCAATGTTGGCGCCGAATTTATACCACTTGATGAGCGAACTACAGAGAATCTCAAAGCCAGTGAGCATCTTCGAGGTTGGGTCCTGTTTTAGGAAAGAAAGCAAGGGACGAGAACACTCGGAAGAATTCACCATGCTCAATGCTGTGGAACTGGCTCCACGGAAGAACGCCAGTGAAAGATTGAAAGAAATCATTGATATCAGCCTGAGCGCGGTAGGAATGTCAGAGTACGGATTGCAAGAGGTCGAGTCGGAAGTTTATGGAGAAACAATCGACGTTGTTGTGAAAGGAGTCGAAGTCGCGTCTGGAGCGATCGGTCCTCATGCGCTTGACAGGAACTGGCGGGTGATGGATCCTTGGGCGGGAGTAGGTTTCGGGCTGGAACGCCTAGCAATGGTAAGAAAATCGTCCAAAATTCTTGGCCACGTAAGTCGGTCTCTAAGTCACTTGGATGGATCCAGCTTAGGCGTGATGTAAGAGCGCTTTTCACTTACCTTTCCACCGCGCCAGCATAACCCGTATGGCATTACACGTAAAACTGGAGCTACCTGTTCCACTAAGGTATATTGCCGGAAAGAGGAAAGCGCTAGGCCCGTTCGACGGGCATCATCATCCGAGACATTCAGATCAGGCTGCCTGACCCTTGCTGCCTCGTCCCTAGCGCTGGAATTTGCCCGGAGTGTATCCGGTTATTCAGATGTTGGCGACGCGCCGCCTAGTTTCGTCTTTTCCAGGAACCTCGTGACGCAATCTATTTTGAAATCGCATAGTGCAGCAATTCTCGCCTTTGCTGCCAACCCTTTAGCGTGACCGACAGATGACATTGCACTTCCTATGTCCAGTTTCTCCCTCAGTTCTTTCATAGCGCATTCATCCGTCATAGTTTCCAGGTCTATTCCGAGTTTCTGCGTCACATACGTCTTAGCGTCTGCAAGTTTCAGTTTTTTATTCAACTGAGCCCTTGCCACGAGGTCGCCCGCGGTTCTTAGTCCGCCCATCCCAAACAGGAGTCTGTACGGGAGGTCGGTTCCTGCAGCGTCGCCAACTCCTACCTATATGCCGTCTACGTCTGCCACTGTAATCATTGCTCTCGCTGCTCTCGACGCGCACTCCACTGGAACAGTCTCAACCATAGGGATGCCGCAAACACCCATTCCCATGTTGACATGTATTGGAATTGGAACTTCTTCTACGCATTTCTTGACCAGTGTGACCGAGTAACCGACATTCCACGGAAATGACTTTCCCAGTCGAGTGTTCACTGTTGGCCCGAAGATGCTTGCGCCAGCTTCGGCAACAAGTTTGCCTTGTTCATGAACCCACAAACCTGCCAGACGCTTGCCTTTGTATGTGAGTCCCATGTGCATTCCTTGAATCATCTCTCCAGACATACCAACTTCTACAGCCATTCCTGTATCTTTGACTACGTTTTCCACGCCTTGCAGTGTGGCGTAGAATTCAGCATCACCCGCAGCGCCAGTAGTATCGAGGTTAATTCCGTCCGCACCAGCCTGATGCATGATTCGCGCCACGTAGGCTATATCAGTGGTCAGGTCTTGCGCAGCATTCTCCTGCGTTTTCTGTGCCTCGTTCAACTTGCCCTGTTTCACGAGGTCTACGGGAGATGACCATTTTCCTCCCAGTGATTGATAGTAGATTCCAAGGTTCGGCATCGCTCCGTAAAGCAGAGGAACTATTGAGAACAGTTGACAGTTCTCAAGCTCAACGGCTTCGTCTAAAGCAATTGATTTTACCGGTTTGATACTGTAGTCGGTGGTTCCAAGATCCATCGTGTCGAAACCGAGTACTCTCTCTGCAGTCCAGACAGCTTGTTCTTTGGACATGGGCACGCCCGCATACCTGGAGATACCACCGTATTTCATGTAGGATCCATCGGTGGTGAGAACAACCTCTCGTCCTGGCTCAAGTCCAACGGTCAATGTGGGTTGTGTCATTATTTCAGTAATCTCATCGACATCCGTGCTCGAAAGTTCGCGAATATGGGCCTTCTGAGCCGCTTCCGTTCCACCATTCTCAATGTCATCCTTGATTTGTTCTTTTGTCATTTTGATCAGTCGACCGCTGCCAACGCGCATTCTGTACAACTTAGCCTTCACCTCCTTGATCGTCCCTGAGTGTCCGAAACCGCCTCCTCACTATTTCATACTTTTGGGAGAGTACTCTCCTCACAAAAACGGACTGGGGTTCGACTAATGAACAAAACAACCAGTTGACCCTATAGCGGGAAGATGGTCCTTGTCAACCGTATCCAGAGCATCTGAACTTGCCAGTTCATCACAACTCAAGTTCACGCAAGGGAAGCAATAGAAGTACACAAATTCCCGTCCAGCTGCAATTGCAAATTGATGAGCTAATGGCTAGGTCGACCATCAACCTGCTATCGAGAGATGAGATTGAAGACATCCACAACGCTTCCCTAGAAATCCTAGAAAATCCTGGTCTGGAAATTCTTAGCAAGCGAGCGCTAGACATTTTGAAGGAAGCTGGGGGAAACGTTAACTACGAAAAGAATCGTGCTACCATTCCTCGACATTTGGTCAAAGAAGCCCTAGAAAAAGCTCCGAAAACGTTAACATACGGCGCCAGAAACCCTAAGAATTCTTTCCTGCTTGACAAGAAAGAGATACACTTCACTACGAACGGATACGCCGTTTTCATAAGAGATCATGAAACAGGTGAACGCAGAAACTCAACACAACGTGATCTTGCGAGGTGGGCCGTCTTGGCGGATTATCTAGAGACGGTTCATGTAATCTGGCCTTCACTAAATCCAACAGACGTCCCAGAACACATGCAGAGGCTCAGTGCACTATCTACTTGCCTAAGTAACTCCGAGAAACATGTGGAACATTACGCGGAGAACGCGAGGGAGGCTCAATACGAAATCGAAATTGCGGCAGCAATCGCTGGGGGCAGAGAGGAACTTAAGAAACATCCGGTTATATCAGCAGTGCAGTGCCCTATAGCACCTCTTGGATTTGATAAGGGACTGACGGATGCCGTCATCGAGTTCGCTGAGGCAGGCGTCCCAGTTGTCGCTCTTTCTATGCCAATAACTGGTCTGACAGGCCCCGCTACCCTTGCAGGCTCATTAGTAGTTAACAACGCTGAAGTCTTAGGGAACGTGGTGATATCGGAGTTCGCGGCTCCTGGGGCACCATTGATTTATGCTGGGTCCCCCGGAAGCATGGACTTCAAAACAGGCGCTTATGTAGAAGCGGCGGAAAACACCCTGCTTAATGCGGCTCTCACGCAGTTAGCCCGCAAGTATGATTTGCCATGTGAGATCAGCGGCGGCAGTTCAAGCTCTAAGCTTCCGGATGCTCAAGCAGCTTACGATGGGGCCATCGGTTTTCTTACAACTATATTGACTGGCCCAGATCTGTTGTGTGGTCTAGGAGGGATAGATTCCGCCAACGCAATGAGTCCCGAGATGCTGATTATGGGCAACGAGATCGTAGAGGACGCTCTTCGGATTGCTCGTGGAATTCAGGTCAATGACTATACGTTAGCCGTAGAGGTTATTCGAAAGGTTGGACCAAGCGGAAACTTTCTGGCAGAGAAGCATACGTTGGACAATCTTCTGAAGGAACACTTAGTGCCAAAGATCAGTAGCCGTGAATCTTACGAAGCCTGGAAGCAGAATGGTTCGAAAAGCATTGTGGACGTCTCGAGAGAGAAAACCAAGGAAATATTGGAAAAACACAAGCCAATAGCCCTTGAAAACGACGTTCAAATTCAAATTCAAGAGATAATGAGAAAGGCACAAGTGGAGCTGGCTTGAAAGAACGAGCTGTCGGCGTCGCTCATCTGAACAAAAACTTCCGCGAACCTAGAAAACGATTGACTGACTATAGCTCAATGGCCAACCATGATTGGACGCAAGAACGTCTTCCGTCCGAGTCAGCCAGGTATGCTCTCAGTGTCCAGGGTATCAACATAAATTCCGATTGGCACGTCTCTGCGAGATAAGAAACGTTTGAGTTTAACTGAACCCGTCTAATGTTTATTGAATGCTACTTAGGATCGTGCGGAAACCCAAGCCTTTCCGTTAGCAGTAATCTCCACTAGGCTGTGGCTGAACTCCGCATGTTTCACCCTTGAGTTCTCCACTACCATTTTCACCTCGGTCGTCTCCGGACCGCCCAGGAACGATCTTCCTCCTGAATCAAATCGAAGCTTCACGAAGCCGTTCGTTGTCCTTTTGGTTTCGGCTAGGGCTACGGCGACGGCGATGGTGCCTGTGCCACATGATGGTTCAATGTGTCCGGTGGTGACGTTATGTGGGAAGACAACACGACCATGAGTTGGCTCATCGGGGTACATGTCGAAGAGGGAATAAGCTGCGTTTGGACTCGGCCACAAATGTTGCCTGTCAAAATCCTTCTGCACCGACAACAGAACCTCCCGCGCTTTCATGTCCATTTCCTCGAATTTGACACCGGCATGTTGGTTGCGTAGTTTCTGCACGTCTACGACAAGGAACTCTCCAACCTTCAAAGCGTCTATCCCTGCGACCTGAATTTGAGAAACGCCGTAATGATAGCATTCTTCGACGAATTTCGTCATGTCGGTGTGAGTGACCATTTTATCCCTCGTCCTTCTTACTGAAATCTTCACGGTGCCTAAATCTGTCTCAAGTGCAAGTTCCTTGAATGACTTAGCTATGCCGTATCTTTTTCCCAGATCGGTTTCGCTCAATGCTCTTGGAAGAACCTGCGTCAGCCCGCCACACATCGTGATGTAAGTTTTCTCCGTTCTATCAACGATTCTTACCTTAACGTCACCTTCCTGATGCGGTTTCTCGAGGATTCCTACCTGATCTCCACGTACGCCGGGAGATTCCATCAGAGATAATGCCACTTTGATGTGATGCTGCTTCGGAATTTGGCCGCCGTGAACAAGAATTATTTCGTTTCCGCCCATGTGGCCTTTGACGAAGTCCACTTTCAGAGTGGATCTCATAATCACTGAAGAGATTGATTCGTTTAAGGGAGTAATCCACGTTTCTCAGGGATGAGAATAATTTACCTAGTAACTATGGTTCGTTTGAGCATCTTTTTGAGTGAAGCCCACTCAATCTGTGTTTACACTTATGCGAGGGAATCGGGAATGAAGTTTGAATTACTTGAACACTGTCAAACTGATGCCATTCATCAGGCTAGCCTCGACATTCTAGAAAACGCGGGGGCAACATTTCTCACTGCACAGGCGCAAAAAATCTTCGCCGAAGCAGGAGC
>Ga0187772_10001370_pt1 | contig 11546 bp, 5 predicted proteins | sample 0116_SJ02_MP15_2_FD_133137 | JGI IMG/M metagenome (GOLD analysis project Ga0187772, IMG submission 133137) | Tropical peat soil microbial communities from peatlands in Department of Meta, Colombia - 0116_SJ02_MP15_20_MG | ecosystem: Environmental > Terrestrial > Soil > Wetlands > Peat | place... | reverse complement strand
GTAAATCTGGCGATGCTGACCGGGCTGTTTGCGGCAGCGACGTTTTGTTATGGGTCGTACACGACGATCGCGAATGTTTTGCCGTCAGATTTGTTTTATGCCGAGTCCGTGGCGTCCGTGAGCGGGTTGAGCGGAACAGGAGCGGCGATCGGCACAATCCTTGTGTTTGAGTTGGCAGGGCATCTTTCCGATGCCCGGCTGGCTACGGGCACGCATCTATTCGATCCGTTGATGATTCTGGCGGGATTGATTCCGTTTGCGGGGATGATTTTGGTTTTGCTGTCGGTGCGGAATACTGAGGCAACGGAACGAGGGATTGTGCGGAGGATTTGAATTTCTGACGGTTGAGACTGGCGGCTGCGTTCTTGCAACTGAGTTAACACCCCAAAGCGGCGGCAAGCCGCCGCACTCCAAGGACGCCGGCCGCTACACGATCTTTCATGATCTTTGACGAAAGGCCGCAGGGCTCGAAGACTCGCCCTGCGCTACAGTTATCTTGACTGGACAATTTGGGAGGAACGCGGCTAGCATCGGTGCCGTACGGTCGGAGACTGCTCATGAAAAAACTGTGGTTGTGCAAGAAGGCGAAATTTTTCGCCGTTCTGTCGGTGATGTGTGTCTTCGCAACGGTCAATACCCCACTCACGTTCGGACAAGCGTCTTCCTCGAAGCCCAACGATGAAGCCATTCGGCAGCGTGCCGATGCGCTTCTGAAGCAAATGACTTTGGAAGAGAAGATCGGGCAATTAAGCCAGCTTTTCACTCTCGAGCCGCCGGACGATCTTGACTACCAGGTGGCGAAAGGCAAGTTGGGCTCGCTGTTGTTTGTGACCGACCCCGCGGAAATCAACCGTTTTCAACATTTGGCTGTAGATCATTCGCGGCTACACATACCGCTGATCTTCGGATTTGACGTGATCCACGGATTCCGAACGATCTTCCCGGTGCCGATCGCGATGGCGGCCTCCTGGGATCCGGCGCTGGTTACGCAGGGGCAAGCGATTGCAGGAAAGGAAGCGCGGTCTGTGGGGATCGACTGGGCCTTCGCGCCGATGCTGGACATCGCGCGGGACCCGCGTTGGGGCCGCATTGTGGAAGGCGCGGGTGAAGATCCCTATCTGGGGTCGGCGATGGCTGTCGCGCAGGTACGCGGGTTTCAGGGGGAGTACATCGGAGCGCCGGATCATGTGCTTGCCTGCATGAAGCATTTCGCAGGATATGGCGCGGCGGAAGGCGGACGGGATTACGACGCATCGTACATTCCGGAGGCGCTGCTCTACAACGTGTACCTGCCGCCATTTCATGCGGCAGTAAAGGCCGGCGTCGGATCAGCGATGAGCGCATACATGGACCTGAACGATGTGCCTGCCACAGGGAACCGTTGGTTGTTGACGGATGTGCTTCGCGACCAATGGGGGTTCAAGGGATTTGTGGTGAGCGACGCGAACGCGGTAAAGAGCCTGGAAACTCACGGGTACGCAAGTGTCGCCTATGACGCGGCGGTGCGCGCGCTGGAGGCCGGGGTGAACATGGAGATGGGTCTTCACAAGACCGCTTATGCGGGCAACCTGCTGAAAGCGGTGCAAGACGGAAAAGTCACGGAGACGCAGATCGAGGATGCGGCTCGCCCCATCCTGGAAGCAAAGATGCGGCTCGGACTGTTTGATCATCCTTATGTGGACGAGGCGAGGGCGCGAGAGGTGGTTGCCACCCCCGAACATCGTGAGGCAGCGCGACGAGCGGCGGAGCGCACGGTGGTTTTGCTGCGCAATGAAGGCGGGGTGCTGCCATTGAGCAAAACCGCGTACAAGAAGATTGCTGTGATCGGTCCCACAGCGGACTCGCAGATCGATACGATCGGCCCATGGGCGCTGCAGGGAGATCCGAAAGAGACGGTAACTGTGTTAGCAGGCGTGAAAAACAAACTTGGCTCGCAGGTGGAAGTGAACTACGCGCCGGGTGTTCAGATTAGCCGGAAGTATCGCTCGCTTTTTGACCGGATTATGCGTATTGAGCCGGAGCAGCCCTGGTCTGCCGCGCAAGCTCATGACGAAATGCTGAAAGCAGTCAACCTGGCAAACTCGTCTGACTTGACGATTCTGATTCTGGGCGAAATGCAGAACATGATCGGGGAGTCCGCGTCACGCGAATCGCTGGATCTGCCGGGTCAGGAGGAAGACCTGATGGAGAACGTGGTGGCCGCCAGCAAGCACGTGGTTTTGGGGCTAATGAGTGGACGTCCGCTAAACATCAAATGGGGCACCGAGCATATCCCCGCGATCCTAGAGATTTGGTATCCGGGGACACAAGGCGGCAACGCGGTTGCGAATGTGCTGTTCGGCGATGCCGTGCCGGGCGGCAAGCTGCCGTTTGCGTGGCCACGCGATGTAGGCCAGATTCCCATCAACTATGCGCACAACCGGACGCAAGCCCCGGAAGACCAAGGGAAGCGATATTGGGGCGAGGAGAGCACGCCGCTCTTTCCCTTCGGCTATGGACTGAGTTATTCCACATTCGAATTCTCGAATTTGCGAATCAGCCGGAGCGAGATTCGACCAGGAGAAAGCCTGGATGTCCAGGTTGACTTAGAAAACACGGGGAATACAGCAGCTGACGAAGTGGCGCAGCTCTATATCCATCAGGAGTATGGGAGCGCGTCGCGGCCAGTACGCGAATTGAAGGGGTTTGAACGCGTGGCGCTCGCGCCTCATGAGAAGAAAACGCTGCACTTTTCCCTTGGGAAAGAGGAGCTGAGTTATTGGAACAGCGCCAAGAAGGATTGGGTGCTGGACCGGGCAGTGTTTGACGTTTGGGCTGGCGGGGATTCGGATGCCACGCTTCATTCCAGTTTTACGGTGGCGGGTCCATAGAAGCGAGGAACGGTTCGTGTAGACGCGGCGCGGTGATCCGAGTCACCGACGCGTCAGGGTATTCCCTTGATGATGGAGCTTCAGAGCGGGGCTTGAAGTGTAGCTGAACGCGCGAGTCGTGATTGCCGAGAGTGAGTCGCCTAAGCCCCAGGAGTTTCCATGCCTGAAACAGGTGCAGTGGCACTGAGAGACGCGGCGCTCAGTGACGCACGATGGCATGCGCTCTATCGCGTAGCGGCGGCCTCTGCGCTGATTACGGTTGTCATTTTCCTATATCAGATCGTTGCCTATTTCCTCTGGCCACCTCCTTCGGACGTAGGTGCGCATTTTGCCCTTCTGCAGGCGCATCGCTGGGTAGGTCTAGTGTCCCTGGATTTTCTGATTGTGGTTGACGAGGTCCTTTTCATCCCCGTTTGCCTCGCGCTGTATTTGAGCCTCAGGCGCGTGCATCCCTCGCTGACACTACTCGGCACAGCACTTTGCGTCGTGTCGTTGTTGTGCTATGTGATCGCCACGCCCGCGCTGAACATGCTGTATCTGAGCCGGCAGCATGCGACATCAACAAGCGCGGCGGAGCGGGAACAACTCCTCGCGGCGGGGCAAGCGGTGCTTTCTTTCTGGCAGGGAACACCCTATCAGGTGGGGTATGTCGTGGGATCACTTGGCATGATCCTCGTCTCGTGGGTCATGCTGGGTGGCAAGAGTTACGGCAAAGCCGCGGGGTATACGGGAATTGTGGCGAATCTGGTCGCGTTTCTGCTTTACGTTCCCAAGGTCGGAGTGCTTCTCTCCATCCTGTCCGTGGTGGGCCTGCAGGTCTGGTACGTGATGATCGCGCGGACGCTGTGGAAACTTGCGAAGGAAGATGCCGCTGTGCCCTCTCCAGAGTTTTCCTTGAATACCTCGACTTCCCTTCACTAGCAAAGGCACGCAGTGGGGTAATACAAGCGCTAAAAGCTTAGACGGAGACTACAAACAGAGGCCCGGCAAAATGGCAGCCGATGACAAAAAATGGAACATTCTCAGCGGACTGGCAGCCGGGGCGTTGTTGCTATTGATGGGCGTGCTGGCGGGCGGCGCTGCGCTGCGTGAGTCGGTGACGGTAGATGAACTGGCGCACATCGGCGCCGGCGTGACCTACCTACAGAAGCTGGACCTACGCATGAACCAGGAGCATCCGCCATTGCCAAAAGTTCTGGCGGCGATTCCGCTCGTGGTGCGGGGCGTTCATGCCGACTATACGCACGTCTCCTGGACGGTGAGCGAGAGATTCCTTGCCGCTGGGATCGGGGAGTGGGTTTTCGGAGAGATGCTGCTGGAGAGGTGGAATGAGCCGACGAGTGTGCTGGCATGGTCGCGGTTTCCCATGCTCTTGCTCACCCTGGTTCTAGGTTGGGTTGTGTACGTGTTCGCACGACGATTGGGCGGCACTTGGGGTGGGTTGTTGTGCCTGACCCTGTTCGTGAGCACACCGACGTTTTTGACGTTTGGGACGCTTGTACACACAGACATCAGCGTAACGCTGTTTTCGTTGCTGACTTTGTGGACATTCGGGGAAGTAGTGCCGGAGCCGAGCGGGAAAAACGTGTTGTGGTTCGGGCTGAGCCTAGCGGGCGCGCTGCTATCGAAGTTCACGGCAGGTGTTTTGTTGTTTGTGTTTCCGGTGTTTGCGCTGAGCTTGCGCTGGTGGCCAGTGGCCGGACAGCCGACGGACAAGGGTGAACTCCGCGCGTGGCGGCGCAAGCGCCGGTGGGCAACATTTAAGGGAATTTTGTGGGCGGCGCTGTTCGTGTATGGGTTTTACTTCGTTTTTTCGTGGAACCAGCCAACGATTGCGCTCGATAGCCTGGGAACAAATCCGGCGGCGATGGCGCTGCGGCGGCTGCTTTTTCCACCCGTAATATATGCGCGGGCGGTGTTTTGGGTGCTGTTTTCGGGAGTGCGGCCGACGTTCCTGCTCGGACACCGCTACTCGCATGGCATGTGGTTCTATTTTCCCGTGGTGTTCGTTCTGAAATCGATGCTGGGCTTCTTGGGATTGCTGCTTCTGGGGCTGGTGATGGGGGCAGGCCGCAAGTGGAGCGGAATGCCGGACGTTGGGGCGCTGCCGAAGGGAGTGCAGGTGCATTGGCGCGTGCTGTGGGTGGGATTGATTGTGAGTACCGGTGCGTGCATGGTCAGCCAACTGAGCATCAGTATTCGGCATTTCACTGTGCCGATGGTGCTGTTGATTATGCTGCTTGCGCCCCTACCGCGCATGCTGGGCGAGCTGCGCGAACGAACACGCGCGGGCGGTGCTGTGGGAATAGCACTAGTGGCGGTCCTTGCCCTCAGTTGCCTGGTCACGGCCGTGCGGGCTTATCCTTATTACTTTCCCTATATCAATGCGCTCGGTGGAGGGCGTCCCGCGTACACGTTGGTGAGCGATTCGAATGTGGATTGGAACCAGGCCCTGCCGGAAGTGAAGCGATTTGCGGAGCAGCACGGAATTCCGCATATAGCAGTAGATGCATATGGCTTTTCCGATCTGACGGTATTCGCTCCACAGGCGGAAAAGTGGAACTGTCAGAAACCCGCGGCCGGGGATGCGGGGAAATGGGTGGTGCTCTCCGCAAATTTCTTCCTGGATGGGCAAAACTGCGAATGGCTGTTGAAATACCCGAACGAGCCCCTTGCTCACGGGAGCATGTACGCCTTGCAATTACCGACCCCGATCCCGGAAGCCGGCCAGCCAGGAGGACCACCACTGCCTTCGGACTACCGCTACCTTGGCGGGGCGCTGTTTGATGTAAAAGTGTTCTTCCAGCGTATGTATGACCACCCGGAGAAGATCCAAGCCGTCGTTACGTGGATGGAAGATATGTTTAACACCTACCGGAAGACAGGTAAGCGCCCCGAGAAAATGCCCATGCTACCTTGGGAAGAGTGGAAATAGTCGGTTCCGTTCATAGTTCGGAGAAGCCCTAGACCGCAGCGTGAAGCCGCCGCTACGGGAGAAACCACGAAAGCCCACGCGAAAAACCGGCGTGTGGCACACGAAGTGAGTTTAAGAGGGCTGGCATAAAACCAGCGCTACAGGGAATCGAGAAGAACAAGAAGAAAAGAGACGCGTCCCTTCCACCGCCAGGGCAAGGTGAAGACCAGTAATGGAGACGAGGCCAAAATGGACGGCCTCGGGTACTACGCGCGCGCCCTCCTGCATATCGGTAAACAGTCCAAAGTGGTAGGTTGTGGGCTGGTTGTGAGTACGCCTTGCGGTGATTTATATCACGGCAATGCGGGGGCCGATGAGTATTTAATCAATCTGCATTGCGCTCAGCCCCACCCGTCGGCTCTATGGCGAGCAGATTTCATGCCATTCCAATTCGCAATTCCGATCAGGAGGATTAAGTCATGGGTACACTTACGCATACTCCTCCGGCCCTTAAGGAGACCGGGGAGTATATCAAGGATGTTCTAAACATCGCTCGAGCAAAGAATCCCGCAGAACCCGAATTTCTCCAGGCAGTCCAGGAAGTCCTCGAAAGTCTCGGCCCCGCCATCCAGAAGCATCCCGAATACCAGAAAGCCAAGATCCTGGAAAGAATGATCGAGCCCGAACGCGTGCTGATGTTCCGCGTGCCCTGGATTGATGATGCCGGTCAAGTCCAGGTGAATCGTGGATTCCGGATTGAGATGAGCAGCGCCATAGGCCCGTACAAGGGCGGGCTGCGCTTCCACCCCTCCGTGAACCTGGGCATCCTGAAGTTTTTGGCGTTCGAACAGGTGCTGAAGAATTCTCTAACGACCCTGCCCATGGGCGGCGGCAAGGGCGGTTCGGATTTCGATCCCAAGGGCAAGAGTGACAACGAAGTGATGCGGTTCTGCCAGAGCTTCATGACAGAGTTGTATCGCCACATTGGACCTGATACGGACGTGCCGGCCGGTGACATCGGCGTGGGCGGACGCGAAATCGGCTTCCTCTTTGGGCAGTACAAGAGGTTGGCGAATGAGTTCACGGGCGTGTTGACAGGCAAGGGCCTAAATTGGGGCGGTTCGCTGATTCGTCCGGAGGCGACGGGCTATGGCTGCGTCTACTTCGCCGAAGAGATGCTAAAGACGAAGAAGGACTCGTTCCAAGGCAAGCTCTGCCTGGTCAGTGGCAGCGGCAACGTGTCTCAATACACGATTGAAAAGCTGCTGGACCTCGGCGCGAAGGTGATCGCGATTTCCGATTCCAACGGCGTGATTCACGATCCGGACGGAGTCAACCACGAAAAGCTGGCTTGGGTCCTTGAACTGAAAAACGCGCGGCGCGGCCGCATCAAGGAATATGCGGACAAGTTCAAGACGGCAAAATACATCCCGGTCGATCCGAGGCTGGATTACAACCCGATTTGGGCCATCAAGGCGGATTGTGCTTTCCCGAGCGCGACACAGAACGAAATCAACGCGAAGGACGCAGCAACGCTGGTGATGAACGGCTGCAAACTGGTGGCGGAAGGCGCGAACATGCCGAGCACACTCGATGCAACCAAGCTGTTCCTGGAAGCGAAGATCCTCTATGGGCCTGCCAAGGCAGCGAATGCCGGCGGCGTGGCCACGAGCGGACTCGAAATGTGCCAGAACAGCATGCGGCTGAACTGGACGCGCGAAGAAGTGGACGATCGTCTGCACAAGATCATGATGGCGATCCACAAGAATGCGTTCGAGACAGCAGAAAAGTACGGTCACCCGGGCAACCTGGTGTACGGCGCGAATATCGCCGGGTTCGTGAAGGTGGCGGACGCAATGCTGGACCAGGGGCTGGTCTAAAGCAGTGGCGAGTGACTAGTGGCGAGCGGCGAGAGAAGCCCGGTGGGCGATTCGCCATGAGCTGCCAGGAAGCCAACTTCCGGCGGGGTGGCCACGTGCCATCCCGCCGTTTTTGTAGGCAGAGGAATTGTAGAGAACGCTCGCCCGGTGCAGTTGACATCGCAAAAGCCACGGTTGGCCGCCGCACTCCAAAATGAGGAATTCGGATTTAAGATGATGATCAGGATGCAGGCGCTTCCCATCCCGTTTCCCGATGTGGGGATGCAGTTCGAGGGCTTCGACAACCTGATGCCCTTCCGTGTACAGAACATTCTGCTGGTGTCCAGCCTGTATGACTCGTTCATTTTGAAGGAAGACGGGCGACTGAACGAATTGCTGGTCAGCGAATCGCAAGACCTGCACCTGCAGCAGATTCCGCGAATCACGCAAGTATCTAGTTGCCGCGAAGCGCTGGGGCGAGCCAAAGCAGACCCGAGCATCAATCTGATCCTGACGAATCTTGCGGTCGGGGACATGAACGCGGCGCAACTGGCGCGAGAGATAAAACAAGCAGGGCTGCACGTGCCGGTGGTTGTACTGGCATACGACTACCGGGAGATCAAGAGGTTTGTGGCGCGGAACCCGGTGACGGAGATCGAGAGGATTTTTCTGTGGCAGGGGACGCCGCGGGTGCTGATTGCGATTGTGAAGTACATCGAGGATCGGCGCAATGTGGAGCACGATGCTTCGATGATGGGCGTGCCGGTGGTGCTGGTGGTGGAGGACAACATCCGGTACTACTCGTCGTTTTTGCCACTGATGTACACGGAGCTGATCTATCAGACGCGTCGGGTGATTCAGGAAGGCGTGAACCTGGCGCACAAGTTGATGCGCATGCGGGCGCGGCCAAAGATCCTGCTGACATCGAATTACGAAGAAGCGTACGCGTTGGCGATGAAATACCAGGAACACCTGCTGGGCATTGTGAGTGACGTGGAGTTTCCCCATGCGGGCGTCTTGAGTGCGGACGCAGGTTTTGATCTAGCGAAGAGCATACGCGCACTGGTGCCGGATGTTCCGGTGGTACTCCAAACGAGCAGAACTGCGTTCCGGCAAAAGGCTCATGAGGAAGGCTATTCGTTCCTGCGGAAGGGCTCACCAACATTTCTGCGGGACCTGCGGAAGGTTTTGACACAGCAGTTTGCGTTTGGAGATTTTGTGTTCCGGACGCCGGACCGCGCGGAAGTTGCGCGGGCAACAGATTTGAACTCGTTGGAAGAGTCGTTGAAGACGGTGCCGGCGGAAAGCATCGCCTATCACGCAGAGCGGAATCACTTTTCGCACTGGTTCACGGCGCGAACCGAATTCGCACTGGCGCAGAAATTCCGGCCACGCAAAGTCTCCGATTTTGCGACGATCGAAGATTTGCGGAACGATCTGATCGAGTCGATCGCGGAGTATCGCCGGGAACAGAGCGATGTGCTGATCGGGGACTTCAAGCCGGTTGCGTTTCAGAGCGGCGGCTCGTATTTCTTGCGCATTGGTTCGGGTTCGCTCGGCGGAAAAGCGCGTGGACTGGCGTTCGTGAGGCATCTGCTGCACAAGCGGCGTTTTGTGCGGCGATATCCGAGTGTTGAGGTGAGCGTGCCGCCGGCAGTAGTATTAGCGACGGATGCGTTTGACCGCTTTCTGGGAGAAAACAACCTGCTGGATTTCGCGATCCACTCGACGGACGACAGCGAGATCCAACAACGATTTCTCGAGGCCGCACTTCCCGCTTCGTTGACGGAGGATCTGCGCGCGTATCTGGCGGAAGCGCGGTTCCCCCTGGCGGTGCGCTCGTCAAGCTTGCTCGAGGATTCGCAATACCAGCCGTTTACGGGCGTGTACGAGACGTTCATGCTCGGCAACCAACACACGGACCCTGGTTACCGGCTGAACCAGCTGAGCGAGGCGATCAAGCTGGTGTACGCGTCCACATTCACCCGGCACGCAAAGGCGTACGTTCGCGCAACACCGTTTCGCCTGGAAGAAGAAAAAATGGCGGTGATCCTGCAGCAGGTGGTGGGATCGACATTCGGCGCGCGATTCTATCCGGACTTTTCCGGAGTGGCGCGCTCGCGGAATTTCTACCCCGTGCCTCCCATGGCGTTTGAGGATGGGATTGCAGCGGTGGCGCTGGGGCTGGGCCGCGCGGTGGTGGATGGAGGCAAGTGCCTGGCGTTTTGCCCGCGGTATCCCGCCAACCTCGTTCAGTTTTCGTCCGTGGAAGACTTTCTGAAGCAATCGCAGACGGATTTCTGGGCACTTTCGCTGAATCACCTTCCGGAAGAGACAACGCCACCGGGACTGCGCGAAGTGCGGTTCAGCCTGGACGTGGCGGAAGCGGATGGGACGCTCGACGCGTTGGGCTCGACGTATTCGGCGGACAACGACAGGATCACGGATGGATTGGGGCGGCCTGGCGTGCGTGTGGTGACGTTCGCGCCGATTCTGAAATACGGCGTGTTCCCGTTGGCGGCGTTGCTGGACGAATTGGTAAAGGAGGGCGAGAACGCCTTTGGCCAGCCGGTGGAAATCGAATTTGCCGTTCGATTAGGGCGGCAGGAGGGCGAACATGCGCAGTTCGGCTTTCTTCAGATTCGTCCGCTGGTGCTCGCGCACGAGGCCGAAGAACTGCACATAGAGAAGGTGGAGAGTTCCCAACTGATTGCGCAAAGCACCAAAGTGCTGGGAAACGGGCGCGTGGGGAATCTGATGGATGTAGTGGTGGTGGATTCACAGCGCTTCGAACGCGCGCTGAGTCAAGAAGTCGCCGGGCACGTTTCCTATTTCAACGCGAAGCTGGCGGGCGAGAATCGCCCGTATCTTCTGGTGGGTGTGGGGCGTTGGGGTTCGAATGACCCGTGGCTGGGCATTCCCGTGGAGTGGGACGACATTTCAGGAGCGGCGGTGATTCTGGAGGCGGGGTTCCGGGATTTCCGCGTGACGCCTTCGCAGGGCAGCCACTTCTTCCAGAATCTTTCCGCGTTCCAGGTCGGCTATTTTACAGTCAATCCCGATCTCGGCGAAGGCATGGTGGATTGGGATTGGCTCGCCGCTCAGCCTGCAGAGGAGGAGCGCGGATGTGTGCGCCATCTGCGTTTCCCGATGCCTGTGACGGTGCTGATGAACGGACGCGCAGGGGTGGGAGCGATTTTGAGGCCAGCAAACCAGCACGGCGGTTAGGTACGGCGACAGAAGAGGGATTCCTCACTTCGCAGACTCCGTTCGGAATGCAGGCTGGGAGTGCCAAGGGGGAATGGCTCAAAAGCCTGTGAATTGACGCAGTAAGGTGCGCGGAAGCCCGCTTACCGGAGAGACGCCGTGTAGAGGCCCGTTGACCAAAAGCAATTAACCCGTTTATTTTAAGCCATTTCCCTCTCCCGCCCTCCTTGTGGCCTTTGGACTGGCGCCTGCAAATTCAGCCGAGGGGTAGTCCGGCCATGAACTGCCGGGCGGAGGAGGAACGATGATTCTCACCAACCTCATTCTCGCAGCCATTCTGGTTTTACTGATTGGCAGCCTGGTGTTCGGGATCGCCATGTGGTTTCGGGCATACCTCCGGTATCGCGGGCAGCGGCTGGTGACCTGTCCGGAAACACGCGCACCAGCGGCGGTGCACGTGAATGTCGGCAAGGCCGCAAGCACGGCGTTGATTGGGAAGCAGGAAGTCCGGTTGGATCAGTGCTCGCGCTGGCCGGAGAAGCGGAACTGCGGTCAGGAGTGCTTGAAGGAGCTGAATGCTGATCCTGAGCATTGCCTGGTCTGGAACATTGTCGCCGGATGGTATAAAGGAAAGTCCTGCGCTTATTGCCAGAAACCGTTTGAAGAGATTCGCTGGCACGACCGGCATCCCGCACT
>Ga0187772_10001369_pt1 | contig 11546 bp, 7 predicted proteins | sample 0116_SJ02_MP15_2_FD_133137 | JGI IMG/M metagenome (GOLD analysis project Ga0187772, IMG submission 133137) | Tropical peat soil microbial communities from peatlands in Department of Meta, Colombia - 0116_SJ02_MP15_20_MG | ecosystem: Environmental > Terrestrial > Soil > Wetlands > Peat | place... | reverse complement strand
TATTTCGGGTCGGCGGGCTGGAGCGCCTTGCGGCAGAGATAGGCGACCTTGCCGGGCGTGTCTTTGCCTTCGAGCGTGGTCAAATCCATCATCGAGACCACGATTTTCAGCCCGGCGAGCTTGGCGCTGGTCTTGATGCTGCGTTTGGTGAACGCGGCGGCGCGTTCCTCGGCCATGACCTGGTCCACGGTCGGAATCGTCAAGTGACGAGTGGCGAGTGCCGAGTGACGAGTCGGAAAAGCAAGCCGCTCGGATTCCAAACGCGCTGGCGATTTCATATTGCCGCAATTCTGAAGGCGGGAACACGCGGCGTCAATGCGGTTTCGGACGACCAGCAGCCCGTAAAAGAAGTAGCAGCCAACGTCAGTTGGCTCTGACTTCAATTGAAGTTTCCAAGAGATTTGAGCCGGCTCACGCCGCCTGCTACGAAAGGAAGAAATTTTCGGCGGACAGCTAGACCGAAAGCAGCTTGATTTGCTCACCATCACGGGCGACAGCTTCGCCGAGGGTTTGCGCCTGGCATTTGCGGCGTTCGATGATGTGCTTGTCGAGCACCGGGTCGTAAGGCACGGGATAATTCCCGTCGTAACACGCCATGCAAAACGATTCCTTCGGCAGGCCGGTGGCTTTGACCAGGCCGTCCTGTGAAAGATAGTGCAACGAGTCGGCACTCAGGTATTTGCGGATTTCCGTGACGCTGTGATTGGCCGCCATCAGTTTGCTGCGGTCGGGAAAATCAATGCCATACACACACGGATTCATGTGCGGCGGACAGCTTACCATTACGTGGACCTCTTTCGCGCCCGCTTCCTTGAGCGTTTTGACGCGCGCCTTGCAGGTGGTGCCGCGCACGATGGAATCGTCCACGATCACGACCCGTTTGCCGTTCACGAGCGACGCAATCAGGTTCAACTTCACCCGCACGTCGAAATCGCGAATGAGCTGCGACGGCTGCAAAAAGCTGCGCCCGACGTAGTGGTTGCGGATGAACGCCATCTCGAAAGGCACGCCGGATTGTTCCGAATAACCCAGCGCCGCGCACACGCCGCTGTCCGGCACCGGGATCACCAAATCAGCCTTGACGGGATGTTCGCGCGCGAGTTGCCGGCCCATTTCCTTGCGGATTTGATAAACACTGCGGCCGGCAATCGTGCTGTCGGGGCGCGCAAAATATACGTATTCGAAAATGCAGAATGCGCGCCGCTGGTGTTCGGGAAACGCCTGAAAACTGGCCAGCCCTTTTTCATTGATGACGACGATTTCACCCGGCGCAACGTCACGAACGAATTGGGCGTGGATTTGGTCTAAAGCGACCGATTCACTCGCCAGTACCCACGCGCCATCCACCCGCCCGATGCAGAGCGGACGGAACCCGAACGGGTCGCGCGCGCCGATCAATTCCTTTTCCGTCATGATGACCAGCGAATAGGCGCCCTCGATGCGGCGGAGCGTCTGCACGAGCGTATTTTCCACGCCGTTGAGCGACGGCTGCGCGAACATCATGATGATGATTTCGCTGTCCACGCTCGTCTGGAAAACCAGCCCGTGTTCTTCGAGCTCGTCGCGGAGCTGCGCGGCGTTGGTGAGATTGCCGTTGTGAGCGACGGCGATTTGCCCGCGCGTGCAATCAACCGTGAGCGGCTGGGCGTTGCGGAGGTTGGACGTACCAGTCGTGGAATAACGCGTGTGGCCGACGGCCATGTTGCCGACGAGATCGTGCAGGATTTTCGGATTAAAAACCTGCGAGACGAGGCCCATGCCGTGGTGCTTGAAAAATTTACCTTCGTGGCAGGTCACGATGCCGGCGCTTTCCTGGCCGCGATGTTGCAGCGCGTAAAGACCGTAGTAGGTCAATTCGGCGGCATTCGGATGACCGAAAATGCCGAACACACCGCAATAATGTTTGGGGTAGTGCTGCATTGAATTACTTCACTGGCGCTCGCGCCCGCCGCTGAAGTGTCGCAAACAAAAGCGCGGAGCGCAAGCCGGGAAACCGTCCAGCGATGTCCTAATGTAAAGTTTGGAGTTCCGCGTTTACGCGGTTTCGGACCGCCTGAAGGCGGAACTCCGAGCAGAATTAGGACGGTGCCACCATCGCGGTCAGCTCCTGGCCATCACCGCTTTGATGGCATCGTGGAATTGAGTCATTGTGAATGGCTTGGTCAGGCAGGGACGTTTTTCACTTTCGAGAAATTCGCGCATCTGCTCGTTGACGACGTCGCCGGTAATGAACACGACGCGCTGGCAGAGGCGGGGATTGGTCGTTTGCAGTTGTTCATAGACCTGCCGGCCATTCAGGCCGGGCATTTTCCAGTCACAAAACGCCACGTCGAAATGGTTTTGCCGGAAATGATGCAAGGCAGTTTCCCCGTCGGCGGCCACGGTCACGTCGTAGCCACACCGGGACAAGGTTTCGCTGATGAGGTTCAGGATGGCTTCCTCATCGTCAATGACCAATACCCGTTTGCCCGCGCCTTCGCGCGGATCGGGTTTGGTGGGCATCGGGGGCGGCGGCGCTTCGGCCCCACCATTCACGCCGTGGGCGATGGGCAGTTCGATGATGAATTTGGCACCTTCGCCGGGCCGGCTCACCGGCAGGATGCTGCCGCCGTGCTCCTTGATAATTCCATAGCACAGGCTCAGACCAAGCCCGGTGCCTTTGCCCACTTCCTTGGTTGTGAAAAAGGGATCAAAGATGCGCCGCATATTTTCCTCCGGAATGCCCGGCCCATTGTCTTGGATGACAATACACACGTTCGGGTCGCAGACTTCGGTGGCAATGGTAATGCGACCGGAGGGCTGATGCGCTTCGATGGCCTGACGCGCGTTGTTGACGATGTTGAGCAACACCTGTTGGATCTGGTGGGCATCCGCCAGGACGACCGGCAACTGCGGGTCCAGTTGCGTGACCACCTCGATATTGCTGGTGCGCAGCGGGTAGCTGACAATTTCCAGCACCGCCTCCACCAGGCTGTTTACCGCCACCGGTTTGCGTTCGGGCTGGTGTCGCCGCGCGAAGCTGAGCAACGACTGCACGATTTTCTGGCAACGTTGTGCGGCCTTGAAAATCATGTCCAGGTGACGCCGTTGGTTCGCATCCACGCTGTCGTGCTTGAGCAATTCAGAAAAACCCGTCACCGCCGTCAATGGATTGTTCAATTCATGCGCCACGCCGGCGACGAATTCGCCCACCGCCGAAAGTTTTTCGCTCTGGATCAATTGCGCCTGCGTGGTTTTGAGGGTCTCGACGGTTTTCTCCAATTGCGAGCGCGATTGCTGGAGATTTTCCGTCATTTGATTGAACACCGTGGCCAATTCGCCGCACTCGTCGCGGCTGCGCACCGGCACGCGCCGGGTGAAATCGCCCCGGCCCACCGCCTCGGCGCTGTCGCGCAGTTCGCGCAATGGCTTGGTGACTTTGTTAATCAAAAACCACACCACGGCCGAGCCGAACAAAATGGCCAGCAGGCTGACGATGAAAATCATGCGCTGGGTCGCTTGCAGGGTTTGCAATGGTTTTTCGTAGGACGAAAGAATGAGATAACCCAAACGGTGCGGCCCTTGCCCGGCGTCCAACCACCCGGCCAGACAGAGAAAATGTTCGTCCCCCAGAATTATTTCCCGGGTATCCCGGCCATCCTTCCCCGGATTGTTCCCGGTCATCCCCGTAAACTGTTCCGGCAAGGTCGCCGCCAGGCCGGAATCCCGCAGAGTCGAAGCCACGACCTGGCCATCGGATAAAAGTACCAGTTCGCTTTGCGTCAACCGTTCAAATTCCCTGGCCATTGAATTTTCGACGCCGAAAGTGATGGTGCCGGCGAGGGCATCACCGACGAAAATGGGAAGGGTCACAACATCGAATAGCCGGTCGTTGCTGTACACCGTATCCACCCGCGGCTGGCCGCTGGCCGTCCGCTTGATGGCATCGGCCGCATTCGCTTCGAATGTCTCCAGGTTGAACTGCTGGTCGCGGGCCAACGCCAAAGGCTGGCCATGGCTGGGAGTCAGCACAATGACATCGGCCACGTTATCCGTAATCATGTCGCGCAAAATCCCGAGGAAGGTGCTGCGCTGTGCCGGGGCGAGTTCCCCCTGGCCCGACTTGAAATCGAACATCGTTGCGGTGGCCGCCGCCTTGAAGCGCGGCTCATTCTCCGCGCTGTTGTAGCGCAAGAGCAGGTCCTGATCACGGGTTTGCTGGGTGATGTTTAACGCCGCTTCGGCGGTGGACACTTGCCGGGCCGCGCTGGCCTGCAATTGCCGGGTGACGCGCCCGTTCACCAGCCCCATGGAAACCGCCAGCAACAGCACCATGACCGTAATCACGGGCACCAGAACCTTGGCTCGGAAACTCGCATCGAAAATGGCGCGGGCACGGGACATACACGTCAGTATTGCGGGAGATTCTTGATGCCCAATACGAAGTCCACCTTGACTTCGCCATTGGTGGGGACGGTGATTTCACGTTCGTCCGCCGGCAACCGTTCATGCCACGCCTTGAGCTTGTAGGCGCCCGGCGGCACGTCGGGAATTTGGTAATGCCCGTTCTCGTCCGTGGAGGCAAAGTACGGGTTTTCCAGCACCAGAATGATGCAATGCATGTTCTCATGAATGGAACAGAACACATCCACCCGCCCCGGTTTGTCCAACGTCACGCGTTTGTCCGGCGGATTTCCCTTGTACAACCCCAGGTCGAATTGCTTCGCGTCCGACATTGAAAAAACGTTGTGATAAATGTCGTCGTAATTCGGCCACTCGACCGTCGTGCCCACCATCACCGGCAACACATGCGGAGAAAACATGGCGCCTTTTTGCGCGATTTTTGTCGAAGCGACCTGCAATACATTTGTTGACGGCACGCGATTAGTGCCGACCGGGCCTTCGACGAACACAACAAAATCGTGCATGGCCGCATAATCCACGCGCGGGACAAATTTGTATTTGCGGCTGGCATACGCGCCGTCGGCCGACCCGCTGTCGTCCGCGCTGGTTTTGCCTTGGGCGCGCACCATGCCGGTAATGGTGCCGGCCGGGACGAAGTTCGCCGCGAAGATCAGGATGAAGGTTGGCAGTAAATGTTTCATGGTGAAAAATCAGAAACGGAAGGCGGCCTCCGTACCGAAGAAATCTTCCTGGTCCCGCGAATCACCGCCCACTTCCTTGCCGCGCTCGAGTGAATATTCCGCCTTGACGATCAGGCGGTCGCTGAACCGGTAACCGACGCCCAGGCTCAGGCGCCAGAGCTCGGTGGACAGCTCATCGAAGAAATAATCGTCGAAATCGCCGTTGCCCACGAGAGGGAAACCCTGGTCCGCGAGGATTCCGCTGAATCGCGCCGCCGCGTAAAATTTGTGCGGCAATTGTTGCACCCCTTCGACCGAATAATAATAAGCGCCGCGCGCATTGTCCGCCGCCGGGTCGTTGTCACCGTAGCGCGCGTAACCGCCGAACGCGCCTGCGTGTCCGCTGGACCAGCGCGCCGTCACGTCGCCTTCCACCAGGTTCGCGTGAAACGTCGTCGTGGCCGGCGAACCGAGCGAACGGAAAAGTCCGCCGCCGAACCAGAGCGCAGACATTTTGTCATTTTGCACGTTCAAATCGCCGGTGCGCATCCCGCTGACGCTGAAATGCAGCCAAGGCACCGGGTCATAGCCAATCCGGCCCGCGACGGATTTGTCGCCGTCAAAATCCTGAACGCCATTGGCGCCGCTGCCATTTTGCACCGCGACGACATAACAGAATTTGCCCAGCGTGCCGTAAAACTCGATGCCGGGGTCCATGCCCCAGATGTCCGACACGGAGTGGGAAATGAGCGGATTATCAATCGCGAAACGGGTGAGATATTCCTCGCCGAACGGAATGAACATCCGCCCGGCACGGATGTTTAATTGATTGTCCTTGCCCCACAATTGGGACGCGTCCTGAAAATCCAGGTAAAGCTCGCCGAGCTCGAAGTTGAGGTTGTCGTTCTCGCGGGTCGCCCCATCCGCCTCGCCGTAAAAATAGACTTCGTTCCAGATCGGCGCCTCGACGAACAGCCGCGCTTCATCCACGCGAAATTCCGATTGCGGCGCGAACCCTTCCTCGCCGGTATCGAAAAATGCCACCCCACCTTCGCCGCTCAAGTTGACCTTGCCGAAGTTCAATCCGTTCCGGGTCGGCGCGGCGTCTTCCGCCGCAGTTGTTTCCGGTTCCGCGCCGGCCGCTTCCAGCGCCTGGACTTTTTTCGTGAGCGTGTCGAGCAGATATCCCTGCGTCTGCACCTGCTTCTGGAGGGTCGTATTTTGTTCGCGCAACTCGCGCACCTCCTGCTCCAGATTCGTCTGGTCGGCGCGGCCCGGCCCGGCGGACAAAAACAAGGCTGCGCCCGCGAACCACAGGTACCCTGCGGAATGCGGACGCCTCCAGCCTTTGCACCGGGTAAACGACATGGCTTTGTTCCGCCGCCGATGTAGCAAGTGGCATACCTATAAAAACCCGGTCTTATAATTAAAATAAATATATCTCAGCCCGCCAACTCCCCGCTTTTGTCGGCGCCAATTTGTGGTATCCTGTCATTCAGCAAGACAGTTGAAAGCGCTTATCGAAACCAGAAACACCCGGCCCGAACGGGTCTTCCTCATCGGCGCCGAATTCAAATCGCGCCGCCGCCCGGACACGCGCGATTCACTGGCCGAGCTGGCCGAACTGGCCGCGACCGCCGGCGGCGAGGTGGTCGGCGACGGTTTCCAAAAACTCGACGCGCCGACCCCGGCCACCTTCATCGGCAAGGGCAAGGCGGAGGACTTGGCCGGCTTCTGCCGGCGCCAGGATGTGGACACCGTCATTTTCGACGACGAATTGTCACCTGCGCAGAGCCGCACGCTCGAAGAAATTTTCAACTGCAAAATCCTCGACCGCACGTCGCTGATTCTCGACATCTTCGCCCAGCGCGCCCGGACGCGCGAGGGTAAGCTCCAGATCGAGCTGGCGCAGCTCCAGCATTTGCTGCCGCGCCTGACGCGGTTCTGGGGCCACCTGTCGCGGCAGGCGGGTGGCATCGGCATGCGCGGCGGCGAAGGCGAATCCCAGCTCGAAGCCGACCGCCGCAAGGTGCAGGAGCGGATTGACAAAATCATCCGCGACCTCGACACCGTCCGGCGCCAGCGCGCAACGCAGCGGGCCGGACGCCAGCGCAGCCAGTGGCCACTCGCGTCCATCGTCGGTTACACCAACGCCGGCAAATCCACGCTGCTCAACGCGCTCACCGGGTCAAAGGTTTTGGCCGAGGATATCCTGTTCGCGACGCTCGACCCGACGACGCGCCGCCTGCGCCTGCCGACCAACCAGAATGTTTTACTGACGGACACGGTCGGTTTCATCCGCAAGCTGCCGCACAAGCTGGTTGAGGCGTTCAAGGCCACGTTGGAGGAGGTCGTGCAAGCGGATTTGTTGCTGCACGTCGTGGACGTCAGCCATCCGCAGGTTGAAGATCAGATTCAGGCGGTGAATGCCGTGCTCGCCGAAATCGGCGCGGGCGGAAAACCGACCGTCATGGTCCTCAACAAACTGGACCGGCTCAACCCCGACGGAAGCGGGCCGGGCGGCGATCCCGAAAGAACCGGAGCGAATGGCGCTTTGAACCGGCTGCAGGACAATCACCCGCATGCGGTCGCGATTTCGGCGACGACGGGCGAAGGCATTCCCGCGCTGCTCGCGGAAATCGGCACGCAGTTGCGGCCCAAGCGGGAATTTTTGGAACTGCGCGTGCCGCACGAGCAGTCCGCCGTCATCGCGCGGCTGCACCAGGTCGGCCAGGTCATCGAGAGCAGCTATCGCGGGCCGAAGGCGCGGTTCAAGGTCCGCATACCGCCGCATCATCACGGCGAGTTCGCGCCGTTCATCGTGCGGGATGGGCAGAAGGCATCGTAAAACAATTCGGCATCCGCTGCTTGCCCTGCGGGTGCGGCTGGCAATATATTGCCGGTGAAATCCGGTTTATGCTGCATAGCGGCCGCCAGTCAATCAATGTCAGCAACGTGCTCTCCGTCATCATGGGTGGCGGCCAGGGCACGCGGCTGTTTCCGCTCACCAAGGAGCGCGCGAAGCCCGCCGTGCCGCTGGCCGGCAAATACCGGCTGGTGGACATCCCGATTTCCAACTGCATCAATTCCGGGTTCCGGCGCATATACATTTTGACGCAGTTCAATTCCACCTCATTGCACGGGCACATTTCGGGAACGTATAAATTCGACCACTTTTCGAGCGGCTTCGTGGAAGTTCTCGCGGCGCAGCCAACGCTCACCGACACGTCATGGTATGAGGGCACCGCCGACGCCGTGCGGAAGAATCTCATACATTTTCTCAATAATGATTTCGATTACCTGCTCATCCTGAGCGGCGACCAGTTGTATCGGATGGATCTTCGCCGCATCATCGGCCAGCACGCCGGGACCGGTGCGGACATCACCATCGCCACGATTCCCGTCAGCCGGCAGGCCGCGCAATCGCTGGGCATCCTGCAAATCGGCGAAGACCGGCACGTCACGCGGTTTGCTGAAAAGCCAACCGACTCCGCCCTGCTTGACTCCCTCCGGCTGCCATCCGAATGGCACACAAAATTTGGCATCAAAGGCGGCGGCGAATTGTTCCTCGCCTCGATGGGTATTTATGTTTTCAACCGCAGCCTGATTCGTGAACTGCTCGACAATCCGCTGACCGATTTCGGCAAGCACATCATCCCGCACGCCATCAGTTCGCGCCGGGTGTTCTCCTACATTTTTCAGGGTTACTGGGAGGACATCGGCACCATCCGCTCGTTTTTCGAGGCGAACCTTGATCTCGTCTCCGAACTGCCGCGGTTCAACTTCTTCGACATGAGCGCGCCCATGTTCAGTCGTCCGCGGCAACTGCCCAGTTCCAAAATCAACGGCGCGCACATTGACCACGTGCTCGTTGCCGACGGCTGCATCATCAATTCTTCACGTCTCACCAGCAGCATTGTCGGCCTGCGCACGGTCATCGGCGCAGGCACGGAGTTGAACCGCGTCGTCATTCTTGGCAGCGACTATTACGAATCGCAGGAATCCGTCGAGGCCTACGAACGCGAAGGCCGGCCGCGCATGGGCATCGGCGCCAACTGCAAGATCCAAAACACCATCATTGATAAAAACGCGCGCATTGGAAACAACGTGACCATCTCGCCCGCCGGCAAACCCGACAAGGTGGACCACGAACTTTATTACATCCGCGACGGCATCGTCATCATTCCCAAAAACGCCGTCATCCCGCACGGGACGGTGATTTGAAATCCACGCGGCGCCATGAGCAGGCCGGGTTCAGTCAGTTGGGTTTTCCTTTGCCCGCTGATGGCCATTCTTTTAAAAATCAGTCCGGCGGAATCTGCGCAGGATTATACCGAATGGAAATCAGGTTCGGGAAGCTGGAATGACGCGGCGCATTGGTCGGATGGATTACCCGATCCATTTCGGAGAGTGGAGATTCACGGCGAAACCACGGTAACGGTTCCGGCAGGCACGTACCTGGTTGGCGACTTGGAGGTTGGATTCAACCACGGCGACCATGCGCGGGTCGAGGTGAATGGTGGCCGGGTGATAGTGATGCAGGATTCCCTGCGAGTGGGTGAATTGACAGGCGGTGAAGGCGAGTTTGTGCTCAAGCAGGGCGCACTGCATGATGTTATGGACGTGTTTGTCGGCGGGACCGACGGTGTTCCTGGTCATGCGGCGAAGAGCACGCTCCGTATTCGAGGCGGAAGTTTTCTCGGTCGCACGCTGACGACCGGCGTTGGTTGGGGCGCGGAATCGCTTCTGGCCGTCGAAGGCTCCACACCGTCAGCCGTGCATGTGCTCGATTACGTTTATATTCAGGGATTCGCTGACTCAGCTGGCAAACCCGGCGTATCCACACTTTCGTTCACGGTGGATGATCGGGGCGTCACCCCAATCACGATCCAGTCTCGCTGCCGCGGTCTGCGAATTATCAAAGACCCAAAAAGCCACTGCCGTCTGCAGATTCTTTTGGGCGCGGTACCCCCGCGTGAAGATGTCACGTTGGTCTCGGGGCACGTGCCGATTCAGGGCACCTTCGACGATTTGCCCGAGGGCAGCGAAATCACGGCGCAATTTCAAGACCGCACTTATCGCTGGCAATTGACTTACCATGGCGGGGCCGGTGGTTGTGACCTGGCGTTGAAGAACCGGAGCGAATACGCCGCCGACGCCCCGGTGACTCACACCCGACCGATTCCGGAAATTCCCAAACCGCTCTGGTTGGAACACCGGCTCTATCCGCTCTCCGCGGAAACGAACGGGGAACCCGCGTTTCCGGGCGCCGAAGGTTTCGGCGCCTTTACTCCCGGCGGTCAGGGCGGCAAAACAATCTATGTGTACAATCTGAATGATTCCGGACCCGGCAGTCTGCGCACCGCAATTGAAACGCCCGGACCGCGAAAGGTGGTTTTTCGTGCCGGCGGTGTAATCTCGCTCAAATCCACGCTGATCATCAAAGAACCGTTCGTGACGGTTGACGGCCGGAACGCGCCGGGGGCTGGCATTCTGCTGCGCAATCATGGCATCGAGGTGCGGACGCACGATGTCGTGCTGCGCTACTTCCGCGTCCGCGTGGGCGACGACGGTGTTCGCCCGGAGGACAAGAAAAGCTACGCCGGTGGGGCGGGCGAGCACGCCCTTTATTTCACTGACGGTTCCCAAAACGGCATTGCCGATCATCTGTCTTTGAGCTGGTCAACGACTAAAATTCTGTCGGTCACGAAAATGAGCGACCTGATCACAATTCAATGGTGCATTCTGAGCGAAAGTCTTAATTTCGCCGATCATGGTTACGCTTCCATCGCCGGCGGGAACCGCGTGACCTGGCACCACAACCTTTTTGCGCACAACCTGAGCCGCAACGTTCGTTTTCAGGGTGCGGTGGATGCTGATTTTCGCAACAACGTGATTTACGACTGGGGCGAAACAGCGGCGTATGGCGAGTTCGACCGCGTCAATTACGTCGGCAACTATTTGAAAGCGGGGCCGTCCACTACCCAAAAGCCGTATTTATTCTTCCATGACGGCGAAGCCGTCGTGATGCCGGGATCAATTTTCCTGACGAACAATTTTATTGAAGGCGAACCAAAAGCGCCGGGCGTGAACACGAACAACTGGCGGGGCATGGGCTTTTACTACTACGACCGCAACACGCTTGGCGCACCCCAGCCGTTTCCCGCACCGCCGGTCGCAACGGAATCTCCGCGACTCGCCTGCGAACACGTCCTAGCGGGTGCCGGCGCGACGCTTCCGAAACGGGATGCGGTGGACGAGCGCATCGTGCGCGAGGTTCAAACGGGGACCGGACACATCATCAATTGGGTCAAGGACGCCGGCGGCTGGCCGGATTTCCCGAATACAAACAAACCGTCATCTCGCGCGGAAAGGTGATTTGAATTAACAGTGGACTGCTGCGGTTGGTCAAATTAAACGATCAGGTGGAAACAATAACCGCTTTACTGAGAGACTCGCCGATTTCCTGGAGGACTTCGCTCG
>Ga0187772_10001368_pt1 | contig 11552 bp, 7 predicted proteins | sample 0116_SJ02_MP15_2_FD_133137 | JGI IMG/M metagenome (GOLD analysis project Ga0187772, IMG submission 133137) | Tropical peat soil microbial communities from peatlands in Department of Meta, Colombia - 0116_SJ02_MP15_20_MG | ecosystem: Environmental > Terrestrial > Soil > Wetlands > Peat | place... | reverse complement strand
CGCACAGAATATGAAGGCGTAGCCAAGGCACTGGCTCATTTCGAGGACTTCCATCCGGTCGAGGGGGCGCCGCAGAACTTCGACCCTGGCGTGCAGGAGTTGACAGTGAGGTCGGTCAGGCTCTTCGCCCAGGCCGATCAAGCAGTCAAGGATCTCGGCCTGAAGCTGATGCCCGGCCAGATAGACATCGTCTTCAGAGGGGTCAAGATCCCGAAGAGCACCTTCGAAGCCTCCAGCTGGGAAGAGCTCCTCAACAAGGCTGACGCCCAGCTCGCCCCGCTCGCTGAAGAGGTCCGGGGAGAGAAGACTCTGCTGCAGAAGGCGCAGAAGGAAGAGGCGGACTCGGAGGCGCTGATGGGGGCGCTGGGGGTCGTGTCCGGCTTCTCCACCGATCTGACAGGAATCTCCGACCTGGTTCACTTCAAGGCAGTCGTATCACTTGTTGGGAACGAGAAGCTGGAAGAATTCAGGAAGTCCCTCCCCGATGCAGTGTTCCTTTCGCAACAGGTCACGAAGTTGCAGACGCTCGTCATGGTCGTCGTCTCGAAGGCGGATGAGGCGAAGCTGGACAAGACCATGAAGCTCCTCGAGCTGAAACCGCTCCTGATCCCCCCTAATCTCCCCCAGAACCCCGCAGAAGCGTACGACAGGGCATCCCAGGAGCACGACGCCGCCGTCAAGGCCCGAGAGAAGGCCGAAGGCCTGATGGCGGAATCGAGGGAGAGGAATGGGACGCAACTCCTCGCTCTAAGGGAGCTGACAGAGGTAGCAAGGAAGACCCTAGATGAAGCGAGGGTGTCCGGGGAAATGCAGAGGTTAGCCATGATCTCAGGGTACATCCCGGCAAAGAAGGAGGCGGAGTTCAGGCAGATGTTCGGCAGGTGGATCGTAAGCTCGGAACCAGCCGAGCCTGAAGCGGCTAACGAACAAGTGCCGGTCCTGATGGAGAACAGGAAGGGGTTGAGGCTCTACCAGCCTGTTACGAAGGAGCAGGGTATTCCGGCCGAGCACGAGGTGGACCCCACGCCGCTCGTTTCCTTCGTTTTCCCAGTGTTCTTCGGGATGATGTTCGGGGACGTCGGGCACGGCCTGATCCTGACCGCGTTCATGCTCCTGGTGCGGCAGAGGTCCACGGGGAGCATGAGGCAGTGGGCGAACATGTTCGTAGTGGCTGGGATCTCTGCCACGATCTTCGGAGTTGTCTTTGGAGAGTTCTTCGAGCAATCGTTCACGAGCATCGTCCCGATCCCTCCTCTTGTGGAGATAATCCACAGGGCCGCAGGTGCACAGGACACATTCTCGAACAATGGTGTCTACCTCGTCATGGAGGCGTCCATCCTAATCGGCGTGTTCCACCTCCTGACGGCGCTGGGGCTCGACGTGTATGAGGGGACCAGGGAGCACAACCGACTTGAGCTCTGGCTCGAGAAGGTCCCCGTCTTCACGATGTATGTGGGCGGCGTCTGCTACGGTCTCGCCTTCGTTGGTCTCAGCTTCACGAGTTTCAACGTGCTCAGTTCTTCAGCCCCCGCGCCTTTGATAGGCATCCCAAACAACGTTCTGGGCGCGATCTCATTGATCTTGCTGATTCCTTCCATGGTCGTCCTTCTTGCAGGAAAGGCAATTGCCATCTCAACTGGGAAGATCAAGGGGTCAGTTGCAGGTGCCCTATCAAACGGAGGGCTGGAGGTGTTCGAGAGAATTTCTCAGTTCATGTCTAACACCGTCAGCTACGTCAGACTTGCGGTCATGCTTCTCGTGCATGCCGGACTCCTACTGATCACGAACCAGTACTTCGCGCCCTGGCACGGCATTGTTAACGTAGTGCCCTGGGTTATTCTGAACATCATGATTCTCGCCTTCGAGGCCTTCATCGTCTACGTCCAGGACCTGAGGTTGCACCTCTACGAGTTCTTCACGAAGTTCTACACGGGGACTGGGAAGCCATTCCGGAAGATATTCCCTGACAGGGCCCGGTTCAGGATCGCCTGGCTCTAGCCCGCGAAACTCGTAACCGCGTTGGACACGAAGCTGATCACCTGCTGAGGAAACAACCCTATGCCGATGATCAAGCCCACCATAACGGCGAATATCAGGACGAACCAGAAGGGCTCCTTTACCTTCTCGGTGCTCTCCCCCTCGTCCATGTACATCCGCTTTATGATCCACGCGTAGTAGCCGAGGCTGAAGGCAGAGTTCAGAATCGCCGCCAGCGCCAGCCATCCGTAGGGGCCGTTGGCGACGGAGAGGATCAGGAGAAGCTTACTCCAGAACCCGCTGAGCGGGGGTACACCAGCGAGGCCGAGGAAGGCCACGGCGAGGGTGAACGCTGTGATCGGCATCCTCCTCCCAAGCCCGTCGTATGCCTTCAGATCGGAACGCTTCAGCTGCAGGAGGACGAGCGCGGCGGCGAGGAAGGCGGCGCCCTTCATCACGGCATGGTTGATCACGTGGAAGACGGTCCCGGTCAGCCCGATTATGGCAGCAGACGAGCCGGGGGCGTTTGAGAAGGCCACGAACCCGATGAGTATGTACCCCGCCTGGGCGATGCTCGAGTAGGCCAGCAGCCTGGTCATGCTCTTCTGAGTGAGGGCGGAGATGTTACCCACGGTCATGGTGACAAGGGCGAGGACAGCGAACACGTTCGCCATCGTGAAGAGCGGGCTATTGGTGACAGCGTAGAGCGTTGTTATTGCGAGGAGGACCCTTATGGCGGCGATGAAACCCGCCTTCTTCGTGGCGGCCGCGAGGAGCGTGCTTATTGTCGTTGGAGCGCCCTCGTACGCGTCTGGGATCCACATGTGGAACGGGACTATCGACATCTTGAAGCCGAAGCCGGCCACGAAGAGCAGGGTTGCGACCCCAGCGAGGGCTGACGGATGGCTGGTGAACCCCGCCACGACGGTCGAGATCTGGGTGCTCCCCGTAAGCCCGTAGGCGAGGCTGATAGCGTATAGGATGACGGCGGACGACATCGCCCCTATGATGGCGTACTTGACTGACGCCTCGTTGGAGTGCTGCTTCTTGTCGAACCCTGCCAGGACGTATGTGGGGAGGCTCATCAGCTCCCAGGAGACGAAGAGCATCAGCAGGTCCTGCGAGTAGGAGAGCAGGACCATGCCGAGGGCGGTGAACCCGAGCAGGCTGTAGTAGATCGGCTTGTTCCCGCTCTTCAGGAAGTCGAAGGACGCTACGGTGACCGCCAGGGTGACGCCCAAGGTGACGAGGGCGAACACCCCTCCCATCTGGTCAGGAATCACGAGGGAGCCCGCCCAGGGGACAGTTGAGGGGTAGAGGGTGAACAGGCCGATGAGAGCGAGTGAGGCGGCGAGCACCAGTGCCAGGATGTACCCTGCCAGGTTCTCCCTCCCCGTTCTGAATACCTGGAGGAGGGGGAGGAACAGCCCCGTCCCCGCGAGCAGAGCGACCGTGATCGTCAGGTAGTCTGTCATCCTAGGCCAACCCCTTGAGGAACTGGGCCACCGGGAGGGCCGGGGTCAGAATCAGGTACGAGGTCACTATCAGGACGACCAGGGGGATTAGATAGACCGCGAACGCTGCCACGTCAGACCAACCCATGTCGTGAGACTCGTGCCCCGGTTCCGCGGGGGAGAGCACAGTCCTCTTGATCATCCAGAGGAAGTAACCTGCCGTGATGACAGGGACCAGGACCGAAATCGCTGTGATGGCTGACGCCGAAATCCCCGCGACGATAACCATGAACTCGGCAAGGAAGCTCGAGAAGGGGGGGAGGCCCATCGCCGCCGCCGACCCTAGGACAAGGATCACCGCCGTTCGGGGCATCGTAATCCCCAGCCCCTTCAGAAGCGGGATCTCCCTCGTCCCCGCCTGATGCTGGACGTACCCCGAGAGCATGAAGAGACACCCGATCGCGAGGGCGTGGGTGAACATCTGGAAGATGGCCCCCTGGATGCCGAGGACGCTCCCTGAGATCAGCGTGGCATAGGCCCCGAAGAGGACGAAACCCATGTGGTTGATGCTGGTGAATGCTATCATCTTCTTCAGGTCCTTTTGCAGGAGGGCGGCCACCGCGCCGTAGAACATGGAAAATAGGCCGAGGGCAAGGAAGACCCAGGCGTACTCGGTCGACGCGCCGGGAAAGAGGCCTATGCTGATCCTGATGAAGCCGTACCCCCCCATCTTGAGGAGGACCCCCGCGAGGAGCACCGAGATCGGGGAAGGCGCCTCCACGTGCGCGTCTGGGAGCCAGCTATGGAACGGGACGAGGGGGAGCTTTACTGCGAACCCTATGAAAGAAGCGAGCAGGGGGACGTACTCGAGCGCCACGGGGATCTGGTGGGCCTGGAGCATCGTCTGGATCGTCGGGATGTCGAAAGACGGGGAAGGCATCCCCATGTAGAAGTAGAGGAAACCTAGGAGCATGATCGTGCTCCCTGAGAATGTGTAAATGATGAACTTCAGCGCCGCGTATTTCCTGCGTGGTCCGCCCCAGACCCCTATGAAGAAGAACATGGGGATGAGCACTATCTCCCAGAAGATGTAGAACAGGATCAGGTTGAGGGAGGTGAACACCCCCATTATCGCCCCCTCGAACATGAAAATCAGGGAGTAGTACTCGGCTTCGTGGTGGTCGATCAGCTTCCTGGAGCCTATGATGACGAGGACGGTGAGGAGGGCGGAAACGAAAATCAGGGGAGAGCTGAGGCCGTCCGTGCCGAGGAAATAGTTCAGGCCGAAGGAGCTGAAGCTAATCCAGCTGTACTTCTCCTGAAAGAGGTACTGTCCCCCGGGGGGAGGGGTGGCGTATACCTGCCCGAAAACATAGGCAGCGATGGCCAGGACCACGACAGAAAGGGCGAGGGAGAGGTAGATGCCGAGGCGCCTGTTCGCCCTGGTGGCGATGAACACGAAAGGAGCTGCCACGAGCGGGAGCGCTATCAGCAGCGAGAGGACGTAGCTCATGGCAGCGGGACCCCCACCCCGGCCCGCCAGATCGCGAGGAGCAGCAGAACTACCAGGAGGACGATACCTATGGCGAATACCTGTGCGTACTGCTCGACTATCCCCGTCTGAATCCGTCTGAACGCCCTAGAGAGGTACTGCCCCACCGAGGCGAAGCCGTTGGCTGCGCCGTCCACTATCCTGGCGTCAACCCAGTTCCCTGCGCTCGAGAGGTATACGCCGAGCACCGAACCGGCCTCGTTAACCCTGAACAGGCCCCTGTAGTCGAAGGTCCCGCTCAGCCACCTCGAAGCGGCGAGGGGGGCATCCACGAAGACCTTGTAGTATATGGCGTTGATGTACCACCTCTTCTCGAGGAAGTTGTACAGTCCGTGGGCGAACCCGGTCTGCCCGACGAAGCGCGTCGGGGGGACCCGCCGGACGACGTAGATGGCATAGGCGGCGAGGAAGCCTACAGCCACTATCGCAAGCGTCAGCCCAGCCGGAGCCCAGTCAACAGCTCCAGAGGGCGGGGGAAGGTTGGCCGACGGGAAGAGCGTTCCGATATAGCTCTGAGCGGCCGCCTGCAGGGAGGCATCTATGTTCAGCGCGGGGATCGCGAGGCCAGCAAAGGCCGTGACCCCTATGATTACCGTCAGCCCCGCAAGGATCGAGTAGGGCACCCACATGATGGGGCTTGGCTCGTGAACGTGGTGCCCCTCCTGCTCGACGTCTGTCAGCCTCCTGCTGGCGTCGCCGTAGAACACGATGCCGAGCATCCTGAAGGAGTAGAATGCGGTCATCCCCGCCGTGAGCGCCCCCACTATGAAGAGGCCGTACTGCCCTGCCCCCCAGGCGGCGCCAAGGACCGCGTCCTTGCTCCAGAACCCGCTGAAGGGTGGTATCCCTGATAGAGACGCGACGGCGATAAGTACGGCGGCGAATGTCAGCTTCATCTTGCTCCTCATCCCTCCCATATCGCTGATGTACTTCGAGTCCGCCGCGTGGATGAGGGCGCCTGCGGCTAGGAAGAGGCACGCCTTGAAGATAGCGTGGCTGAGGAGCTGGTACAGCGCCGCCGACAGTCCGTCCGAGAAGTTCGTCGACAGCCCGGCGACGCCCACTGCCAGCATCATGTACCCGATCTGTGACACCGTCGAATAGGCGAGGATCTTCTTCAGCTCGAAGCCGACGAGGGCCTGGCTGGCTGCCAGCACCGCCGTGAATGCGCCGATCCAGGCCACGGTCAGGAAGAAGGGCTGGACGGCTCCCATGCCGTATGCGGAGCTGCTGATTGCGATGAAGTAGAAGATCGGGGCGACCCTGGCGACGAGGACCACCCCCGCCTTGACCATCGTCGCGGCATGAATCAGCGCGGAGACGGGGGCGGGGCCGGCCATCGCATCAGGGAGCCACTCGTGCAGAGGGAACTGGGCGGACTTCCCGACGGCGCCCCCGAAAATAAGGAGCGCCACAGGGACGAGCAATCCGTTGCTGTAGAGGCTCTGGAACCAGTCGCCCTGATCATGGGCGAGCGCGTAGTAGTTGAAAGTCTTGGAATAGAAGAAGAGGATCAGTATCCCCGCCAGCATCGCCACGTCCCCTATCCTTGTCATTACGAACGCCTTCATGCCCGCCTGCGAGGGGGAGTACGCCTGCTCCTCACCCAGGGCCTTCTCTCCGGGAGTGCCGACCCAGTCCTTGGTCTCGTCCTTCCAGTAGTGCCCGATCAGGGCGTAGCTGCAGAGGCCGACCATCTCCCACCCGATGAACAGGGAGAGCAGGTTGTCGGAGAGCACGATGAGCTGCATGCTCCCGATGAAGAGGGCGATGAAGAAGAAGTACCTGTTGTGCCCGCCGTCGTCCTTCATGTACTCCAGGCTGTAGAATATGATGAGGAAGCTGACCCAGGCGACGACGTTCGTGAGTATGGCCGTGTACGAATCTGTCAGCACCCCCATCGTCAGTCCCAACCCTGAAATCCAAGGGACGCTGATGGTCAGGGGGCCCACGTTATCGATGGCTATCGGCTGCCCCTGAAGGACGGGGATGAGCATTACCAGCGCGCACAGGGCACTAAGGAAAGCGAACAGAACGGCGGCGAAGTCTCCGATTCTCCCCACTTTCCTAAGGGCGACTGTGACGAGGGCGCCTATGAAGGGGAAGATGAAGATCAGCCAGATGACATAGGAGGGGATCACGAGCCCCATCTCAGCCGACTCCTCCTGCGCTCAGGATGCCCGCGAAGCCCGTCAGGAACTTGGTGACTAGGTCAGGGTAGATGCCGATAAGTATCGAAGCGACAACGATGGCGAGCAGAGGGAGGGTCATTGTGAGGGGGGCGTCCTTGACCCCTTCGAGCCCGGGGGCCAGCGTTCCAAAGAAGATTTTCTTGATCGGCCAGAAGGTGTAGGCGACCGATAAGAGGGTGGCGATCACCCCGAGGAGGGCCACCAGCAGGAAGGTTGTGGAACCAGTCGCCCCCTGCGAGAAGATCCCAGCGAACATTATCCATTCTGCTTGGAACCCGCTCGTAGGAGGGACGGCGGACAGTATCAGGGCGCCCAGGACGAAGAGCGTGGCGGTGAAGGGCATCTTCGCCGCCAGGCCCCCCATCTGCTTGACATCTCTCAGGCCGGTCTGGGTGAGCAATATTCCGGCCACAGCGAACAACACGAACTTGCCGAGAATGTGGCTCCCGAAGTAGAACACGCCCCCGATGGCTCCCAGGGCGGAGGTGCTCGCAAGGCCGAGGATGGAATACGCGTTCTGGCTCATGGTTGACCAGGCGAAGATGTACTTGACGTCGTTCTGGGCGAGGGTGACCGCGCCCCCGTAGAACATGGTCAGCACCGCCCAGGCCATCAGAGGGAGGCTGAAGGAGTGGAAGACGGTGGGCATGTTGAAGAAGAGGAGTCGGGCTATGACGTAGGCGCCGATGCCCGATACCACCGCCATGGTGGGCGCGAAGGACGTCGGGGGCTCGGCTTCTGTGATCGGGAGCCACATGTGGACCCCGAAGACGGCCATCTTGATCAGCCAGCCCACGAGTATGAGTCCCGCTATCCAGTAGGCCAGGGTGCTCGACTGGGCGCTCCCAAGAGAGGTGATGTCGAAGCTCCCGGTAGCGGCGTATGCCAGCGCTATTCCCGCCAGGAATACGAAGGCTCCCAGCTGGTTCCATATGATGTAGATGATACCGACCCTCTCCTTCTGGACGTAGCCGAAGAGGCTGATGATCACGAAGGTCGGGATGAGGACGAGCTCGAGGAAGAGGTAGAGCTCGATCAGGTTGGTCGAGAAGATGATGCCTACCAGGCCCGCGGCGACGAGAAGGAAGTTGAGGTAGTAGATCCCGATACGTGCCTGTTTAGCCTCCCCGTACAGGCTCCTCACCCTGTTCTCCATGTAGGGCATGGAGTAGACCGCCGTGGCCGCCAGCACGAGGTTGACGAGTATGGCGACTGGGAAGCTCAGCCCGTCGGCCAGGAACCCGAAGGTGAGCCCGGCCGTCGGAGCCCAGGTGTACGATTCTGCAATCGGGCTCCCCCCAGAGAAGAGCTGAGACCACCCGAACCCCACGAGGAGGACGGTTGTGAGGAAGAGGGAAGCGAAGGCGACCCACCCGACGCGCCTCCCCAGCTTGGGGGCCCCGAGGTAGCAGAGGGCCGCCGCAATCAGAGGTACGATTACCGATTGCAGAAGTAGGTATTGAGCCACTTGCGCTTACTCCAAGAACTCTTGCAACGAGGGCGGAGAACCGAGAATGACCACTCGCCTTATCCCTCCAAAGACTTCAGCTCGCTGACGTCGACGTCCTTGTGCAGCCTGTAGGCGACGACAACTATTGCTAGGATCACGGCCGCCTCGGCCGCCGCGAGGGCGATGGAGAAGAGGACGAATGTCTGGCCGGAGGCGTTCGGAAGCGCCGTCTGAGCGCTCCCTTCGAAGGGGAGGTACTGGCCGAAGGCGACGAAGTTCAGGTTGGCCGCGTTGATCATTATCTCCACCGCGAAGAGGAGGCGGAGGGCGTTCCTCTTCGTGACTAGCCCGTAGACCCCGATGCCGAAGAGCATCGCTGAAACGATCATGAAATCGCTCAGGCTGTTCAACTGGGCTCCTCCCTGTCAACCCTCGAAAGCGTGAGGGCACCCACGACGGACGCGGAGAGGACGAGGGCCAGGACGAGAAGGACAGGCGCGTCTGCGGTAGAGATGAGCTGTCCTATGTTCACGAAGGTCGCGCTGTTCGAAATGGTGGTGTACTGGCCGAGGTTCGTGTCGAGGGCCGCGACCACGAGCGCTATGGTGATTGCGAGCCCCGTGATGATTCCCGCAATCCTCGAGAGGGACGCCACGGGGGTCTCCTTGGCCCACTTCTCCTCCCTGACGAGCATCACCGTGAACAGGATCAACACGGCCATGGCGCCTATGTACACCGCGATCTGGAACACAGCCACGTATGGGGCGTCGAGCAGGAAGAAGAGGGCCGCCACTCCGAAGAGGGAGCCCGCCAGCCCGATGGCGCCGTAGACTATCTCCTTTGCCTCCAGGGCGACGATCGCGCTCCCGACGGTGACGACCATCATTCCGAGGAAGATGGGGTCAGCCGTACCTGACTTCCCCCTTCTCCGTGTCGAACTCCACCTTGTACTTCTTCCCCTCTAGCTTCGGCGGCACCGCCAGCATGTCGGGAGTGTACTTCAGGGCCATCTTGTCGTAGGCCGAAAGCTCGTAGTCGTTGGTCATGTCGAGGGCGTCGAAGGGACAGGCATCTACGCAGAGTCCGCAAAACACACAATTATGGACCGAAATATTTGAAGCAATATAGCTATTATCTCCCTCAATCTCCAAATTTTGTACGAGGTAGTCCGTCACTTCAGTTACCTCTATCTTGACAACTGGAGAAACAATCATCCCGTCGGTCAGATGAACATAGCTGTGGGAGACCTCGTTGTTCTTCGCAGGAACTTCGACGAGCTGACCCATGGCTTCAACGTAGGGGGTGTGTACCGTGACGGAATAGCACAATTTGCGATCCTTCTGCTTCTGCGTGCTGATTGATGAGAGTATGCCAAGACGGCCGAGCATGTAGTGCATCTGCAACGCCAACTCCCTTGACGTCGTCCTAGTGGTGAAGTAGTTCGAATGCATCTTGGTAGTATATTCGTAGAATTTGTCCGAGTAGTGACCGTCTCCCCAGAACTCTCCACGTACAATCTCTGATATGTTGGCCTTTGGTAACATAACCATCCACCATGGCAGTTTCTTCTTATCAGCCACGCGACCGAATTGGGAAAAGAAAGTAGCCACTCTGACTGAGTCGATGCACAGTTTCAGTCCCTTTGAGTCGGGATCCGGTTTGAGCGAAACGTCAGCTCCGAAAACCTTTGAAGTGCATGCGACTATGTCGTCTTTGATGTCAGTCTCGTCTTTATGGATGTCGAATGAAACTCTGTAGCGATCAGAAGCGCCTTCGGCGAGATAGTATCCAATGAGCCTCATCAGATCTGATGTGGCGGCAAGAGAAGCCAACTCAGTGGTGAAGTATCCCCCCCTGCCCGCTGGATGATACAATTCGTATGAGTATTCGATCTGCTCCTTGGGCTCTTCCTCTGTGATGATAGGCCTGGTCAGGTAGGTCCTGTAATTGATCCCGTTTGCGTAGACCCACGAAACCCCCTTTTCACTGTAGACTAGTATGGGGTGATCTTCGGTGGTGGTCAACGCCTCGTAGTTCCCCAATGTCCTAAAGGTGTAGAGCTTGCCTGTGTACTTCCTGCTGAAAAGCCGGGTGACCTTTCGGAACTTCCCTGTGTGAGTCAGCACCCTGTCCCCTATGCGGACTTCTGAAAGGGGCTTGACCCCATCCAAGGTTGTGATTGGTGTGTTAGGTGGAAGACATCTCCCGTAATCAACCGCGGGCCAGATCTCCTTCTTGTTCTGAGGCTTCCCCTTGTTCACCTTCTGCATGTCTATGGCCACCGCGACCCCGTCGCAGGCGATGGCGCAGAGCTGGCACCCGGTGCACTTCTCGAAGCGCAGCAGGTGCCTCCCCTTGAACCCGGGGAGCCCCACTCCCTGGCGCGCATCATACTTGTAGCCCGTCCCTTCGAGGTCGAGCTTCTGCTCGGGGTAGCGGAGTGTCATCCGGGGGTGGAAGAAGTGTCTGATCCCTGTCCAGGTGGATATGAAGACCCCCTTGATGTAGTCCCAGGTGTTCATTGTTAGACGACCCCCAGCGATATGACTACCATCGCGATGAAGATGTTGGCGAAGGCGAGCGCGAGGAGCTTGACCCACCCGGCCCTCAGGAGCATGTCTATCCTGAGGCGCGGCATGATCGAACGTGGGAGCATGAACAGGATCATTACGACCGTCGTCTTGAGGATGAACCAGACCTCCGGGGGAACGGGTGCAGGCCCGAGCCACCCGCCTAGGAAGAAGGTGGTGAAGAGCCCTGCCATTACGTACATCCTCGAGAAGTTGGCGAGCTGGAAGGAGCCGAAGAGCATGCTGGAGTACTCGGTCTGCCACCCTGCGACCAGCTCGCTGTCCGCCTCAGGTATGTCGAAGGGTATCCTCTCGAGCTCCGCCAGGGCGCCGATGTAGAAGACGATGGCCCCCAGG
>Ga0187772_10001367_pt1 | contig 11553 bp, 9 predicted proteins | sample 0116_SJ02_MP15_2_FD_133137 | JGI IMG/M metagenome (GOLD analysis project Ga0187772, IMG submission 133137) | Tropical peat soil microbial communities from peatlands in Department of Meta, Colombia - 0116_SJ02_MP15_20_MG | ecosystem: Environmental > Terrestrial > Soil > Wetlands > Peat | place... | reverse complement strand
GGCCATACTCATTTAGGGAGCTTCAAGGTCCAGGGCGTAGACTTCTTGCGTTCCAATGTCGCGCATTAGCAGCGGTGAGCCGTCGGGGGTCAGGCCACTCCAGGAAATCCATGGGGTTATGACGCGGCGGAAGCCCGCGAAACTGGCTACCCGCTCCAGTTTTCGGTCTGCGAGGCGCACGCGGGAGATGGTTGGTTCCGCGCTGTAACCGCTGTCGAAGTACACGTACTTGCTGTCGGCGGACCATTGCGGGAACCCAATGTTCGTCTCTGCCAACTGCGACCACTTCTGTGTCCCCATGTCGAACAACATCAGCTTCTGACCGTCGATGGAAACGGCCACGACATAACGTCCATCCGGCGACAGACTCGGCCAGAGCAGGTGTTCGGACCCCGGAAGTGTCGAGACCTTGACGCTGTTTACGTCCACCGAACGAATGTAACTCGACGGCGACCCCGCGAAGTCGCCGAACACGATGGAATTGCCGTCCGGAGCCCAACTCACCCGCCAGGCATTGAGTTGGGCGACGGCCAGCTCACGCGGAACGCCGCCGTTAACCGGGATCACGTCGATCTGCTGGCGCTCCCAAGATACGCCTGTAACAAAAGCAATCTGGCTGCTATCGGGTGACCAGACGGGCAGCATGGCAAAAACGGGCGCTGAGGTCAGCTGCAGTTTCTCGCTGCCGTCCGCGCGGCTGCGCCACAGGTCGCCCTCCGGATATGACGCGTAAGCGACCCATTGGCCGTCGCGTGAGAAGGCCACATGGCCGGCGGAAATGCCACCCAGGTAAGGCACGAACTGCTTGGACCTGGCGTCATAACGCACCAGTTCCGCACGCGGCTGCTCTCCAACGACGAATACCTTCTTACTGTCAGGGCCGGGCTGCGGAGAATAGAACGACATTGGGCCAGCGGTAAGCTGCACCGGATCATGCTTGGGTTTGTGGAACAAATCCTCCTTCTCGGGGATGGCCCAAATATCGGTGCGGCCGTTACGCTCCGCTTGAAACAGAAAATAGTGCCCATCGGGGGTCCAATTCCCGTCGGCTGGGTCGCGGGCAGCGTTCCAGTTGGCCAGCAGTTGGTGCGGATGGCTGCCATCGGCCAAAGAAGACTCCCAAAGCGAGGTGCTCGTCAGCCCGCTTAACGTATAGCGGAGAGTCCGGCCATCCGGGGAGAACGAAAACCAATAAGGTGCACCATTCGTGTCTGCAAACTTCCGCGGGGTCGCGCCGCCGCCCACCACCATGAGCTCGGTACCATGGGCGATGAGGAGATCGCGGTTGGGCATCCAGGCCGCATCCTCCGCCGTCATTTCTCCCAGCCGCCGCGGAGAACCACCCAAGATTGGAATCGCCCACAATGGCTGATCCAGTTCGTAGCCGGTAAAGCTGCCTACGATCAACTCCGACTTGTCCGGTGAAATGCTGTCCAGATCCACATTCGGAAATGGCAACGGCATAGGAACGGTTTCTCCTCCCGATGCCGAGACCTGGCTGACCACGAACCGGCCGTCAATGTTCTCCTGGACATAAAGCCGCGGGCCGTCAGTGAGCACTATCGTCGCTGTCTGACCATAAAAATTCTTTTGATGGCCGTCATGGGTGAGCTGGGTAAAGCCCGTGATCCTCGGCGGAGGCAGCTCCGGACGAAAGACATACGCGACAACAATCACAACAATCAGGGCGACGGCTGAAATCGCGAGCAGCTTCGCGCGGGAGTGTCGTTCCCCCGGTACTGTTGCCCGCATCTGTGCGGCGGCCATGGTGTGAGCCGGCACTGCCCCCGTGCGGCCCGATTCAATCTCCCGACGCAGCCGCTTCAGATCGACGACAATGTCGCCGGCACTCTGATAACGCAGCTTGCGATCTTTTTCCAGAGCTTTGTTGACGATGCGCTCCAACTCAGCCGGCATCTTTGCATTCAACCGCAGAGGGGAAACCGGAACCTTGTTTAGGATGGCGTCGAATACCAGCGCAGAAGTATTTCCGCTGAATGCAGGCCGGGCCGTACCCATCTCGTACAGCACTGCTCCGAACGAGAACAGGTCAGTACGAGCATCAAGGTCTTCGCCGGACGCCTGCTCGGGCGACATGTAAGCGATGGTGCCCACGGCAACGCCCGGGCTGGTCAACTGTGCTTCGTTGCGAGTCAGAGTCGGAGTTCCCAGGTCCGCAGGACGGCTGGGCTCCAGAGTCAGCTTGGCCAGTCCGAAATCGAGGATCTTCGCGTGTCCATGATTGGTAACAAAAATATTGGCCGGTTTGATGTCGCGGTGGATGATGTTCTTGCGATGGGCGGCATCCAGACCTTCGGCGATCTCGACTGCCAACTCGAGAATCTGCTCGATGCGCAAGGGCCTTCCAAGAATGAAGTCGCGCAAGGTTTTGCCTTCCAGCAACTCCATTACGATGAAATATTGGCCGTCCTGCTGACCGATTTCGTGGATGGTGCAAATGTTGGGATGATTGAGAGCGGAAGCGGCTCGCGCCTCTCGCTGAAAGCGCTCCAAAGCTGCCGGATCAGAGCTGAGTTCACTGGGAAGAAACTTGAGCGCGACGCGACGGCCCAAGGTTACGTCTTCGGCTTCGTAAACCACACCCATCCCGCCGCCACCTAATTTCTGCAGGATGCGGTAGTGCGATATGGTTTGTCCGATCATTTACGTAGAAAGCGGCTGGACGAAAATCGATTGCAGCAGCATATGCCGCTTCTGCAGGTGAGTCAACGAATGCCGGGGCTACTTCGTTAGTACCAGCGGGGCCGGCTGATCATACGGTTGAATGATGACCTTCAGGATTTTTCGACTGGCAAACGCGTCGGGCGTCACCGGAAAACTGAAAATAACCGTTCCCTGAATCCTATCGCCGGGATTGATTTTGGCCTCATGCAGCAGCGGCTCGATCGCATACTGCTTCAGGACGGGAAATGCCTGGTAATAGCGATCGAAATCCACGGGGGCTGCGGCATCGTCGGAAAAAGTGCCGTTGGCAGTATCAAGCTCGGCTTTGATGGTGTGAATCCAGAAAGGCTTCTGGCCGTTGTTTTGGAACGAGACGTTCAGAGCCACCATCACCGAACCTTGATTCGGGATCTCCACCGACACCATCTGGTCGACGGAACCGGCGGCAGATGATTTAGGTCGCTGCATGAACGCCAAAATTGCCCACACCACAATAACAACCGCAACTCCGATCAGGACGATGCGGACCGGCGGCAGGTTTTTCTTGGCCGTTCCAAATTCCTCGCCAATCTCGAAGTCAGTGGTTGGTTGAGACGGACTCGGCGGCGACGTATTGCTGACCGATGGGGAAGGACCTTCGTCAGGCATAGAGGCTCACTACCATGTGATTCTAATCATTCTTGGCTCAAAAATCCTGAGTCGAGACCTCGGTCGCTTGTCATTGCGCCACTGTCCGGGTGCGATTACCATTAACGCTCTCATACTTTGCGACTCAACCCGGGAGGCGACATGCGCGGCAATCCAAAGGTCATCAAAGAATTGAACTCAGCCCTGCTGGCGGAACTGACTGCCATTGTTCAATACATGGTCCAAGCGGAGTTGTGCAACAACTGGGGCTACGAGCGCTTGGGAGCATTGACCAAGAAACGGGCCATCCAGGAAATGCACCATGCCGAGGGCCTCATCGAACGGATTATTTTTCTCGACGGAACACCAGACATCGAAGTTGGCCTGAAGCCAAACGTCGGGCCCGACGTGAAGGCGCAACTGGAGATCGACCTTCGGGACGAACTCGATGCCGTCAAACAATACAACGCGGCAATAGAAGTTTGCGAGAGCTCCGGGGATAATGGCTCCCGCGAGCTGTTTGAAGATATGGTGGAAGATGAAGAGACCCACGTGCTCTTTCTCGAAGCGCAGCTGCAGGCGATAAAGGACACTGGCATCGGCAACTATCTCGCCGAGCAGATGGAAACAGAAAGCTAGCCGGCGTTCGAGCTAATCCTTTGCTGCCGCTCCAAATCGAGTTGAGTGAGGACGCTTTGCCTTCTCAACGACTTCTCACCTTCCTACGCCCATCCATGCTTCATGGCCTTGGCGAATCTCGGGAGTGGCAACGTATTCAGCACATCGTCTTTGGTTAGCCAGGCGCGGCGCGCTTGTAATACGCCGTAGCGGATCTTATCGAGATGGGAAGTGTGATGCGAGTCGGTGTTGATGACGATTTTAACGCCGTACTGCTTTGCGAGCCGCAGATGGCGGTCGCACAAGTCCAGCCGGTCGGGATAGGCATTCAGCTCCATGGCGACCTTGTGCTGAGCAGCAGCCTTCAGCACAACGTCAATATCGAACTGGTAGGCATCACGGCGAAGCAGCAATCGGCCTGTTGGATGGCCGATCAAAGACGTATTGGGGTTCGCAATGGCTTTGAGGAGACGATCGGTCATCTCCTCCGGGCTCTGATTGAAATGAGAATGGACGCTGGCGATGACCAGATCCATTTGCGCCAGCACGGAATCGGATAGGTCCAGAGTTCCATCAGCGAGAATGTCGACTTCGACGCCGGCAAAAATCTTGATTCCGTCAATCTTTTCATTGGCAGCGCGGATGCGTGCGATGTGCTCGAGGGCACGCTTATCATCCAGGCCATTCGCGAAAGCAAGATTTTTGGAATGGTCGGTGATGGCCATATATTTGTAGCCGTGTTCCTTCGCGGCTTCGGCCATTTCTTTAATCGTGTTTCGGCCATCGGTTTCGACGGTGTGCATGTGCACATCGCCCTGCAGATCGGATTGCGAGATCGCATTGGGCAATGCGTGTTTCTCGGCGGCATCGATCTCACCACAGTTTTCCCGCAGCTCCGGCGGGATGTAGTCCAGTTTCAACCTGGAGTAGATTTCTTCCTCGGTTTTGCCGGCAACGGCTTTCTCATCCTCCAACCGGGCCAGGCTGTATTCGCTGAGCGTGTATCCCATTTTCAAAGCGCGTTGCCGGAGCGCGACGTTGTGAGCTTTACTGCCCGTGAAATACTGCATGGCGGCACCGAAGGATTCCGGCGCCAGGAAGCGAACATCGACCTGCATCCCGCCGCGCATTCGAAAGCTGACTTTGTTTTCGCCGCGCGCAATGATTTCCATCAATCCCGGCAATTTAATAATGTGATCGATCAGCTTTTGCCGTTCCGCATCATCGCAGCAGGCTTTCCCCGTAACCAGTATGTCCAGATCGCCAACGGTTTCGCGGCCGCGGCGCAGGGAACCCGCAGGCGTGACTTTCTCCACCCCTGGATATCCGCGCAGGTGAGCGACAATTTTTTCGGCTTGTGCTTCTGCGGCGTCGAGCAGAAATCGTCCGGCGATCCGGCGATAATCTTCAATTGCCTTCAGCAGCTTGGCTTCGTGCTTTTCTCCCATGCGGGGAAGAATGCGAATCTTGCCTTCCCGCGCAAGCTTCTCCACGCCTTCGACGTCGCAAACCTGGTAGGCGCTCCATATCAGCGCAATGGTCTTGGGACCAAGCCCCTGAATCTTGAGCAAGTCCAGCATGGATGGGCGATACTTTTTGAGCATTTCGGCATGAACAGAAAGCCGGCCTTCCTTGAACATCTCCTGCAGGTTTTGCAGCATGCCTTTGCCGATGCCGGGGATCTCCAGCAGCTTTTTGGGTTCATTGATCAGTTCTGAGACTTGCTGCGGGAGAGCTTCGATCGACTGCGCAGCGTTGCGGTAAGAGCGAATGCGGAACGAGTCCTGCCCGTCAATTTCGAGCAGGTCCGCAGTCTCGAACAAAATGCCGGCGATGGCCTTGTTGTCCACGTGTACTTAAAGATTAACGGAGATTTGCGCCGGGTGGAAGGCAGCAGCGATGAATTGAGTGGCCGGATTAATCACACTTGGAGCTTTGAGTAGAATGCAGATGGCTACTGCGACAGGCTAAAGTGCTACTTTAGGCACTTTTTGTAACGTTGGCTGCTTGCGGGCCCTTTGGCCCTTGTGCAATTTCGAACTCGACTTGATCGCCCTCTTGCAGGCTTTTGTAACCCTCAGAGGTTATCGCGCTGTAATGCACGAAAACATCCGGCCCGCCTTCACGTCCAATAAAGCCATAGCCCTTGGCATTGTTGAACCATTTCACCGTACCTTTCAAACGTTCCACTTAACGCCCCCTCGGGCACGCACCGTACCGCTCCGAGGTCGTGCCTTTCATTGAGGCCATTCTGCGTCTAGTCAATCCCAGTGTCAAGACAGATGACTATCAAGAACCCCGTGTTTTGGTGGTCCTTGCAACTTATGACTAAGCCATAACACCCCGGCGATGGTTTTGGCATCTTTGATGACGCCGCTCATCACCCACTGCACGGCCTGGCGCAGGGGAAAAAACTTCAGGTTGATGACTTCATCCTCCTCGGGTTGGGCGGCTCCCGCTTGCAGGCCCTGAGCGAGGTAGAGAGACATTGTTTCCGCCACGAATCCGGGAGTTGCCCAGAACTTCAGGATGCGTTTCCAACGGCGAGCCGTGTAGCCGGTTTCTTCCATCAGCTCACGTTTGGCTGCGGTCAGTTCGCTTTCGCCTTCATCCATTCGTCCGGCGCACAACTCCCAAAGGGACTGCTGCGCCGCGTGGCGGTACTGCCGTACCAATAGAACTTGCGGCTCAGAATACCTGTCGTCGACGGCCATAATCACAACGGATCCGGTGTGCCGCACAATGTCCCGTCGAACTTCGATACCGGAAGGTTCACGCACCTGGTCGGCGGTCACCCAGAACACGGGACCGCGATAGACCACCTTCGAAGACAGCACTTTGGCTTTCGCTGAGTTATTGGGCATGAGAATCAATATACGGGATACATTGAGATGCTTCGACCCCGAGGGATCATTCGCAAGCGAACGATCCAGCTTTGCTCAGGATGACGGCATTAGCAGGAGTCAACTTCTGCCTTTGTTTTTGCTGATCGATCCAACCACCTGATATGCTGCCCGCGATGGCAAGCAAGCCGCGTATCGCGATTGTGGGGCCAGGAAGGCTGGGCAGCGCGCTCGCTCTGGAGCTGAGCCGGGCGGGATATCGGATTGCTGAAATCGTTGCTCGAAGGCGGGAAGCGAAGAGCCGTCTCCTGGCGCGGAAGTTGCGGGCGCGAGGATCGGTTCCCGAGAGCGCCGCCCTGGACGCCGATCTGATCTGGTTTTGTGTGCCCGACCGGGAGATCGCGGTAGTCGCGCGTGCTTTGGCCTCGAAGGTCAACTGGAGAGAAAAAACGGCATTTCATTCCAGCGGCGCCTTGGCGAGTAAAGAACTCGACGTGCTCAGAAAACGGGGAGCCCAGGTAGCGGCAGTGCATCCGCTCATGACGTTTGTGCGGGGCGCTGTCCCGCCGCTCAAAGGCGTGCCATTTTCAGTTGAGGGAGATCGAGGCGCGGTGCGAGCGGCGCAGGGCATCGTGCGTGACCTGGGCGGAAAAACCTTCCCGATTCCTGCCAGCCACAAGGCTGCCTACCATACTTGGGGAGCGTTCACTTCTCCGCTGCTGGTTGCGCTTCTGATGAGCTCCGAGCAGGTAGCGCGCGTGGCGGGTCTAAAACCGGCGCAAGCCCGCGAGAGGATGCTGCCAATTCTGAGGCAGACGATTGAAAATTACGGCCGGCTCGGGCCCGCTGGAGCACTGAGCGGGCCGCTGGTGCGCGGCGATGCGGAAATCGTGCGCAAGCATCTCAACGTCTTGCAGAAAATTCCCAAGGCCAGGGACGCCTATCTTGTGCTTGCACGAACTGCGGTGCGGCACCTGCCGGTTCAACAGCGGCGAAAGCTGGAGAATGCGCTAAGGAAAAAGGCGAACCGCTAACTGACAAACACGCGCTTAATCTCTCTTGCTTTCCCGGTAGTTTCGTCGCAATCCACGAAGATTGCGCTCAGACGGACGTCGCCAGAGGCTGGCTCAAAGCGCCCGGGCATGTTTGTCAAGAATCTGTCGAGAATCAACTCTTTCTTTACGCCGATGACGCTGTCGTAGGGCCCGGTCATGCCGACGTCGGTGATGTACGCAGTGCCTCCCGGCAGCACTCGCTCGTCGGCGGTTGGAACATGCGTGTGCGTGCCGACGACCAGGGTTACGCGCCCATCGAGATACCAGCCCATCGACATCTTTTCAGAAGTTGCCTCCGCGTGCATATCGACAAGTACGACCTTAGCCTTCGTTTCTTTCAGCAGTTGGTCGGAGATGCGAAATGGGTCATCGTTCGCGACCATGAAAACTCGTCCCTGGAGATTGAGAACCGCATAGGGAACATCGTTCTTTCTGCCCTGATACATGCCCCAGCCGGGCATCGCCGGAGGATAGTTTGCCGGACGCAGCAGTCGCCGAGCCGGGCTGTGCGGGTTTCCGTCGGCGGCTTCGAAGTAGCCGATAATCTCGCGCTTGTCCCAGATGTGATTGCCGGTGGTGAGCACGTCGATGCCGAGTTCGAAAAGCTCCTCCGCGATTGTCGGCGTGATGCCGAATCCCGCCGCGGCATTCTCGCCATTGGCGATGACCAGATCAATCGAGTGATCTTTAACCAAACCGGGCAGGCGTTCCTTGACGATGGTTCGTCCCGGCCGTCCAAAGATGTCGCCAATAAAAAGAATTCGCATGATTAAAGTTGCGCCTGCGTCTCGCCAGCCAAACTCTGATGGTAGCACGCAGGATTTCGCCGATGAGGCGGTGCTTGTGCAGGAACGGGCGTCCCGCCCGTCGGAACGACTGTTGTCATCTGTCATTCCGAAGGACTTCAGTCCTGAGGAATCTGCTTCATCTTACGGCCAAGCGCAGATTCCTCTCTTGCCCTCCGCGCGCTAGCGCGACTCGTGCGGCGCTCGGAATGACAATGCACGAGAGCACGTTAGCGTGCTCACGGTTGCAACTCTGCGGTCCTCAGAAAATCGTAGTTTCCCGCGGGATTGAGCGTAAGGTTCTTGACGCGCTTCGAATGCACCAGGACGTTGTCCCAGTACCACAGGTCGATATAAGGCAGGTCCTGCGCGAGGATTTGCTGGACCTCCGCATAGAGTTCCTTGCGTGTCTTCTCGCCCAGTTCGCGGCGTGCTTGATCGATCAGCACATCCACCCGCGGATTGGAGTAGAACGTTCGGTTTGCGCCATGGGGTGTGAATTTATCCGAATGGAATACGTATTCAAAGATGTCGGGATCTTCATTCCCTCCCACCCATCGCAGGGAGTGGACCTGATAGGCCCCACGGGTTACATCAGCAAAGAAGGTGGCGAACTCAAAGGTGCGAATGTCGAGCGCGATCCCAACATCCCGCAACTGCTGCTGCAGCACCGTAGCGAGAAGCCGCGTGGTTTCCTCCGTCCCGGTTTTCATCGTAAGATGAAAACGCACTCCGTTGGTGGCGGGATATCCAGCTTGTTCCAGCAATTGCCGCGCCAGATCAGGATTGTGCTCGTAGTTCGGTACGTCTCCGTCATAGGCCCAGCTTTCGGGAGGCAACACGCTGTAAGCGGGACGGGCAAAGTCGCGCAAGAGATAATGGATCATCGGCGCGCGGTCAATGGCATAGGCAATCGCTTGCCGAATGCGGGAATCCTTCAGAATCGGATCGCGAGTGTTGAACGCGAGATAAGAGAGCACAGTGCCCGGTCCTCGCATCACCTCCAGATTCGGTTCCCGTTGGAGGGCCAGCACAAGATCTCCAGTCAGCGTATTACCCAAGCCTATATCGGCGCTACCCTTGCGGAGTTCGAGTGCTCGTGTGGTGGCATCCGGCACAACCGCAAACCGCACGTTTTTCACGCGCGGTTTTTCGCCCCAATAGCTGTCGTTGCGTTCGATAAAAACTTCTTTATCCGGCTCAGCGCTTACGAAACGAAATGGCCCCGAGCCGATGGGATGATTCGAGATCTCGTTGCCAGAACCATAAGGCACAATTCCAATCGCGCCATCCGAAAGATTCCAGAGCAGCGTGGCAAACGGCTCTTTCATGTGAAACACAACGGTGTAGTCATCAGGAGCGTCAATGCGATCGACAAAACGATAAGCGGCGGCTTTGGTGCTACGAACTTTGCCCTGCAGGAGCGAGTCGAAGGTCCATTTGACATCGCGCGAAGTCAGCGGATGCCCGTCATGAAAAGTGACACCTTTATGCAGATGAAATATGTAGGTCCGGGGGTCGGGGATCTCCCAGCGCTCGGCAAGCTGCGGCTGAACGTTCAGGTGATCATCCCGGGTCAGCAGATCATCGAACAGAAGGCTGTCAATTCGCTCAGATTGCGCATCGAGGCCGACTCGCGGATCGAGATTCGTGGGGCTGTTCTCGATCAGGATAACTAGAGTACTGGGATCGGGTTTTGATGCGCATGACGCGAGGAAGTTTGTGATCGCGAGCAGGACTAGCAGCACAAGCCACGGTCTTGGCGGTGCGTGCCGCGCCCTACGCATAGGAAATCTTCCCTAGAATCGCTGAGCGCTTCGCTCCCGTGGCCGCGGGGACATTCGATGCGTGATGGTTCCAGGTTTCATAGGCGAGAAGCGCAAACGCGGTTGCTTCTTTGGCCTCGGACGGCAGCCCGAATTCATCCGAGGAGCGAATCTGCAATCCCAGAGGCTGCAATTCATTGGCCAGCATCGCCATAAGCGTCGCGTTACGCATTCCACCGCCAGAGATGATGAAGTCGCGGTAGTTGCCCTGCGTTCCAACGACGAATCGCCGAACTGCGTCCGCAATGGACCTCGCGGTTAGGGCGGTCGCAGTCGCGACAATGTCGGCTGGGTTCGCTCGTCCACAGCGGCGGATAAATTCGCGGGCAAAGTCTCGTCCAAACTCCTCGCGTCCGGCAGTTTTCGGTGGTTTACGTCGAAAAAAAGGGGCGCGCAAAATGTCCTTTATGACGCGCTCCAGCACTCTTCCCCCCGCCGCGATTTGTCCGTCGCGGTCGTAAGCCTGGTGAAAGAGCCGCTCGGCTACCGCATCAATCACCATATTTCCCGGACCAGTGTCGAAAGCAATCACTTGTTCCAGCGAAGCGCGGGCGGAAATCGCGGTCAAATTCGCAATGCCGCCGACGTTCTGCGCAATCCGGCCAACCCGCTCATCGCGATACAACAGAAAATCGAGGAAGGGAACGAGCGGGGCACCTTTGCCGCCAGCCGCCATATCTGCGGGGCGAAAATCCGAGACCACCGGTACTCGAAGTCGAGCGGCTAGAACCGCGGCTTCGCCGGTCTGCCACGTAACGGCAAGCTTGTGGCCGAGAAACCAGGCGGGCTCACCCTGATGATACAAAGTCTGCCCGTGACAGCCGACAAGCTCTGCTTTAATGCGGAATCGTTTCTGCGCTGCAAGAACTGCGTGCGCGTAAAGTTCCCCGAGCAGGAAATTCAATCTTGCCAGATCGGCCACGCTGGCGCGAGGAGAATTCATGGCTAAGAGAACGCGCTGACGCACTTTGCCTGGGTAGGGATACTCGGCATGCCCAAGCAAGCGGAGATGTAAGGAGCCGGGCGAAGACGCCCGGCCTCGATTGCCGATGCGAACCAAGGCCACATTGATTCCGTCGGCGGAAGTGCCGCTCATCACCCCGGCGACGATCAT
>Ga0187772_10001365_pt1 | contig 11556 bp, 12 predicted proteins | sample 0116_SJ02_MP15_2_FD_133137 | JGI IMG/M metagenome (GOLD analysis project Ga0187772, IMG submission 133137) | Tropical peat soil microbial communities from peatlands in Department of Meta, Colombia - 0116_SJ02_MP15_20_MG | ecosystem: Environmental > Terrestrial > Soil > Wetlands > Peat | place... | reverse complement strand
GGAGGGGCACAGGAATTCTCGGTTCCTATAATATTTAAAAAGACTGTGAACCCAAGGACGAAGCAGAACTGTACCAGAAATTTTAAGTCACATGATCCCTACCATCCTTACCATCCTTACTTCAATCTCAATTTACATAGTAGCTTTGGTAGGGATGGTAAGGATGGTAAGGATGGTGTGTTCTAAAATTCCTGAGGCTGGCTAGGACAAGCACATGGTATGTTTGCGCATTTACTTTATAGTATTTGTTGCAATTCCATAATAAATCGGCATTCTTGCCCTACTTCTTAAACTGTCCTTCCATTACAATTTCTGCCAAGGGTTTTCTATCGCTAGGATATTCTCTTTCCTGAAGCTGTTGTGGCAGATTATCCTTTGGTCCTTTTTTTCCAATCGCAATCATTGCCATAACGTCAAAGTTATCAGGAATTTCTAAATCAATTCTAGCCTTCTCATAATCAAATCCTTGCATTCCATGTGCTACTAATCCTCTTGACGATGCTTCTAAAGCTAAATTCTCCCATGCAGCTCCAGCATCGTATTGGTGTGTTATTGAATATTTTTCGTTATATTCAAAATTCTTTCTAGATATGACTACAACTAATAGAGCGGCATCTTTTGTCCAAACTTTGTTGGGTTCTGCTAACAAATTAAAGAGTTTGTCCCAATACAACGTGTTTCTCTTAGCATATATGAATCTCCACGGTTGATTATTGTACGAAGAAGGGGCCCATCTTGCTGCTTCAAAAAGGCTCATTATAGTCTCTTCGTCTAATTCTTCTCGTGTCATAGACCTACGAGACCATCTGTTTAGAATTAGTGGGTTTATTTCGTAAGTTGATTTTCTTCTTTCTGGCTTTGATGCATCCTTTTCTTGCTCTATTGACTTTTCAATTGATATTGTCATATAAGCAGCCATAAGGAATATTCCATAAATATAAGTCCAATGGCTATATGGATGTGCCGGCCATGCACTGACCAATAATTACAAATTCTAATTCAGATGCCTTGCTGATTCAACCAAAATCCTGGCCACAACATGCATGTTTAAAGTTCTAAAGTAGGATTTTTAACTCTATTCTTTGACCGGTAATAATCAGCCTCCAAAAATCCTGCTCCTGCCTTGACCAATATAACGTCGTCATACCCTCCATTACTAAACTGAAACTCGGTATAACCACATCTTTCATGGATATCAATCCGTCGAGTCAAAGGAGAACAATGTTTTATGTTCAACAAAACCTGATAATGATATTGCCCATCTAATACATCCATAATTACTCGTAAGACTTAGCGAATAACTCTGATATGATTAGTGCACAAGACGCATTCCTAGTATGTTATTAACGGTTCTCCTGAGGTTGGGCCTAATCCTGTGGTTGTGGCAAAGAACTAGCTGACCCTATTGACCAGACTACTATCAGATTAGATGCTACAGGTATGACTACAGCTACACTATGCAAAGGAGCTCTTTGTTCACGTCAGACCGCCGTATTATAGCCTCAATTTCATCTGGGTCGAGCGCCTCTTCAATTTTGGGCATTTCTGAATCTATTACAATTATAGTCTATAAAGTTCTTTGAACCTTCTTAACTGAGCCCTTTAAGATTATCAAACATTTTTTAGATCCAATCAGCTTATCTATCGTGGAGTGACAGGCTACAAAAAGCGACTCGAGAACATGAATTAGGAACGTACGCGATTGCAGTGTCTATGCGATCGCATCGTCGTAGCTTCTAAATCGTCTCTAATAAAGAGATGGGCCATTTACGAGAAGCGGCCCTCTCTTCACAGTGCTGGTCCATTAAAGACGGTCCTTCCCCGTATGTCCATAAACAAAGTGTCATGATAGCATGAGATAGACCCATGTACGTAACTCGGTTAAAGTTTGGAAATACTTGTTTTCGCATATCAGTGTTCAATACAATAAGTCTTATTTTAGACGCTGCTAGAGATTACTTATGGTTTTAAATATAGAAATCTCAGACGTGTTAAGTATAACGCAGACAATAGGTATTATAGGAACCCTACTCCTCGCACTTTATTTCTCAAGGAGACAAATAAAAGATCTGTCTGTAGATACTGAAACAAAAGTTCTAAGTGATTTGGATGAAAAAATGCATAGGCTAGAGGAACATTTGTTAGAACGTCCAGAGCTAGCAAGAGTAATCAATAACGTACAATCGCTGTCGCCTGAAGGTGTCTATTCATTTGATGTTCTTAACGTGTTTTCTCATGCTCATGATATGCGAGAAAGAAAAATACTTAATGATAATGAATGGCATGGGTGGGTAGAGTGGATGCGTACATGTTTTAGATTAGGAACAATAAAAGATAACTGGAAGCGAATACAAGAAAGTAAATGGTATGATCCCGCTTTCGAGGATTTCATCAACAAAGAAGTAGTCGCGTACGTTGAAAGAGAAATTAGATAGAAGTATCAGAGCAATATGTGCTGGCGATTTAGGTGTATTAGTAGTCCAATAGTCCAATACTTGTAGATCCGAGAAATGAAATAAATATGTTAGAACTGAGAAAGACTAAGTTTCACACGTCGATGTTTGAACATCATATATCTATTTGTACACACTACTACTATCGGCTAGGTTAAATAGAATAGACATCATCGTAGACTGATGAAGGCAGCGATTTTTGACAAACCTGGTATGGAGAATCTAAAGATAAAGCATGATGTAGAACAACCGAAAATAACAGATTATGATGTATTGATAAGGGTTAAGATGGCAGGAGTAAATCCGTTTGATCATGTTACAATAAGTGGTACACGGGAGATTAAGCCATTACCGCATATACCAGGAGCCGAAACGACTGGAGAAATAGAAAAGATTGGAGAACACGTGTCGAGATTAAAGAAAGGAGATAGAGTTATTGTTTACAATAGAGTTTTTGATGGAACATGTGATATGTGTCTTACTCAATCTGAAATGCTGTGCAGAAATGGGGGACCGCTGAATACCAATATAATCGGCTTGGTCACTAATGGCGGCTTTGCAGAATATATAGCCGTTCCTGAGAAAAATGCCTTCAAAATACCAGACGATATGCAATGTGAGTTAGCTGCGAGTATACCAACAACCACTTTGACACCATATCACGCATTAAAACAAACTGCTTTAAAGATAGACGAGTTCTTGGTAATCTTTGGTGCCTCAGGAAATACAGGTATGATGGCTACACAGCTCGGAAAGAAAATGGGAGCAAAGGTTATTGCAGTCTCTAAACAAAATTGGATAAAAGATTTTGGAGCCGATTACATTATAACAGATTATGAAAGAGTGGCAGAGAAAGTTAATGAATTAACTCAAGGCAAAATGGCAGATGTTGTTTTAAATTCCCTAGGAATACAAACATGGGAAAATAGCTTTGCATCTGTTGGCCTTAATGGGAGATGGGTAACGTTTGGAGGTTTAACAGGTGCAGATGTGAAGTTAAATGTTCAATCACTTTATTCGAAACAGATAAGATTAATAGGTTCTACTGGTGGCAATAGAAAGGAGTTCACCGAACTTATAGATATGTCTAAAGAATTAAAGACTAGAGTGTGGAAAAAATTCTCGCTAGATGAAGCTAAAGAAGCCTTACAAGCTTTATTTGCCAAGGAAAGAGATGGCAGGATTCTTATCAACGTAAGCTAGACAGTCATATAACTGCACCTTACTCTACACCGGTTCGCTTCTGCAAATGTGTCAAGCCCAGGCTATGAAGAAAAGCAACCGCTATAGAATTTGCATATTACTTGGGTGTATCGACGTATAAGGTGAGTCTACAAGACTAGAAGAACAGTGCCGAGAAATCAATGCACGCCGAGTAAATTGTCCCCAATTCCACATATGAGAGTTGCACTCATACAAATTATAGATTTCAAGTCATCTCAGCTCCAAATGATTAACGAATTCTTTCTTTAAAGGCACTTCTGATGCCATTATACGGCATAATAGCGGTACGGTTGTTATGATAATTCCTATATTCAACGAGGGACTCTTGCCTGTGTTTCTAATGTTTGCTATGGCTATAGCTTGCGCCGGTCAGGTTGTTCTAGATATTGGACGTCATCCTCATCATCGTCTGTTTAAAATGTAAGATGTAAACATGCAGATTAACAAAACACCTGACGTCGTATGCGCTGTACTGCTTTATTCGAATTGGATATGCTACATCTTCCAGCATTTGTTTAAACCTCTTCATGTGCATCCAGCATAGACTGGATCAAGAAAAAATCATCTTTGCATCGTCCAGCTCATAAATGGTATTATTCCGCTGGGCAAGACGAATGAAAGAGCGGCCTCTATCATCATCTAGTGATCACTGCGTTTTTCCCCTAGCTATAGAGGATGATTCATTCAAACACACCTTTTTTCATGTGCGAACCACATTTAATGCATATCCTACCGTCGACTTTACTGCCACAGCGTAAACATAGATAACTTAGCTTCCTGTCATCGCTGCTACGACCACCATAATATCCTTCTTGTTTATCATTAAACCCAAACTCCTTCCATTTTTTTCTTTGAATGTATAAGATTACTACTATGAACATGAACATATTTGATATAAATCCTATCACAAAACCAAGAAAATAAGTCGCTAACATGCTTGCTCCTATAACAGGTACGACAACCAACAGCCAGCGTTGAAGCAGTCTAGCGTTGAACATTACGATATACATAGCAATTATAGAATAAAAAGAAACGCCCACTTTTACCCATTTGCTTGATAAAACAGTAGTACGGGACGGTTCTACAAATGATGCATTGTGCCGAATTCAGTCTGTTAATAGAGTTTTGAAGTCAAAATGCGTGACGTAAATTCTGAATTTCATCTCTGAGACAGCAACGAACGAACTAGATAAAAAGAAAGGTAATGGTAAATCAAATTCTAGATCTCGATATCCAAGAAACCTACCCTATACCTATCGGTGGTCTTCTAGATTTACTATGTTCTAATAATATGTGATAATTCAATATATACAGACTATCAAATATCTTCTCGCAGACATGGCATTGATATTTATATATAGTATCTCCCATTTGTCCTTCTGCAGCAGACGACATCTATTACTATTATTGTGAAGCCGAAATAGTTAAAGATTTCATAGATCATATAGTACAACCAAGGATAAGCTCCTGCTAAAAATTTGAATTCAAGTGAATTGATTATGTCATCAATCAAAGGATTTCATGACAAATATTTGGTCATGTCATATTATCCGGTCAATGTTATTTGCGTGAAGATTAATGAGGTCACTAGGATGACTATGATGACGAGTATGCTTAAGGTGCCTGTATTTCCCTTATGCTAAAATCCTTGATGTCTACATCAGTTGCTTCATCCCATCTAAATATTGCTAAGGGGCCACCCCATGTTATTATTTGATCAGAATTCCCTCCACATTCTTGACCTGCATCTCCCCACCCGCCAGAATCAGTAAGTTGATATACTTTATGCCATCTATTGTCGCTGTCTGGGTCTACCCAGATTTGCAATTTTACAACAGTTTTGCCATCAAGCTGTATATCATTATACATTATTGCCTTAAATCCTATGAATTTACCTACACTGATAGCTGGTGAAGGATGGTAATCGGTACTTACAATATGGTCATGCCACTGTTCTTTTTCCCATCTAACATCACCAGTACTCCAGAGTATGTGAGCGTTATATGATGTACCATAACAAACGTCAGGAGCAATATCGCCAAAGTGTCTTGCACCTCTTGCCTCCCATGTCCATCCACCATTATTTGTTGCAAAACTCGATCCTGTAGTTGATATTAATTTTACATATCCGGTCATCTCAACATTCTTCCAATCGTTGGGTGATTGCATATAACCTCGCGTATCCAACTTTTGTTGATCTATGATTATTTTATTAACATCATAGCCTGAAGATGTAAGAATGCTATATCTAACTTCATCTTGACAACAAGTCCCACTGTATTGAATTGGAATAACTAATTGTTGCTGTTTATTGTTATTGGTATTATCAAACGCTACTTTCCAAGATCCATCCGCATTTAGAGTCATCTTTGGAGTGTTAACTGTTCTTGGGTCGTCGTTTGGATCAAGCATATTCATAAACCATTCTTCTCCACCATTCTTCGTAGGATAGATCTCCTTTATTCCAAACTTATCAAAGCCAGCAACAATTACGGGTCTGTGAATTAAAATATTATTTATGATGTAAAATAGCACGATAGTAGTAATAACTAGTGCGCTTCCAATTAGTAATAGATATCTGTTCACATTCCATCCCTTATCCCTTGTTGCGAACATAGTACGATTCTCAATGGTCGGGATTCAGAGCGAATCGTTATTCACCTCGGTCATCAAAGTACAGCCATTAGATATTTGTTGGTTGTCTTACCATTGTCGAGTTTATTTGCAATTCATGTGCTCATGAAGGCTCTCGGAATGCAATAAAATAGGGAGAGTTCACGAATTTAGCTACAATAAACCCGACATTTACTTGATCGATCTTATCATTTGATTTCTCGGTATTCATCATTAAAAAAACTCACAGAGGTTAGGACATATTAATTAGAATCTATAAAAACTTTAAAACTAGAGGACTCCAAGTGGCTAAGCGTCTTTTGGGCAAAGGATTAGTAACTAGTGAAGGAGAATACCGCGATAGGCAAAGACAGCTAATTCAACCTACATTTCATCCCAATCGTATAAAGGGATACCGCGGCATCATGACCAGTCACTCTATGCGCATGTGGGAGCAATGGAAGGATGGAATTATGTTGGATATACATAAGGAAATGATGTATGTAACGCTAGAAATCATAAGTACGGCTGTCTTAGGTTCGGATATTAAACCAGAAGAGGATGAAGTTGGCTTCGCATTGCAAACTTGACTAGAATACTTTAATCGACTTCAAATGCCTTTTGGTGAGCTGATTGAAGAATCCCGATACTGCAGAGGGCTATCAAAGTGCAGAAAGGAAATTAGATTCAATAGTATACGGAAACTGCTAGTGAGTTGTATACTGTTGAGTCCTACGTTATGTCCTGGACTCTAAATTGAGAAGGAGGAGCTGTCGCGCGAGCTCAGTTACTGACCGATGAACACGTTTACCAAAAATTAGTTGACTGATACTTTAACCATCAAGATATCCTGTCATATTAACAACCAGGGCTCTTACAAGAATAATTAGCCTATGCCGAGGATTATGGTATTACTGAGGTCCAGTACTATCCTTTATAATGGCAGATAACTTCGAACCAACCATGAAAAACTGCGTTGGAGCATAATTACTCCATTGCCAATTGCTTTACTTCTTTTTCGCAGTCTTTACTGGTTTCTTTGCTTTTGTTTTCTTAACCATTCTTAATATCATGTATGCCTTATCGCTTTATAAATATATTCTAGTAGATGTGTCATACGTAACGGGTTAATCATCCTAATTTTTAAATTTTCTATTTTAGCACTCGGAGAACATTGTTTTGTGCCGATACCAGCCGGCAACTAGCAGGTGAAAGAGACGCTCATCTCATTGTCAAGTTAGCGTGTGCATCCGATTTTATATTATTATGATTTTGAAGCCAGGTATATCGCGTTCATTAAAGGTTATAGAATTTTCGTGAAGGTGTCATAAAACAAAACCATTTTTCTAAGAATAGTAATTGGAACGATATATGAACCAAACATATAAAGCAATAAAGCAAAATAAACTGGATCTTTCCCTGAAGTTATAATTTAGTGAAGCTCAATAATTCAGAGAACTCTGAAATCCAGAGGTTCAGAAAACTTATTTTTGGATTAGTAATATACGATTACGTCGATAAATTTATGTTGTGCGCAAGCATAACTGCTCGGTAACAGAGGCCCGGTGCTGTGTCAATTGGTTTGGAATCTTTGAAAGATCGATAAGCATTTTGTGGACATCGTAGACTTTCAACATATCCTTTGGTATGTACATCATGATTTGAAAGAGACTCATATCTCGATCTATGTCTCCTAGTAATAGTAGCATGATGTAAACATTCATAAATTGTAATTATAGAAATGTTGTCGTTCGTGCAAAGAAATTCTCAGCGACTGGAGACAAGGAGGGCTTTTGGTCTACTTTTTATAGGCGTCTCCGTAGCAGTAGTGATGGGCACAGTTCTTAGTGAAGTTGTCGTCAAATATCCATATCCCGCGTATGAATATGTAATAATATGGTTGGTAAGCTTTGGCGTCACGTTTGGATTAATTTTTCGGAAATCCCATAGAGTATTTTCTTCAGTACGTGCAAGAATGAAAAATAGTCTCAAATGGCCCATTGCTGCAAAGGTTGTAAACGGGTTCTGTTGGGCTGCCCCATTCGCTTTGATAGGCGTCTTTCCGTCAATGTACCAGTACTTAATTCTTGTTGGCATAGGCTTGGGAAATCTTTCTACCTATCTCCTTATGAAAAAATACAGCAATCTTGATAACCGTGAACAGATGATAGTGGGCCTCCTTTCTCTTGCCTCCATTCCTATCTCAATAGGTATTGGTATGACGGTATTTGCTTTGAGACACGATCTTGCTGTCCTCTTATCTCGGATTTTAATAGCTGTTGCTTATGCAGGTGGAGGAATCTATGCTCTTGCATTAAAAAAAGTTGACTCCTAGTGCATGAAATTTATCGTAAAGACGTAATTTAGATACATAATAATCCGATATCTCCTTCATATGTCGACATCTGACCGATAATTCCCATTTCCTAAGCGAAATCTTTCAATAAGCTGATGATGACCATGACTATGAGAAAGTGATACATACATGCATCGATGAATAATTTGGTTGGTCTGTTCAGACAGATGACCGCGATTAACATTGGGCTTCTATCACATACTGATGGTCACGAGGATCACAAACAGGAGAATAGGCGTCAAATTACAAATTTTGGACAGGTATTGAAAAGAGTTTAATAAGTGCGGTGAAAATATGATATGGGATGCCAACAGCATACGTCTTAATTAACTGTGATCTTGGTTCTGAGGAGGAAATCATAAGAGAGTTAAAAAAATTGAACGAAGTTATTGAAGTCAGCGGAGTTTACGGGGTTTACGATATTATATTAAAGATCAAATCCGAAACCATGGACAGATTGAGAGAAACGATTACATGGCATGTACGAAGAATTGATAAAGTTAGATCGACTCTGACCATGATAGTCATCGAGGGTCAGGGAGAGAAGGGCAAGAGACAGCAGCTCGATCTCTGAGATCAAATACGATAATACAGTACTTCGAAGACACACATACGGCAACATAATCCGTACACAGAGAGGAGTGGAGGCTCCTGAGAAATTATCTCAACGTTATGTGCTGCTACAATCTGACTGAATCTCTTAGTGTTCGATGATATTGAGCCATCATAATTCATTATATATTCAGCCTCTGTTCACATTATATACGAGCGTGGAAGGTGTCTATAACGATATACTCAGTATCGAAGGTTTGAATGCACTAATATTTAATGACCCATATGCAAAATTATGTTTCACTTCTATGCTTGCATCACGTTGTTGCCTTGGCAGAATAAACCAGGAGTCCTGTCACATCTTTCAAAAAAAAGTAACTTATATAGACTTGGATACAACGTTCAGCGCATATCTGAGGGCAAGATTAATTTTAAAGCAGTCGAGTATAACAATGACCGGAACACGCAATCCACTAGAGGATATTCCCGAGAGCATCAAAATTTACCTTCCCACTGAGGGAAACTTTGAATCAATTTTAAATGAAGTCATAGATTCAATGTATGAATCTTGTCTCGTTATTTTTGACTCTGTAAACTCTTTTTACAACTTATATTATAAGAAAATCAACATTGAGTCTGGAATTGGTCTGAGCAACGTGAATCATTTACTGTCAATATTCCTCATGTTACTCGTAAAACAAGGTATAACTTTACAGATCCCTATCCTTGCTACGAGCATGATTCGTTATAAAAAAAGTTATGACTGGATTCAGTCACCTTCCAGCAACCGACTTTTAAGATTGAAAAGTGCAGTAAAATTATATGTAGAAATGAGGAATAAAAATGATCTTTCTGTTCATATCATATCTCATCCTTATAGACCTAGTGAAATAGTTATTTTTCAAAATCAAGGAATCAATCTTTGATACAGGTTCGGCAATCATTGTGTTAAAAATATGATGTCGGATACGGTGATGTCTATCGTCCCTTAATTGCATCTAAGAGATATTTTAGCTCAGGCTCATTAACAAGTTTCTTTAGAAAACCCCGCACAAACTTTCTAGGATTCTGTCGCTCCCTTTCCTCTATGTTGAGTGCTTACAACATAGAGTCTTGAGTGCTTACAACAAAGGGTCTTACAGACAGAAATCTGCAATTCAAGTAAATAACATCTGACGCGTGTCAGCAAGGACAGATGTTTTATGTTCAAACATCTGTCCAATTAGTTGCACATTATGAAGATAGATCTTTTTGCCTCTCTTCTGATCTATTCGTGTCAGCAATATCGAATAACACCTGTCATGGTAAATCCAAAAGATATATTGAAAGGCATCACGTGTCCTGACTTCCGTGCGTATTCAAATAATTCATCCATTAACGCCTTCAATAAAAAGTAAAAGCCGCATCTTGATTAGCAATCTTCCTAGTAAACAAATCTAACTACATGAGCTATTGGTGGCGGATTCTATTAAAGAACTTCAGTTTGGATAAATGGTTTCAAAAGCAGGACGAAAAGCTGTATATACTTAGATTATGAAGATATGGAAGGTCTCAGGATTTCGATAGCTATTTGATTGAAGAGTAAAAAGTAAATAGTAAGAAATCATCTATTCTATCTTTATCGTCTTTCCTTTTGTCTGCTCCTTTTTCTTAAACGTAATCTCTAATATTCCATTGTTGTAAGTAGATTTGGCTGTTTCAATATTTGTTTCTGCTGGAATTTCAATACTGCGGTGATATTTCCTCTGGGGATCTTCGCTTTTGACTTCTAAAGTGCCATCATGTACATTTATTCTGATATTGTCCTTGCTTATTCCAGGCATTTCTACTACTACTTTGACTTCCTTATCAGTTGTAGTAACATCCACCAAAGGCTCTATTTCGCCACTAATTTCAGGTCTACCCTGCTGCCAAACCTTCTTGATGATTTAATATTGCCAAATTCTCTTACTTTTGGTTTACCATCAGGTCCAATAGTCATTGAATATCCATAAACTATTGGTCCTACTTCTCTTACTTTTCCACCTTGTGGTGTATTATATTCTCTTATCAAGTCTTTGGGTATTCTTTTTTCTATATTCTCAAATTCTCTTTCCATCTCTCGCTTCATTTGATCGAATCCCTTGAACATATCATCTAAGAACTCTCCGCCTAGATCTCTTCTTCCTCCACCAAAGAATCGCCTGTACCAATCAAATGGTTCTATATCGTCTGAACTCAAATACCATAAATCACCGGTAGGGTTTATATCATTGTCTTCTACCTAAGATTTTAGCTGCGTGCGGGGGGTCGTCCTAAGTTAAGTATCCCATTTTTTATCAACATATAATTACTTGAATGTTATTGATTTTAGACAAG